>Ga0068859_100005264_pt1 | contig 13147 bp, 7 predicted proteins | sample KBSSwiS22_FD_66585 | JGI IMG/M metagenome (GOLD analysis project Ga0068859, IMG submission 66585) | Switchgrass rhizosphere microbial communities from Kellogg Biological Station, Michigan, USA - KBS Switchgrass S2-2 | ecosystem: Host-associated > Plants > Roots > Rhizosphere > Soil ... | reverse complement strand
TTATTTTGTCGCTGATCTTTTCTTTCTCTGCTTCATCAGTTATAAATTGATTAACGGGCCATGCTAATAAATTTTTAAACCAGGCATACACATCACCAAAGGCAGATTGACCGGCTTCCATGCCAATCATATTGGGGATAACAGAGCCATTCACTTGTCCGCAAATGCCTTTTACCAATGTATCTTTTACTTCATCGATGGGTGCTACTAAAATATCGCAGGTGGAAGTGCCCATCACTTTACTTAGGTAATAAGGTTCAATCTGTCCGCCTACTGCACCCATGTGACAATCGAATGCCCCGGCGCCAATTACTACATCAGTTGGCAAGCCGAGTTCTTTCGCCCACTCGTTACTGATAGTTCCCACTGATTGTGCAGATGTATAGGTTTCTGTAAATAATTTTGCAGTAATGCCATCTAAAACCGGGTCGAGTGATTTGAAAAAATCATTGGGCGGCAATCCGCCGAACTCCGCTGCCCACAAGGCTTTGTGGCCGGCGCTGCAAACGCCTCTCTTTAATTTCGTAGCGTCGTTGCCACCAGTTAATACAAAAGGTATCCAGTCGCAATGTTCTACAAAAGAGTAAATATTTTTCCTGATGGCTTCATCTTCTCTTAAAATGTGTAACAGTTTTGCCCAGAACCATTCGCTGCTGTAAATGCCGCCAACGAATTGTAAATAATTAATGGGGAATTTTGTTGCATGTGCATTGATCTCTTCTGCTTCTTTAGTTGCGGTATGATCTTTCCACAATACAAACATGGCATTGGGATTTTCTTCCAATCCCGGTACCAATGCTAAAGGAGTTCCTGTTGCATCAACAGCAATTGGAGTAGACCCGGTAGTATCTACTGAAATGCCTTTTACATTTGCAGCAATTTCCTTTCCAGCTTTTTGCAGGCAATCTTTTATCGTTGCTTCCAAACCTTCGGTATAATCTAATGGATGCTGGCGAAACTGGTTTGCAGTGGCATTACAATATTTACCCTCTTTCCATCTTGGATAATAAAAAACTGAAGAAGCGATCTCTTCTCCATTCATTGCATTCAGCAATACCGAACGCACTGAATCCGTTCCATAATCAACCCCAATTACATATTTATTTTCAGCCATCGTTACATTTTTAAAGCCAATTTTTCAAACAGGCCTTCATAATTTTCTATAAAACAAATAATATTATCGCCGTAAAATTCATCTGGTGTATGCATCGTTGTTATCACCACTGCTTTCATACCCGCTCTTGCTGCGGCTTCCACGCCTTTGGGTGAATCTTCAAACACAATACAATCTTCTGCAGCAAGATTTAGTTGTTCAGCACATTTCAAAAATGTTTCCGGGTGTGGTTTACTTTCCACCACATCATATGCACTTACCACCACAGGAAAATATTTATTCAACTGTAAACCATCCAGTATATAATCAATATTAAACGGAATAGCAGCAGAACCAATAGCCATTTGAATATTTGCTTCGTATGCTTTTTCTAAAAAATCTCCCAGCCCGTCAATCAGCTTCATATAAGGTCTGAAATTTTCCTGGTACCGGGTTTCTTTTTCAACGATCATTACTTTCATTTCTTCATCAGAAAAACGTCCCGGAAAAATTCTTTCTAACAATTCTTCATTCTTACCATAGCATTGCAACTTTGTTTCTTCGTAAGAAATTGTTGCGCCAAGGTTGTTTAATATCTGGTACCAGGACTGAATGTGAAATTCCATGTCATTGATCACTGTGCCATTCAAATCGAATAAAAACGCTTTCTGTTGTTCCATAATTAACACTAAACACTACGTGTTTCTTCTTTTGCTACAGATTGCAACACGGTCAGACGAGACGTCAGACCGTGTTGCAATCTGTAGCAAGTTTTATATAAACCTGTTTATGATATTCTCCAGGTATTCTTGTTTGCCGCTGATCACCGCAGGTTCACCATTGGCTACTGCATAATTCCTGAGATCTTCCAAAGTTAACTTACCATTTTCAAAATCCTTACCTGCACCGTTATTAAAACTTGCATAACGTGCTGCACGTACAGTTTTATAATCAGATTTATTCAGAATATTATCTGCAATTACCAATGCTCTTGCAAAAGCATCCATGCCACCAATGTGGGCATAGAACAGATCTGCAGGATCGGTGCTGTTGCGCCTGATCTTTGCATCAAAGTTGATACCGCCGCCCTTCAGGCCACCGCCTTCTATAAATATAAGCATACATTCTGCCAGTTCATTCAGGTTGGCGGGAAACTGGTCGGTATCCCATCCGTTTTGATTATCGCCGCGGTTGGCATCCATACTGCCTAACATTCCATTATCAACACATACCTGCATTTCATGTTGCATGGTGTGGCCGGCAAGTGTGGCGTGGTTTACTTCTAAATTAATTTTAAAATCATTCAGCAAATTAAATTGACGTAAAAAACCAATTACGGTTTCGCTGTCATAATCATATTGATGTTTGCTTGGTTCGCAAGGTTTAGGTTCAATAAAGAAAGTGCCTTTAAAACCATTGGCTCTTGCATAATCTCTTGCAGCAACTAAAAATTTTGCAAAATGTTCTTTTTCACTTTTCATGTTCGTATTCAGCAGACTCATATAACCTTCTCTTCCACCCCAGAAAACATAATTCTCTCCGCCTAATGCAATGGTGGCATCCAGTGCAGCTTTTACCTGTGCGCCTGCATGTGCTAACACGTGAAAGTCTGGATTAGTGGCGGCGCCATTCATATATCTTTTGTTTGAAAAACAATTGGCCGTACCCCACAATAATTTTATGCCACTTGCTTTTTGTTTTTCTTTAAGATAAGCAGTAATAGCAGCTAAGCGATTTTCATTTTCTGCAACATCATTACCATAGTCCACCACATCCACATCATGAAAGCAATAATATGGCGTACCCAATTTGGTCATGAATTCAAATGCTGCATCAGCTTTATCTTTTGCTCTTCCAATGGCATCAGCTTTTTCATTCCATGGAAAAATATGTGTTGGTTCTCCAAAGGGATCGGCACCACTGCCGCAGAAGCTGTGCCAGTAGGCTGTTGCAAAGCGCAACCATTCTTTCATGCTTTTTCCTGCTACTACCCTATCAGCTTCGTACCAGCGAAAGGCTAATGGATTATCTGATTGAAGGCCCTCAAATTTAATTTGCCCGATGCCTTTAAAAAATTCTTTGTCTCCTGTAATAACTGACATGATCGATAGTTTATTGGTGAATGGTGAGTTGTGAGTTGTGAGACGTGAATGGTGAATCGTGAGTGATGGATCGTATGTAGTGAGTGCTTTAATCACGACTGACGACTTATGACTCACCACTCACGCCCCCAATCCCTGTTTCCATTTTTCATACAACCCGTTATATAATTTTTCTTTTGTTGGTTGAATAAATTTTACTGGTTTAAAATTGTTGAATGCTTCTTTTGCAGAGTTGTAAATTCCTGCGCCAATGCCGGCTCCCATTGCAGCGCCTGCACTGCCATCGCAATTGTATAATTCTACCGGTACATTGGTGGCGTTGACAAAACTTTCGGTAAACACATCGCTTAAAAACATATTGGCTTTTCCTGCTCTTATCACTTTGGGTTGAATGCCATTGGCTTTCATGATATCCAATCCGTAACGAAATGCAAATGCAATACCTTCCTGCGCTGCTCTTACTAAATGTCCTGTACCATGAATATTAAAATCAATATTTTGAATATCGCTGTTGAGAATTTTATTTTCAAACATGCGTTCTGCTCCGTTACCAAAAGGCAATATTACCAAACCATTACTGCCTGGTTCTACTGCTGATGCTGCCGCATTCATTTGTTCGTATGAAAGACTATTACCTGTAATATTTTTTACCCAGCGATTTAAAATACCTGTACCATTGATGCATAACAAAACGCCGAGTCTTTTTTGTGTTGCTGTGTGATTTACATGAGCAAAAGTATTGACCCTCGATTTTTTATCGTAAGCCAGTTCATCTATCACACCATAAATAACGCCGGAGGTTCCTGCAGTTGCTGCTACTTCACCGGGCTCCAGTACATTTAATGATAATGCATTATTGGGTTGATCACCCGCCTTATAAGTTACAGTTATATTTTTATTAAAAGAAAGTTTATCGGCAACATCATTTTTTATTGTTCCGTGAATGGAGAAAACATCTTTAATAAGTGGTACCACTGATTTGTCAAATCCAAAATACTTAAACACATCTTCTGATAATTGTTGCTCTTTAAAATCCCAGAAAATGCCTTCTGACAATGAAGAAATAGAAGTAGTAATATCTCCTGTTAATTTCATTGCAATAAAATCACCTGGTAACATTATCTTGTCAATGCGTTTATATATTTCTGGTTCATTTTGTTTTACCCATGCCAATTTTGAGGCTGTAAAATTGCCTGGTGAATTGAGCAGGTGTGATAAACATTTTTCATGCCCGATAGTATCAAATGCTTTGTTGCCAATTTCCACTGCACGGCTATCGCACCAGATGATGCTGTTGTGTAAAACTTTCTGTTCTTTATCTACCAATACCAAACCATGCATTTGATAACTGATACCGATAGATTTAATATTATCAGGATCATATTTTTTTTGTGCATGCACTTTTACAATTGCTTGTTGCACATTATGCCACCATTCTTCAGGAGATTGTTCGGCCCAGCCTGGTTGCAAAGCAATCACTTCCGTTTCCACTTCGGGGTATTGTGCTGACGCAATAATACTGCCGTCAGCAGCATCAATAACAGATACTTTAACAGATGATGTCCCCAGGTCTATTCCCAATAAAAGCATACAGCAATTTTAGTCTTCTTTATCAACCGTTTTAGAACATCAAATTTGTACCTAATTGGCTGTTTATACAACTGCTATTTTGGAAATAAAATATGCTATCTTATCAAATTATAGTAATTTACCGGCTAAAAAATGATAATATAACGGCTTTTGTGGCCCGGCGCAATTACAAAAAACAATGAATATCTCTTAGGAAGGCGTTGATTCTTTTGCAGCTACGCAGCAAAAAAGGGTTTGCCACAAAGGCGCAAAGTCACGAAGTAGAAAAGCAAAGATTTCCCTTTTGTGACTTTGTGGCTAAAATTAATTTTTGTAAAAAATTAGAATGAAAACATTAATTCAAAAGATACACGTAGAAGAACAATATTCCTTTGCCTGCCGCAGGTATCGCACGCCTGATTTTGAGACCAACTGGCATAAGCACGAGGAATGTGAACTGATCGTGATCACCGAAGGACAGGGCACAGCGATGATCGGCGATTTTGTGGGTGAATATAAAACGGGTGATATTTATTTTATTGCCAGCGACATTCCGCACTCCTTTCGTAAACGGCACCATAAAATGATCGGCGATGCTGTTGTGGCGCATTTTAAAAAAGATGTTTTTGGTGAATCCTTTTTTTTATTGCCGGAGATAAAACATGTATTCAATTTTTTAAATAAAAATGATGCCATACAATTATCTAATAAACTGAAAAAAGAAGTGACCACTTTATTGCTGGATATGGAAACAGCAAAGGGATTTGACCGGATCAACCTGCTGTTGCAGGCATTGCAGAAGATGAGTTCCTCTGCAAATTTTATAAGGCTGACACAGGATTTTTCTTCTCCGGATAACAATATCAATCCGGCTATTGAAAAGATAATCGATTATTCTTTTAAACATTATTTAGAACCGGTAACACTGGAACAAGTGGCTGCCATTGCTGAAATGAGCATTCCTACATTTTGCCGTTTTTTTAAAAAGAATATCAAGAAGACTTACTTTAATTTTTTGCAGGATCTGCGTATCAGCCATGCCTGTAAATTATTGACCAATACCAATAAACCGGTGATGGATTGCTGCTATGAAAGTGGTTATAATAGTTGGGCTCATTTTAGTAAACAGTTTAAACAGATCAAACAAATAACGCCGTCAATGTACAGGAGGGAGTTTGTGGATAAGAGTAAGCAGTGATGGGAGCAGGCAGGGGTGGCACGCAGAGGGGCAGAGGGCGCAGAGGGAATACAAAAAATATAGATTGATTAAGAGTACTTTTCTTTATACTATACAATCACAAATAGTAGCAAGCATCACCAAAATATCTAAGACACATTTAGATATTTTTTTTCCTGCGTCCTCTGCCCCTCTGCGTGCCATTATTTTTTTCCTTTCCTCTGCCACCACTCATCTCTCCACCCTAAACCAATCCACTTCCGCAAAGCCTGCATCATTGATCACTTGTGTTCTTGTACAAAAGAAACCCATAGTAGCACCGATCCATTTGCCTGGCGTGGCTTTAAAGGTTTCAGGAATATCAGTAAAAGTTTTTCCATCAGTACTGTAACTGAAGGCACACACAGCGCCTTTAGCTACTTTTAACCGAAAGTATAAGTCGCCGCCAGACAATTTTGTTATTTCTGTTTCCACTTCTGGTTTTCCATGTTCGGCATCAATACATTTAGCATAGCTTAAATAAATGCCATCTGCTTTTTTTGTTACGGCAATATCAGCATAACTCAAACCTAACACTACCAATCCAAATTTCTCCCCGATTGTTTTAGGCGTAAATAAAAATTTTGCAGTGGCTGCAAATTCTTCCGCAGGAAATTTTTGGGTGAGGATATTCGGAATGTCCCACAAATTTTTTGCAGTATCTGATTTTAAAACACAGTTCAAACGCAATGCGCCTTTAAGAGGATAGCAATATGCCCAATTAAGTTTTGTGTTGGCTGCCCATTGCCATTGCAGGCCAATTTTGCTATCATTAAACTCATCACTTTCCGCCGGAGTTGCAACAGGATATTTTTTTCCAACATTCGGTTTTTTGTAAACCATTACCGGCTCTCCGGTACCGTTATGATCGTTATCCACACCCATTACCGGCCAGTCATTCACCCATTTCATTGGTTCTAAATGCACCACCCTTCCATAAGCATCTTTATCCTGGAAATGAATAAACCAATCTTCACCAGTTTGTGTTTGTACCCATGCACCCTGGTGTGGCCCGTTAATAGTTGTAGTGCCTTGTTCCAGCACCACTTTTCTTTCATAAGGGCCGTAGATATTTTTACTGCGTAAGATAACTTGCCAACCCGTACTTACACCACCTGCCGGTGCAAAAATATAATAGTAGCCATTGCGTTTGTAAATCTTCGGTCCTTCAATGGTGGCATCCAGCTCATGCCCATCATAAATTAATGCGCCATCACTGGTCACTTTATCGCCTGCGGCATTTAATTCTTTCACCAGGATTACAGATTTAAATCCGGCCCTGCTACCTGCTAATGCATGTACCAAATAATTTTTGCCATTATCATCCCACAGGGGGCAGGGATCTATCAATCCTTTGCCAGCCTGCACCAATACAGGTTCAGTCCATGGGCCTGAAATATTTTTTGCTTTAATCAGATAAATACCAAAATCAGGATCGGGATAATAAATATAAAACTCATTGTTGTGATAGCGGATGGCTGGCGCCCAAACACCATTGCCATGTTGCACTTTACTAAATGTTTCCACAGGCGGTTGTACCGTTAACGCATGCCCGATAATGGTCCAGTTCACCAAATCTTTACTGTGCAAAATGGGCAGGCCGGGAATTTCGTTGAAGCTGCTGCTGACCAAATAATAATCATCCCCCACTCTTATAGCATCCGGATCGCTGTAATCGGCATTGAGGATAGGATTTTTGTAAGTGCCATCGCCATTATCTGCCACCCATACTTTGGAAATGGTTTGAGCATAGAGAAATGATGTAAAGAATAATGCTATGATGATAGCTGCAATATTTTTTTTTGACATATGCTTTTAAATTTGCCCGCAGATATCGCTGATGTCGCTGATTTTTTCTGCGCAATTTGCGACATCTGCTCCGAAGGAGTCCTTTGGACAGGCCATTTTTTTGCGCAAGATAAAACTATTATCAATTGCAAATGCAACAGTCATGAGCAATGGGATACTCACTTCGTCAGTTGTAAATGGCTATCCTGTGCGTTCTTAAGAGATAGGAAATGTTTTTTAAGCCTGCGCTGCTGTTAAAATAAATTGCTTTGGATGGCTGCAGCGGCATATGGCAATCGATACAATTTTTATTTACCGTTATCGTTTTAGTGGCCTGTTCATTTTCTTTCATACTATTTACTGCATGTACAGAATTCTGGTGGCAGTCCATACACTTTGAAATAATCATTGCAACATTATTTTCTTCATGTGCATTATGGCAGGTAGTGCAAGTCATTTTACTTAGCTGAAAACATTTGCTGCTTTGCAATAGTTGCATTTGTTTGCCGTGTACATCCGGTTCTGTTGGGCCCGATCCAAAATCAGGGAAATAAAAATTGGATAATGTATCTCCTGGTAAAAAACCAAACACAGCTCTTTGTGCGGACTGATCATTTCCCGAATGGCATACTGCACAAACGTCTAATTGCCGCCCACGACTTAAGGTTGCTATTGAAGTAATGAACATGGCTTTTTTAACTGCAGGATTTTCCTGCTGGTATTTTACATGTTCAGCAGCAGGGCCATGGCAACGTTCACAATCGATGCCATAGATGATTGAATTCTTATTCAACTTTTCACTTACTGCCAATGATCCTGACTGCACAAATTCCTTTTCAATGTAAGAAGCATGACATTCAAAGCAGCGGCTTTCAATAACCCTGTTATAGTTAGCGTGGTTAATAGTAAAGCCGGGACTGTTGATCCAGGTGTTCATTGCAGTAAAATAAGTAAGTGGCAATTGCAATAATTGATCCTGCTTCCAGTAAGCATAGGTTTGTGCTTTTTCTGCAGAACCAAATGCGATATCAAATTTACCTGATAGTATTTGCTGGTTATTAACAAAATAAGTTTGAACAAATGCCCCCTCTTTTTCTTCAATAAGAATATGGCTGGCGTCTCTAAAATAAAAACTGTTATTAGCTGGTGTAACTAATTTCCCAATGTCATTATCATTGGTTGCCGAAGATGTTTTAAAATGATTGGTATGTGCAAATGAATTGCTGATGTCTTTATGGCAGGAGATACAAGCCTGCGCTCCTGCATACTTATCGCCTCTTGCATCATTACTTGCCGGTACATAATTATTCACACATCTTGTAAAAAAAATTACCAGTACTGATAAGATGCTTACAACAAAAATAATTTTAGGATGCTTCATAATCATAGCTGAATTAAGTATTACCATAAAAAACAAAGCTGCCATGTAGAAACATGGCAACTGCTTGCTTACGATTAAACAACTGCTAATTGCTAAAACGTGCTATCCGTTTTTATTTTACCAATTCGGGTTTTGCTTAAGTTTAGTGTTGTTCAATTCATTTTGTGGTATCGGGAATAATTCATGTTTACCTGCTACAAATCCTTTTGATGCCAGTACTGTTGCAGCTTTGCCCCAGCGTACAAGATCAGGCCAGCGCAAACCTTCGCCTGCAAGCTCCAGCCTTCTTTCTGTTTCAATATTAGTTTGCGTTACCAAAACAGCGGGTAATCCTACACGTGACCTTACTGCATTCAGTAACTGGTAAGCCCTGCTGCCGGCAGTTACCGGGGCACCTGCATTCAATAACGCCTCTGCTTCCATCAGGTAAGTATCTGCAAGGCGGATCTCATAAAAATCCTGGCCAAAATTTAATTCAGGTGTGGTTGCTGCTTTGTTAGATACACGGCCAATGAATTTGCCTAAGAAATAACCTGTGTTGTTGTAACCGGCAGTATAGTTGGCAACACCAGCGGTTTTCAAACTATCCAGGTTGGCAACGGTAGCAGTATTCCTGGGATCGTAATGAATGAAATCGAAAAATGCCTTGGTAAAAACTAAAAAACTATAACCAGAAAAATAATCCGGGGCACTGGGATTTAATTGAGAATATCCTCTTGGCCCGGTAGTGATGCATAATAAATTGCCTTCGCTTGCGCCGGCATCGCCCCATCCGCCGTTTGATATGGCGCTGTGTACAAATTCAATTACAGATTCTGTATTGAATTTATTATTTGATTTCCACAGGTCAGCGTAATTAGCTAATAATTTATAGCCATATACCGAAGGTGTAACACCGGGATTGGTGCCATTCACTACAGCAAACTGATCTGCTGCAGGCTGCCATTTCTTTTCGTACAATAAAACTTTACCCAGCAATGCTTGTGCGCCGCCTTTTGTTAAACGTCCGCCCTCTGTTGCATTGGGCACTGTTGAAGGCAATACGGGAATTGCATCGTTCAGATCTTTTTCAACATAAGCATACACTTTATCTGGTGTGGTTTGTTCAATACTATACAAATCTTTTGGATCAACCGTACCTTCAATCAAGGGTATGTTCTTAAAAAATGTAACCAGGTCAAAATAAAATGCTGCACGCATTGTTTTCAATTCTGCAATAAACCTTGCTTTTTTTGTGGCATCCATTGCTATACCATCAATTTTAAATAATAAGGTGTTGGCACGGAATATGCCTGAATATCCCCTGTTCCACAAATACCCCTGCGGCCCTGTGCTTGCATTTAGTGTGTACGTTTGCGTTACCTGCAGGTCGTTAATGTCTGTTGGTCCGCCACCACCTGCAAGCTGATCGTCACAAGCCACATCCATGATGGATGCTTTATCATACAAACCACCGCTCTGGTAACCAAACCTGTCGTACACAGATACCAGTGCAGCAAACGCATCGGCTTCTGTTTTATAATAATTATCTAAAGTGATACGGTTCTGCGGATTTACATCAAGTTCTTTTTTGCAGGCATCAAGCAATGGCAGCACTGCAATGATGATGGCGGTATATAATATTTTCTTTTTCATATTTTTTTATTTAGGTGATTTTATAATTAGAAGCCGGCACTTAACCCGATTAAGAATGAACGTGGTTGTACATAAGCGCCGCGGTCGATACCAAATTGTGCACCGCCACCAGAGTCGGGGCTCACACCAATTTCAGGATCGTAACCACTGTACTTTGTTAAGGTAAACAGGTTTTCCGCAAGCACGTATACACGAAGTTTTTGCATACCCCATTTGCTGATCATGCTTTTGGGTAATGTATAGCCCAATTGCATTGTTCTTAACTTAAAGTAATTGCCACTTTCTAAATACAGGTCGGTAAACTTTGAGTAGTTACTATTGGGATCACCGTTAACTATCCTTGGTAATTTTGCTGAAGTGTTAACAGCAGTCCAGGCATCAAGGTATTTGGTTTGATAGTTGGCTGCTGCAATATCCAGCCTTCTTAAACCCTGGAATATTTGGTTACCGCCCGATCCGCTTCCGAATACAACAAAATCAAAATTCTTGTACCCAAGATTGATGGTTAATCCATAACTCACTGTCGGGTTAGGGTTACCGATATACGTACGGTCATCAGGATTAATGATATTGTCGTTATTCAAATTGGCAAACTTGGTATCACCAGGTTTTGCATTAGGTTGTAATTTGGTAACACCATCAGCACCCACATAACTATCTACTTCTGCCTGGCTTTGAAAAATGCCTAAAGATTTATAACCAAAGAAACGCTGGTAAGCTGCATTCAAAGCAGTCCTTGTAATGTTGCCCATATTTTGGAATGTGGCGCTGTTATCTTCCAAAAAGAGACTTCCGGGTACTAACTTGGTCACTTTATTTTTATAGAAAGAAATATTGCTGTTCACACCAAAATTAAATTCACCAAATTTCTTTTTATAGCCCAGTTCAATTTCTAATCCTGTATTTTCTATATCGGCAATATTTTGTGCAAAGCTGCCATAACCTGCATAGCCGGGTATAGGAGGATTTTGTAAAATGCCCTTGGTTTTCTTTTTATACACGTCCATTGTTAAATTCAGTTTATTAAAAAGGATCGCATCAAAACCAATATCAGCCTGGCTGGTTTCTTCCCATTTCAAATCCGGGTTAGCCGGCGCTGCAGGGCTGTAACCGATATACACCACTTCCGTTGAACCGAATGTGTAATTGCGTTGTCCGCCTGCATCCACCAATGGCACAAAAGCAAAATCGCCAATACCATCATTACCAGTAACGCCATAGCTTGCACGAAGTTTTAAGCTGTTGAGTATTTCAGTTTTTGGAAAGAAAGATTCCAGTGTGGGCACCCATCCAACAGATACAGAAGGGAAATAACCGAATTTATTATTGGAACCAAACCTTGAAGAACCATCACGCCTGATCAATGCCGTCAGCAAATATTTTTCATCATAATTATATTGCAAACGGCTGAACAGTGAATTGATGCGGTGATCAGTACCATCAGACCCGCTGCTGTTTTGCCTGTTAGCCGGCAGTGCATTAAAGCGGAAAGAAGCTTCATCAAAATTGGTGGCAGGAATATTAAGGTACACTGCTGTTGCGCCTCTTGGGTTATTATCTTTATATTCTCCCATACCAGCCAGTAACGTAACATTGTGTTTATGAAAAATGCGGTTATACGATACCGTATTTTCAATATTCCAGTTCACTAAATAATTTTCACTACGGGTCATGTTAGATTGGTTGATAGCAGTTGCCGTATTATAAAATGCAACTGGTGTAAAACTTTCGCTGCCATAAAAAGATAATTTTGTACCCAAAGAAGAATGTATCAGCAATCCTTTTATTGGAGCGATATCTGCATATGCATTACCAACAAAATTGTGGTCCCATCCGTAATTGCCTAATTTGTTTTGAATTACTGCCAATGGGTTTTTCATCTCCTGCAATACATAGGGCGATATGCCAAACAACTGGCCTGTATTACGGTCTCTTGTTGCTGCAGCAAGATTGGTGGCACTGGAAGGCACATACGCAGCTTGCGCAACAGGATCGGTAATTCTTGCAGGTGTGGTAGGATCGAGATTTAAAGCGGAACTTACAATACCTCCAAACTCACGGTTCACTTCACCAATACCACTGTTTTTGGCATGGCTGTAACCAAGGTTCTCACCAAAGCTTATCCATTTGGCAGGTTTAAAATTGGTATTCATCCTGAAGTTGATCCGCCTCCAGTTTGAAACGTCGGTTGCTACAACACCATCAATATCATTGAAACCAAACGAAGTGAAATAAGTGGCTTTATCACTGCCGCCGCTTACACTTAATTCATGATTTTGTTTTTTTGCGCTGCGGTTGAATACCTGGTCCTGCCAATCGGTACCAACACCCAATGATGCAGGATCGGCAAATATGGGTGCACT
>Ga0068859_100005263_pt1 | contig 13147 bp, 12 predicted proteins | sample KBSSwiS22_FD_66585 | JGI IMG/M metagenome (GOLD analysis project Ga0068859, IMG submission 66585) | Switchgrass rhizosphere microbial communities from Kellogg Biological Station, Michigan, USA - KBS Switchgrass S2-2 | ecosystem: Host-associated > Plants > Roots > Rhizosphere > Soil ... | reverse complement strand
CGTGTGGCCCGTCACGATGTGGCCGGTCAGGCCCGGCTCGAGGATGTACTCGCCGAAGCGCTCCTCCAGCTCGGCGAGCAGCTCGGGGGGCTGGACGAACCCCGGGCTCTTCCGGCCGGGAGCGTCCAGGCCTGCGATGAGGAAGCCGTTCACCCTCTCCGCCGGGTACGTCATGGGGACGTTGATGATCCCGACCTTGCGGCCCGCGGCGCTGAGCAGGCCCCATACCGTCGCCCCGTCGCGGTCGCCCCCCTTGAGGAAGCGGACCTTCTGCCGGTCCGCGGCGTACTCGTAGAACTCGTAAATGCCGTGCTTGCCGGGGTTGCGGCCGGTCATGAAGCTCGTCCAGGCGGCCGCGCTCCGCATGTTGGGCACCGAGGCCAGCGGCCCGAAGACGCCCTCCTTCATGAGCCGGGCGAACCCGGGCAGCAGGCCCTGCTTCACCCAGGCCTCGATCAGGACGGGGGAGCCCCCGTCGATGCCGACGACGATCGCTCGTGGTCTCGATGTCATGTGCTCCGCGTTCCTCCGGGGAGCGCCAAGCTTACCAGAACGGCGGAGCAAGACGGTGGCGCCGCCGTCACGACGACGTAACGAAGGGCGCCCAGACTGCGCGCGTGATCGTTCGGACCGCGGCCCGGATCGACCCTTGACAAGCGTGCTGACCATGAAGTACACATACGCGCGTCGCGAACCCCTCCAAGCTGCAGGAGCCATGAACCGGCGAAGGGCGAGTTGCATTCCCGCCGTTGGGAGACCCGAGTGAGCGCGGGGTACCGCCAGGCGCTCAGCCTGTCCTTCAAGGCGGCCGACCTGCTGGTGATGGTCGCCTCCTTCGTGGTGGCCGCCGCGGTCGTGTTCCTGGGCTCGAGCTGGCATTCGCTGCCGCGCCTGCTCACCGTTCGCCTGAAGCCCGGGAACCTCATCCTGTTCCTCATGCTCATGGCCGCCTGGTACGTGATCTTCAACGCCTTCGGCCTCTACCGCTCCCGCCGCCTCTCCTCCGTGGGCGAGGAGACGATGGACGTGGTCAAGGCGGCCTCCGTGGGCAGCATGGTCGTCCTGGGCGTGGACACCCTGATCATCGACATCGACCTCGTGACCTCGCCGTTCCTGGTGGCCTTCTGGGCGCTGAGCACGGCGTTCACCAGCCTGGCCCGGATCGGCCTGCGCCTGCTCCTCGAATACATGCGGGTCCGCGGACGGAACCTCCGCAACCTGGTCATCGTGGGGACCAACCGCCGGGCCTTGCGCTTCGCCGAGCTGGTGGAGAACAAGCCCACCCTGGGATACCAGATCAAGGGTTTCGTGGACGAGGAGTGGAGGGGGGTGGAGACGTTCCGCCAGACGGGCCGGCCGCTGCTGGCCCGGCTAGGCGAGTTCGGGACGTACCTCCGGGAGCACGTGGTGGACGAGGTGGTCATCGCCCTCCCCGTCTCCTCGCACTACGCCCACTTCTCGCACATCCTCCGGGCCTGCGAGGAGCAAGGCGTGCTGGTGCACATGCTCCCCGACTTCTTCGACGTCAGCCACGCCCGCATGCGGCTGGAGTTCCTCGAGGAGCAGCCCGTCATCACCATGCGCACCGGGGCCATGGAGGGCTGGCCGGTGCTGGTCAAACGGAGCGTCGACGTGGCGCTGTCGCTCGCGCTGCTGGCCATCCTGGCCCCCCTGTTCGCGGTGGTGGCCGTCCTCATCAAGCTGACCTCGCCCGGGCCGGTCTTCTTCATCCAGGAGCGCGTGGGGCTCCACAAGCGGCCGTTCAAGTTCGTCAAGTTCCGGACCATGGTGCAGGACGCCGAGAAGCAGCAGGCCTCGCTCGAGAGGCTGAACCAGGTGTCCGGCCCGGTCTTCAAGATCTGGAAGGACCCGCGCATGACGACGTTCGGATCCTTGCTGCGCCGGACGAGCGTCGACGAGCTCCCGCAGCTGATCAACGTGCTGATGGGCGACATGAGCCTGGTGGGCCCGCGGCCGCTGCCCCTGCGGGACTTCCGGGCGTTCGACGCCGACTGGCACCGCCGCCGCTTCAGCGTCCGCCCGGGCATGACCTGCCTGTGGCAGATCGGCGGCCGCAACTCCATCCCCTTCGAGAAGTGGATGGAGATGGACATGCAGTACATCGATCAGTGGTCCCTGTGGCTGGACTTCAAGATCCTGGCCGGGACCGTTCCCGCGGTGATGAGCGGGAAGGGCGCGGCCTAGCCGTACCCCTCCCGCCCCACCGCTGACGTCCGCCCCGCTACCGCGCTACCACTGGCAGCCGTAGGCCTTCATGGCCGCGGCGCTGGCCTGGTCGACCTGCTGGCATCCCATGGCCAGGCTCGCCTTGCCCTGCGGAGTGGCTGCCGCCTGGGTCCAGGCCGCCTTCGTCTGGTCGAGCTGCTGGCGCATCATGGCCCGCGCCGCCTCGGGCACCTTCTTGCTGTCCATGCAGGCCATGTACTTCTTCATGTAGGCGTCGCACTCGGGAACGCCGAAGTCGCCGCTGGACACCGCGGCCAGGGTGGTGGCCGGCGCGGCCATCGTGGTGGCCGGGGCCAGGGTGGCGGGTGGGGCCTGGGCCGCCGGCTTCTCGTCGCCCCCGCCGCATCCCAGGGTCAGGGCGGCGCTGACCAGTCCCGCCGCCGCCGCCGTACGGGTGATGACTCTCATACCTCGATCTCTCCGTTTCTGGTTGAGGGGCGCCGCGCGGGCGCCCGCGATGCGGCGCATTCTATCCGACCGGCTTCATTGACTGTTTGGTACAGATTGCCTATATTGCATATATAAAGATGATGGAGGGGGAGCCCCGATGACGGAGTGGACGGTCCAGGACCTCGCGAACCAGGAGTACCGCGCCGGCTTCGTGACGGACATCGAGTCCGAAACGATCCCCGCCGGCCTCAGCGAGGACGTCGTCCGCCTCATCTCGGCCAAGAAGGGCGAGCCGGAGTTCATGCTGCAGTGGCGGCTCAAGGCCTTCCGGCATTGGCTGACGATGAAGGAGCCGACCTGGCAGAACGTCCACTACCCGCCCATCGACTACCAGTCCGCCGTCTATTATTCAGCGCCCAAGCAGAAGAAGGACGGCCCCAAGAGCCTGGACGAGGTCGACCCCAAGCTCCTCGAGACCTACGAGAAGCTGGGCATCCCTCTGCGCGAGCGCGAGAAGCTGGCGGGGGTGGCCGTGGACGCCGTCTTCGACAGCGTCTCCGTGGCCACCACCTTCCGGGAGAAGCTGGCCGAGGTCGGCGTGATCTTCTGCTCGTTCTCGGAAGCGGTGCAGAAGCATCCGGACCTCGTCGAGAAGTGGCTGGGATCCGTCGTGCCCTACACCGACAACTTCTTCGCCACGCTCAACTCCGCGGTCTTCTCCGACGGGTCGTTCTGCTACATCCCGAAGGGCGTGCGCTGCCCGATGGAGCTGTCGACCTACTTCCGGATCAACGCCGCCAACACCGGCCAGTTCGAGCGCACGCTGATCGTGGCCGAGCCCGGCTCCTACGTGAGCTACCTCGAGGGCTGCACCGCTCCCATCCGGGACGAGAACCAGCTCCATGCCGCGGTGGTGGAGCTCGTGGCCCTGGACGACGCGCAGATCAAGTACTCCACCGTGCAGAACTGGTACCCCGGCGACAAGGAAGGCAAGGGCGGGATCTACAACTTCGTGACCAAGCGCGGCAAGTGCCTGGGCCGCAACTCGAAGATCTCCTGGACCCAGGTGGAGACGGGGTCGGCCATCACCTGGAAGTACCCGGGCTGCATCCTGCAGGGCGACGGATCGGTGGGAGAGTTCTACTCGGTGGCCGTGACCAACAACTACCAGCAGGCCGACACCGGCACCAAGATGATCCACATCGGGAAGAACACCAAGAGCACGATCATCTCCAAGGGGATCTCCGCCGGCCACGGCCAGAACACCTACCGCGGCCTGGTGAAGATCGGGAAGGCCGCGGACGGCGCGCGCAACTACTCGCAGTGCGACTCGCTGCTCATGGGCGACCAGTGCGGCGCCCACACCTTCCCCTACATCGACGTCCAGAACTCCACCGCGCAGATGGAGCACGAGGCCTCGACCTCCAAGATCGGCGAGGACCAGGTCTTCTACTTCCAGCAGCGCGGGATCTCCGCCGAGGACGCGGTCAACATGATCGTCAACGGCTTCTGCAAGGAGGTCTTCAAGGAGCTGCCCATGGAGTTCGCGGTGGAGGCGCAGAAGCTTCTGGGCGTGAGCCTGGAAGGGAGCGTCGGGTAACCCCCGAGCCCAGCCCTCCGCCAGCCGCCCCCGGCGGGGCGCTCGCCCTCGTCGTCCTTTCCGCGCTCATCCTTTTCCTGGAGATGCTGCTCGTGCGCTGGGTGGGCACCGAGCTGCGCATCTTCGCCTACCTGCAGAACGGCGTGCTGGTGTCGACGTTCCTGGGCCTGGGCCTGGGCTGCTGGCGGTCGCGGCAGGCGCCGCGCGTGCTGCCCGCCGCCGCCGCGCTGGCCCTGGTCGGCGTGGCCATCGTCGATCCCTTCGGCTGGGCCATCAGCGAGACCCTGACCCAGGGCCTGACCGCCTTCCAGGATTCGCCGGTCTGGTGGACGCGGGCCGAGCTCCAGCCCCATGTGCGGACGGCGCTGGTCTTCTTCTCCGTGGTGGTGACGTTCGCGCTGCTGGGCGCGCTGGCCGCGGTCTTCGTCCCTCTCGGGCAGTGGCTCGGCCGGTGGATGGACGCGGACCCGCGTCCCATCCGCGCCTACACGGCCAACATCGCCGGAAGCCTGCTCGGCATCGCCGTCTTCGTGGGACTGACCGCCGCCGGGACGCCGCCGTGGGCCTGGCTGCTGGCCGCGGTCCCGGGCCTGGTGGTCCTCGCGGCCCGCTCGCCGGAGCCGCGGCGCGCGCGGCTCGCGTCCGTGGCGCTGGTCCTGGCCGTCCCGCTCATGGCCTGGGCCTACCGGCCGGAGCGGGCCACGCTCTGGTCGCCCTACCAGAAGCTGAGCCTGGCCACGCTGGCCGTGAAGGGCCCCGACGGCGCCGTGGTGGGGAACTGCGGCGAGCTGGTGACCGTGAACAACGTCACCTACCAGTCGATGCTGGACTTCGACCCCGCGCGAAGGGCGGCCCGGCCGGACCTCTATCCACCGGGCGAGATACCGCGCTCGCACTACGTCCTTCCCTTCCGCCTGGCCGGTCCGCGCGGGCGCGTGCTGGTCGTCGGCGCCGGCGCCGGCAACGACGTGGCCGGGGCCCTGGCGGCGGGCGCGTGGGCCGTGGATGCGGTGGAGATCGATCCCTTGATCGCGGGCATCGGGCGGGACCGCCACCCGACCCGGCCCTACGCGTCGCCGGCGGTGCACCTCACGGTGACCGACGCGCGCGCCTTCTTCCGCCGGGCGACGGGGCCGTACGACCTCGTCTGGTTCGGTCTCCTCGATTCCCACACGACTCCCTCGGCCTACGCCAACGTCCGGCTCGACCATTTCGTCTACACGCGCGAGAGCCTGGCCGAGGTGAAGCGTCTGCTGGCCCCGTCTGGGGTGGTGGTCGTGCTGTTCGAGGCGGAGACCCCCTGGATCGCGGACCGGCTGGCCGGCCTGTTGCGGCAGACCTTCGGAGAGCCGCCAGTGGCCCTGTGGCTGCGGACCACCTCGGCCTGCCTCGGCTGGGGCGGCCTCCTCCTGGTGGGCGGATCGAGCGAGGCGCTGGCCCCGGTCCGCGCGCGGGCCGCGGCCGACCCCGAGGTCGCGCCCCGCATCATCGACCCCGGCGTGCTCGGCTTCCGCACCCGGCTGACCACCGACGACTGGCCGTACCTCTATCTGCCGCGGCCGATGGTGCCGCGCTACCACCTGGTGGTGGCGGCGGCGGCCGTGGCCGTGGCCGTTCTGCTGCTGCGGCGCGTGCGCGCCCCCGGCGCCCCCGTCGACGCCACCATGCTGCTTCTGGGCGCCGGCTTCATGCTCCTCGAGGTGGCGGGCGTGAGCCGGGCGGCCCTGCTGTTCGGGACGACCTGGACCGTCAACGCCTACGTCGTGGGCGCGATCCTTGGGATGATCCTCCTCGCCAACCTCGCGGCCAGCCGGATGCGCGTCGTGCCCGGCGGGTGGCCCTTCGCGGGGCTGGTGGCGAGTCTCCTCGCGCTGGCCCTCGTCCCCGCCGCGGCCCTGACGGCCCTTCCGCTGCCGGCGCGGATCGTCTTCGGCGGCGGCTTTTTGGCCTTGCCCGTGTTCTTCTCCGGCCTGGTGTTCGTGACCGCCTGGTCCACCGCGGAGCGGCGGGACCTCGCGCTGGGCAGCAACCTCATCGGATCCCTGGTGGGCGGCGTGCTCTCGATGCTCACGATGGTGATCGGGTTCCGCGGCCTGACGTTCCTGACCCTGGCGGTGTATCTGGCGGCCTGGCTGGCCTTGCGGGGACGGGGCCGGGCCATCTTGACAGAAAAGTATAGTTTCGGATAGGCTGGCTGAGATGGGCAAGACGATGTTGGAGATCCGGGATCTTCACGCCCGGGTGGGCGAGCGGGAGATCCTCAAAGGCGTCGACCTGACGGTCGAGGCCGGAGATGTCCACGCGATCATGGGACCGAACGGATCGGGCAAGAGCACGCTGGCCCACGTGCTCGCGGGCCGCCCGGGCTACACCGTCACGCAGGGCCAGGTCCTCTACAAGGGCCGAGACCTCCTGGCCATGAGCGCCGAGGAGCGCGCCCGCGAAGGCGTCTTCCTGGCCTTCCAGTACCCGGTCGAGATCCCGGGCGTGAGCAACGTCTATTTCCTGAAGGCCGCGCTCAACGCCGTCCGCAAGCACCGCGGCGAGCCGGAGCTGGACGCCATGGATTTCCTGGCCCTGGTCAAGGAGAAGTCGAAGGTGGTGGACATCGACGAGTCGCTGGTCAAGCGACCCGTCAACGAGGGCTTCTCCGGCGGCGAGAAGAAGCGCAACGAGATCTTCCAGATGGCGATCCTGGACCCGGCCCTGGCCATCCTGGACGAGACGGACTCCGGGCTCGACATCGACGCGCTGAAGAGCGTGGCGGCCGGCGTCAACCAGCTGCGCAGCGCCGACCGGGCCATGGTGGTCGTCACCCATTACCAGCGGCTGCTCGACTACATCGTGCCGGACTTCGTCCACGTCCTGATCGATGGGCGCATCGCCCAGTCCGGCGGCAAGGAGCTGGCGCACCAGCTCGAGGCCAAGGGGTACACCTGGCTCGAGGAGGCCCCGGCGCGATGACCGTGGCCGCGGAGACGGACGTCTACCGCGCCCTCTTCGAGCGCCGGCAGGCCACGCTGCGCGGCACGGAGCCGGCCTGGCTCTCGGGCCTGCGGCAGGAGGCCATGGAGCGGTTCGAGGCCATGGGGTTCCCGACCACGCGCGACGAGGCCTGGAAGTACACGTCGGTGGCTCCCATCGTCCGTACGGCGTTCGAGCCGGCCGCGCGCGGCCGCTTCGACGGCCGTTCCCTCGCGCCCTTCCGCCTGCGCGGGGCGCGCGAGATCGTGTTCGTGAACGGCCACCACGTGCCGGAGCTGTCTCGAGGAGGGTCGGACGGCGTCGTGGTCATGGGGCTGCGGGAGGCGCTCGACCGCGAGGCCGACCGGCTCCAGCGCCACCTGGGCCGCCAGCTCGGCGAGAGTGCCACTGCCTTCGCTTGGCTGAACACCGCGCTCTTCGATGACGGTGCGGTGGTGGCCATACCGCCGGGGCAGGCCGCGGCGGAGCCGGTCCATCTGCTCTATTGCTCGACCGCCGACGGGCCGCCGGCCGTGGCCCACCCCCGGACGCTGATCCTGGCCGGCGCGCGCAGCCAGGCCGCCGTGGTGGAGACCTGGGCGGGCGCGGACGGGTCCGCCTACTTCACGAACGCCGTGAGCGAGGCGGTGGTGGAAGACGGCGCGGTCCTGGACCACTACGCCCTGCAGCGGGAAGGCGGCGCGGCGCTGCACGTGGCGGCCCTCTTCGCGCGCCAGGGACGCGCGTCGCGCTTCTCCGACCAGTCGGTGACTTTGGGTGCGGCGTTCCATCGCCGCGACGTGGACGCCGTCTTCGCTGCCGAGGGCGGCGAGTGCGCGCTCGACGGGCTCTTCGTGGCGGGCGGCCGGCAGCACATGGACACCCACACCCGCATCGACCACGCGCACCCCCATTGCTCCAGCCGGGAGCTGTACAAGGGCGTGCTCGACGGGAAGGCCCGCGGGGTCTTCCACGGCACCATCCTGGTCCGCAAGGACGCGCAGAAGACCGACGCCATGCAGACCAACAAGAACCTGCTGCTCTCCGCCGAGGCGCTGGTGCAGAGCACGCCCGCGCTGCAGATCTTCGCGGACGACGTGAAGTGCAAGCACGGCTCGACCACCGGACAGCTGGACCCGGCCGCCCTCTTCTATCTCCGCTCCCGCGGGATCGGCGAGGAGGCGGCGCGGGCGCTCCTGACCTACGCCTTCGCCAGCGACGTGGTGGGCCGGATCCGCCTGGAGCCCATCCGGGCGGGCGTGACCGCGTTCCTGCAGTCGCGGCTGCCGCAGGCCGGCGAGATCCGGGAGGCCCTGGCGTGAGCGCCACCACCAATCACGCCGCGGCGGGCGCTCCCGCCCGCGCGCTCGACGTGGAGCGGGTGCGGGAGGAGTTCCCGATCCTGCGCGAGACGGTGCACGGCAAGCCGCTCGTCTATCTCGACAACGCCGCTTCGGCCCAGAAGCCGCGGGCGGTGATCGAGGCCGAGGCCGCCGTCTACGAGACCTACTACTCGAACATCCATCGCGGCGTGCACTCCCTGTCCATGCGCGCCACCGACGCCTACGAGGCGGCCCGGGAGAAGGCGCGGCGCTTCTTGGGGGCGGCCCACACGCGCGAGATCGTCTTCACGCGCGGCACCACGGAGTCCATCAACCTGGTGGCCTCGAGCTACGGGCGCCGCCACGTGGGCAGGGACGACGAGGTCCTCATCACGGGGATGGAGCACCACTCGAACATCGTGCCCTGGCAGATGCTGTGCGAGGAGAAGGGCGCCCGCCTGCGCGTGGCCCCCCTGGACGACCGCGGGGACGTGATCCTCGAGGAGATGGAGCGGCTCATCGGCCCCCGCACGAAGATGGTGGCCTTCGCCCACGTCTCGAACGCGCTCGGGACCGTGAACCCGGTGCGGCGGATGGTGGAGATGGCGCACGCCCGCGGGGTGCCGGTGCTCATCGACGGCGCGCAGGCCGCGCCGCACCTGAAGGTGGACGTGCAAGCCCTGGACTGCGACTTCTACGCCTTCTCCAGCCACAAGATCTACGGCCCGTCGGGCGTGGGCGTCCTCTACGGGAAGGCCGCGCAACTGCAGGCCATGCCTCCCTACCAGGGCGGCGGCGACATGATCCTGTCCGTCACCTTCGAGAAGACGACCTACAACGAGCTGCCCTACAAGTTCGAGGCGGGGACGCCGAACATCGCCGGCGCCATCGGCCTGGGCGCGGCCCTGGACTGGGTGGAGGGCCTCGGCCACGAGGCCATCGCCGCCCACGAGACGGACCTGCTCGACTACGGGACGCGTCGGCTGCTCGAGGTGCCGGGCGTGCGCCTGATCGGCACCGCGCGCGAGAAGGCGGGCGTCCTCTCCTTCGTGCTGGAGGGCGTGCACCCCCACGACATCGGCACCGTCCTCGACTACGACGGGATCGCGGTCCGCACCGGCCACCACTGCGCCCAGCCCGTGATGGACCGCTATGGCGTGCCCGCCACCGCGCGGGCCTCGCTGGCCGTCTACAACACGCGCGAGGAGATCGACGTCCTGGTGCGCGCCCTGCACCGGGTGCGGGAGCTCTTCCTGTGACGTCCGAGCTGCGCGAGCTGTACCAGGAGACGATCCTCGACCACAGCCGGAAGCCCCGGAACTTCGGGGCGCTGGCCGAGGCCAACCGCACCGCCGAGGGCTACAACCCGCTCTGCGGCGACCGCGCCCGGATCGACCTGGCCGTGGAGGGGGACGTCATCAAGGACATCCGCTTCCAGGGCGCGGGCTGCTCCATCTTCACCGCCTCCGCGTCGATGATGACGGAAGGGGTGAAGGGCAAGACCCGGCCCCAGGCCGAGGCCCTCTTCGAGCGGTTCCACGACCTGATCACGAGCGATCCGCAGCAGGCCTCCCGGCGCGCCATCCCCGAGCTGGGCAAGCTGACCGTGTTCGCCGGCGTCTCCGAGTTCCCGGTGCGCGTGAAGTGCGCGGCCCTGGCCTGGCACACCTTGAAGGCGGCGCTGGCCGGGGAGAAGGTGCCCGTCTCCACCGAGGTCTCGGAATCGAGCAGCGGGGACGGGGGAGGGCGCGCGCTGTGAGGGAAGAGGCCATCCTGGCGCGCGAGGTGGAGGTGACCGCCATCCCCTACGGGGATCGGATCACGCTGCCGGCGGCCAGCCCGGTGATCATCACGCAGTCGCTGGGCGGGGCGTACACGCTCGTGACCATGCAGGGTTACATGGTCCGTCTGGACAGCAAGGACGCGGACGCCATCGGCAAGGAGGTCGAGGCGGGGCCCACGGCGGAGGAGGCGGCGAAGAAGCCGCTCCAGGAGCTGGCCTGGGACCAGCTCAAGACGTGCTACGACCCCGAGATCCCGGTCGACATCGTGGAGCTCGGGCTCGTCTACTCCTGCGAGGTCGCGCCCCTGCCCGAGGGCGGGAGCAAGGTGGCCGTGCGCTTCACCCTCACCGCACCCGGCTGCGGCATGGGCGACATCCTGCGCCAGGACATCGAGCGGAAGATGCTGGCCCTGCCCGGGATCAAGGAGGCCGACGTGCAGCTCCAGCTCGAGCCGCCGTGGGACCAGAGCCGCATGTCCGAAGCGGCCCGGCTGCAATTGGGGCTCATGTGAAGCTCTCCTCGCAGGAAGAGTACGGGCTGCGCTGCCTGGTGCAGCTCGGCCGGCACGCCGGCGGGCAGGTGCTCACCCTCCCCGAGCTCAGCCGCCTGGAGGGGGTCTCGGTGCCCCACGTGGCCAAGATCATGCGCGTCCTGCGCCGGGCGGGCTTCGTGCGCAGCACCCGCGGCCAGTCCGGCGGCTACACCCTGGCTCGTCCCGCCTCCGAGATCCCGGTGGGCGAGGCCCTGGCCGCGCTCGGCGGGCGCCTCTACGACGGCAGCTTCTGCCAGCGCCACGGCGGGGCCTTGCGCGCGTGCACGCACCTGTCGGACTGCTCCATCCGGCCCGTATGGCAGCAGGTCCAGGACCTGGTGGACGAGGTCCTGAGCCGGCTCACCCTGCAGCACCTGCTCTGCACCGAGCAGGAGATGTTCGCGCGCGCCGGGGTCCGCGCGGTGCCTCTGCCCGTCCTTCCCGCGGACGCCCACCGGCCCTAGCTCTCCGCACCGACGCGGGTCTTCCGCCTCAGGACACTGGCAAGCGTCTTGAAGGTCCCTTCGTGACGATGGTCATGGAGGGCCATGGTGCACCGGGCGGAGGCGCGCAGCGCGTCGTATCGGGCTGACTTCACGGTCAGCCTCTCCCCGGTCGTGGTCCTCTTCGGCAACCTTCTCGACGCCCTCTTCACGCTGACCCTGTTGCAGCTGCGGCTGGTCCACGAGGCCAATCCCTTGATGCGCTGGATGTACCAGGCCTCGCCCGTGTCCTTCATGGCCGTCAAGCTGGCGGTGGTGCAGCTCGGCCTGCTCGTGCTGTGCCTGCAGCGCGGCCACCGCGCGTCGCAGCTGGCCATCAAGGCGGGGGCCGCGCTCTACGCGGCCATCGTCTGCTACCACCTCACCGTCATCGCCTCGCTGCCCGCCTGACCACGCGGTTTTACAAACCGCCTGCTCACTTCTTCTTCGAGGTCTTGCTCCCGCGCTGGCGCCGGGCGGCCCAGAACGCGTCCATGTCGCCGTTGGTCGCGGCCAGGGCCATGGCGATGAGCCGGGCCCGCTCGATCTCCTTGGCGTCGGGCTGGGTGGCCCGCGCGGCCTGGACGGCCAGGGCCACCAGGGGATCGGTCTGGGCCGCCTTCATCGCTTTCGGGCCCACACGGAAGGGCGCGGCCAGGAGGACCGAGGCCTCCTCGTCCAGCGGCGGCGGCGGACCCGCCTTCACGGGGGGCACGCTGCGCGCCGCCCGCGCCTGCGCGTCGTCGACCTCGGCCCGGAGGCGGCGGACCTCGGCGGCCAGGGCCTTGAGGTCGTCGCCCGCCTTCATGACCGCCTCGCCCACGGCCTCCGCCGCGTGAAGCTGGGCCGCGTCCTGCCCGGCCTCGCGCAGGACGAAGACGTCGGCGGTGCCGAGCCGCGACCGCCGCCACTGGCCGCGCCCGAGGGCCGCGGCGCGCGCCTCGGCGGCCTCGAGGTCGACCTTCATCGCGTGGCCGCCGGCCGCCGGCGCGGGCGCGGGACCGCCAGCTTCTGCCGGAGCGTGAAGTAGCGGGCCCAGGGGTCGGCCTTCAGCGCGGACAGGCGGCGGTGCAGGTTCTCCACTGTGTAGAGGTCCGGCCTCAGGTCGCGCTGCAGCTCCTCCCAGGCCAGTGGAACCGAGACCGGGGCCTCGGGTCGGGCGCGCGTGGAGTAGGCGGCCACGGACGTGCTGCCGCGGTTGTTGCGCAGCACGTCGATCAGGATCTTGGCCTGCCGTCCCGCCTTCGGCATGGAGTCGGTGTAGGTCCGCGGATCCTGTTTCACGATCTCCTCCGCCACTCGCTGCGAGAAGCCGAAGGTCTCGTCCCATCCGTGGCCGGGACCGAGCGGCACCACGACGTGCAGGCCCTTCCCGCCGGTCGTCTTGACGAAGCTCTCCAGCCCCACCGCGCGCAGGCTGTCCCGGACCAGCCGGGCGCCCGCCATCACGCGCTCGAATCCTACCGCCGGCCCGGGATCGAGGTCGAACACGATCCGGTCCGGCTCCTCCACCCGCGTGGCCAGCGAGTTCCAGGTGTGGATCTCCAGGATGCCCATCTGCACCAGGCTGATGATCCCGGCCAGGTCGTCCACCACCAGGTACTCTCCGACCTTCGTCTTCTCGCGGATCTTCACGCGCCGCAGGGCCGGCGGGGCCCACACGCCGGAATGCTTCATGTAGAAGCACTCCTTGGCCAGGCCCTCCGGGCAGCGCACGAGCGTCAGCGGCCGGCCGACGATGTGGGGCAGGACTCGGTCCGCGATCGACTCGTAGAACTCCGCCAGCGCCCGCTTGGTGATGCCCTGGTCGGGATAGAGCACGCGGT
>Ga0068859_100005262_pt1 | contig 13149 bp, 11 predicted proteins | sample KBSSwiS22_FD_66585 | JGI IMG/M metagenome (GOLD analysis project Ga0068859, IMG submission 66585) | Switchgrass rhizosphere microbial communities from Kellogg Biological Station, Michigan, USA - KBS Switchgrass S2-2 | ecosystem: Host-associated > Plants > Roots > Rhizosphere > Soil ... | reverse complement strand
GTTCCTTGCGGCTTGCGAACTTCGAAACGACATCGTCATGCGCGGCTTTGAACAGCGCGTCCCGAAAGCAGGCAAATGAATGCAGGCGTTTTCCGCCGCTTGCGAGCTTTCGTCCTTCCTCGAAAACTTGAGTAAACGATTGGTTCTCAGTGTCGGGGGCTCCGCGCAACCGATCCACTTCTAGGTCCAGCGCATACCTCTCCCCGAATGCATCGAGCGGGACCTCATACGCCCGGCTCAACGCGACCATCTTCGAGAAGCCGACGTGGTTGAGGCCGCGCTCGACGCGCGAGAGGTAGCCCTTGTTGACCGGCTCGGGGTACGCCTTCGTCAGATGCGCGACGTCCTCGAGGGAGAGCTTGCGGCGCTCGCGGACGATCTTGAGATAGCGCCCGAAGGCGACGATGGATGGATCGGCCATGCACGCTCCCCAGCCAAATGCTGACCCTATGTACCAGCGGCGGGGTAGGGGAGCAAGCGTCGAGGGTTGCGGGGCTGCAACCCTCGCGGCGGCCGTCGCTATACTCCGCGCGTGATCGCGCTTCGGCTTGCCTTCGCGCTCCTGCTCGCGGCCGCGCCTGCGCCGGTCGAGCCGGCGCGCCTCGCCGCACCGCGCGAGCCCTCCGTTGGCGGCGAGCTGCTGAAGGGGCGCGTGTCGAGCGTTCACGATGCCGACACGATCACGGTGCGGCTTTCCACCGGGACGGAGAAGGTGCGGCTCGTGGGGATCGACTCGCCGGAGCTCGGGAACGAGCGGGCGGACGTCCGCGCGTTCGGGCTCGAGGCGCGCGATTACGCGCGGTCGCGGGTGGACGGTGTCACGGTCACGCTCGAGGCGGATTCCAAGCAGCCCGATCGGGACAAGTACGGGAGGCTGCTCCGCTACGTCATCCTCGGCGACGGAACGAATCTCAACGAGGAGCTGGTGAGGAAGGGCTACGCGCGGGTGTACGACCGCTTCTCGTTCGATCTCAAGCGCCGGTTCAAGCAGGCCGAGGCGGAGGCGAAGCGGGAGTCGCTCGGCTTGTGGAGGCTGTCGCCGGCCCCTTAGCGGGCGCGGGTCTTCGTCTTCAGCGCCGCCTGCTCGAGGTCCTCCTCGATCGGCTTGGTGCCGTCGTGGCCCAGGCGCTTGGGCTTGTTCGCGACGACGGTCTCGAGCCGCACCGGGCGCTTCCAGATGCGCGTGAGGTTCTCGAGGACCTCCTTCGCCCAGTCCATCCTCAGATCCACGCCCACGTGGCGGTGGGCGAGGAGCAGCTCGCCGCGGTTCCCGTAGTTCGCGTCGATGACCTCGATGACGGGGCGGCCGCCGTTGGTGAAGTGGAAGAGCAGCGCCTGCTTCACGTCGTCGAAGCTGCGGCTGTCCACCTCGTCCTGGCCGGTGCGGGCGTTCTTCTTCGACACGAACAGACCCTGCTGCTCGCAGAACTCCTGCGTGAGGAACTCGTCGAGGAACGTGGCGTCGCAGTGCAGGCGGCGGATCTCGAAGACCTTGTCGCGGCCGAGCCCGAGCTTGCGGTCCCAGCGCCGGCGCTCGCTCATGCGGTCGCACGCGTCCCACTCGGGGCCGAACTGGCCGGTATTCCAGCGGCGCTCGATGTCGCGGAACAGCTCGAGGCCGAGCTTGTACGGGTTCAGACGGCCGGGCGAGACCGCGACCGTGCCGGAATGGTGGTCGGCGTAGTCGATGACCTCGGCGTCCGACAGGATGCGCGTCGTCATCATGTGGGTGTGCCAGTAGGAGGCCCACCCCTCGTTCATGACCTTCGTCTGACGCTGCGGGAGGAAGTAGTAGCTCTCGTCGCGCACGAGCTCCAGCGCGTCGCGCTCCCACCCCTCGAGCGGGGCCTGCATGAGCACGAACCCGAGCACGTCGCGCTCCGGCTGCGGGGGGTTGCGCTTGGCTTCCTCACGAGCGGCCGACATCGCCTGACGCCGCTCCTCGATGTACGCGGGAGGATTCACGTACCGGTCCAGGTACGGCTTCGACGGGAGCCGCCCGACGTCCTTCGACTCGACTGCGTCGGTGGGCTCGGCGTTCTGGCGCGGCTTCGCGCGGAAGACGGCGCCCGGATCGATGAGGTCCTCGACCGAGAGGCTCGCGTCGAGGAAGCGCTCGACGGCCTCGACGCCGTGGCGCTCCATGTGGCGTCGCACACGCGTGGCGTGATTGGCCATCGCGTCGATCATCTTGCGATTCGTGTGGGCGTAGTAGACGTTGTTCAGGAAGAAGTCGGCGTGGCCGTACACGTGCGCCATGACGAGCTTCTGATCGACCATCGCGTTGCCTTGGAGCAGATAGGCGTACGTGGGGTCGTTGTTGATGACCATCTCGTAGATCTTGTGCAGCCCGTACTCGTAGCTCTTCGAGAGCTCGGCGTACTCCATCCCCCAGCGCCAGTGCGGGTACCGCGTGGGGAAGCCGCCGTACGCCGCGAGCGCGTTCATCTGCTTCCAATCCACCATCTCGAAGACGACGCGGAAGAACGTGAGGCCGAGCTCGCGGGCGAAGCCCTCGATGCGCTCCTGCTCGCGCGACAGCTCGGGGGGAAGGACGGAGGACATCTCAGAGCCCCTTGCCGAGGAAGGACTTGATCGAGTCCACGACCGCGTCGCGGTCGGGAAGGCGCGAAAGCGCCACGCGCTCGTCGGCGTCGAAGCGCGTGCGGAGCACGTCGTAGAAGTCGCCGCGCGTGCCGAGCGCCTCCACCTGGCCGTAGCCGAAGAGGTTCAAGGCGGGGAGGAGCTTGTCCGCGACGATGTCGGCGGAGCGGTCCGAGTCCTGGCGGCTGTAGTTCTCGCCGTCGGTGAAGTGGAAGAAGTACAGGTTCCACTCCTGCGCGGGAAACCGCTCCTCCACGATGCGGGCGGCGAGCTCGTAACAGGAGGAGATGACGGTGCCGCCCGACTCGCGGATGCGGAAGAAGGCGTCGCGATCGACTTCCTTCGCGGCGGCGTCGTGGACGATGTAGACGGTGCGCACGCCCTGGTAGTGGGCGCGGATCCACGCGTCGAGCCAGAAGCTCTCGGTGCGGACGATCTCCTTCTGCTCGTCGCCCATCGAGCCCGAGACGTCCATCGCGTAGAGGATCGCCGCGTTGGCCTTCGGCAGGCTGCGGGGCTTCCACGTCCGGTACCGGCGGTCGGAGCGCACCAGCGACACCTTGGGGTTGGTCGGATCGTAGGTGCCCGCGACGATCAGGCGCCTGAGCGCCTGCCGGTAGGAGCGCTTGAAGTGGCGGAGCGACTCGGGGCCGCTCGTCGTGATCCCGGTGTACCGGCCGCCGCGGCTGGCCAGCTCGTCGTCGCCCTTGGGGCGGATGCGGGGAAGCTCGAGCGCCTCGCCCAGCATCTTCGCCAGCTCTTCGACGGAGAACTCCGCCTCGAGGATGTGGGCGCCCGGCTGGTCGCCCGCGCCTTGACCCGAGCCGTCGCCGGCGCCGTCCCCCTGGCCGACGCCCTTGCCGCCGGTGTCGTGGGTGAAGTGCGGCAGGTCGAGGTGGGGGATCGGGATCGAGACGACCCGGCCCCCCTGCTTTCCGAACAGCTCCGTGTGGCCGAGGTGCTTCTTCAGCTCCTCGCGGACACGGCCGCGGACGATCTGCCGGAACCGGTTGAGATCGGACTCGATGCGCGGCACGGGCTCATCGTTCCTTCACGTCGCCGCGCGCGAAGATCGACGCCACGAAGTGCAGGACGTCGGAGGCGCACGCGTCGCAGTAGCCGTAGTCGCGGACGAGCCGCGACCGCACGATGTCGATCTTCTCCTGCGTCTCGCGGTCGATGACCGAGGAGACGAGGCTGGTGAGCTTGATGAAGTCCTTCTGGTCCTCGAAGAGCTTCAGCTCGAGGGCCCGGTGCAGCCGCTCGTTCGTCCGGTAGTCGAACTTCTTGCCGTCCAAGGCGAGCGCGCCGATGTAGTTCATGATCTCCCGGCGGAAATCGTCCTTCCTGTTGTCCGGGATGTCGATCTTCTCCTCGATCGACCGCATGAGCCTCTCGTCCGGCTCCTCGTCCTGGCCGGTGTAGGGGTTCCGGACCTTCTCCTTCTGCGTGTACGCCTTGATGTTGTCGACGTAGTTGCCGCAGAGGCGGGCGATCGCGGCCTCGTCGGCGGCGATGGCGCGCTGGACCTCGTTCTTGACGATCTCCTCGTACTCGCGCCGGACGTCGTCCAGGAGCTCGCGGACCCGTTGGCGCTGCTCTTCGCTCGTGATCAGCGAGTGGCCGCGCAGACCGGCTTCGAGCTCGTTCAAGACCATGAACGGGTTGACGCAGCGCTGGTCGAGCTCCGCGACGAGCGAGTTGCTGATCTTGTCCTGGACGTAGCGGGGGGAGATCCCCTCCATCCCCTCGCGCGCGGTCTCCTTGCGGAGCTCCTTGACGTTGTCCTCGGTGTAGCCGGGGAGCGACTTCCCGTTGTACAGCTTTAGCTTTTGCATCAGCGAGAGGTTGTGCTTCTTCGGCTCCTCGAGGCGCGTCAAGATCGCCCACATCGCCGCCATCTCGATTGTATGGGGGGCGATGTGCTTGCCGCGGATCTTCCCCGCGTTGTAGTCCTTCTGGTAGATCTTGATCTCTTCGTTGAGCTTCGTGATGTACGGGATGTCGACCTTGACGGTCCGGTCGCGCAGGGCCTCCATGTACTCGTTGTTCTGGAGGCGGCGGTACTCGGGCTCGTTCGTGTGGCCGAGGATGACTTCGTCGATCCAGGTCTGCGGGAACTTCTTCGGCTTGATGAGGTGCTCCTGGCTCGCGCCGAGCAGCTCGTAGAGGAAGGCGACGTCGAGCTTCAAGACCTCGATGAACTCGATCATGCCGCGGTTGGCGATGTTGAACTCGCCGTCGAAGTTGAACGCGCGCGGGTCCGAGTCCGATCCGTACTCCGCGATCTTCCGGTAGTTGATGTCGCCGGTCAGCTCGGTCGAGTCCTGGTTCTTCTCGTCCTTCGGCTGGAAGGTGCCGATGCCGATGCGATCCTGGGACGACAGCAGAAGGCGTCGCACCTGAACGTGCGCCAGCACCCGCGTCCAGTCCCCGTTGTACTTCGTCATCAGCTCGCGGAACTCCTGGCGGCAGAACGGGCACAGGTCGCCTTCGATCCGCATGACGTGCCGGTCGCTCACGCCCTTGCCGGAGTTGAGCTCGTCGAGCACGACGGCGCGGAGCTCGCGCGGGACGAGGTGGAGAGGCTCCTCGTGCATGGGGCAGGGGACGACCTCGTCCGGTTTGTCGAGGTCGCGCACCCAACCGAAGGTGTACAAGGCGCCTTCGTGGATCTTCGAGTACGCTTCGAGTCCCTTCTTCAGGAGGCGCGCGATCGTGGACTTCGAGGATCCCACGGGGCCGTGCAGCAGGATGACGCGCCGCTCGGTGCCGTAGCGCTGCGCCGCGCTCTTGAAGATGTTGACGAGTTTCATGAGCGGGATGTCGAGGCCGTAGATCGCGTCCTCGCCCGCGTGATCGAGATCGTCGAAGAAGTTGTAGTGAACGATCTTCTTCTTACTGTCCACGTACTCGCGCACGCCCTTCGCGAGGATCATGTCGTAGATCCTCTCGAAGGCGGTCCGCGTCACGCGCGGCTCGCGCCGGACGATGTCGAGGTACTGCGCGAAGGTCCCGGTCCAGTTCTGTTCGCGGAACCCGGTCAAGTCGATCGCCTGCTTGGCGCGGGTCACGATCGTTTCGCCGTTCGACATCTCCGATCTCCTCGCGCCGGCGCTCCCCTCGAGCCCCGGCGCAGCCCAGCCCGGTTCAATAACTATGCTCTGTCGTCGTCGCGCGCAAACGTTTCTCTCCGCCCGTCACGATTGCTGAGGAATTTACCTAGGTTCACACGCCCCTTGACACTCGGGGACTCCCCGTGGAGTCTGCTGCGATGCTGCGCGATACCGCACCTCTGCTCTACGCGGCGCTGCTCGCCGCGGTCTTCTGGCTCGCCTTCCTCGTCATGCGGCCGTTCCTCCCCGGGATCGTGTGGGCGGCGGTGCTGGTCGTAACGTTCCGTCCGCTGCACGACCGGCTCACCCAACGCTTCGCCGGGCGGGCGTGGCTCGCCTCGACGCTCGTAACGCTCCTCGTCGCGGGGTTCATCGTGGTCCCGATCGTCATCGCCGCGGTGCAGGTCGTGCAGGGGGGCATCGAAGCCTACAAGTGGACCACGACCGCCTACGCGGAATCCGGGGCCGACCTCGGCGCCGCCGACCGCTGGCCCTGGGTGAACGACGCGGTCGTCCGCGCCAAGGAGCTGTTCGGGCTCGCCAACTTCGACGCGAAGGCCCAGGCGATCGAGCTGGCGAAGACGATCGGAAGCCTCGTCGCCGCGCGCGCCCCCAAGCTCCTCGCGGGGACCTTCCAGGTCATCTTCTCCTTCATCGTCATGATCTTCATGATGCTGGTCCTGTTCGCGGACGGGAGGCGCGTCGCGGACGCCCTGACCAGCGTGCTCCCGGTGCCGCGCGGCGACGCGCGGAGGATCGTGGGGGAGCTCGGCGGCATGACGCGCACCGTGTTCATCAGCGTCGGCCTGACCGCGCTGGTCCAGGGGGCCCTGGGGGGCATCGCGTTTCTCGTCCTGGGGGTCGGCCAAGCGTTCACGCTCGCGGCCGCGATGTTCTTCGCGGCGGTGCTTCCGCTCGGGACGGTCCTCGTCTGGCTTCCCGTGTCGATCTACCTCTTCGTCACGGGGAGCCCGTGGAAGGCGCTCATCATGGCGGCCTGGGGCGCGGGGGTCATCGGCACGATCGACAACGTGCTGCGACCCTACTTCGCGCGGAGCGGCGTGAAGCTCCCCACCGCCCTTCTGGTCTTCGGCCTCCTCGGAGGCTTGTTGGCCTTCGGCCTCGTGGGGTTGTTCCTCGGCCCGGTCATCCTCTATCTGGTGCGGGAGCTCGTCGGCATCCTGCGGCGAGAGGTCTACGGCGAGGCGGGATGAGATGCTCGACGCCCGGGGGCTTCGCTGCCCGGTTCCGGTGCTCCGCGCCCGCGAGCGGCTGGCGGGCCTCGCACCGGGCGCCGTCTTAGAGCTGATCGCCGACGATCCTCTCGTCACGCTGGACGTGCCCGCGTTTTGCGCCCGCGAGGGGCACGAGGTCCTGGCCACGCACGAGGGCCCCCCGGGCGTGTGGACCCTGACGATCCGGCGCGGGCCCTAGTGGGGCCAGAGCAGCCGGAAGATGGCCCCGGTCACGACCCCGTAGATCAGCGAGTCGAATAGGAAGCGGAAGGTGTTGGACCAGGGCTGGCCCTTCCAGATCGAATCGCTGATTTGGGCGAGGCCATAGCCGGCGAAGGCCACGGTGCCGGTGATGCGCATGACGGTCAGGCCGTCGGTCCCGGCCGTGAGCGTGTGGCGGGCGATGTACGCCGCCGTGAAGCTCACGAGCACCGTGAAGCCGAACCACAGGCCGAGGAGCTTCCCCATCCCGGGCATCCCGTTCGGGAGCACCGTGATGACCGCGATCGGTCCCTTCTCGAACTGCTCCTTCTTGGCCGGCGTCGACATCTCCTTCATGTCCTTGCAGTACGGGGTCATGTACAGCCCCGGGGCGGGCTTCGCCTTCCCGAGCGCTTCGCGAACCGTGTCTTCGCCCGGGAGCTGCTGGTGATCGGCGCGGTGATAGCGCAGGGCCATGTGGAGGATCGAGCTGACCACGAAGACCGCGACCCCTGACGCGAGAACGGGCATCCAGAGGGTTCCGAAGGGCATGGGGACCTCCTCCCTGTAACGGACGGCGCGCATTATTGCCCGAATCCCTCCGATGCCTATCTTCAAGAAGGGGTCCGGAGGGAATCGGCGATGAGCGGGGATGCCATCTGCGGGGCGCTCGACCGGCTGCGGGGGGACGGGGCGTCCCTCGAGGCGCTCCTGTCGAGCGCGGTGACGCTCCTCCACGAGTCCCATCCGAAGTTCCACTGGACGGGGATCTACGAGCTATTCCCCGACCAGGTGCTGAGGCTCGGTCCTTTCGTGGGCTCTCCGACCGACCACGTCTTCATCGCGGTCGGCAAGGGCGTGTGCGGGACGGCGGTCGCCGAGCGGCGGAACATCAACGTCCCGGACGTCTCCAAGGTCTCGAACTACCTCGCCTGCTCCACCTCGACCAAGTCCGAGCTCGTCGTTCTCATCCGGCGCGACGACACGATCTACGCGCAGATCGACATCGACAGCCACGAGCCCGACGCGTTCGACGCGGACGCCGTCGGCCGCGTCGAGCGTGTGGCGGACTGGCTCGCCGACGCCTACTCGAGCCGCACGGGCGCCTAGTTGGACCCGCGCTCGTCGGCCGCGCGCCCCTCGGAGGCGGAGCTTCGCCGCCAGGTCGAGCATTACGAGCGATGGGCGCGCCTGCTCGACGGCCAGATCCGCGTCCTCGAGCGGGAGCGCCAGAAGCTCTCGGCGGTCGTCAACCACGCCGACGCGGGCTTTCTCGTCTTCGACGCGGCGCTCCAGGTGGTCTGGGCCAGTGACTTCTTCGCGAGCCGGCTCTCCTCGGGCGCGCATCCGGGGGAGCTGACCCGGCGCCGGTGCCACGAGGTCCTCTGCCGTCGCGATGCGGCCTGCGACTCCTGCCCCGCCGCGATCCCCTTCGGAAGCCGGTCGGTCGCCCACGGCGAGCTGAAGCTGACGATCGACGGCTCCGAGAGGACGATCTACGTGACCGCCATGCCCATCCTCTCTCCCGGCGGGCAGGTCGATCAGACCATGGTCATGGTCCAGGACGTGTCGGATCTCGAGGTCCTGAGGGACAGCGAGGCCCGCAAGGACGCGGTGCTCCGGACCGCCCTCGACGCCGTCATCACGATGAGCCACGACGGGACGATCACGGAGTTCAACCCGTCCGCGGAGGCGATGTTCGGCTACGAGCGCCACGAGGTGATGGGGCGGCCGCTCGCCGAGCTGATCATCCCGGAGCGATTCCGCGAGGCCCATCGCCAGGGGCTCGCGCGCCTCGTCTCCTCGGGGGAATCGAAGGTGATGGGGCGCCGGATCGAGATCGCGGCCCTGCGCCGCGACGGAACGGAGTTCCCGGTCGAGATCGCGATCACGCGGATTCCGCTCGTCGGTGCGCCCACGTTCACCGGCTACATCCGCGACCTCACCGAGCGGAAGCAGGCCGAAGACAAGCTCCGCGAGAGCGAGGAGCAGCTCCGCCAGTCCCACAAGATGGAGGCGATCGGCACGCTCGCCGGAGGGGTCGCCCACGACTTCAACAACATCCTCACCGCGATCCTGGGCTACGCCGTCCTCCTCAAGCGGGGCCTCGACTCGCGCGAGACCGCGGAGCGTGCGGCGGACGTGATCGAGAAGGCGGCGCAGCGCGGCGCGGCCCTGACGCGCCAGCTCCTAGGCTTCGCGCGGAAGGGGAAGAACCAGACCATCCCCGTGGATCTCGCCGAGACGATCCACGAGGTGCTCGAGCTCCTGAACCGCACGCTCGAGAAGAACATCCGGATCACGCAGGTCGAGAACGGCCCGCGTCTGTTCGTGGCGGGAGACCCCGCGCAGCTCCAGCAGGTGATCCTGAACCTCGCGGTCAACGCGCGGGACGCCATGCCCGACGGGGGGGAGTTGAGGTTCGGCATCGAGTCCGTGAATCTCGACGCCGAGGCCTGCCGGCGCTGTCCGGGAACGACGCCCGGCGAGCACGTGCGCCTCTCCATCAAGGACACGGGGTGCGGGATCCCCGACGACGTCATGGCCCGGATCTTCGAGCCGTTCTTCACGACCAAGGAGCGCGGCAAGGGCACCGGCATGGGCCTCGCGATGGTCTACGGCATCGTCGAGAACCACGGCGGCGGGATCCGCGTCGAGAGCCGCGTCGGCTCCGGCACGACGTTCGAGATCTACCTGCCGCGCAGCTTCGGCGTCCCCCTCGACGTCCCAGCGACGGCCGACCCCGGCGTGCGCGGGTCCGGGCGCATCCTCGTCGTGGACGACGAGGAGGCCGTGCGCGAGGTGACGGCCGACCTCCTGAAGGACCTGGGGTACGACGTGGCCACCTGCGTGGACGGGGTGGACGCGGTCGAGTACTACACGCGGCACGCGGACGAGATCGACCTCATCCTCGTGGACCTCGTCATGCCGAGGATGGGGGGCCGCGAGTGCTTCCGCGCCCTGAAGGAGCTGAACCCGGACGTGCGCGCGATCCTGTGCACCGGGTACGGCTTCAACATCGCGGCGCAGGAGCTGCTCGACGAGGGGATCCTGGATTTCATCTCGAAGCCGTTCGAGCCGGGGCGGTTGTCCTCGGTGGTCTCGCGGAGCCTCATACCTCGCCGGTGAGGATCGCCGCCAGCTTCGCGGCGTCGATGTTGCCTCCGGACACCACGCACGCGATCGTCCCCGCGCCCGCCTTCCCCGACAGCGCCGCCGCCACGGGAACGGCGCCCGCGCCCTCCGCGACGACGTGGTTCCGCTCCACCACGAGCCGAAGCGCCGCGGCCGTCTCGGAAGGCGTCACGACGATCGAGCCGGCGAGGAGCTTCGACGCCAGCGGCCACATCTCCTCGAGCATCGTGCGTCCCCCGATCCCGTCGATGAACGAGGGGACGTAGTCGACGGCGACCGGATGCCCCGCGGCGAGCGACGCCGCGAACGGCGCCGCGGTCGACACCTCGCAGGCGTACACCTTCGTCCCGGGCTTCAACGCACGGAGCGCCGCCGCGATCCCCGACGAGAGCGCCCCTCCGCCGTAACCGACGAGGATCGTGTCCACCTCGGGAAGGTCCTCGAAGATCTCGAGCCCGACCGTCGCGTTCCCCGCGATCACCGCCGGATCGCTGACCGGGTGGATGAACATCGCGTCGATCCCCGGATGATGGTGGGTCTCGATGACCCGCCACCAGTCGGCGAACGGAAGGCGCACGACGGACGCCCCGAGGCGCTCGACCGCCGCGATCTTGGTCTGCGGCGCGTTGTCGGGAACGACGACCGTGCACGGGATCCCGAGCCGGCGCGCGTGCCACGCGAGCCCCTGCGCCATGTTTCCCGCGCTCGCCGTGTAGACGCCGCGCGCGAGCGCCTCCTTCGGCGTGGTCGCGATCGCGTTTCCGGATCCGCGCAGCTTGAACGACCCGATCGGCTGGAGGTTTTCCAGCTTCAGCCAGATCTTGGCGGGACCATCCACCCCAAACCGCACGAGCGGCGTCCGCATCGCCGATCCCGCGATCCGCTCCCGCGCCGCACGAATCTCCTCGATGGCCGGCGGCTCAAGGGCGCGCACGGCGGTGTCCCCCGAAGTCGATCGCGACCCCCTTCCCCTCGGCGCGCGCACGGGCGTGGATGAAGTGGGCCGCCGCCAGGTCCTCGATCGCGATGCCGAGCGACTTGAACAGCGTCACCTCGCTCGTCGAGCGGCGGCCGGCGACCCGCTTCAAGAGCACGTCGCCCAGCTCCGCGGCGATGTGCGAAGCGGCGATCGCTCCTTCCTTCATCGGGATCAGCAGATCGCCCGCCTCCGCGAGGGCCGACTCGCGCCGGTCCACGACGACCCGCGCCCGCACGACCGCCGCCGTGTCCAGCTCGCGGTTGGCGGCGAAGCACGCTCCGACCGCATTCACGTGCGCGCCCGGCGCGATCCACTCCCCCTCGAGGATTGGAATAGGGGAAGCGGTCGTCGTGCAGATGAGATCGGCGCCGGCGACGGCCTCGCGGGCCGACCCCACCGGCTCGATCGCAACGCCCGCGAGTGCCGACATCCGCTCCGCGAAGGAGCGCGCCTGGTCGATGTGAATGCTCCACACCCGCACCCGCCGCAGCTTCCGCACGGCCTTCATCGCGTCGAGGTGCGATTCCGCCTGGACGCCGGAGCCGAGGATCGCGAGGTCCCCCGCATCCTCCCGCGCGAGCACGCGCGTCGCCAGCCCCGAAACCGCCGCGGTCCGGATCGCGGTGATCGAGCTGGCGTCGATGACCGCGAGCAAGCTCCCCGTCTCCGTGTCGAACAGCAGCACCGCACCCTGATGCGAGTCCCGCTCGCTGCCGTGATTCGCCGGGAGGTACGAGATGACCTTGAGGCCGAGCGCCTTCGGCGCGCCCAGGTACGCCGGCATCAAGCCTAGAAGGCCCGACCGGTCGGGCATCCAGACCATCGACCGCAAGGGGAGCACCGCGTCCTCGCGCGCCAGAGCCGAAAGCGCATCGGCCATGACGTCGATGCACTCCGCCATCGGCAGGAGCGCAGGCACGTCCGACTGCGGGATCACGAGCGCGTTCATGCGAGCACCTCCGAAAGCGTGTCGAGATCGACGTTTCCTCCCGACACGATCGCGACCACCGCCGCCCCGGGCTCGAAGCGGACGACCCCCGACACGATCGCCGCCAAAGCCGCCGCTCCCGCCCCCTCGACGACGAGCTTCGCCCGCGTCATCAAGAGGCCCATCGCCTCGCGGATCGCCGCTTCGGTCACGCCGACCACCTCGACGCCGGTCCGCTGCACGATCTGAAGCGGCAGCGCTCCGACGAATGGCGGCGTCATGCCGTCCGCGACCGTCGCGGGTCGCGGCGCCGGAACGGGCTTCCCCGCCGCCAGCGCCGGCCCCATCCCCGGCCCCTCGGCCAGCTCGACCGCCACGATGCGAGCGTGAGGTCGAAGCCCCCGCACCGCGGTCGCCACACCACCGAGCAGCCCGCCGCCGCCGAGGGGCACGACGACCGCCTCCACGCCGGGAAGCTCCTCAACGATCTCGAGGCCGCACGTCCCGGCTCCCGCGAGCACGACCGGGTCGTCGAACGGGTGCACGAACGTCAGCCCGCGCTCGCGCTGCACCTCGGCGACCCGGTCGAACAAGGTCGCCCGGTCCTCGTGGAAGACGATCTCGGCACCGTACCCGCGGACCGCCTGGATCTTGGCCTTGGGCGCCGCCGAAGGCATCACGACGACCGCCGCCGCTCCCGCCTGCCGCGCGGCCCACGCCACCGCCGCCGCGTGGTTCCCCGCCGAGACGGTGACCACCCCGCGCGCCCGCTCCGCCTCGGAGAGCGTCAGGATCCTGTGGAGCGCCCCGCGCGCCTTGAACGATCCGGTCTTCTGGAAGCTCTCGCACTTGAGGTGAAGCGCGATCCCCGCCGCCTCGCCGAGGGCGCCCGCGCGGAGGAGCGGGGTCTTGTGGACCCCGGCCCCGATCCGCTCGCGGGCCGCCTGCACG
>Ga0068859_100005261_pt1 | contig 13150 bp, 7 predicted proteins | sample KBSSwiS22_FD_66585 | JGI IMG/M metagenome (GOLD analysis project Ga0068859, IMG submission 66585) | Switchgrass rhizosphere microbial communities from Kellogg Biological Station, Michigan, USA - KBS Switchgrass S2-2 | ecosystem: Host-associated > Plants > Roots > Rhizosphere > Soil ... | reverse complement strand
GCATGGAACAATAGTTTGAGTAGTGACGAAATTGCCGATGAGTGGGTCAAACAAACTTTCTATCCTGATATACCAGGCAAAAAAGTTTCAGCATTATATTCAGCCGATTGGACAGTTAATTTTTTAACGCCGGTAAAACAAATGATGCTGGATAGCAGGGAAGTCGCAGTTAATTATATGATGCCACTCGGTCTTCATCACATCATGTCGGCCAATGGGCACTACGGCCCAGGTCCATGGTGGGCTCCTCCCGGAATGCGGGCAGACTGGACACCACCTTATTACCATCAGGCCGATTCAGCGGGTGTTGGCTTCAATCGTACTATAACGGGCAGCAATGCAGTGAGTCAATACAGTGCGCCACTTGCTTCGCAGTTTAATGATATCGCCACCTGTCCGGAAATTTATTTGCTATGGTTTCATCATCCGTCATGGAATTACAAAATGAAAAGTGGTCGCAGTTTGTGGGAGGAAATTTGTTATCACTACGACAAAGGCGTTCAACAGGTGCGCCAGTTTCAAAAAATTTGGGATAATGTTGAGCGATATGTTGACAGAGAAAGGTTCGTTTCGGTGCAGCGTAAACTAAGAAGCCAAAGCGTGAATGCGGTGTTATGGAAAGATGCGTGCCTGTTATACTTTCAGCAGTTTAGCCATATGTCCATTCCGGAAGATATCGAACGACCAGTGAACAACCTTGATGAGATAATAGCTAATGATATACGAAGAAGGAGATAATATATCTAATGCAATTCTTGCCCCAATGCCCTTGATAGTGACAGTCAAAAGAAAATTATTCCGTCCATAAAGTACTAAATAGAAATTTCCTTTGAATTATCACGATGTGGCTTAATCAAGGGGCTGGCGTCCATGGTACTTAATAAAGGGACTTGCGTTTTCGTTGTAAAAATAAGCAGGATTCTTACCCAAAGTTCAAGACCCTGAAGTCATAAAACTGGCCATTCTGTTTTTTTCAGTGAAACAAAATGAAGAAAATATTTAGTTCATTACATCAATGAAACTTTCTGTTTTGACGACTTTTGAGATGCACACTTTATTGATTTTACCTTAACTAAAAAACCTAGCCAAGTTAAGCAGCCATCTGGTGGGTACAGGTTCGAATCTTGTCATCCTGACAAAACTAAAGAGGCTGTCTCAAAAAGGCAGCCTCTTTTTATTTTTCGAAGAAAAAAGCCTAAAATATTTTTCCAATTCAATAGGGGTATCTTATCCTGTGGTCGTCTTACTATCAAAGGTTTTTGAGCTTACTTTACAGCAAATAATTGCAAGACTTAAATTTTGATTTCAAAAAACAACAATATATGGGAGCTCGAAAGGCTCTTTAATGAGTATTATACATCAGTACTGCTGTATAGCATTACAATTGTAAAAAACAGGGATGATGCAGAAGATATTGTGCAACGGGTTTTCATTTCATTGTGGCAAAAAATGGATGGATCAGATTTTCATACTTCGGCAAGGGCATATTTATACAAGGCTGTATATAATGCAAGCCTTGATTTTTTAAAGCATGAAAAAGTAAAGAAGCAATATGAAAATGAAACAATAAAGAACGGCATTGAAACAACCCATTCTAATAGCAGTGAAGAAAAAGAATTACACAAAAGGTTAGAACATGCGATTGATGAATTGCCGCAGCAGTGTGGCAGAATTTTTAAAATGAGCCGCTTTGACGGGTTAAAATACAGGGAGATAGCGGCAGAACTTAATATTTCGGAAAAGACTGTGGAGAACCAAATGGGCAAAGCTTTGAAAATATTAAGGGAAGCACTGCAAGATTATTTACTGTTGCTATTTATTTTATTCAATTTTTAATATGCTAAACGATAATCAAATAGAAATATTAATAACTAAATTCTTTTCGGGTGAAGCTTCGCCAAAAGAAGCAATGCAGTTAGATGATTGGGTGAAAATGTCACCTTCAAACGAATCTTATTTCAATACCTCATTAAAAATTATTTCAATGACTATTGATACAAATTATGGTAGTAGCAAATATCGTGTATGGGAAAACATAAAAGGGGAGGTTCAAAAAAATACCAGTGTTTCAAAGGCCAAAGTAATCAATTGGCGACTGACAGGTATTGCGGCTTCAATTGTATTACTACTTTCAATAGGCTTGCTAATAACTAATGTTTTCAAAAAAGGAGGCGAAAAAATTCTTTACCAGGCAGGAACATCATCTAAAAAAATTTTATTAAAAGATAGTTCTGAAATTATTGTATCACCCAATTCATCTATAACAATTGATAGGGAGTATGGAATAAGTAACAGGAAAATAAAACTCAATGGTTCTGCTTACTTTTCAATAATACATAACCCGGTACAGACGGTTATAATTGATATGGATATGCTTCACATCAAAGATATTGGTACTGTGTTTAACGTAGTAACAGTGCCAGCGGGCGATACTGTTTTTATAAATGTAATTGAAGGTGAGGTTTCGGTTTACGATGATTTTGGCTCAATAGAAAACACAAGTGCAGGAGAAAAAGTTATATATATAAAAGCGCAAAAAAAGCTTCAAATTTTTCATGCAGAACAAACTAAGGAGATTTCGCCGGATGATCCGACAATAACAAAACAAGATAAAAGAAAAATTGAACCAAAAGACGCAGACACAGCAATTAAAAGCAAGACCCATTCAATTGTACCACGAATAGATTTGCAAACAGAAAATTATCCTTATCCTTCTTACCCGTCTCAGTATCCACTTAAGGGAGGTTACACACCTGAAGGGAAACAGGCTTTGATGTACAAGGATTCTGTAGAAACCAGGAGGATTACAACCGATATGTCTAAAGATGGTCTGATTGGAATAGAACAACTTTCATACTTTAAACTCAGCAATACAGAATTTATCATCAATGGAAAATATCAGAGCGATGCAGTTTTTCAACGTTACAGGAAAAAATATGTTCCACCAATGAAAAAAGGTGAAGAGTGGGTATGGGCTCATAATTTTAACAACCCACCTGTTAAACATTAATAAATATGATGTGCAAAATAAATTTATATCTATCTACTTTGTTTGCTTTATTGTTTATGCTTGCTGGTTCATCGTCTTTATTTGCCCAAAAATATAATGATACTGTAGAGAAACAAATTAAGCTTGTAGAAAACAGCCTGTGTTCTGAAATACAAGTTGAAGGCGAACCCAATTGGACTTTAAAAGAAAGAATGAAGTTTTATCACGTTAACGGAGTTTCTATTGCAGTAATTAAAGATTATAAAATACAATGGGCAAGAGGGTTTGGTTGGGCAGATAGTGCTGAACAGCGTCCGGTAACAACAGCTACTTTATTCCAGGCAGGTTCTATGAGTAAATCTTTAAATGGGGTAGGTTTGTTAAAGCTGGCACAAGAAGGAAAATTGAATATAGAGGACGACATAAATAAATACCTTACAACATGGAAATTCCCTTACGATTCAATATCTCATGGAAAGAAAATAACAACGAGTAATCTTTTGAGCCATACAGCCGGATTAAATGTACATGGATTTCCGGGATATGAAAAGGCTAATGCTATACCCACGCTACCGCAGATATTGAATGGGGAGCACCCCGCCAACACAACTGCTGTACGCTCTGCTTTTGAGCCTTCCCTGAGAAGTGAATACTCCGGCGGCGGTACAACTATTTCGCAGTTAATAGTTCAAGATATTACAGGTATGCCTTACGATAAATTTATGTGGGAAAATGTATTAAAGCCAATGGGTATGCGCAACAGTTCTTTTACCCAACCGCCTTCAATTAAAAATAAAAAGCAATTGGCAACTGGCTATTACGTTGACGGCAGGGAAGTGAAAGGAAAGTATCACATTTATCCCGAGCAGGCTGCTGCAGGTTTATGGACTACCCCTACAGATTTAGCGAGGTATATAATAGAAACGCAATTATCATTCCAGGGAAAATCTGATAAGGTGCTGTGCCAGGCAATGACAAAGCTTAGACTTACACCTTATAAAAATAAAACTTTTGCATTAGGCGTTTTTATAGATACAATAGGAGGGCAAGTGTATTTTAGTCATGGCGGGCAGGACAGAGGATTTATTGGACGTTACTTCGGCAGCATTGACGGGGGCAATGGTGTTGTAGTGATGACAAATACAGATGATATACCCATTGTTAATGAACTTATAAACAGTGTGGCTACTGTTTATAAATGGAAAGATTTTTATAGGCCATTCATGACATTAAAAAAAATGATTTTAGATAATGCTATTTTAGAATCTTATGTAGGACAATATGAAAACACAACAGCATCAGAAGGCCAGTATAATTTAACTCCGGGCACAATATTCTCAATTACAAAAGAAAAATGTCACCTTAAAGCCCAGGCGGCAGGGCAGGAAATGATTGATATTTATCCTGCTACTGATGATATGTTTTTCCCAAAAACTTCTGACACAGATATTAAATTTATTAAAGACCCGAAAGGTATCGTTACAAAACTAGCCATACACCAGAACGGAAAATATATTGAATGTAAAAAAATAAAATAAACTATCGCCAATTTTTATATTGCCGGGCAGTATTCAATATTGTAATATCCCTGTTATATCATTCAATATCAGGTTCGAACTGGCGGTAGTCATCCCGACATTACTTCCAAAAGGATAATCTTGCAAAAGGTTGTCCTTTTTATTTTCTGCTAAAACCTTTGCTAGGCAATGGATTGAATAAAAACAGTGAATTTATTTTTGTGGTTCGAAATGTGTCATTTATTTTATTATACAAAACACCTTCAGGGTATTAATGCCGTATTTTTTTAGCGGCTTTATTATTTTAATAATTGCTGTAAATCCCTTTATATTTGATGTTTAAACAATAAATTACTGACAGACTTTTTGAGATCATGCTAAAAATAACGTGCAATGATAATTTTTTTCTAAAAGTTACTTAACCAATAAATAAGATTTAGGTCTCATGAGTTGTTTTTTATAATTCAACAATTCGATTAAGGCATAAAGGAGCCTGAAGCATGCACTAATCCTGGGATTAGACAATTTCTTTTTTTATTTAGAAAAGAGAATTGTGATATTGCTACTATAATTAAGTGGTTGTGCATGTAACCTTTTCATTATCTGTTCGTTTGGTTCATTTTTATTAATTTAGTAAAATAAATTTTACCATCAGCAAGCCTTAATGAACGGAACCGACAATTATAATGAGCAGGGGCTTTTGCTTGGATTAACCCAGGGAAATGAAGAGGCTTTTACAACAATTTATAAAATCTACTGGAAGCAATTATATTTTTTGGCACATAAGCATCTTAAGTCTTCACAAGCAGCTGAAGAAATTGTACAGGACGTTTTTTTTGCCTTATGGAATAAAAGAGCAACAATACAAATACAATCATTACCTGTTTATCTAGCTGCAATGACGAGGTATATTACTTACAGGCATATTGCAAAACAAAAAAAGTTTATTCAAACAGAAATTGACGAGGATAAACAACAGCTATTCGTACCCAATCAGGAAACTTTTTTAGAAAACAGGTTGCTGATAGAGATTGTTGAAAAACTGACTAACCAATTACCAGAAAAATGCCGCCTTGTATTCATTCACAATAAATTGCTCGATCAGCCACTGCAGCAGGTTGCAGATGAAATGAATATCTCCGTTAAAACCGCCGAAGCACATCTTACTAAAGCGCTAAAAATTATCCGTGATAATTTGGGCGATGGGTTAACAATCTTCTTATTCCTGTAATTCCCTCGACTTTTAACCTGCTTTTGAAAAATATTTTTTTTTCACTAAGGGTAAATCCATCTTTTAAGGCACTATACTAAAAGGGGATTAACCCAATCTTAATTTATTGTATGCTTAATGATAATATAACAGTCCTTGCCCAAAAGTATATTAGCGGCCAGGCTACCGAACAGGAAATACAGGAATTGCACCAATGGTACGATGCCTGGCAGGATGATGAAGAAACTATAAATACTCCTGAAGAAACTGATACAGAAGATATAGTACGGCTGAGGATATTAACCAAATTGAAAGAACAGATCAAACCAAACCAGGAAGAACCAGCCAGTATTGTGCCCATCAAAAAATATCGCTGGTACCGTGTAGTTGCGGCTGCAGTAATATTTCTTGTAATTAGTATGGGCATGTATTTTATATTCTTTAATAAAGACGGGAAAGCCAGCATCGCAAACACCGGCAATACTGCACCTCATGATATAGCGGCTCCACAAAAAACAAAAGCCACGCTTACCCTTGTTGATGGAACACAGGTGGCTTTAGACAGTGCAACCACCGGCACGCTGGCAAAACAAAGCGGTGTTAACGTAATAAAAACAACTGACGGGCAAATTATTTATAACGGTTCTTCAACTGAAATGGTGTACAATATTTTGTTTAACCCCCGTGGTAGTAAAGTAATATCACTGTCATTAAGCGATGGTAGTAAAGTTTGGTTAAATGCTGAGAGCTCAATAAAATACCCTGTAGCATTTACAGGTAATGAGCGCCATGTGGAAATAACCGGTGAAGCCTATTTTGAAGTAGCAAAAGATGCTGCCAAAAAATTCATTGTTACAGGCAATGGCGTAAACACTGAAGTATTGGGCACGCACTTTAATGTAAACACATACACCGACGAAACCAGTGTAAAAGTAACCTTACTGGAAGGCGTTGTAAAAGTAACTAAAGGAGAAGTATTTGGCTTATTAAAACCCGGCCAGCAGGCACAAATTACTTCCGCCATAAAAGTGATCAGTGATGCAGATGTAGATGCAGTGATGGCATGGAAAAATGGGTATTTCCATTTTGGCAATACCAACATCCAGGATTTAATGAAGCAATTGGCCAGGTGGTATGATGTAGAAATTATTTACGAAACAAAAGTGCCCGGCAGAGAATTTGGCGGCGAAATATCAAGAGAAGCCAATTTATTGCAGGTACTTAAAATTCTTAATGAAAGTAAAGTAAAGTGCAGGCTTGAGGGAAATAAACTGATTATAGAATAAACGGTAATTGATTTTACCGGAGCAACAAATGTATACAAAAGGTTGATCCAAATAAAAACCGGGTTGTGCTGGTAACACTCCCCGGCCAATAGTTTGGGTCACCCAATTATAACCAATCGTTCTACGGACTGCTTTATTGTTAAACCCAAAACTAAAAACAAAGTTATGTTTTTAAAGATTCATTTTGTCCCTCAAAAAGAGGGGATAATCAAACTGCTGAGAGTTATGAAATTAACCACCATTTTTTTATTTGCCGCCTGCATCACTGCAAGTGCCAGCGGATACAGTCAGAAGGTTACGCTTTCAGAAAAAGATGTACCGTTGGAAAAGGTTTTTAAAGAGATAAAGAAACAAACAGGTTTTGTTTTCTTTTACGATGAAGCCTGGTTGCAGCAGGCAAAAAAGGTAAGTATTAATGTGGTAAATTCTCCGCTGGAAGAAGCGCTGAATCTCTGTTTTAAAGATCAGGCACTAACATTTTCCATAGTGGGCACAACTGTTGTGGTAAAACAAAACTTACCGGCTCCGCCAAAAACTGAAGCCAGTCAGTTGCAAACACCTCCTGTTGATGTAAAGGGATTAGTAAGAAATGAAAAAGGAGAACCTGTAGAAGGTGTTTCTGTTGTAGTTAAAGGAACAAAACGTGGCACTACTACTGATGCCAACGGAAATTTTTCACTAACCAATTTAGATAAAGATGCAGTGCTCGTTTTTACGAGTGTAAGTACAGAAACCTACGAGTTAAAAGTGGGAGATAAAACACAACTATTCATCAACGTAAAAACTAAAGTAAATGAAATAGCAACAGCAGTGGTAAGCACCGGTTATCAAAATTTAAGAAGAACAAATGTTGCCGGCTCTGTAGCCACCATCAAAGCAGCTGAATTAAACTTAAATGGTGTTAATACATTGGAACAGGCTTTACAAGGAAGGTTGCCGGGTGTTGTAATAATTAATAACGATGGATTGGTAGGTACAAGACAAAAAACAATTGTAAGAGGCGTTTCCACTTTAACCGGAACACAAGATCCCGTATGGGTGGTAGATGGTATCATTCAAAGCGACCCCTTACCTTTTAAAGCAACTACATTAAATTCTTTTGGTGCTATTACGCCGGATAATTTTGACTATGTAAGAAATTTTGTAGGCAATTCCATTTCCTGGCTTAACCCAAATGATATTGAGGATATAACCGTATTAAAAGATGCATCAGCAACTGCTATTTATGGTGTAAGGGCCGCTAATGGGGTAATTGTTATCAACACAAAAAAGGGGAAGGAAGGTCCGGCAACTGTTACTTATTCTAATACTGTAAATATTGGAGAAAAGGTAACATACGATAAATTAGAACTGATGAATTCCAAAGAAAGGGTAGCGGTATCAAAAGAAATATTTGATCGCGGACTTACCTCAGCTTTTACGGTAAATAATATAGGTTATGCAGGCGCGTTAGATGATTATTTATTTGGAAGAATTACATACGAGCAGTTTAATGCAAAAGTAAAATACCTGGAAACTGTAAATGTAAACTGGTTTGATAAATTGTTCCGTACCCCGGTTAGTGTAAATCAATCATTAAGTTTATCAGGCGGCAATGCCAATACCCGTTATTACAGCTCTTTTGGATATGCTGATACCAAAGGTACAGCCATTGGCAATGATATAAAATCCTATACAGCCAATATCGGCATTAATACAAGGCTGAATAAAAAGTTAACCGTTTCCGTTCGCCTTTCAGCTTCGCAAAGCAGCACTGACGGTTTTTACAAAATAGATCCATACTCATATGCATCAACAGTAAACAGGGCTATACCCGGTTATGACTCTGCCGGTAACCAGTTGTTTTATAAAAATAGATCGGGATTTTTATTCAATATTCAAAATGAATTAAATAACACCGTTTCGGCTAACAAAATTTTTACTGTTAACACCAATTTCAATATCAATTACGATATTATAAAAGGGTTACGTTTCAGCAGTTTATTTAGCATTAATCAATCAACTGTTAGTGGCTATACTTCAGCCACAGAAAGAACAGAATATATGGCCGGCATTGCCAAGACCTCCAGCGGCATTCGTGTAAGAGGTTATGACTATGGTACAGTTAAAATAACAGATGCTGCCTACATAAACGCCTTGGTGCCAATTGGCGGTGAATATAACCAGGATGATAACAGAAATGCTTCCTGGAACTGGCGTAACAGCTTATCCTATTCACATGTGTTCAGATTGAAACATGCGTTGTCAGTAATGATTGGACAGGAAGCCAACAGTTCTCACTACGAAGGTTTTGCAACAACCAACTATGGTTATTTGCCCGAAAGAGGAAAAGCATTTGTGGCATTGCCGCTTACTTATACAAGCGCTAACACCCCCAATCCATTAATTAATACTCCAAAATTATTAACTGACCGTACAACAAATAATGTAGGATTATACGCAACAGCAAACTACAGTTATGATAACCGCTATGTATTAAATTTTAGTGTTCGTTCCGATGCATCCAATCGGTTCGGCCAATATACAGGAGAAAAATTTAACCCGGTATATGCTGGTGGTGTAAGATGGAATATGATGTATGAAAAATGGGTGCAGCAGTTCAAATGGCTGTCTACATTTAGTTTAAGGTCATCATTTGGTTATCAAAGAAATATTGTATCCACAGTGAGCCCCGATTTAATTGCACGGATACCCACCTCGCCTGCATCGCAGGTAGTAGATTTATTTACTGGTGAACCAAGATTACTTATCAGTTCGTTACCTTATGGCAATCTGCGTTGGGAGAAAACTGCAACTGTTAACCTCGGTGTTGATTTTGGATTATTTAAAAACAAGATAAACGGAACAGTAGAATACTATGTAAAAAACAGTAAGGATTTAATTACCACACTACCGGTTCCTGTTGAGTATGGAGTAGTATCAATGCCGGTAAATGGAGGAGATCTTACTAACCGTGGTCTTGAAGTTAATCTTGGTTTTATACCGGTGCAAACAAAAGATTACACACTCAGTATCGGCTTTAATACTTCCAAAACATACAATACACTGAAGAATGCAGGTGTGCAAAATCCGACGTGGCGGGTAGCCAATTCCGGTAGTTTGTATGTAAATCAATTTCCTGTATCAGGTTTTTGGGCATTTGATTTTACAGGTATCAATCCTGCAAATGGGTTGCCTACTTTTAATCTTGGTGTGCAAAACGGAAAAGATTCTATTAAAGATCCAACCTCCTATATGAAGTATATGGGTAAATTAAACCCAGACCTTACTGCAGGCATGACTATCAATTTCCGGTATAAAATGTTTTCTCTCACCACCGGACTCTATTTGCAATTAGGGGGCAAAAGATTTCTTACGCCAGCTTATACTGTAGTATCACAATCGGCTGCAGGGCTGCCAACGGAATATGAAAATCTATCACGAGAATTACTGGGCAGATGGACGCCGCAAAATACATCGGCTCAGTTTCCGGGATTGCCAACTTCAGGAATTCCCAACTTTTTATTGCCTGATGGAAAGACTTTTACTAATGTGTATGAAATGTATAACTACAGTTCTGCAAGGGTAGTAGATGCTTCTACTTTACGGGTTAATAATATCAACCTGAATTATACACTTTCTCCAAAAATTACAAACCGGTTAAAAGCGAAATCAATTAATGCCGGCTTAGGTGTTTCCAATGTTTTTTCATGGGTAAGTAAAGATTTTCATGGAAGAGATGCAGAAGTAGCTACAGGATCGCAACCACGTACCAGGAGTTATTCAATAAGATTAAGTGTTAGTTTCTAAACAGAAAAAATAAAATAATTATGAAGCAATCATTAAAATATACCACCACTTTATTTTTTGCAGTAATACTACTGGGCTCCTGCAAAAAATTTTTAGCAGAGTCAAGCCCCGATGAAATAAGGCCTACCACTACGCAAGACCTTAATTCATTAATGATTGGTACTGCTTATCCTTATCAAACACCCATGGATTTGTACCAGGACCTTCTTACAGATGATATCAAATGTAATGGCTTACCATTATTAGCAACCGGTCAACCTAACACAACTTATTCAAGCTATTTAACTAACGGCACTTATTTGTTTACCTGGAACCCCGCTATGTTTGACAGAGCTGCAACTGGTCTTTTATTTGATCAGGATTCCTGGCAGATTTATTATAAGCTGATCAATGGCTGCAACCTGGTAAAGGATTATGTAGATAAAGTTACCGGAACCGATAAAGATAAAAATGCCATGCTGGGCCAGGTGTTATTTTTAAGGGCTTTTTATTATTTAAAATTGGTGAATATCTATGCACAACCTTACAATGGAAGCGGTGTAAACCCTGCTACAGCACCGGGTGTACCATTAATACTTTCTTCAATTGTATCAGACGAAAGAAAAATAAGAAATACCGTTGCAGAAGTTTATGCTCAAATTGAGCACGATTTATTAGCAGCAGCAGACTTGTTAAAGAAGAATTATACCCTGCCAAATTCTTTCCGGGTGGGGCATCTGGCCGCTTATGCATTACTATCTAGATTGTATTTATATATGGGGCGCAATGAAGATTTGGATAAAGCCATTCAATATGCCAATTTAGTTATTGCTGAAAAACCAACACTAACTTTATTAAAATCTTATTTCACATCAGCTACCGTTTTTAGTACTGCAGGTATTTATGATATAAATGCAAGCCAGGAAATAATATGGGGCTATGGGCAAAACCAAACCACTACCACATCATATTTTCCACAGGCAAACACTTTTATTAATCTTAATCCTCCATTCTCCGTTTCTAATGAATTAAGCAACTTGTACGATAAAGGAACCGGCACTACTAACCAGGGCGACTTGCGCTATGTATCTTACTTTGCCAAATACAATAATAACAGTATAATGTACCCGCTGAGAAGTGCAAAGATCGGCACTACACAAAATTACGGCGACAGAGGTATAAGAGTAGCAGAAATTTATTTAAACAGGGCAGAAGCATTAATAAAGAGATATAAACTTTCAGGTAATGCAGCAGATCTTACTCAGGCACTAAGCGATATAAATACACTAAGGATTAGCCGGTACGATACCAGGAATGTTGCTTATACGCCTGTAAACATTACCAATGCAGATGCATTGTATGCTTTTTACCAGGATGAACGCAGAAGGGAACTATGTTTGGAAGAAGGGCACCGCTGGTTTGATATCAGGCGCTGGGCTGTGCCGGTAACACATACATTTATTGATGCAAATGCGGTATCAACTACTTATACTTTAAATGCCAACAGTCTTATTTATGCATTGCCTATTCCTTACACCGCAATGGAAAATAACTACAACCTGGCACAAAATCCTCGATAAAAAAGTTGAGGATAATTTTTAAATAATAAAAAAAATACAATGAAAAATAAATTATATTTCTCTTTATACATTTTGCTTGCAGTTGCGCTGTTTTCCTGTACAAAAAAAGAAGCAGCATTAACTCCGTCAGAAGGCAACCAGGGATATACTGTGCCGCAAGGAAGCAATGATTACGATGCTACCATTGTAAACTTTTACAACAAGTATGGCACTTACCTGCTGTATGATTTTACCGATAAGGACACTTACTGGACACCTAATGGTTGGAAAAATGCAACACCTTCAACAACTACTCCGGGATCCTGGAATCCTGGTTATGAAGTAACCAAAGCCGATCCGTTGTACATAAAAAAACAATTGAATCTTTTGGATAGCCAATGGTTCCGGCTTTACTCTGATAAATTTTTGAATGAGTTTTTACCAGTAAAAATTATGCTTTGTGCCAAAGTAGATTCGGTGTATCCTATATTTATTTTTACTACTCCAATTACCTACAATAAGGGTGTAAAATCTGTTGCTGCCTGGTATAACTACGATAATATTTGTGTAAACAATGGAAGGTCGGTTATTGACAGTATGACGGCTGCCGATAAAAAAGTTTACCTGGCTAAAGTAAACCTGGTTTTTGTGCAAAGTATAATTGGAAGAAATCTGGTTAAAGCAAATACAACATTTGCAAGTATTGCTAATTATACCGGCACCATTAATACTACAGCGCTTCGTTATGCGCAAGGTATAATTAATCATACTGCCTCAACACCAGATGGAGACTGGGGCGCTTATATGCTGGCCATGGTAAG
>Ga0068859_100005256_pt1 | contig 13155 bp, 11 predicted proteins | sample KBSSwiS22_FD_66585 | JGI IMG/M metagenome (GOLD analysis project Ga0068859, IMG submission 66585) | Switchgrass rhizosphere microbial communities from Kellogg Biological Station, Michigan, USA - KBS Switchgrass S2-2 | ecosystem: Host-associated > Plants > Roots > Rhizosphere > Soil ... | reverse complement strand
CATCATTCTGTCAATGGGTACAGTCGTCCCATCGGCAGACTGCTCTCCATTTATTGAGCGTCTCCAAAACGGTTGAATGAACAGTCGCGACGATGTAAACGCAGCGTGACGCTTCTTTGCGAATCTCAATTTCGCGAACTTTCTTCCCCGGCGCCTAGTGTCCCCATTTCTGCTGACAAACTATCGCCGTGGTGAGACCTGTCAGCTTGTCGCATCCGCCCGATTCCACTAGAATCCCGCCTAGTCACGCTGAGAACGTCGCCCCACATGCAAGTGGGCGATCCCATGCAAAATTGTCCTTAGTGGCTTGCTACGAAATTCTAAGGAAATTCCGAGGACAGCGATGTCCCCAGAAACAAAAGCTTTATACGAGTTCGGAAGGTTTCGCTGCGACCCCGCGGAGCATCTTCTTTTCTGCGATGGCAAGCCCGTTTCTCTGGCCCCGAAAGCTTTTGAGATCCTGATCCTCCTTATCAAAAGCAACGGGCGGCTACTGACAAAGGACGAGCTGATGCAGAAGGTCTGGCCTGACACCTTTGTGGAAGATGCCAACCTAACGATCAACATCTCGGCCTTGCGCAAATTGTTGGGAGATTCGACCGGGGACCAGCAATATATCGAGACAGTACCCAAACGAGGCTATCGGTTTCTTTTGCCGGTCACGGAAGTTCACGGGGAGAGCAACGGTAACGAACCGATGCATTCTCCTAAGAGTGCCAGGGTGGCGCGTACATCAGTTTGGCCACGTCGTATCGCTCTACCAGCGGCGTTGTTACTCATTGCGATTATGGTTATGATCCTGCTTTCCACGCGTTCAGCCAAGCTCACTGACAAGGACACAGTTGTGCTGGCTGATTTCACTAACTCGACGGGCGATCCTGTTTTCGATGGTGCGTTGCGACAGGGACTGGCGTCGCAGCTGGAACAGTCACCTTTTTTGAATTTGCTCTCCGACGAGCGTATCGCGCAGACCTTGTCTTTGATGTCCCAACCCGAAGACTCACGCTTGACCAACCAACTGGCACGGGAAGTTTGCCAGCGAACGGGTAGCGCAGCGGTCCTTAATGGAACGATTTCGCAGGTCGGTACGCACTATCTTTTGACTTTGCAATCGATCAACTGTTCGAACGGAGACTCGTTGGGGAGCACTGAAGCGCAAGCCACAGACAAGAACCAGGTTCTCGACGCTTTGGGTAAAGTGGCTTCGAAAATGCGCAGCAAGCTCGGAGAATCGTTGGCGTCGGTGCAGAAATATGACGCGCCAGCGGAAAGCGTAACCACACGCTCGCTTGAAGCCCTCAAAGCCTACAGCCTCGGGTACAAGGCCATGGTGGTACAGAGCGATTACGTGGGAGCAATTCCTTTGTTTCAGCGGGCAATCAGCTTCGATCCGAAGTTCGCCATGGCTTATGCCAGGATGGGAACTAGCTATGCTGACCTTAACGAGACCGTCCGTTCGGCAGAGAACGTCCGCAGGGCATATGAACTGCGAGAGCGCGTGAGTGAGCGGGAAAAATTCTATCTTGCCTCGCACTATGAAATGTTTGTCACCGGCAACCTGGAGGAAGCCCGCAAGGTCTATGAATTGTCAGCGCAAACTTACCCCCGCGACACTCGGCTCGGCAATCTGGGCTTCCTTTACAGCGAACTGGGTAACTACGAGAAAGCCCTCGTCGAGTATAAGGAAGACCTAAAACTCAATCCCGAAAAAGGGAACGCCTACGCAGACCTGGCGGGCGCTTATCTGCAACTCAACCAGGTGGACGAAGCTTTAGCAACCGCACGGGAGGCGCAAGGTCACAACATGGACATACCGCAGGTTCACCTCAACCTTTATTGGGTTGCTTTCCTTCGGCATGACACTGACGCGATGGAGCGCGAGGCAGCGGAACTCATGGGCAAGCCGGGAGAGGAAGACCAGATGCTGAACTACCAAGCGGACACGGCCTTGTATGGCGGGCAACTCAATAAAGCGCGCGCTCTGACACGCCGCGCGATCGAGTCCGCGCACAAAGCAGATGAAAAAGAGGCAGAGGCGCTCTACGAGGCGGAATCTGGGGTTCGTGAGGTTCTGGTAGGTAACCGGGAGTTGGCGAAGCAGCAAGCACGAGCCGCACTCGCGCGCTCCAATGGCAGAGACGTGGAAGGTTTGTCAGCCATTGCGCTGGCGCTGGCTGGCGATTCCGAGCACGCCAAGAGGCTCGCCGCCGATTTGGGAAGGCGCTTCCCGGAAAATACAATTGTGCAATTCACCTATTTGCCTACGATCCATGCAGCCGTTTTGCTTCGGAGTGGCGATCCTGAGAAGGCCATCGAAACTCTGGCCGCCGCGAGCCCTTACGAATTCGGAACTAGTTTTGTGACATTGAATTTTGTTCTTTACCCGGTTTACGTGCGAGGCGATGCCTATCTAGCGGCAAAACAAGGCACCGCAGCCGCCGGTGAGTTTCAGAAGATTCTCGATCACTCCGGTGTGGTCCGAAGTGAGCCCATCGGTGCGCTTGCCCACTGGAAACTGGGTAAGGCCTACGCTTTGTCGGGAGAAACAAGCAAAGCCAAGATCGCCTACCAAGATTTTCTCGCGCTCTGGAAAGACGCCGACCCGGACACTCCCATCCTGAAGCAAGCAAAAGCAGAATACGTAACGCTGCACTAGGCAAAGGAAAATCATATCTCCCTCCCATAGGGGAAGAGCTTCGCCACCTGCCTCATACGCCAAGCAGTTCGGCATCGCGGCCCCGGGCTGGCCGCTTGAGGTTCTCCGCAGTACAATGTGCGCCGATGAACCAGCTGCGATCCAAGACAGTTTTGGGAGAGGAGAATAGATGATGAAAAGAGTCCTTTCTGCTGCCGCGACCGTGGTCACAATCGTTACGGCAGTTGCATGGGCAACAAGCTTGGCCGAACGCAGCAAGAAGGGGATTGTCGCGTTAACTGCGAACGAAGTACGGTGGTTTACGCCGCCGTACTACAGCGATGGGAGACAGCGAGCGCATCTGTTAGGCGACTCCAGCCAGGGCGGTACCTGGATCGATCGAGTGAAAATACCTGGCGGTGCGCGTGTCCTCGCGCATGCGCACCCGCAAGACGAACTAGTTACGGTAATCGAAGGCACTTGGTATCTGGGAGAGGGCGCGAAATTCGACTCAGCGAAGCTAAAAGGCTATCCAGCAGGCAGTTTCATCGTCATTCCGGCCGGCATCCCTCATTTTGTCGCAGCAAAGGAAGGCACAGTCGTCGTTCAGCTAAGCGGCATCGGAAAATTTCAAACTAACTACCTGGAGAAACAAACCCTCAACTCGTCGCGCGAGCGATCAAGGAGTTCGTCGAAGCCGTCACGAATCATACCAAGCTCCCCCTAACTAATCTTGACCAACGATGCCTTCTAAGGGGGAAAAGACAGATCATGAGCCGTGGCGAGTATGTTGATTGCTCCTGTCGAATAGCGGGCAACTCTTCCATAACCCTGTAAAGGAAGGGTTGCCGACTAACCGCCCGAAACTCGGCAACAGAGACTGATAGCGACCTATTCACAGGCAACCGGTCCAGCGGCAATCGTGAAAGAAGTGGAAACTGGGTACAGATCTGGCTCTCAGTCCAGGGAACTGTCATATTAGAATCCAGCGTATTTCCCGATATGCGTACCCGACGGTCGCCGATTTCAGAATTCCAGTCCAGCCCCAGAATCTGCCTTGTCATTCTTGGCTCGCTCTTTTGTCTCTTTGTCGTTAACGGGCTCGGTCAGGAATCGATCCGGGTGAATGTCAGATTGGTGAACGTCGCGTTCTCAGCCCGCGATTCGCGCGGCGCTCTCGTCGAGAACCTTACCAACGACGATGTCGAAGTCTTCGAGGACGCGGTGCCTCAAAAGATCTCCTTCTTTGCCCGCAGTAAGGATGTTCCTCTCACTCTCGGGCTAATCGTCGACTTCAGCGGGAGCCAGGATCAATTCTCCAAGCAACATGAGCGTGACCTTCAAGTCTTCTTGAAAGACGTCTTGGGCCCAAAGGACCGTGTATTTCTCGTGTGTTTCGGAAATCACATCCGGCTGGTGAGTGACTTTTCACAGTCTAGCGCGCAAATGATGCAACAACTCGACACCTACCGTCACAATGCTGGACATTTCCCGGAATTGGGCCTAAAAGAAAGTCGCGATCTCGGCACTGCTTTTTACGACTCAATCTTCTACTCCATCACTGAAAAACTCGCAAACGAGAGTGGCCGTCGGGCACTGCTTGTTTTCAGCGACGGAGAAGACAACTCCAGTTCTTATGACATGATGACAGCCATCGAAGCTGCCCAGAGTGCGAACGTTCTCATTTTCACCGTCCGATATACCGACAAGAAGCATGGCAAGCTCACTGCCCGCAACAAATACGGGATCCGTGTTATGAATCGTGTTGCGAAAGAAACGGGCGGCCAGCATGTTGATGCAGAAACCACCGACCCTAAAACTTACTTCCGACAAATCGCCGAAGAACTTCGATCTTCCTATGAACTGGCATACTACCCCTCAAACCCAATTCGAGATGATACGTTCCGAAAGATCGCGATCCGACCGAAACAGGCAGGCGTAACCATACGCTCCCGGACGGGATACTTTTCTCGATCCGCAGACTGATCTTTGCGAACTACTTCCAATGACTTACACTGCCGTCCGAGCTCTTCTATGTCGTTGAAGGTACGTTAAACCCGTGCTGCTGTCACGGCAGAGGCCGCGAGTTCGAGCCCCGTCGTCCCCGCCATTCCTTCCAAAGCAGTTAGGATTGATCGGTTCTTTCAGGCCCAACCCACAACTCGACCCACATCAATTTCCTTGCTCATCCTCGCGGCGCTCAGGAATGCGCCTTGCACCGCCCGTGTTTCATCGGTGTCTTCCGGCGTGTTGAGATCCAGCGTCGTCTGTTTTTCGAATGACGCACGATGCCTCTAGAAGCACCTTAGGAAATTGCGTTAACTCCGATGCTGTTTCAAAACGGTGCGGCGCTAGCTCCACATTACCTCCTAACATCGAATACTTAATGCAAATTTAAAAACCTCTTGCAAAACATTACACCTTAGGGTGTAATATAAAAAATGGATCAGCTTACCAATGTCATGACCGCGATCTCCCATCCAACAAGGCGAGCAATTATTGAGCGTCTGGCGAATGGCCCCGCCCGTTTTTTGGATGTAGCGGAACCATTCGACACGGCGCTTAACTCGGTGACGAAGCACCTAAAGCTTCTCGAAAGGGCCGGCCTCATTGAACGACAAAAGCAAGGTCGGGAAGTTTTTATTTCGCTAACAGCACAGCCTCTTCGCGAAGTAGCGGGATGGGTTCACGAGTACGAGCGTTTCTGGAACGAGCGCTTGGACACATTTCAGCAATATTTTAAGGATCAAAAAAAGAACAAAGAGAGAAAAAAATGAAAACGGACAAAACGATCAACCTGAAAATTGAACGGCTAATTCCGACGTCTCCAGACGATGCCTTTGAAGGTTGGCTGAATCCCAAAATTCCCGGCACGCCCTGGAATGCCGCTGAGGAGTTTGCTCTGGATCCCAAAGTTGGAGGTCTCTTTTATTGGCATCTCAAAGCAACGTCCCATTACGGTCGCTTTACGGAAATGGCACGACCGAATCGAATGCAGCACACTTGGGTGTCGCCAAATACATTGGGCAAAGAATCAAAGGTCACGGTGACCTTTAGACAGCAAGGCCAAGACACGCTCATGACACTTATCCACTCTGACCTCCCGGACACCGCTGAGGCGAGAGGGCACGAAAGAGGGTGGAACTACTTCCTAGGAATTTATTGCGAACAGTTCGCAAGTGGATCGCGAAAGAAATATCAGTGGGAAGAAGCTCATCCTGAAGCGGTGGTGAAAAAATGAATTGCGAGGTGCGAAATCAAAAACTCTGGAGTGCAGTTCTTGTTTTCCTATTCCTAACCAATCGAGCGATGCCTAAATATAAAACAGATCAGTCTCAGAGCAAGCTAAGTGAGAAGGGAACTATGCAATCAACTAGTGCTAAAGTCAAAAAGGAGAGCGGCTACGCAAGCGTCAACGGTCTCAAGATGTACTATGAGATCGAGGGAAGTGGCGACCCGATCATCTTTATTCCTGCTGCATTCCAAAGTGCCGGAATGCATTCGTTCCCTTTGCTAACTCAAAATCACTCAGTAATTACAGTCGATTTGCAGGGACATGGCCGCACGGTAGACATTCCAGATCGCCCACTTTCCATTGAACAATATGCCAAAGACGTCGTTGGTCTAATGAAAGCCATTGGAATTTCGAAAGCCGACGTATTAGGCGAAAGCTACGGCGCCAACACCGCGGTCTTGATGGGAATTCGTTACCCAGAAGTTGTGAAACGTGTCGCAGCCTACTCGGCAACCTTTGGTCCTCCTCAGGTCGCGTTTAATGTGGAGATGACGCATTACCATCAACCACCGACCGCTGACTCCAGCAACATCCAGTATCAGAGGGAAAATTACAAAAAAGTAGCCCCACAGCCTGACTATTGGCCGACAATTTGGGCCAAACTCGGAAGTCTCCATTGGGAGGGCATTTCGAAAGAAGAGCTGGCGTCTATTAAAGTTCCAGTACTTCTCATGTGCGGGGATTATGATTTTGTCCGCGTTGATCACACTGCTGAGAGCGCGAAGCTCATTCCCAATGCCGAACTTGCGGTGATCCCTTCTGCAAGTCACTTTGCTCTATCGTCTGAACAAGAGCGAGTTATTCCAATAGTTAAACAGTTTTTGGAAAAACCCGCGAAGGAGCTTCCGTTGGCAACCGCTGAAGTGGGCTATTACCCCGGCAAAACCAGATAGTTCCGACGAATATGAAAGATTCAACAATATCTGCCCCACCTGCCTGGTAAGGAGATAATCAATATGAAAAAAAGCCCAAAAAAAGAAATTCACAAAGTGGGAACTCGGGAAGACTGGCTCAAGGCGCGACTGAAATTACTGAAGGCGGAAAAAGAGCACACGCGTGCCGGCGACAAATTGGTTCAAATGAGACAAGCATTGCCGTGGGTTCCCGTCGATAAGGACTACAAATTCAACACTGATAAGGGAGAAGCTTCCCTCGCTGATTTATTCGAAGGCCGATCGCAACTGCTTATTTATCATCTCATGTTTGGACCTGAATACAGCGCGGCTTGTCCTTCATGTTCAGCTATAGCGGATGGGTTTAATGGCATCCAGGTTCACCTAGCCAACCATGATGTCATGCTCTGTGCGGTGTCTCGAGCTCCGCTCAAAAAACTGGAAGCGTTCAAGAAGCGCATGGGATGGACGTTTCCCTGGGTATCTTCTTTTGAAAGTGATTTCAATTTTGATTTCAGTGTTGGATTCACCGAGGAAGAGCAGCTCAAAGGAAAAATTGAGTACAACTATCATCGCGAAGAACCATTTAAGTCACCGCGCTCCTCGGACCAGAACGTCTATGGAACCGGCGTTAATTTAGCTACGTACTTGCGTGAGCGACCAGGTGTAAGCACGTTCATCATCGAAAACGGTACCGTTTACCACGCCTATTCGTCCTATGCTCGAGGAGTGGATGGCTTGTGGGGGATGTGGCAGTGGCTCGATCGGGCTCCCAAGGGTCGTAATGGAACCGGCGCTGCTTGGTGGCGGCGGCACGACGAGTACGACTGAGGGTCCGCGCTCGCAACGATCCAAAGGATTATTGGTGTCGAATCATGGGTACTACACCAACCGGTAAAATATCGATTGGATTTTTAGAGCACTGGCCCATCCCGAGCGACGCGAAATTCTACGGCGCTTTAAAAAGACCGAACTGACTGAGCGATTGAAGCATCCAAAGGGCGCAATTTTGCACCCTTTTTGCACCCCACGCGTCCACCGATCATCCCCTCCCGACCGCCCGCTGTCGGGAATTCCTGCCTTTCGTCCCTAAACAGATGCGCCCAGCATTCTGCTACCACACACTGAACCGCAGGAGGAATTATCAGATGCGAGTCAGAACCGTGTTAATGGTAGTCGGGGGTACTATCTTCTGTGCTGCGCTTGGCCTCCTCGGCCATCCACAGACGCAACCATTATCCAACGCAACATGGAGCCTTCCGCACGGACTGGCAGTGAAGGATGCTGGTCCGCGCACCTACAGGTTCAGTGTGGACTATAACTCGGCAAACAGCAGGGGCGACATTTTTCAGCGCCAGCGCTTCACAGCGGAATACACTCGTGGGTTGCCGGGCGGAGAAGTCATGTGGCACAACGTAACTCAGGCGACCGCTGATGGCGCTGCGGCTGCGTTCGGTACCGCTCAGAAACGCGATTTTATGGAAGGCTTCCGCTATCGCAATGATCTGGACGGTACTTTTAGGCCTGATTTCTTTAAGGGGTTTCCGCCCACAGCGGTCATGGAGCGCAACCTGGTTTGGGACACGGGAATGATTGAAATGTTCGGCCAGAACTATTTCGATCATCTGGAATTGAATGAGCCTTACCATGCGATCTCCAATGGGGACACCGATATACCTGGTGTAGGCACGTTTCACAACCGCGACGTTGTGCTGCAGTGGGTGGGGCGTTCTAGAAGACATGGCGGGGACTGTGCCGTCATTGAATACCAGGCGTTTTTCAATCCAATCGAGATCGCGGCTGGAGGCATGATCATGAAAGGGCGCAGCGATTATTGGGGTCAGATCTGGGTCTCACTTGCGACCAAGCAAATTGAGTACGGCACCATCTACGAGAGCGTAGTGGCCGAGATGAAACTCCCAGGCCAGGACGCACCCCAAATCGTCAACATCTTCCGAAGCGGCAGTTTGGAACCAGTAAGCACGAACTAACCGGACCGTTTTAGAGGGAGGCAACTTGGAATCGACAAAGGGCAACTGGGCTCTTTCCCTGGTATGGACGAACCTGGCAGTTGCAGTAGTAGTACTGATCTTGCTCTTGGGAAATCAGATCTCGGGCGTACGGGAACTGCTGCACGTTCTAGCCTACGGACTGGTTTACGCCAACTTGGTTGCGCTTCTCGGCCTTTTGCTCGTCGCGAGCCTTTCAACCCGACTGGCACGCCGCAAGCGTGCGCTGGTGCCGGCGGTTGTGCTCTGCCTAGTCGTGGTTGTACCTGTGGGCTGTCTGTTAGTGCAGGCGTTGCTGATGGCAATGGGCATTGTGGTCCCACGACACTTTTGGCGGGAATACCTGGTCACGCTGCGGGTCTCCGTGCCCCTCGCTATGGTGTTCGGGATGGGCGCGTTTGTGCACGCGTCGCTGCGGAGCCGTCTGCAAATCACCGAACAAGCGCTCCGGGAAAAGGAGTTGGCCGGACAACGAGCCCAAAAACTGGCAGCCGAAGCCCGCCTCCGTTCGCTGGAATCCCGGATTCAGCCGCACTTTCTGTTCAACACCTTGAACTCGATCTCTTCACTGATTTCCACCGATCCCGCTCGCGCAGAACAGATTGTCGGCTGCTTGGCGTTGTTGCTGCGAACTTCGCTCGACACCAGCGACCGGCCGCTCATTCCATTGCGAGAGGAGTTAGCGATGGTGCAGAGTTATGTCGACATCGAGCGTGCCCGTTTCGGCGACAAACTGCGCGGACGGGTCGATGTGCCCGCCCCCCTTAATGAGGTGAAAGTGCCTCCCATGTCGGTGCAGGCACTGGTTGAGAATGCCATCAAGCATGGAATCACCCCACAGGCGTGCAGCGGAGAGGTTCGCGTAGCTGCATCGGCCGAAGGCGCCAATCTGCGGATCGAAGTCTGCGATTCAGGATTTGGTTTCGATCTCGCCGTCATTCCACCCGGTCATGGTCTGGACAATTTAGTGGAACGATTGAATGCTCTGTTCGGGGACAAGGCCCGGCTGAATGCTTTCCGCAGAGATGGCCATTCCGTAGTAGAAATGGTTGTTCCCTGCGTATGAAGCTATCTGCTTACTTGGTCGATGACGAGCCTTTGGCGCTCGAGCGTCTGCGCCGCTTGCTGGAGCAGACCGGGAGAGTAGAAGTGATCGGCAGCGCCACCGAGCCGGAACAAGCCGTCGCGGCACTCACTGTGGACCCGCCCGACGTATGCTTCCTCGATATCCAGATGCCGCGCCTGAATGGCTTCGATGTTTTGGGGAAATTGCCTCGCCAGCCAATTGTGGTCTTTACTACGGCATACGATCGGTACGCGCTTCAAGCATTCGGTGTGAATTCTGTCGATTATTTGTTGAAGCCGATCGAGCCGGAAGCCGTGGAACGAGCGATCAAGAAGGTTGAAACGTTGCGTGAATCTGGGCCAGTTGTTCAACCTGATTTTCAAATTCTCTTGAAGCAGATTACGGAGTCGGTTCGCGAGGCAGTCCCGGAGTATCCCGAGCGGATTGCCTCTCGACTTGGAGACCGTATTTGGTTTCTCGACCTAAACGGCGTGACCCATTTTTACGCCGAGGACAAATTGACATATGCAGTTTCCGGCGACAAGGCCTACTGCGTGGACCACGCGATCGCCGACCTGGAAAGGAAACTAGATCCCAAGCGGTTCTTCCGCATCCATCGCAGTACAATCGTGAACCTCGCTTGGATAAAGGAAGTCGCGTCGCTTCCCGGGGGAGTGTTGAGCATTCGCCTGAAGGACACGAAGAGAACCGACCTGACGGTCGCTCGCGACCGTGCGCGTGAGTTCAAAATGCGGGTGGGTTGCTGATTCAGATTTGGTCCGGTTAGGAACGGTTGACGTTAGTGCCTTATCGGAGGCCCCTCTCACAAGAAGAGTGGAGGAAAGCAGAGGGTTGAGAACTGCCGCACTCTTACGATCGATCTTATCGAACGCGGAGCGCATCCGCAGACTTTTTGCGAAATAGCTACATGAGAGCCAAGACCTGCATATAGATAGAAAGGGCCAAAGACCTGTTTTAATTTAGCGAAGGCAAGCTCCGCTGCAGTGGCCCGGGGCAATGCGAATTTCCAGTTACAATTGGGCTCAGCTTCTTCTTTGTGTTCGATGGAACGGGAATGGTCGGGGAATGCGCGGTCTGCGACGCAAGTTGAGAATAGACGCCCACTGGCGCTGGATCGGTAGAATTGCAAGCCTACTGCTGGGCATTGCACTGTTCCCAGCAAGTTCTCGGGCCGAATCCTGGCCTCCGATCGTTGCAAATCAAAACCACGTGCCTGCGGGCGAACTACGTGACGGAGTGTTAACGCTGCAGCTTGAGATCGGCAAGGGCGAATGGAGGCCTGAGGCCGAAGATGGCATGAAGTTGGCCGTCTATGCATTCGGAGAAGTGGGCCATCCTTTGCAAAATCCAGGGCCGCTCATCCGGGTACCTCAGGATACCGAGATCCACGCCTCGTTGCACAATTCGCTTAGCATACCTGTAACTGTGCATGGGCTAGGAGATCCGTCCAGCAGTGACACGATGATCGTCGTATCCCCCACAACTGTGAAGCAAGTCGCTTTCAAAGCGACGGTGCCGGGACTTTATCTGTACTGGGGAGCCGCTGAAGCTGACGACCTGAAGCTCCGGCATGGAATTGATTCGGAATTGACAGGTGCGCTAGTGGTTGACCCACCAGCCGGAAGGCAGCATGACGAAATCTTTGTAATGGAAATGATGTCAGAGCGACCAGGTCCGAGCGCAAGGCAAACGCTCGCCACTATCAATGGTAAGTCGTGGCCGTACACACAGCGGTTTGAATACCACGTCGGTGAGGCCGTGCATTGGCGATGGATCAACGCTACGAACGAACCACATGCACTGCACCTGCATGGTTTTTTTTACAGGATCGATGCCTTCAATCGAGGCGGACGGGTGGAACACTGCCTTGGCGAGTCGCGTCCAACAGTCGTCACGCAGCGCATCGCCCAAGGCGAGACTTTCGATATGAGCTGGTCGCCGGAGCGAAGCGGGAATTGGCTGTTTCACTGTCACATGTTTCAGCATATGATCCCACCGATTGTGCCGAAAGTGCCCGGTCTCTCGATGACCGAGGGCGTCACGCACACGGATGAGCATTCGGCAATCCAAGATGCGCCTGGTATGGGACAAATGGTTTTGGGCGTGACCGTGCCAGCCAACGCCAAGGCAGTTCCGGATGCCCCATGGCATGCCGACCGTAGGTTTCAGCTGGAGATTTCCGAGCGCGAAGGCGCACCGCGCTACTTGCTTCAGGTGCGGACCAGTCCAGACTCTGGAGGTGTTTCGGCCGAAGCGGACCTCGCGAATTCGGGGCTAATTGGCCCCCCTATCGTGCTCGTGCGCGGTCAACCTGTGGAAATCGAGGTTGTAAACAAACTGAAGAATCCAACCGCCATCCATTGGCATGGAATCGAGTTGGAAAGCTATTACGACGGAGTGCCCGGTTGGACGGGCTCGGGCAGTCAAATCACGCCCGCCATTGCCCCAGGTACTTCGTTTGTGGCCCGCATGGCGCCTCCCCGGTCGGGCACCTTCATCTATCACACGCACTGGCACGACCCATCGCAACTCACAAATGGGCTTTACGGTCCGTTGATCGTGCTTCCAGCTGGAGAGAAATTTGATCCGACGTCAGATCTCATTTTCGTTTTCAGCATCGGCGATTTCGGCGCGTTGAAAGAGATAGCACTAATCAACGGCACCCCACAAAGCAAGACGCTTCACTTGCAGGTGGGCAAGAACTATCGCTTCCGCTTCATCAATATCTCGACGAACAATCAGGGAATGCAGGTGTCGCTTCGCGGTGCGAACGGTCCCGTGGAATGGCTGAGTATTGCCAAAGATGGAGTGGAGCTCTCGCCGAGCGTCCATCCAACGACGGCACAACTGACGATTACCGTGGGGGAAACCTACGATGTTAGGTTCTCTTCGTCCAAATCGCAGGATTTGTTACTTGACCTGCTTTTGCCGGCCCAGAAGATCCATACGACGCAAACGCTGGCGTTTTCAACATCTCAATGAATCCCCAATACAATTCGTTGGCGGTTCCGTCGCAATTTTTTCAACCCACAACCCAACCTACAATTTGACTCACGCAGCGCTGTAACGGCAAAGGTCGCGGGTTCGAGTCCCGTCCATCTCCAAGGGTCAACTGGCCGAGGGGAGGCTGCGCGAAATGCAGTTCGGCAGCTTGCTGACGATCAGGCCGGCCTTCCGCCGACGTGGCAGTCCAAAGCGACGATAGTCGGCATTTATATACCTTTACACGTATATTC
>Ga0068859_100005255_pt1 | contig 13157 bp, 11 predicted proteins | sample KBSSwiS22_FD_66585 | JGI IMG/M metagenome (GOLD analysis project Ga0068859, IMG submission 66585) | Switchgrass rhizosphere microbial communities from Kellogg Biological Station, Michigan, USA - KBS Switchgrass S2-2 | ecosystem: Host-associated > Plants > Roots > Rhizosphere > Soil ... | reverse complement strand
TCGCCGTTGTCGAGGACGACGACCATCGGCGTGCGGTTGTTCATCTGCTTGACGTAGTAGAAGGCCTCCGCGCTGGTGTTCTCGGGAGGGACCTGGCGACGCCGGTGTTGCGCTCCGCCGCCTGGGGCCGGACCGTGCGCGTGCGGGTGGCCCGCGGCTTGAGACGCCGAGGTGCCTTCCGAGGCCGGAGGTTCGCCCTGAGGAGCCTTCGCGGGAGCGAACTTTTCCTTCATCTCCGCGAGGTTCGGTCGGACGAGCTTGCGATTCATCATTTCCGGTCTCCTCGCCCCTGCCCCCGCCTTGAACTCGAACATCGCGCCAGGATCGGGTCCTGTCCACGCGTCCAAAGAGACGGGGACAGCGATTGGTGAGCGGAATTCTAACTCTGCAAGACTCGAGTCGCAACCGCCGAATTCGTGATCAGGGGACCTCGGGGGCCGGCGACAGGCGGGCTTGATAGCTCGGCGCGACCCAGACGCTCGTCTCGGACCACGCCTTCTTGAGGTAGCTCGCGGTCTGCTTTTGCATCTCCTTGTCCCGCAGCGATTTCTCGATGTCGGCCCTCACGTCTTCGTACGGCTTCACCGTGTCGTCCACGCGATCGTCCACTTTCAGGATGTGGAAGCCGTAGGGAAGCTCGATCACCGAGCTGACGCCGCCGACCGGCAGGCCGAAGGCGAGGCGATCGAGGTCATCGGAGAGATCGCCCTGCTTCACTTTTCCGAGGAAGCCGCCCGCGGACTTGGTGCCCGAGTCCGACGTCTCCTGGGCGATCGCGCCGAAATCGGCGCCGGGGGCGGCGGCCCGGGCGCGGATCGCCTCGGCCTCCGCGCGCTTCGCTTCCCGGTTGCCGGCGTCGGCCTTGACCACGATCTCCCGCACCGTGGCCTCCCCGTAAACCGTGAACTCCGCGATGTGCGTGTCGTAGTACGTGCGCAGCTCGGCGTCGGAGATGGCGATACGGTCGGCGACCTCCGCGCGCAGGACTTGCTGCGGCGCGAAGTACTCCACGAGCTTCTTCCTCCAGGCGGGGAGCGTGGTCCCCTCCTGCGCGAGCATCCGCTCGAGGTCCTTGTCGGTCTTGATGTTCTGCTGGTCCTTGAACGACTGGAGGAAGTAGTCCTGCATCTTCGTCATGTCGAAGAGACGGCCGGCGCGCTGGAGCAGGACCTTGCGATCGATGAGGTTGCGCAGCATCCCTTCCTTGGCGGATTTGACCTGCGCGTCGAGCTCCGGTCCCGAGTAGCGGCGGTAGAGCTCCTGGAGGAGGCCTTGCTCCTCGGTCTCCAGGTCGGACTTCGTGATGACGTCGTCGTTGATCTTGGCGACGATCTCCTCGACCACCTCGGCCCGGACCCGGGTCACGGCGGCGAGGAGGACGACGATGAGGACGAGCGGTTTGGACATCCCGGACATTCTAGGAGTTCCCCGGCGCCTCCGCGACGTAGTGGAACGGCAGGAGCTTCTCGTGCAGGACGACGCGGTTCTTTCCCCGGAGGTCGTCGAGGAAGCGTTCCGTCGCCGTTTGGGACAGTTCGAGCGCGATCGCGCTGCGGACGCGCTCCCGGCGCCTCGCCTGGGCCGCGCCCGGATCGTCGATCGCCTCGAGGAGCAGGAGGAGGACGCTCGATTCGAACGGTACCGGGGGCGAGACCTCGCCCGGCTTCATCTTGCCGACCACCTCGGCCAGTCGCTCCGGAAGCGTGCTCAGGTCGATGTCGCGGGGCGTGCCCGCCGATGCATCCGCGTAGTTGATCCCCGCCTCGAGGAAGGAGAGCTTGCCGGAGGTGATCTCGCCCCGCACGCGCTGCGCTTCGGGGAACGAGGCGAAGCGCAGCGTGCGGAGGGTGCCGTGGAGCGGGGCCGGATCGGACTCGGGATGCGCCGCGATCCACGCGTCGACTTGCGCGTCGTCCACGCGCACCCCCGCGCGGACGATCGACTCGCGGAGCTTCTGGACCGTCAGCTCGCGATGGGCGAGCTCACGGCGCGCCGCGTCGGCCGGAGCATCGGCGCCGAGGTAGTCCGTGAGCTCCTGCTCCGTGACCACGACGCCGCGCCGGATCGCTTCCGCGAGCTGGAGCTCCTCGTCCACGTAATCGTCGAGAAGGCGCGACTTCACGCGATCGAGGTCCCCCGGGCTCGGCGCCTCCGCCGACGGGTCCTGGAGTAGGTTCGCGTCGAGGTAGGTTTGGAGCTGCGCGAGCGTCACCGGGCGATCGCCGACGTCGGCGACGACGCGGCGACCCGGATCCTGCGGCGTGCAGGAAGCCGCCGCCGCGAGGAGGCCGATCGCCAGCAGGCGCGCGCGGGAGAGGAACGCCACGCGCGTCATGGTGTCACAGCTCCTCCAGGAAGGAGCGAACGGCTTCGATCCGATCCTGAGCGCGCGGCGGCGCGGGAACGGTGACCATGCCGGAGGGCGTCATCGAGCCGCCGCGGCGGCCGATGAGCCCGATCACGCGCTCGGGATTGGGACGTGCATCTTCGGTGAAGCGCACTTGCAAGGAGTCGCCGACGACGTCGACGCTCTTCACGCGTGCCCTCTCGCACGCGATCCGGAGCCGGGTCATCTCGAAGAGGTTCCGGCCGGCCGGGCCGAGATGCCCCCAACGGTCCTCGGTTTCGGACTGGATCCGATCGACGTCCGCGGCATCCTTGGTCGCCGACAGGCGCTTGTAGAGCGCGAGACGATCTCCGACCTCGGGCATGAACCCCTCGGGGATCTTCATCTCGACGCCGAGGTGCAAGGAGACGGGCGGACGCTCCTCGACCGGCTCGCCGCGCAGCTCCGAAACCGCCCGCTCCAGGAGCTGCGTGTAGAGGTCGAAGCCCAAGGCCGCGATGTGCCCGTGCTGACGCGACCCGAGGAACTCCCCGGCGCCGCGGATCTCGAGATCGGCCGCGGCGAGACGGAACCCGCTCCCCAGCTCGCTGAACTCCTGGATCGCGCGCAGGCGCTTTCGCGCGGTCTCGGACAGCGTCTGCCCGCCCGGGATGAGGAAGAAGGCGTAGGCGTGCTGCTCGCTCCGCCCCACGCGTCCCCGGAGCTGGTAGAGCTGGGCGAGCCCCAGCCGGTCGGCGCGGTTCACGAGGATCGTGTTCGCGCGGGGGACGTCCAACCCGTTCTCGATGAGGGTCGTCGTGACCAGAAGGTCCGCCTCGTGATGGTAGAAGCGGAGCATGACCCGCTCGAGCTCGCGCTCGGGCATCTGGCCGTGCGCGACGTCGATGCGCGCCTCGGGCACGAGCCCGCGGAGCGCGCGCACGAGGGGCGGGATCGTCTCGACGCGGTTGTGGACGAAGAAGATCTGGCCGCCCCGTCGCATCTCCTGCCGGATGGCCTGGGCGATGACGTTGGTGCGGAACGGGACGAGGTAGGTCTGGATCGCGCTTCGCCCGGCCGGCGGTGTTTCGATGATGGAGAGGTCGCGCACGCCCGCGAGGGACATCTGGAGCGTGCGCGGGATCGGCGTCGCCGTCATCGACAACACGTCGATGCCGATCGCGAGCTGCTTGAGACGCTCCTTCGCCGCGACGCCGAAGCGCTGCTCCTCGTCGACGACGAGCAGGCCGAGACGGTGGAACGCGACGTCCTTCGAGAGCAGGCGGTGCGTCCCGACGACCATGTCCACCTCCCCCGAGGCCACCCCGGAAAGCGCCGTCCGCGTGGCGTCCGGGGAGCGGAAGCGCGACACCATCTCGAGGCGGACGGGGTAGGGGGCGAAGCGCTCGCGGATCGTCTCGAAGTGCTGTGCGGCGAGCACGGTGGTGGGCGCGAGCAGCGCGACCTGGCGCCCGTCCATCACGGCCTTGAACGCCGCGCGGACGGCGACCTCCGTCTTGCCGAACCCGACGTCGCCGACGAGCAGCCGGTCCATCGGTCGCGGCTCCTCCATGTCGCGCTTGACGTCGGTCACCGCCCGCTCCTGATCGGCGGTGAGCTCGAAGGGGAACGCGGCCTCGAGCTCGGCCTGCCAGGGACCGTCGGCCGCGAAGGCGTGACCCGAGGCCGCCCGCCGCCTGGCGTAGAGCTCGAGGAGCTCCTTGGCCATCGACTCGACCGAGCTGCGGACCTTCGACTTGACCTTCTCCCACCCCGTTCCGCCGAGCCGGTCCAAGGGCGGCTTGTGGCCGGCCACGCCGCTGTACTTCTGCACGAGATCGAGCCGGTCCGTCGGGACGAACAGCCGGTCGCCGCGCTGGAACTCGAGGATCATGAAGTCGCGGTTCTGGCTTCCGCCTTTCGGGCGTCCCAATCCCGCGTAGCGCGCGATCCCGTGATCGACGTGGACCACGAGGTCGCCCACCTTGAGATCCCGGAAGTCGGAGAGGAACGCCGACTTGTTCTTGGATTTCCGGTCGGCCGCCTGCCGCTCCTCGCCGAAGAGCTCCCGTTCGGCGAGGACGACGAGCTTCTCGTCCGGGAGCTCGAAGCCTTCGCGGAGCGGTGCCGTGAGCACGCGGATCGAAGGCTCGGACGCGAGCTCGTACTCGGTGAGGATCTCCCGGAGACGCCGCGCCCCGCCCTCCGCGCGAACGACGCACAGCGTCGTCTCTCCGCGCGCCGCCTGCTCGCGCCAGGCCTGGGCGAGATCCGCGACGCGCCCCGCGAAGCCGCGGGCCCGCCTCGAGGGCCAGGCCACGTTCCGCTCCCCCGCCGCTTCGCCCGTCTCGAGCTCACGGAGCGCCAGGGGTGCCGCGCGCAGGCGCTCGATGATGCGTGTTTCGGGCACGAACAGGTCCGGCGGCGGCGGCAGGACGCGGTTCCCGCTCGCCGCGTGGGACGTGCGGAGCTCGTAGGCGGCCCGGGCGAGCTCCTCCTCCGCGCGCTCGGGCTCGTCCACGACGAGCAGGAGGCCGGGGGCGTGCTCGAAGAGCGTCGCGGGCGTCTCCGTCGTCAGCGCCGCGAGCGCGTCGAAGGCCGGAAGGAACCCGCTGGTACGCAGCGTGTCGAGCTTCGCCCGGAACCCCAGGACGGGGCCGTCCTCGATGCGCGCGCGCGCCGCGCCGCCTTCGAGGTACGCCGCGAGGCGCGTGACGGCCGCGTCGGACGCCGGGTTTTCGGCCGCGGGGCCGACCGCCACGCGCGCGAGCGCGCCGGTCGAGCGCTGGTGGTCCGGGTCGAACGCACGCAGCGACTCCACCGTGTCGCCGAACAGCTCGATGCGGACCGGCTCGTCGGCCTCCGGCGGGAAGATGTCCACGATCCCGCCCCGGCGCGAGACCTCCCCCGGCGCGGCCACCGTCTCGGCCCGCCGGTACCCCGAGCGCAGCGCGTCGAGGAGAAACGTGTCCGGAGGCAGCGTGTCGCCGACGCGGATCACGCGCGAGGCCGCGGCGATCTCCGGCGGCGACGGGAGCCACGTGAGGAGGGCACGCGCCGGGAGGAGCAGCACGTCCACCTCGCCGCGCGCGAGCCGGCCGAGCGCCCGCACGCGCTCGCGCGTCACCTCCGGGTGAGGCGGGATGTCGTCGTAGGGGTCCGCGTCGAGCGCCGGGAAGAGGAGGGTCCCGCGCGGATCCCTCCCGGTGAGGGCCGCCGCCGCCGCGAAATCACGGCTCCAGTCCGACAATCGGGCGTCGTCGGGAACGACGACCAGGGCACGCGCGCGGGTTTTCGCGAGGAGCAGCGTGAGGACGAGCGCCCGGGCGGGGCCGTGGAGCCCGGTGACGCCGAGACGCTCGTCGCGGGCCGCGGCGGCGCGCTCGAGGGCCTGGAAGGCGGCGCTGTCCTGCAGGCGCGCGAACGGCGAGCCGCTCGCGCTCATCGCGACGCCGTCGTCTCCGGGTTGTACAGGCCACGCCGGAAGCGCCACCGGACGCGAAGCACGTCGTAGATCATGTTCAGCGGGTCACCCAAGATCGACACCTTGGATCCGGGGGCATTGCGCCAGATCACGGGAACCTCGCGCACCGTCAGCCCGAAGCGGCGGCACAGGAAGAGAAGCTCCACGTCGAACGCGAACCGGTCCACCACCATTTTCTCGAAGAGGGGCCGGGTCCGCTCGCGGTCGAGCAGCTTGAAGCCGCACTGGGTGTCGCGGAAGGGGAGCCCGGTCAGCGCGCGGATGATCCGATTGAAGACTCGTCCCATGGTCTGGCGGAGGAGACCCTGGCGCTGCTGCACGTCGGATCCCGGGAGGGCGCGGGAGCCGATCGCCACGTCCAGGTCGTGATCGCGCACCCAGGCGGCGACCTTGTCGTACTCGGTGATCGGGGTGGACAGGTCGGCGTCGGTCAAGAGAACGAAGCGGCCCGCGGCCTCCAGCACGCCGTGACGCACGGAGTAACCCTTCCCGCGATTCTCACCGTTCCTCAGGACGCGGCCTCGCCGCCCCCGGAGCGCTTCGCCCGCGATCTCGGCCGTGCGGTCCCGCGAGCCGTCGTCCACGACGAGGATCTCGGCATCGAGGTGGCGCGCCTCCATCCAGGCCGCGATCTCGGCGAGCGTGGCGGGGAGGCGCGCCTCTTCGTTGTACGCGGGGACGACGATCGACAGGAACGGGCGCGCCCCGGGCGTCGTCATCGCGGAGACACCGGCAGGGCGCCCCCCGCCTCGACGAATCGATCGTAGGCGACGAAACGCCCGCCACGCACGACGAACAGCCTCGGGTACTGCAACACGTCGCCGTGGGCGTCGAACGCCATGCGGCCCGAGGCCCCGTCGTGGTTGTCGATCTTGAGGAGCGCCTTGCGGAGATCGTCCGGGCGCCACGTGCCGGCGCTTCGGGCCGCCTCCACCAGGACCTGAACGGCGTCGTAGGCGTGCGCGGCGTACACGTCGGGCGCGTCCTGGTAGCGCGCGCGGTAGGCATCGACGAAGCGGCGGGCGGCGGGGTCCTCGGCATCCGAGTCGAAGCTCGCCGACGGGAACACCGCGTTCTCCGCGGCCGTCCCGGCTTGCCGGATGATGTCCGCCGTCACGGCGGACGTGCCGAGCACGAGCGGTCTTAGCCCCGACGATCGCAGGAGCGCGAGGACGGCGGCGACGTCGCCCCCATACGCGGCGAGGTAGATCCCGCGCGGCGCCGAGGCCGTCATCCCCTGCACCGCCGTCGACCGGCTCGTCGCGTCCCCCTCCACGAACGTGCGCACGAGCGCGATCGTGCCCCCCGCGTCCTGGAACCGGCCCTCGAACACCCGGGAGAGGCTCGAGCCGTACTCGTTGTCGACGGCGAGGATCCCCACGCGGTCCAGACCCAGGTCCCGCGCGAACTCCGCCATGGAGGCGCCCTCGAGCACGTCCGAGGGATACGCGCGGAAGATGTACTCGCCGGCGTCGGTGATCTGGGGCGCCGACGCGGAGGGGGACAGGAGCAGGACGCGCTGGCGCTCGCAGTACGGCGCGACACGCAGCATGACGGTGGACGACACCGGCCCGAGCACGACTCCTATCCGCTCGGTCTCGACGAGGTCTTTCGCGGCCGACAGCCCCATGTCGCCGTTGGTGGAATCGTCTCGGTACACGAGCTCGAGCCGCCGCCCGTCCACCCCGCCCCGCGCGTTGATCTCCTCGACGGCCAGATCGAAGCCGCGGGCGACGCGCTCTCCGTACTCGACGGCGGCTCCGCTGCGCGAGACGATGGCCCCGATCCTCACCGGAGAGTGACACCCGGCAAGGAGAAGTACCGCGGCGATCGGGACGGTTCTGATCCGGGCTACTCCGGAGGCCGCCGGTTCGCGACGTGCAGGCGCATGAGCGCCTTCTTGAGCGAAGCCTCCACGAGGAGCATGTCGTGGTCCGACAGCTTCGCCGCGTCGCGCATCGTCTCCTCCGCGCGCTGCTTGGCCTGGCGCGCCCGCTCGACGTCGATCTCGCGCGCCGGCTCGCAGATCGCCGCGATGATCGTCACGCGGTCCGGAAGCACCTCGACCGCGCCGTCGGCGGCCGCGAGGTAGTGCCAGCCCGCGGAGTCCCGATACGAAAGCTCGCCGATGCCGAGCCGCGTGAGCAGAGGCGCGTGGCCGGGGAGAACGCCAAAGTACCCCTCCGAGCCGGGGATCACCGCCTCGAACGCCTGGGTCGAGAGGATCTTCCGCTCGGGCGTCACGACCTCGAAGGAGAACTCCGAGCTCACGCGGTCGCCTTCAGCTTCTCGGCGGCCTCACGCGCCTCTTCGATCGTCCCCACGTAGAGGAACGCCTGCTCGGGCATGTCGTCGCACCGGCCCTCGACGATGTCCCTGAAGCCCTTGATCGTGTCCTCGATCTTGACGTACTTCCCCTTGTACCCCGTGAACTGCTCCGCCACGTGGAACGGCTGGGAGAAGAAGCGCTGGATCTTGCGCGCGCGGGACACGGTGAGCTTGTCGTCGTCGGAGAGCTCGTCCATGCCGAGGATCGCGATGAGGTCCTGGAGCTCCTTGTAGCGCTGGAGGACGCCCTGCACGGCGCGCGCCGTCGCGTAGTGCTCCTCGCCGACGATGCGCGGGTCGAGGATGCGCGAGGTCGAGGCGAGCGGGTCCACCGCCGGGTAGATCCCGAGCTCGGCGATCTGACGCGAGAGGTTGGTCGAGGCGTCGAGGTGCGCGAACGTCGTCGCCGGCGCCGGGTCGGTGTAATCGTCGGCGGGGACGTACACGGCCTGGACGGACGTGATCGATCCCTTCGTCGTCGACGTGATCCGCTCCTGCAGCTCGCCCATCTCCGTCGAGAGGGTGGGCTGGTACCCCACCGCCGAAGGCATGCGGCCCAGGAGCGCCGAGACCTCCGACCCCGCCTGCGTGAATCGGAAGATGTTGTCGATGAACAGGAGCACGTCCTGGTTCTGCTCGTCCCGGAAGTACTCCGCGACCGTCAATCCCGTCAGCGCGACCCGCAGACGGGCGCCGGGGGGCTCGGTCATCTGTCCGTAGACCAGCGCCACCTTGGACTTCTTGAAATCCTGGATGTTGACGACGCCGGACTCCTGCATCTCGAGCCAGAGGTCGTTCCCCTCGCGCGTCCTCTCCCCTACCCCCGCGAAGACCGAATAGCCGCCGTGCTTGAGCGCGACGTTGTTGATCAGCTCCATGATGAGGACGGTCTTGCCGACGCCGGCGCCGCCGAACAGTCCGGTCTTGCCCCCCTTCATGTAGGGCTCGAGCAGGTCGATCACCTTGATCCCGGTCTCGAACATCTCGACCTTGGTGGACTGCTCCTCGAACGAGGGCGCGTCCCTATGGATCGGCCAGCGCACCGCGGAGTCGATCTCCCCGAGCTTGTCCACGGGGTTGCCGATGACGTTGATGACGCGGCCGAGCGTCCCGATGCCCACGGGGACGGAGATCGGCTGGCCCAAGTCCTCGGCGGTCATGCCGCGGACCATGCCGTCGGTCGGCTCCATCGCGACCGTGCGCACCCGGTTCTCGCCCAGGTGCTGCTCCACCTCGCAGGTCACGTCGACCGGAATCCCGGTCTCGGTTCCCGCGTCCCGGATGCGGACCGCGTTGTAGATCGCAGGAAGATGATCCTCCTCGAACTCGACGTCGACGACCGGCCCGATGATCTGAACGATCTTCCCGACGTTTCCCATCGAAATCTCCCGTTTAGCCCAGAGCCTCCGCGCCCGAGACGACCTCGATGATCTCCGTCGTGATCGAGGCCTGGCGGACGCGGTTCATGTGGAGCGTCAGAGCGTCGGTCAGCTCCTTCGCGTTCTTCGTGGCGGAATCCATCGCGGTCATGCGCGCGGCGTGCTCGGCCGCGGCGGACTCGAGCAGCGCGCGCCAGATCTCCATCCGGACGTAGGCCGGAAGGATCGCGTCGAGCAGCGTCGCGGGATCCGGCTCGTAGATGTAGTCCTCGGTCGCCTCGCGCAGCTCTTCCCGGGGTACCGGCAGGACCTGCTCGATGACGGGCTTTTGCGACGCGACGTTCTTGAACTCGTTGTAGGCGATGAAGACCGCGTCGATCTCCTCGTTCGTGTACCGTCGCGTGAGATCCTCCGCGATCGCCCGCGCCGTCCCGAACTCGAGGTTCCGAAAGACGTCGAGCCACTCCCCCGAGCTCTGCAGCCGGCGACGCCGGACCGCGTCGCGACCGCGGCGCCCGACCGTCAGCACGCTGACCTCTTCGGACGGGCGGGACAGCACGAACTGCACGCCCATCTTGAGCAGGTTCGCGTTGAACGATCCGCACAGGCCGCGATCCGACGTGATGAGGACGATCTCGACGCGGCGGAGGGGCCGCTGATTCAGGAGCGGATGCAGCTCCGGGTTGGCGCGGGCGGCCAGCGAGGACAGGACCCGCCGGGTCGCGAGCGCGCCGGGCCGCGCGGCGAGGATCCGCTCCTGCGCGCGGCGCAGGCGGGCCGACGAGACCATCTTCATGGCCTTCGTCACCTGCATCGTGTTCTTGATCGAGCGGATACGCCGCTTCAGGTCGTGAGTCTTCGCCATGCGCTTCCGGCTACTTCGCCGCCGCCATGCGGGTCGCGCCGAACTCGGCCTTGCATCCCTCGAGCGCCTTCGCCAGGCGCGACTTGATGTCGTCGTCGAGCGCCTGCTTCGTCGCAAGGTCGCGGAGGATGTCCTTGTGATGGACGTCGAGATAGCGGTTCAGCGCGGCCTCGAAGTCCCGAACCTCCTTGACCGGAACGTCGTCGAGGAAGCCGTTGGTCGCCGCGTAGATGATGACCACCTGGCGCTCGACGGGGCTCGGCTCGTACTGGCCCTGCTTCAGGATCTCGACGAGGCGCTGCCCGCGCGCCAGCTGCGCCTGGGTCGCCTTGTCGAGGTCCGAGCCGAACTGCGCGAACGCCGCGAGCTCGCGGTACTGCGCCATGGACAGCCGCAAGGTGCCGGCGACCTGCTTCATCGCCTTGATCTGGGCGTTGCCGCCGACGCGGCTCACGGACAGTCCGACGTTCACGGCGGGGCGGACGCCCGAGTAGAACAGGTCCGACTCGAGGAAGATCTGCCCGTCCGTGATCGAGATCACGTTCGTCGGGATGTAGGCGGAGATGTCTCCGGCCTGCGTCTCGATGATCGGCAGCGCGGTGATCGAGCCTCCCCCGTTCTTCGCGTTGAGCTTGGACGCGCGCTCCAGCAGGCGCGAGTGGAGGTAGAAGACGTCCCCCGGATACGCCTCGCGGCCCGGCGGCCTCCGGAGCAGCAGCGAAACCTCGCGGTAGCTCACCGCGTGCTTCGAGAGATCGTCATAGACGCAGAGGACCGCGCGTCCCGGGTTGCTCTCCGAGGCCGCCTTGCCGTCGGCGCCGTGGAACTGGAAGTACTCCCCCATCGCGCAGCCGGCGTACGGCGCGAGGTACTGCAGGGGGGCCGGGGTGGACGCGGCGGCGGCGACGACGATCGTGTACGCCATCGCGCCGTATTCCTCGAGCGTCCTCACGACCTGGGCGATCGTCGACTGCTTCTGGCCGACCGCCACGTAGATGCAGATGACGTTCTTTCCCTTCTGGTTGATGATCGTGTCGAGGACGATCGCGGTCTTCCCCGTCTGGCGGTCGCCGATGATCAGCTCGCGCTGGCCGCGGCCGATGGGGATCATCGCGTCGATGGCCTTGATCCCCGTCTGGAGCGGCTCCTTCACCGGCGTCCGGTCCACGACGCCGGGGGCGATGCGCTCCACGGGCATCGACATGGTCGTCGAGATCGGGCCCTTGCCGTCGAGGGGCTGGCCGAGCGTGTTCACGACGCGACCGACGACCGCCTCACCCGCCGGCACCTGCATGATGCGGCGCGTCCGGCGGACCTGGTCGCCTTCCTTGATGAGGTCCGTCTCGCCGAAGAGCACCGCGCCGACCGAGTCCTCCTCGAGGTTGAGCGCCATGCCCATGACGCCGTGCGGGAGCTCGAGCAGCTCCCCGGACATCGCCTTCTCGAGCCCATAGATGCGCGCGATGCCGTCCCCGACGGAGATGATCGTCCCCACTTCCGCCTGGTCGGTCCGGCGGTCGAATCCCTCGATCTGCTGGCGAAGGATCTTGCTGATCTCGGCGACCTTGATGTCCATCGGCTCCCCTACTCCTTGGCGATCCGGTTCTTGAGACGGCCGAGCTGCGTGCGCACGCTCCCGTCGTAGACCATCGATCCAACTTGTGCGACGGCGCCTCCGAGGAGGGCCGGATCGACGCGGAGCTCGAGCCTCACGCGCCGGCCGGACAGACGCGTGAGCGCCGCCGCCGCCCGCGAGGCGAGCTCGTCGCCCACCGGCGCGGCGGTCGTCAGGGTTCCGGTGACGATCCCCTGCGCCCGTTCCTTCTCCTCGCGGAACGAGGCGGCCATCGTCGGCAGCGCGGCCGCGCGACCGTTCGCGACGACGGTGTCGAGGAAGGAACGAACCTGGACGGGGACGCCCGGGCCGCTCGAGACGCTCGAGAGCAGCTTGGCCTTCACCGCGGTCGGCACCGCCGGATCGACCAACGCGCGGCGCAACGTCGCGTCGCCGTCGAGCGCCTGCGCGAGGGCGTCGAGCACGTTGGCGGCGGCATCCTGGGATGAGGTGTCGGGCAGAGTGGCGAGGAGCGCCCGCGCATAACGCGTCGCCAGCTTCCGGTCGGTCATTCCCGCCCCTGATCGAGCCGCGCGGCGATCACGCTGGGCCCGGCGCTCCGTGGTCCTACAACTCCAACGAACTCTTGACGTTAGAAGAGCGCGGACGGTAGCACAGCGCGTCGGGGACGGTCAACGAGCCTCAGCCTGCGAGCGCTCCGATCGCGAGCTCCCCGTGAGCGGGTTCGTCGGCGGGATCGCGCGCGTATTCGACGGTGCCCTCGAAGATGGCGCCGGGTGCGATCACGAGGCCTTCCTGCGCCATGACGAGCCGGCCGGAGACCCTGCCCCCGGGCTGGATCTCGAGGCGCTCCTCCACGACGAGGTTCCCCCGGACGCTTCCGCACACGACGACGCGCTTCGCCTTGAGCTCCTCGGCCTCGATATCGCCGTTCGGACCGACGACGAGGAGGGAGGGCGCGTCCACCCGGCCGACGATCCGGCCGTCGATGCGAGCGCCTCCCTTCAGGACGAGATCGCCCGTGAAGGTCGTCCCCTCCCCGATGAACCCGATGATGTCGGTGCCGTCGACCGTGTCCTTCGAGCGAAAGCGCCAGCGGCCCATCGATGACCCCTCCTGATCCCGCGCCGACAGGCCAAAGCGATAGACGTGCCAGTCATCGCAAGGAGGATTTCGTGCCGATGGCGGGATTCGGCGGC
>Ga0068859_100005249_pt1 | contig 13165 bp, 15 predicted proteins | sample KBSSwiS22_FD_66585 | JGI IMG/M metagenome (GOLD analysis project Ga0068859, IMG submission 66585) | Switchgrass rhizosphere microbial communities from Kellogg Biological Station, Michigan, USA - KBS Switchgrass S2-2 | ecosystem: Host-associated > Plants > Roots > Rhizosphere > Soil ... | reverse complement strand
TCGACGAAGTCGAGCGACGTCTCGAGCGTCTTGGCTTCTTCAACGGTGATCACGCCGTCCTTGCCGACCTTTTCCATGGCCTCGCTGATGATCGTGCCGATCGCCTGATCGCCGTTGGCGGAGATCATGCCGACCTGCGCGACCATGTTGCCCGACACGGGCCGCGCCATCTTCTTGACCTCGGCCACCACAACCTCGACGGCCTTGTCGATCCCGCGCTTCAGCTCCATCGGGTTGGCCCCTGCCACCACGTTCTTCGCGCCTTCGCGATAGATCGCCTGCGCCAGCACCGTGGCCGTCGTGGTGCCGTCTCCGGCCGTATCCGACGTCTTACTCGCGACCTCGCGGACCATCTGCGCGCCCATGTTCTCGAGCGAATCCCTGAGGTCGATCTCTTTCGCCACCGTGACACCGTCCTTGGTGATGGTGGGGGAGCCGAACTTCTTGTCGAGGATGACGTTGCGCCCCTTCGGGCCGAGCGTGACCTTGACCGCGTTCGCCAGTTGATTGATCCCGCGCAGGATGGCCCCGCGGGCGTGCGCGCCGTAAATGATCTGTTTTGCCATGTGTGTCAGTCCTACTTGCTGTCGATGATCGCGAGCACTTCGTCCTCACGCAGGATGAGGTACTCCTCGCCGTCGATCTTGATTTCCTGACCCGAGTACTTCCCGAACAGGATGGTGTCGCCATCCTTCACGTCAGGCTGTTGGCGGCTGCCATCGTCCCTGACCTTGCCCCGCCCGACGGCGAACACCTTGCCGCGCTGTGGCTTCTCCCTGGCGGAATCGGGCACGATGATGCCGCCAATGGTCTGTTCGCCTTCCTCGAGACGCTGAATGATGAGACGGTCGTGAAGCGGTGTGACTTTCATGTGACTCCCACGTCTGGTCGTTGAAACGGGGGCGCTGATCGCCAGCGGGGCCGGTATGGACAGGAGTGAACGACGAGACATCACCGAGCGTACACGGCCCGCGGCGCGCGGGCTGTTCAGAACAGGACATCTGCTGGGACGCGCGCCCGCTACGATGCTCTTATCTGAAGAGTGACTGGACGTGAGCCTCATGTGGAAGTGGAACCGACTACGAGGGTGGACTGTGCGGTCTGTTGGGACAGCCGACGTGCCCACGGAGGAGCGGCTGATTGGCAACGTGCCCGGAAAGGCCGCCAAGGTCCCCGGCAAGTGCATGCCGCTCCACAAATACCTGGTAAATCGGTTCGCCGACAGCGTCGTTCTCACCTTCGCGCAGCTCGAAGACCTTCTTGGCTTCGCGCTCCCAGATTCCGCGCGTACCCAGCAGGAATGGTGGACCAACACAGACCGTGACAAGTCCTCATATGCAGATGCCTGGATCATGGGCGGCAGGACGGCCAAACCGAATCTCCTGGCCAGGACCGTTACCTTTGAGCGCTCCATAGAGTCCCTTAGAGACTCAAGGTCCTCAGGGTGACCTTCGTCTGGGCCGCCATTGGTGTCGCTGCGCTCATCTCCTCCATTGCATGGTCACGGTATCGACGATGGAAAGACCCTGCTCTCGGTGTCGTGAGCCATCAATGGCTCGCCGAACAGCGTCAGCGATCGGATGAGGTGTCACAGCGGTGAGCTCACGCCGATCAGGCGGGTACTGGCGCTCCAGGCGTTCGTTGGAGACGCGCGTCCCTACGATGACGTGTCGCTGATGGTCCTGCGCCGCGTGAATCACGCCTGAACAGAACCCTGGATGGCAACGGCATCTCCTACTGTGGCGGCGGACCTGGTTCACTCACGCGTTGTCAGAGGTCAGAGTTAGCTGAAAAGGAGCAGGTATGGGAGACAAGGGTGGCAAGAAGGACAAGGAAAAGAACAAGCAACAGCAAATCAAGAAACAGAAAGAGGAGGAACAAAGGAAGCAGGACAAGGCCCGGCCAAAGATTCCTTAGCAGGAACCCGTCACGCATCCATCCCCCTTACCACGACGTCTGAGGCGTCACGGCGCGGTTGTTCTTCACATCGGTGGTCGACCGCACGAATACGCCATCGCCGGCGCGGGACAGAAAGTTCTCCATGACGAGCGCCCTGAACATCGCGGCGCATACCGAGGGTGCCACCCCGAATAAGCGCATGGCTTGCGGCTTCGTCAATTCGAGGCGCGGCATTCTTCCGTATGCTTCGCGGACTTGCTGCAGCAGTGCAGCAAGTGGTGCCGCGTCAGAGGGGCGCGCGATCATGGCAGCCTGCTTTCTAGGGGAAACGAGCCTTGATGAGGGCAGGGCCAAGGCTGGAGAACGCCCAGCGAAATGGTCGGTGTCTCAGGAAAGCGTGAAGATGTACCTACCTTACACCTTTCCCCTCAGCGGCACAAATCGCGCGGTGGCTGGCGAGAACAGAAAACGTGCGACGAACCGCCTCATGAGCTGAACCGATCCCACGAGACATTCATTCATGCTGACAGACATCACGCTCCTCCTGATCCTCATCCTGCTCAATGGCGTCTTCGCGATGTCCGAGATCGCCATCGTCGGGTCCAAGCGCGCACGCCTGCTGCAGATGGCCGAGGCGGGGAGCACGGGCGCCCGGCATGCGCTGACGCTCTCGTCGGAGCCCACGCGCTTTCTCTCCAGCGTGCAGGTCGGGATCACCAGCATCGGTATCCTGAACGGGGCGATCGGCCAGGCGTCAATCGCGAGCCGCCTCCGCATGTCGTTTGAACACGTACCTATGCTGGCGCCTTACGCAGAGACCCTCGCGGTGGGAGTGATGGTCGTGCTGCTTACTTATGCCTCTCTAATCCTTGGCGAACTGGTGCCGAAGCGCTTGGCCCTGACCCACCCGGAGGCGATTGCCAGCATCATCGCGCGTCCGATCAATTTGCTGGCGTCCATTGGGCGCCCCATCGTCACCTTGCTCAGCGTCTCGACGGACACCATTCTTCGTTTATTTGCTGTACGCCAAGTGAAGCAACCTGCCGTGACCTTGGAGGAGATCCGCGTGCTTTTGGAGCAGGGCGCCGACGAAGGCGTTTTCGAGGGCGCCGAGCACGAGATGGTTACGAACGTGCTGAATCTGGACGAACGCCACGTTAGTGCGGTCCTGACGCCGCGTTCGGACGTCGTGTTCCTGGACGTTCGCGATCAGGTGGACGCCCATCGCGAGAAACTTCGGCAGGATCCGCACTCAGTCGTTCCGCTGTGCGATGGAGGGCTGGATCACGTGTTGGGTTTTGTGCGCTCGACAAGACTTCTGGATCAGGTCATGGATGGACGCGCGCTGGATCTCCGCGCCCTCGCGGAGCCCGCCTTGTTCGTGCCGGAAACGATGACGTTGATGAAGCTCCTTGAGCAGTTCAAGCGGACGCATCTACCAGTCGCGCTTGTCGTCGACGAGTTTGGCGACACGCAGGGCTTGGTCAGCCTGACCGATGTGACATCGTCAATTGTCGGAGACCCGCCCGCCGAACCGGGCGAGGAACCCCTGATCGTCCGTCGCGACGACGGCAGTTGGCTCATGGACGGCGGGCTGGACCTCCACACCGTGCTGCGAACGATCGACACAGAGTCGCTGCTCAGTGACGAAGAGGCGCAGCACTGCCACACGCTCGGTGGTCTCGCGATGGCGGCTCTGCGCCGAGTGCCGCGGACCGGCGATGTCTTCGAACGACGCGGCCACCGATTCGAAGTAGTCGATATGGACGGGAATCGCGTCGACCGCGTCTTGGTGAGCCGCGCTTCCACCGCATCCGGATCAGGATCCGTCGGCGACTGACCACGTCAGCAAGACTGAGCCGCCGTCTCGCCTTCGGAGATTCCCCTGGCTCCGCGAGATCGACGATAGCAACTGTCTCGAAAGTCAAGCGTTCTCGGATTGATCGATCCGTCGCCACGTCGTGTTCGTCCGCGTCATCGCGTTGAGGATCCGCGCGAGGGCTGTCGTTCTTCTCTCATCAGGTCTAACGGTACATGATCTGTCGCGGTCCAGGTTTTCATGCAGGTGCTACAGACGTACGTGATGGTCCGCTGGTAGTTTCGCATTGTCACTTCGTTCGCGGCCCCCTGGCCGCGACAGAAGGGGCACGCCGGCCTGTACAACACGTCGGAATGAGACTTCATGGCAGCACTCCCAAGAGAGAAGTGCTGACGATAGATCAGGCTCAGCGTTGACGCTGTCCCAAATGAGACACTGCAGTTGGGGATCCATTCCCGCTCTTTCTAGCTGAGCTAGCGTCGGCTGTCTCGTACGGGACCAAGGTCACCTCGCGAGCAACGACGACGTGGATCGGACGGGCGTAGCTCAGGGAATGAACGAAGCGATGTTCTCGCGCCGCGTGTTCTCATCCGCATGGCTCTCGTTGTTGGCATTCGGCCGGGCTGTGTCACGCGTTTCCCAGTCGAGCACGTCGGCCGGAGTTTCGTGCGCGCCGGCCGCGCGCGCGAGGGCTTCGAGCGGCGCGGAGGCGACGATCATTCGGAAGGCGCGCTGGTCCTGTACCGCGAGCAATGCCACCCGGTGCTCGCCGTCTGTCCATTGCGCGACCACATTGTCCACAGGCCGCTGTGGGCGCAAGCCCACAGGGCTTGGAGGGTGTGTGCGCTTTGCTGGTGTGCCATAGATTTTGGACACAGCTGCCACGACGTCCGACTCGGTCATCCCTTCGGTACGATCGGGTGCATAGTCGATCACGATTCTGAACAGCTGGTTCTCGAAGAAACTGAAGACCAGGCTTGCCACGGGATCACTCGATGGCGCGACACCGCGACGAACGTACTGCGAGCGCCACCTCAATTCCACTACTGCGCCAAGCCCAGGAGGCATCAATGTGCCGGCGGGCGCTGGTACGCCAAGCTGCCGCGAAATGGTGAGCACGTCGTCGCCCATCTGATACGTCCGGTAGCGAGGGTGTCCCTGTGCACCGAGTTGTGATGCAGACATCGCGCTGCACAGCAACGTGAGGACGACTCGACGAATGGATATCGTCATGAGAGCCTTTCTCCGGGGTAACGCGAGACGCGGATGAAGCCGCGGTTACGGCTTGAAGATCGCCTTGTTGTCGCTGCGGGACTTCTCGTCTCGCGCTCGAAGGGCCGCCTCCTCGTTCGCTCGACGGGCGAGGTCCCGCGCCGGCGCTTCGCTCTCTTCCAGGCGCACGCTATCCGCGATGGCCTCCTGCGTCGCCCGGTCGGCGGCGATCGCCGTGACGGTGAGCTTGATGCGGTTGGTAGAGGACTCGCGCCAGAGCAGCACGAGCGTCTCAGTATCGTCCCAGCGTCCGATTATCTCGGGCTCGGCGCGGGAAGTGAGCGCCGTTCGCGTTGGCGTCGGTACGAGTATCGATGTTCCATAGGTGTTGGTGAACGCCTCGTGCAGGTCGGCGTTGGTGAGCCCTCTTGTCCGGTCGAGGTCGTAGATGACGGCGATACTTGTGAGCCGTTCGAGATGGAACGTGAGGACCATCTCACCCAGCGAATCTGGCTCGACGACTGTGCCGCTGATCAACCGCCGGGGTCGCCACGTGATTCGTTGAATCAGCGTCGGACGCTCGTGCACAACCTTGACGTCAGACGAGGTCACGTTGAGTTGGTCGACAACCACCTGCACCGGATCCCCTAAAGTAAGGCCGCGATAACGGGACAGCACTGGTTGAGCGGAGGTGGACGAGACCGCGATCGCGGTGGCACACACGATAGTCAGGGTAAAAACGCGACACATGTTGAACCTCGCCACGAGAGTAGCGGCTTTCACCCACACGGTACTGTTCAACACAGCACACGCTTCGACAACATGGTGTGCGTATCAGGACAGACGGTCACGACATGACTGTCACATCATGCTCCCAGCATCGATGACGCACGAGCACGCTCACACGACTGCGGGGGGCGCATCCGCGTGCCGAGAGCAGTCCATTGAGAAACCCCTATGGCAACCGCACAGACACAGCACGCGAGGCTCGTCAGAACGAAGACGCCGCTGCTCGAGGGAAGGAGGGATGCTGAAGACGACGAAGCCACGCGCGCGCACAGTCCCGACTTCAACGACCGGCCTGGCAGCGGTAAGCACACGACGGATCGGCTGAACGTCTTCTAGCCATCCCGATCGGTCGGGGGCAAGTCGAAGTCGATCAGTATGTAGTGTTCAAAAGCAGACAGCGCGGGTTGCGTCCCGAGGATAGACTTCGCCCTTCGCCGCGGGCGGTCTCCACATGTCCCTCGATAGTGACCGTCCGAATTCGAGGAGAGTGCGCCTGTGACTGGAACCAATGGAGTTGTGCCCCCGACGGCGGACACGATTCGTCTTGCCTCGACTCAAGAATGGCGCAGTGTCTGCACGCGCCACCACTGTATGCTGCTCGAAGGTCCTGAGGATGTCACGGAGACCGTTCTCTTGCACCTCAAGCCGCACCTCCGCACGCCTGTGGTCTGGACGTGCTCACAATTGCCGCGTGATTTCCCGGCAGGTCTGTGCGGCGCACTCGTGTTGCGGGACGTGGCGGCGTTGGGTCGAAAAGAACAAGAGCGATTACTCGGGTGGCTCGACGCCCCGCACGGTCCCACGCAGGTGGTATCGACGACAGCGCGTCCGCTATTTCATTCAGTTGCGCGCGGGCACTTTGACGACGTGTTGTATTACCGTCTGAATGTCATACGCCTGTGCGTCGACTCGAATGCGATCGCCGCGATCCCGAGGACGGCAATCGAGTCCTCGACTGGAACTTCAACCGTCACGCAGGTACGGGCGCCGACGGAGGCGTGACCGCAGGGTGCGCGATGCCGGCAGCGGCGTAGATCTCAGCCTCGTCAAGACTCTCATGCGCGAGGAGCTGGGTAACGATGGCATCGAGCTTGGCGCGGTTCTCTCTGAGCAATCGCCGTGCTTCGGCATAGCACTCGTCGGTAATCCTCCGGACCTCCTCGTCTACGGCGTCGAGTAACCCGTCCGAAATTCCTGCCATCCGAGGGTCGCCTTCCGCCGGCAACACGGACAACGTTCCGATGCGCTCGGACATGCCCCATCGGCCGACCATGGAACGAGCAATGCGCGTCACCGTTTCCAGATCACTCTCCGATCCCGTCGTGACGATATCGAAGACCTCCTGCTCCGAGGCCATGCCTCCCAGCGCACCGATGATGCGGCCACGAAGATAGTTGGCGTCATAGCCGTAGCGATCGGACTCCGGCGTGGACAGCGTCACACCCAATGCACGGCCGCGAGGAATGATCGAGACCTTCCTCACCGGGTCCGCGCCCGGCTGGAGCATCCCGAGGAGCGCGTGACCAGCTTCGTGGTACGCCGTTCGGCGTCTCTGCTCTTCGGGAATCACCACGTTCCGAGCGGTGCCAAGCTGGACCTTCTCGAGCGCGTCAGTCAGATCGCGTTGAGATACCGAGTCCCGGATACGACGGGCGGCCAGCAGAGCGGCCTCGTTCACCAGGTTCGCGAGATCCGCGCCAGTCATGCCGGTCGTCGACGCGGCCACCTGCTCCAAATTCACATCCTTGGCGAGAGGGACCTTCCGGGTGTGGACCTTCAGGATCTCCACGCGGCCTTTGTGGTCGGGCGGATGGATGATGATCTGCCGGTCGAACCGTCCGGGTCGAATCAGAGCCGGGTCGAGGACGTCGGGCCGATTGGTGGCAGCCAGGACGACGACACCCTCGTGACCGGAAAAACCATCCATCTCCGTCAGGATCTGATTGAGAGTCTGTTCGCGCTCGTCGTGGCCTCCGAAAGCTCGCGCGCCGCCCCGCGCGCGGCCGATGGTGTCGATCTCATCGATGAAGATGATCGCCGGCGCGACCTTCCGCGCGTCCGAGAAGAGCTCGCGCACCCGACTGGCTCCCACGCCCACGATCATCTCGATGAACTCCGATGCGCTGGCGCTGAAGAACGGGACCTTGGCCTCGCCCGCCGTGGCGCGCGCCAGTAGGGTCTTCCCGGTACCAGGGGCACCGGCCAGCAGTACGCCCTTGGGTGCACGAGCTCCGAGACGACGATACTTTTCGGGGTCTTTCAGGAAGTCGACGACCTCGTTGATTTCCGCCTCCACTTCGTCGATACCGGCGACATCGTCAAATGTGACGCGGACCGTCTCGGGATCGACGCGTTTCTGCTTGCCGGCGCCCAGCAGCCCGCCTGCCATCGCCCCCTGCTGCCGCTTGAACATCCATATGTAGAAACCAACGAGCAGGAGCAGCGGGGCAAACGAAATGAGCAGGTTGGCGAGGAAGCCCCGCTGCTGGACCAGCGGTGTGGCTCGCACAGTCGCGCCTCCCTCAGTCAACTCGGTCAGCAAGTCGTCACTCGCAAACGTCGGACGCTCGGTGGTGAATTGCTGATAGGTGCGATCCTGCTGGCCGGGAATGGCCACCGCCTTTTTCAGTTGACCTTCGATGGAATCACCGCGAGCAAACAGCTCGGCAACGTTCTTGTCGGTGACTTGGGTCTTGAAGTCTGTGTACGGCACCGGCTGTGGTCCGGACAGTCGATCCTGGAGCGTCAATATGCCAAACAGCACCAGGTAGCCGACAACCCAGACCGCCATCGTGACCCAGCGCGGTCTCGGCTTGGCCGGTTGTCCTTTCGGAAGTCCTTCCGTACGCCACGGTCGTGATGGTGGCGGCTCGGTAGACGAGCTCGTCGGTTGACGTTCGCGCGGCGAGTCAGAAGGCGGTTGCGAACTCTTCGCAGTCATGTGACGACCTCTGCGATGCCTCACTCAGAATTCCTCCACACCGACAGCGGCCCTCTCGAGTGGTCATGCCAAGCCAACGGGCGGCGACAACCCGCAGAATATCGCGATGCGCGAACAGGAGCACGTCGCCCGAAGGTGCACGGATCCGGCCAATCACACGATCACCCCGCCAATTCGGCTGTGCGTCGCGCCCGTTGCAGTGGTCTGGTGAGCGCTTGGACGAAGCTCCATTCCCGAAGATGGTGCCTTAGACTCGCGCCAACGTGGGCGGACTGCTGCGCACGCGGCAGCTCATCGCCATGGTCGTAAGCGTCGGCAGGATCCAGAATCGAGGGGCAGCCTCGCTAGCCGCCGCCGACCTTGCGTGGCGTGCGCGAGCGTCCGACAAAGCCACGCGACGTGGTCGTCTTCCAGGGTTGTTGAGTGTGGTGCTTCGGGGCTCGGGTGGGAGCCGCCGCCACCGCCGACTGCGCAGTCCCGTCTACCGCGGCGGCGGCCCGTGCGGTACTGGCCAGGGCGTCGTCCTTCTCGAGGCAGCAGTGTTTGTATTTGCGGCCCGAACCGCATGGGCAGGGCTCGTTGCGCCCCGGTCGTCCAATCGTCCGAGCAGTCATGGAACGAGTGTACCTCCTTCGAAGCTCGTGTGCCCGTTGCGCACTCCTGACTGGAGGCACCAATGCGCGGTCGTTGCCAAGGTTGCGGCGCGCTCGAGCACCGTGGTCGACGTATCCAGATGGAGGGCCATCGTCACCGTCGTCTCCATGCCGCTCAATTCGGGATGCTCCACCGCTTCCTCAAGAATGCGGACGTCGGCTTGACTGAGCGCGGACTGGAACTGCGCGAGGACTTTCTGCGTTTGGGTACTATCTGTGCCAAAGAACCACTTGAACGTATTGAGCGTGAACTGCTCGATCGCCACGACAGCGAGGGCGCTGGCCCGCTCCCCGGCGCGGTGCCCACCCATGCCGTCGGCCACGAGAAAGAGATGTGCGCGCTCCTCGCCAACCTGCAGCTTCGGTTCCGTCAGGCTCGTCTGAAAGATGCGCATCGATTTCGTGAGTTCGGCGATTAGGAACTGATCCTCATTGTTCGAGCGCACCCTTCCCTTGTCGGTGATCCCGAAGGCCTTCATCGTCACCGGGCGTTGTAGCATCGGCGAAACCATCATCGCCCCCCCGTTCTTGCGACACTGCACCCGTTCGATGGCGCAGCTGCCGGACAGCACACTCACGACTCCTGCTGAAGCAACGACGACGACCGCTAATACTCTCTATCTGCTCCCGCGCGGCGTGAGCGCGTCTTTCGGAAGGATGACGGCGAGGGCCACGCCGTCCCACCGCGCCTTTCCCGGGCTGCCGGTGGAATCGGCGCTGAGCGGTATCGCTCCGGTCGCCTGCGGGTCGAGATGGAATGTGTCGACCAGGTAGTCACGCACGATCAATGCACGGGCGCGCGATCGCAGGTACTGTTCGTCGAGTGGGCCTTGCTGCGCATAGCCTTCGACCATGACGATGCCTGAGGCCAGGTATTCCAGGTAGGGAGCGATCGCCGAGTCCACGCCGGCCTTGCCCGCCTCGCTCAACTGCTCCCCTTCCGCGTCGCCCGGCTCCGGCTCTAACAAAGCATCCGATCGAAGCCAGACGCGGACCATACGACGGTCGCTTCCTTTGGTCAGCACCCCCTGCCTGTAGTCCGCAGGTGAGATCTGCGCGAGGTCGAAATAGCCGCGCTTGTTGAAGAAGCCGCGCAGCAGGAAGTTGCGTTTGAGCGCGTCCATATTTTCGGCGAAGCTCGCCATCGACACGCGCGCGTCGGCCATCGTCTGCTTGACGCTCGCCGTCATCCCCTGAACGGCACCATCCTTCGACTGCAAGCCATCGAGTGTCTCTTTCGCGTTTTGGACCAGCTGCCGGGCGTATCCGGTGGTCTCTTCGGTCTGCTTTGCGATTGTGCTGACGCGGTTGTACAGCTCGTCGTCGTTGACGAGTTTGCCGATCGTGCCCTGGCCGCTGCGAATCCCAGCGGTGATCTGTGCAGCATCGGCGCTGATCAGCGCACCGGACGCCGCGATCTTCGTCACCTCACCAGTCACTCCGTTGATCAGCACGTTCGCGTTTTCGGCGGTGTCAGCGATGGCGACGACTGCGCGCTGAACGTCATCCCTCATGTCGTCAACCACGTCGTTGACCTTCGTGACCGTGTCTCCGATCTGTTGCACGAGCTCGGCGATGTCGAGCGGCTCTTTTCCAGCAATCGTCGCGTTCGCGGCCACGATCGGGGCGGTGTCCGACCCCGTGGTGATGCCCAGATAGTTCCCTCCCACGAGCCCCTCCGTCTCGATCGTGGCGAGCGAGTCGGTGCGCACCAGTTGATGAAGATCCTCGACGATCTCCACTTCGACCCGGAACTTTCCGCTCGGCGTATCCGGAGGGAGGATCTGCGTGATGGATCCGGCCTTGGCGCCGGATACGCGCACCACGGCGCCAGGTTGCAGGCCGGTGATCTTCTTGAACTCCGTATACAGCGTGACCTTCTTTGCGAAGGCCATCTGCCGATCGCCAATCATGAACAGCCCCACCGCGAACAGGAGGAGGCCCCCCACCACAAACACGCCGACTCCCGCCGCTCTCGCCGGTGTTACCACTAGCCACCCCCTTGTGCCCGCATGAACGCCTGGACGAGAGACTCTTCGCTCGCATCCAGCGCCTCGATCGTGCCGCTGGCAAGCATGCGGCCCTGGTCCAGCACGGCGAACCTGTCACCGATCGCACGCGCGCTCGGAATGTTGTGGGTGACCACGACGAGCGTGGTTCCCCGCTGCTTGGTCTTGACGAGCAGCTCATCGATCTCGCGTGAGGTCACTGGATCAAGGCCAGCGCTCGGCTCGTCCACCAGCAGGATCGACGGGTCGAGCGCCAAGGCGCGGGCAAGCCCTGCCCGTTTCTTCATACCGCCGGACAGGTCGGCCGGCATCGTGTCGAAATCCTCTTCGAGGCCGACGTCTGAGAGCTTCGTCATCGCGCGCTCGCGAATCTCGGCGTCGGACCAGTCGGTGTGACGGTGCATCGGAAACGCCACGTTGTCGCCGACCGACATCGAATCGAACAGCGCCGCGTTCTGAAACAGGACGCCCATATGCATGCGAATGTCGGCGAGCTGCCGCCTGCTCAATGTCGTGATGTCGTTGTCCTCGACGAGCACTCGTCCACTATCCGCCTTCACCAGCCCGATGATGTGACGGAGGGCGACACTCTTGCCGGTGCCGCTGCGTCCGAGCAGGCAGAACGCCTGGCCGTTGGGAATCTCGAACGAAATATCGTCGAGTACCCTCCGCGCGCCGAAGGACTTGGACACTCGATCGAATCGGACGGCACTCATCCCGACACTACCGGATAGAAAAAGAAGATCAGCTTCACGAGGATCACGTCGCTCAGAATGATGAGGACCGACGCCATGACGACGCTGCGCGTGGACGCCTCGCCAACGCCTTCAGTTCCGCGGCTCGTCGCGAAACCGAGATAGCTGGACACGACCGCTATGAGATAGCCGAACACGACGGTCTTCAGCGTGGCGAGGATGAGGTCCGAGTAGGTGATGTAGTTGAAGGCGCGCTCGAAGTACAGCCGCCAGGACATGCCAGACGCTGCGGTTTCGGCCACGTATCCGCCGACAATACCGGAGAAGTCCATCATGATCGTGAGGAGCGGCATCGCAATCATCAGCGCGATGATGCGTGTGACCGCCAGATACTTGAACGCGTCCACGGCGTTGGCCTCCAGCGCGTCGATCTGCTCGGTGACTTTCATCGCCCCGATCTCGGCGCCGATACCGGCACCCACGCGCCCGGCGACGAGGAGGCCGGTGATGAGAGGGCCGGTCTCGCGAATGAGCGCAATCGCGAGGCCGGCGGGAATCATCGCCTCGGCGCCGAAGCGCTCGAGCGAGGCGCGTGTGTGCATCGAGAGCACCACGCCGACCGCGACGCCCGCGGTGAGGATGAGCGGCGTGGAGCGGTACCCGAACTGATACGCGTGCCTGATGATTTCGCGCAGGTCATAGGGAGGACGAGCCGCTTCGACGACGGCGTGCGCGCCGAACGTGGCGATCGCGCCGGCCAGTTCAAAGACGCCGAGCGCTCGCGCGCCAACGCGATCGACGAGTGCAGACTGCAGCATGAGGACTACTTCCGCGTCTCGACAACCACCCGCCCCGCAGCATTCAGATACACGCGATAGAGGTGTCCGTCCGCGCACGACACGGCGAAGTCGGTCTCGGCCTGCACCTGGACGGCGACGACCTGGCCGCACGGCAATCCCTGAAGCGCAATCACTGCCGTCAGGTCCTTCTTGAGCGCTTCCTCGTCCTGGGCAAACGACGGCACGGCGAAGACCGCCAGCACGAAAAGGGAGTGGGCCAGGGCCGCTATGTGTGTGTTCATGGGTTCTCCTGCGTTCTCCTGCGTTCCCTTTCAGAGGTTGGCAAATTTGTTCTGGTCCGAGAGCAGG
>Ga0068859_100005242_pt1 | contig 13173 bp, 10 predicted proteins | sample KBSSwiS22_FD_66585 | JGI IMG/M metagenome (GOLD analysis project Ga0068859, IMG submission 66585) | Switchgrass rhizosphere microbial communities from Kellogg Biological Station, Michigan, USA - KBS Switchgrass S2-2 | ecosystem: Host-associated > Plants > Roots > Rhizosphere > Soil ... | reverse complement strand
CCCGCCGCGCCGGCCCCCGCCGCGCCGGCCCCCGCCGCGCCGGCCCCCGCCGCGCCGGCCCCCGCCGCGCCGGCCCCCGCCGCGCCGGCCCCCGCCGCGCCGGCCCCCGCCGCGCCGGCCGTCGAGGTCGGGATCGGTGGTTTGACGCCCGGCGACGCGCCGCCGGACACGAGCACACCCGAGGAGGTCGCGGCAGCGAACGCGGGCGACGGCAAGGCCGAGGAGTCGGAGGAGAGCGCCCCGGAGGCCCCTCCCGCGCCCGCTGGCGCCGCTCCGGCGGCTTCGGAGGCTCCCGGGGGCACGGACGCCCCAGCCAAGCGCAAGCGCCGCACCAAGGCCGAGATGGAGGCCGCCCGCGCGGCCGAGGCGGCTGCGGGCGCCGCGCCGACCGGAACCGCCGGCCCAGCCTCGTTGTTCGGTAACGGACTGATCCAGCCCGGCCTCACGGGGACCACAACGGTTGCGGCGAGCGCGCCGGCCATGGCCGCCTACACGGCCCCGGAGACCGGCAGGCCGGCCACGCCGTCGGCGGAGGAGATCCTCACCGGCTTCGGCGGCGTGCTGAACGAGTTGGTGCCGCCGACCCCGCCCAAGGCGGATCACGCCCTGGAGGCCCTGCGCGAGCAGCTCAACAATCCGGATCCGGCGTTCGAGTGCCCGGTGCGGATCCTCTTTATCGACTGCATGCCCGGCAAGGGTTGGGATGGCCCCACGCCCGCGCACCTGTCCGATTTTATGCACGGGTTTGAACGCCTGGCCGCGTCGAGTTCCAAGGCGCTCGACTACCGCCTGATCCGCTACGAGAGCAAGGGCTGGTTGGCCGTCGCGATCCGCCTTCTCATGAAGGGCCTGCCTTCGGCGATCATCGTCGACTCCAGCACGCCCGGAGCTGATGTGTTCGAGAGTGTGATCACCCCCTACGCCGCCGCGATCTTCCGCGGCCTCCGCTGAAAACGTTACGCGTTAAAAAAGAATCGGCCGCGAAAGAAAGAACGAGTTAACGCGTAAAAGTTTGTTACTCTACAAATTGTCATCCAGGACACGAACCACCCGAAGGAGATAAGAAAATCATGGGCACGAAGAAGAGCGCCACGAACACCGCGAAGGCCGAAGGCGAGACGACGGAGAAGCCGGCCCGCAAGCAGCACGTCCGCACGGTCCCGCCGATCCGCAAGCTGAAGGACAACCCCGCCGGGCACTTCGAGGATTCCGTGCGCTCGGTGAGCAAGCGCGCCGCGAAGATCGCCCGCATGACGGCGAAGTGGGCGGCTCAGAACCCGGCGGCGGCTCCGCTGGCTTCGCAGATCGCTTTGGTGATGTCGTCCTCGGACGCCCTCGCCGACACCTTCAAGGCCCTGGCCGCGTCGGGCACGGCGTTCAAGGTCGGGTTTCCCCGGTCCTCGAAGGTCATCCCGCTCGTGAAGGGTCAGAAGATCACCCTCAGCGCCGAGGGCCTGGACAAGCTCCACCTCGACTTCCCGTCCCTGACGGTCGAGCACGACGTGCGGATCTCTCCGACCTACGCCGACGGACAGAAGGATGTCCCGGTCGTCCTGTTCGAGGGCCTGACCAACGGCGACGGTACGAAGAGCGATCTCTTGCTCGGGCGCGTCTCGCGGAAGTCGGTCTCTCCGCGCGTCGAATCGGCGGCCTAGTCCGCGTCTCGTCAACGCCGTCCGGGGCGCCCGCGCAAGCGGGAGAGGTTCGAGACCTAAGACGAGGCACTAGAGAGGGCGCGGCGGAGGCTGACCGGCTGGTCGGTTGGGACGCCGACTCGTTAGGAATCTTCTACGGGTGGGGAAGTAGCCCCGCGCGCCCTCTCTAACCTTTACCCACATGGCAAAGAAACCCGCCCGTCTGAAGACCGAGGTCAAGACGATCACCCTAGGCGGAGTCGAGGGCGTCGCGACCTATGCCCCGGCCGCACCCTCTCCCGTTCTCACGCGCCAGGCGATGGCGTGTCGGATGTCTCCTGAGCTGGCCCGACAGATCCGCGGTCGCTTCCGCGTCGAGATTCCGATCCCGACCGACGAGACGGTGCGAGACGTGGCCGTCGGAGCGCGTCTCCTCCTCCGAGAGTGGATCGGCGCCGCGACCGGGCGCGCCGACCTAGTGCACGTGGTCGCGGTTGGCATCGCGGACAAGGCCGGAACGTGCACCGTCGAGCGCCGTTGGTGCTGGGCGAGCGGCAAGACCGACGACGATCTTAGCGCGCTGGGTCTGACGGTTCTTCCGGATCACTTTCCTGCGGTAGGGTATTAAAGCTTACTGGAGGATCCACCGATGTCCTTGAACATCAGGCACGACGCGAAGTATGGGGTTTACCGCTGGCGCCGGCAATTCCGACTCGATGACGGGTCGGTGAAGCGGATCTCAGGCACGGCGCCGACCAAGACCGAGGCGCGCCGAGACATGGAGCGGGCCCGCCAAAAGGCCATATCGTTATCCCGGGCGCCGGCCCCACCGAAGGTCGTCAAGACCTTCGAGGAGTTCGCCGAGACCTGGCTCGACACGTTCCCCGCGTCGCGCAACAACCGCCCCACCACGATCCAAAGCAAGACCTACCACGTGCGCAAGCGCCTTATCCCTTACTTTCGAGAGCTGGCCTTCACGACGCCCGAGGCCCGGGAGCGCGGCTTCCTCCTCTCCCAGATCACGAGCAAGGTGATCGATCGCATGGCGGCGGACATGAGCGCGAGCGGACGCCTCGACGGCGGGGAGAAGCCGCTCGCCCCTCGGACCGTGGCCCTCGTGCTCCAGACGCTTCGTCGGATCCTGCGCTCGGCCGTCTCGTGGGGAGAGTTGGATTCGATGCCGGAGTTTCCGTCGGTGAAGGTGCCGAAAGCGAAGTTCGACTTTCTCACGTTCGAAGAGGCCGAGCGGCTCCTCGCGAACTCCGGGCCGGAGGCGTGGAACGCCTACGCTTTGATTTTGACGGCGATCCGTACCGGCCCGCGCGCGGGCGAGCTGCTGGGTTTGACGTGGGATCGGGTCCACTTCGAGCGCAACACGATCCAATACGATCGGCAACTGATTCCCGGATACCGCTCGGGGGAAGAGCCCAAACTCGTCGACGTCAAAACGGGTCCGCGAGAAGTTCCGATGTCGCTTCAGCTCTCGGACGCCTTGCAGGAGCTTCGCGCGCGCCGCGTAGTTGCGGGATCCGATTTCGTCTTCGTTGGCCCATTGAGCGGCCGCCCGTTCTCGCGCGCCTACCTGAAGACCGTCGTGGAAGGTGCGCTCCAGACAGCCGGCCTCCGCGTAGTTCACCCCCACGCGCTCCGCCACACGTTCGCGTCCCACTGTGCGATGCGTGGCCTCCCGATGCAGCGCTTGCAAAAGTGGCTCGGGCACTCCTCGATCACGATGACGATGCGTTACGCGCACCTCGCCCCGGACGCGTCCGATAAGCTTTTGAACGTTCTGGATTCCCCTCCCGCCCCTACGAAGAAAGGCTAGCCCCCACTATGCCCGACTCCATTGAATCCGTGCGCGCGCAGATCGACGAATGCAAGGACACCGAGGACAAATTTCGTGCGGCCGAGGAATGGGCGAAGGGAGTGACCCAGCCCGAGCACGTCGAGAGAATTCGCGATCTGTTGATGGCCCTGCATCTGGCCGACGTTCACGCCCAAGACCACCTCAACAGCTTGAACATGATGGTGATGATCCTGACGGCGCTCGTCCGGCGCGCCGGCTCCATGAAGCTGATCGAGGTGACCCCGGAGGAGCTGGTCGAGCGAATCGAGCGGCTGGTGATCGAGCAGGGCGACGATGGCGGGGTTTCTCTTTCGATCACGGCAAAGCCCGACGGCGATTCGTCCCTGAGCTGAGTTAATCGGTTAAGATAGAAGGTCCGTGAACGTATCCGAAGAACTCGCGGCCTTGTTCAAGGTCCGCCCCGGGACGCCTATACCAGCGTCGAAGCCGGCCTCCTCCGGAGCCGATGCTTTCTTCGAGATGATGAGGAAGGCGACTCCGCCGCCCGCGCCTGTCCCTCCTCGCACGGAGACCGAGGCCGAGAAGGCCGCCCGAGAAAAGGCGATAGCGGATGGGGTCGCCGCGTATCGAGCGAAGAAGGCGGAGCCGTTCGTGGTTCCCGAAATCCGAACGGCGGCCCCGGCGACGGCGGCGATCGATATCCGCGCCGCCGCGTCCGAGGCGCTCGCTAAGGTCGGGTGGTTCGACTCACCCGAGGGCGCCGCGGGCGCGCCGTTCGAAGGGCCGTCGATCTTCTCCGAGGTCTCCCGGCCCGTCTCGGGTGGGCTCTTCAAGGGCGTCGAGAAGGTCGGGAAGAAGAAAGACCGCAAGCCCCTTCCGAAAGGACGGGTCTCTCTCGCCACGTTGTTCGAGCTGCCCGAGGAGCCGAGCTTCACAAAGGCGTCCAAGGTCGGCAAGGCGCAGCGCCGTGAAGGCGTGCGCGATTCGCACGAGCTTAAGAGGATCCTGACTATCGAGCGGCGGCCCCCGATCATTGACACGGCCGAGGATCTGACCGACGAGTTTCGCAAGCCCGGAGCCCCGGGCAAGATGCGTCTTTGGCCGGTGCAGTCGGCGGCGCTCGGCGAAGCGCGGCGCGCGGGCGGACTGTTCGGCGCCCTCGGCGTAGGCCAGGGAAAGACCTTGACCTCCCTCCTCATGGGCTCGGCGCTCAATGCCAGGATGACGGTGATCCTCGTGCCGCCGGCCCTGCGCGCGCAGCTGATCAACGTCGATATCCCACGCCTCTCGAAAGAGTGGCAAATCCCGCTCGCCCGGATCCGAGTCGTCGCTTACTCCCAGATTTCGAGCGCGACGAGCGCGGACATCCTCGAAGACATCAAGCCGGATCTGATCGTGGCCGACGAGGCACATTCACTACGCTACCGAACGGCGGCTAGGACGAAGCGTTTCCTCCGCTACATGAAAGATCACCCGGAGTGTCGTTTCGTGGGCCTCTCGGGAACGATGACCCGCCGCAGCCTCAAAGACTATCAGCACCTCGCGGAGCTGGCCCTACGGAAAAATTCCCCGCTCCCGAACCACTTCCCGACGCTGGGCGAGTGGGCCGAGGCCCTCGACGTCTCAGATGACCCGATGCCACCGGGCGCGCTCTTGCAGCTCTGCACCGACGAGGAGCTGGGAGACGTCGCGAAGCTTTGGGAGAACGAAGACGAGCACGTGATGGAGAACGTCCAGCACGTCGTGCGTGAGGCGTTCCGTCGCCGGCTGGTCGAGACCCCTGGCGTTGTCGCCACGGCCGAAAGCGCGATCGGGACGTCCCTGATCATCAACGCGGTTCGGCCGATGGTGCCGGCCGAGATCCAGCAAGAGATCATGAATGTCCGCGCGCGCTGGGAGATCCAGGGCGAAGAGCTGGTGGACGCGCTCGCCGTCGCGCGCGTCGCGCGCCAGCTGGCGGCCGGCTTCTATTATCGGTGGGCCTGGCCCGACGGGGTTCCGGATGTCGAATGGCTCGACGCCCGGAAGGAATGGAACCGCGAGGTACGCGAGATCCTGCGCCTGAGCCGTAAGGGGCTGGATTCGCCGATGCTGATCGCTGCGGCTATCGAGCGTGGCGAATACGAGAGCACGACCTATGCCCGATGGCGAGCGGTGAAGGATCGCCCCGAGCCGCCGCGTGAGGCGGTGTGGATCCACGACTTCCTCATCAAGGCCGCGATCGCGTGGGCGGAGAAGAACGCCAGCAAGGCCGCGCCCGCGATCGTCTGGTACCTGCACACGACGGTTGGCGAGAGGCTGGCGGCCGCAACGGGTTGGCCGTTCTTCGGCCCCGGCACGAAGGCCAACGAGGCGCTCACCCAGGTCGACGCGCAGGCGACGCCCGTGATCATTTGCTCAGCCAAAGCCCACGGGGTTGGCAAGAATTTGCAACCGTTCTGCCAAAACTTGCTCACGACCCCGATCCCGGGCGGTGCCGACATGGAACAGTTGATCGCCCGCACGCACCGTCCGGGCCAGCTTGCGGACGAGGTGACGGTGGATGTGTTCGTGCACACCACGGAGACCGAGGCCGCGTTTAGGAACTCGGTGCGCGACGCCTGCTATATCGAAAGCACCACGGGTCAGCGCCAAAAGCTGAACTTCGCCGAGAAGCTGGGCTTTGGAGACAAGGCGTTCGACTTCGCCGGTCGCGAGTCGATCAACATCGAGTCCGAAGGTATCGAGTGGAAAAGCACGCGCGACTTGTTCAAGCGATGACGATGGATTTTCGACCGCTCGACGTCCCTGGATATCTGGCCGGCGCCGATGGACGGATATATTCGACGCGCACCCAAAGCGGAGGAACTGACGGACCTCTTCGAGCTTTGTCCCCTTCGAAACGTGGCCGGTATCTTCGCGTCGCTCTGTGGAATCGCGGACGGCCGGTCTACTGCTCCGTCCACGCATTGATAGCGGCAGCGTTCCACGGCCCCAGGCCCGACGGCGCTTCCCTAGTTCGACACCTTGACGACGACCCGACGAACAACAAGCCGGAAAACGTGGCGTGGGGAACGCCCAAAGATAACGGCGCCGACAAAGTACGAAACGGCCGCACGGTTCGCGGCGAAGCGCATTGGAGCAACAAGCTAACCTTGCGCCAAGCGACAAGACTAAAGCGATTGGCCGTCGCCGGTGTTGGTACCGTGTCCGGAATCGCGGAACATTTCGGCGTCTCGCGAAAGCTTGTCCGCATGATTCGATCCGGTCGCGCGTGGGGTCACGTGGAGGTTTGACGAAAAAGGAGACCTAAGCGCATAAGTTTTTGTTAAGCTCTTAGGCATGAGCGCAACCGGCCGCGGCACAGAGCGGGAACCCGAAGACGCGTATATCACCCCGACGTGGACCGTCGATCGGTTTGTGGAACGCTATACGCTCTCGATAGATAAGGGAGCGGTCGTTTTGGATCCGTGCTGCGCTGAGGGCGAGCTTCTGACGGAGTTGCACAAGCTCCGGCCCGATCTGATCCTGATCGGTTTCGAGCTGCGCGAGGAGTGCCGGCCCGCGCTGGAAAAGCTCGTAGGGGCTGGCGTGCTGAAGGGCTTCGCGATCGGCTCGTTCATGGATCTGGCGAAGTCGATCGGCGATCATGAGGTTGGCTTCGTCATCAGCAACCCGCCCTATTCGCTCGCGCAAGAGTTCATCGAGACGGCCGAGCGGATCGCGAAGGTATCGATCTGGCTCTTGCGGCAGAACTTCCTAGGCGCGACAGAGCGCGCGGAGTTCACGGATCGCACGCGGCCGGGTTTGTTCACGTCGCCGAATCGTCCGAGCTTCACCGGATGGGGCGGCGACGCCACGGAATACGCGTGGTTCGTTTACGGCGACAATGCGTATCGCGGCCGCTGGGAGCCCTTGGCGCTCACGCCGGCCGCCGAGATCGCGGCGTGGAACAAGGCCGCGCGTGCACGTTACCCGCACCTGAATCCGAAGATCCTGAAGGCCAAGAAGAAGGCCGCCGCCCTGGCGGCCTCGTAGCCCGCCTTTCCCACCCTTCACCAAACGAGCCTAACCGTGCAAACTCCCGCCTCTCTCGGCCCCGATCCGTTCGCCTCCGTCCCCGACTACGCGCCGGCCGGCCTCGCGGCCGAGATCTTCTCGAAACGCTACGCCCTTCACCGAGACGAGTCGTGGACGGAGGCGTGCGAGCGCGTCGGGTCCCACGTCGCGACCGCTGAATCCGGCGAGCTGGTGATCCGCTACCGCGAGGAGTTCTCGGGGCTGCTCCGAAAGAATCTCTTCGTGCCCGGCGGCCGCATCATGTACGGCTCGGGGCGTCCGAAGGGGCAGCTCATGAATTGTTTCGTGATCGGCACCGACGACAGTCGCGAGGGCTGGGGCAAGACGACCTCCGACATGATCGTCATCTGCGGAACCGGCGGAGGGCTCGGCGTCAATGCCTCCCCGATCCGTCCCCGCGGGACGCCGATTTCGGGGACCGGAGGCCACGCGACGGGCTCCGTCAGCCTCTTCGAGATCCTCAACGCGGCCGGCGAGGTCATCAAGGCCGGCGGTGGGCGAAGGACGGCCCTGATGTTCGCGCTCGGGCTCTCGCACGGCGACATTGAGGAGTTCCTCGACAAGAAACTCGACTTGAAGCAACTCACGAACGCGAACGTGTCGGTGTGGTTCGACGAGAACCCAGAGATCTTTTTCGCGGCGGTCAAGGCGGGCGAGGACCTCCATCTCAAGTTCCGGGGCAAGATCATCGGATCGGTCCCGGCTCGGAAGATCTGGGACAAGATCATAGCCAACGCGCTGAAGAGCGGCGAGCCCGGAATGCTGAACGGGTACCTCTTCAACAAGATGAGCAACATTTCCTATCACGCGCCGATCGTGTGCACGAACCCGTGTCAGCCGGCGACCGCCACCGTCCTGACACCGGAAGGCGTCCGACGATTCGCGGACATCGATGTCGGCTCTACGATTTGGTCCGGGCGCCGATGGACAAGGGTCATCCGTAAGGAGATGACCGGGATCAAGCCGGTCAAGCTGTACCGAACCCGTGCCGGACAGTTCCTCGGGACTGAGAATCACAAGGTGCTCCAGAACGGCGCGAAGATCCCGGTAGGCGAGGCGACCACGATCGATTGGGCCGTCGGCCCGACTCCGGAGGCAACGGCGCTCGATCCTCAGGACATCATGGATGGAATGGTGCTGGGCGATGGAACCACGCACCGGGCCAGCAATGACTTGACCGTGTTGATCATCGGGCAAAATGACGAGGATTACCATGCGAGCGAAATCAAGCACCTGATCGGCGCTAACAGAGACGGGCTCAAGCCCAAGGCGTGGGAAGTTCGAACGACCCTGGGACCGTTGCCGAAGACGTTCGAGCGTCGAGTGCCGGAGCGCTTCGCGCGCGGCTGCGCGCGTGAGGTACGGGGGTTTTTGCGGGGTCTATATTCGGCAAACGGATCGGTCACCGGCGGCCGCGTGACCCTGAAAGCGGCGAGCTTACCGATCATTGAGACCGTGCAGCACATGCTATCGTCGCTGGGAATTCGCTCCTACTACACCGTGAATCAAGCGAACGTCGTCGATTTCTCCAACGGCTCTTACGAATGTCGTGAGAGCTACGATCTGAACATCGGAACGGCGGAGTGCCGCAAGATCTTCCGCGACCTCATAGGGTTCGTGCAGAAGTACAAGACCGAGCGTCTGGACGAAACTCTCTCTCGGGGTCCGTCCTGCAAGCCGCTGAAGCTGTCCTACGAAATCGTCGACGTCGAAGAACGGGGCGATATGCCGGTCTACTCGATCACGGTGGACGATCCAGAGCACACCTATTGGACCGGTGGTTTGCACGTAGCGAACTGCGGCGAGATCGGGCTGATCGCGAACGACGTGTGTTGTCTGGGCGCGCTGGTGCTCCCCCGGTTCGCGGACCCGGTTGACGGCGGCGATCTGGATTTCCCGATGCTCCGCGCGGCTGTGCGCCTGGCCGTCCGCTTCCTGGACAACGTCATCTCCGTCAACAACTACCCGTTGCCGGCGATTCAGGCGACGGCGAACGACATCCGCCGGATCGGTCTCGGCGTGATGGGTCTCCACGACATGCTGTTGTTGCTGGGCCTCAAATACAGCTCCGCCCGCGGCCTGGAGATGGTGGAGAAGGTGATGAGCTTCATCAAGGTCGCCGCTTACGAGGCGTCGATCGAGCTGTCCAAGGAGAAGGGCGCCTTCCCGAGGTTCCAGGCCGAGCCGTTCCTTCGCGGAGGCTTCGCGAAGACCCTGAAGCCAACGCTCCGGGCCCAGATCCGCGAGCACGGGATCCGAAACTGCGCCCTCCTCACGATCGCGCCCACGGGGACCACGTCTATGGTTTCCGGCGTGACGTCCGGGATCGAGCCTATGTTTGCACCCGCCTACCGGCGCAGGTTCCGCGACGGCGACGCGCTTCGGGAAGAGATCGTGATCCACCCGCTGTTGAAGCGGTTCATTGACGAGGGCCGCTCGGCGAAGCACTTCCAAGGCGCCTTCGATCTGTCGCTGCGGAACCACTTCGAGATCCAGGCCGCCGCGCAAAAGCACCTCGACAACGCTTGCAGCAAGACGATCAACTTGCCGCAAGGTACGTCGGCCGAGGAGCTGTCCGATCTCTACATGGAGTTCTTCCCCGAGCTGAAAGGAATCACGGTCTACCCCGATGGTAGCCGGGAGGATCAGCCACTCACGCCGATCTCCTTGGATGAGGCCGTCAAGCTCGCCAAAGAGGCCAAGGCGGAAGCGTCCGAGGGCCGGTGTCGCTCGGGGGTTTGCGAGATCTGAGAACGCCGCCAGCCGCTACGTTCGTTCAACGCCCGCGCCTAACCCTCGCGGGCGTCGCTGCGTTCGGGCCCGTTGCTCGTCGCGGCCCCTCGCGATTCGGGCTCTCTTTTCCTTTAAAAATAGGCCCCACGCGAGCGGCCGCAGAGTTAAGCTCTAAAGTGTTGGGACCGGCGCTGTAGCCGGTCCGTTGAGGGCCTCGGCTCCTTTGAGGGCTAAGCCCGTTGCAAGAAAACGAACGGAAGACAAAGGAGCAATGCTATGGGTCTGTTTGGCAAGATCAACGAGGCGAAGTATAGCGAGGGCGGCAACTACCTCAAACCGGGCGTTTATCGCCTGGAGATCGAGGCGGTTAAGTCCCTTCAGACCCGGACCAAGAAGGACGCTTTCGTAGCCGAATTCAAGATCCTGGAGTCGAACAACGTCGACTGCGCCGTGGGTTCGCTGGTCTCCTGGATGGTGACTCTCGACAAAGAGCCGGCGCTCGGCAACATCAAGCAGTTCGCGCAATCGGTCCTCGCCGTGACCGAGGACAAGATCACCGAGGAGGTGATCGAGTTCATGGTGTCGTCGGCGAACCCGTGCAAGGGCAAGATGGTCCGCGCGTGCGCGGTCAACATCATGACCAAGGCCAACCGGCCGTTCACGAAGGTCAAATATATCGTCGACGGCGAGGGCGCGGCCGCGGCTCACGCCGAGGCGGCGAAGGGCTAACGATCTTCCGGCGCGTCTCGGTCTCCGCGGTGTGAATCCGAGACCGAGGCGCGCCGACCTCCTACCCAACCAAGAGACGAGGCGCCTAACGTGAACGGCTTAAAGGTCCTGAATTCGACGGAAGATCGCTCGGTCAACTTCGTCGAAAACCAGCTCGTTGGGTTCCTGGAAAGCCGGTACGTCCGGAAGTGTCGAGAGTATTTCATCTGCTATCTGTCGTCGCAGACAGGGTGCAATCGCGGGTGCACGTTCTGCCACCTCACCGCCACGGGCCAAACGAGCTTCACGGACTCTGACCACAACGACTTTTTGAGCCAAGCGCTCCAGGTCTTCCGGCACTACCGGCGTGAGCGCGAACGGGACAACGCGCCCGCGGACCTCGTTCACTTCAACTTCATGGCGCGCGGCGAACCGCTGGCTAACTGGCACTTCTTGGATTCGGCGGACGAGCTGTTGAACAAGCTGGGCCAGCTCGCGATCGCGGAGCGGCTTCCTTCCAAGTTCAACATCTCCACGATCATGCCGACCACGTTTCGGCGGCGCTCGTTGCGCGACGTGTTCCGTTTCATCACGCCGACGATCTATTACTCGCTCTACAGCGTCTCAGAGGAGTTCCGGAAGAAGTGGATGCCCGCCGCGATGCCCGTAGGCGAGGCGCTCGACATGCTGAAGGACTATCAGGAGTTCAGCAAGAAGATCGTGAAGATCCATTTCCCGTTCATCAAAGGCGTCAACGACTCTCTCGCGGACGTGTCGAGAATGTGCGACGAGATCGACGCCCGCGAGCTGGCGTGCGAATTCAACCTCGTCCGCTACAACCCGGCCTCGCCGGATCAAGGTGAGGAGAGCCCGCCCGAGGTGCTGGACGCGCGGCTTGCGCAGATCACCGAACGGTTTGGCGGGCGCAAGGTTCAGGCGATCCCGCGGGTCGGCTTCGACGTGCAAGCGAGTTGCGGAATGTTTGTCGGTCCCGGGACCGACGAGGAGAGCCCATGACCCTCGCGGAAGAAGCTCCCGACTACGCCGAACGCGCGTCCGCGTACCTAACGAAAGTGGGACGCCGACGCTTGCCGTGGGGCGCGATCCTCGTCCACAACCATCTGACCTACACCACGAGCGCCAGCGAGCGCGCGGCGCGCGCGGACCTCGGGGAGACGGCTATCCAGCTCCTCGCGGCCCTCGGGGTCACCGCGGCCCAGCTGGAGGCCCTGGACGCGATGGCGGCGAGGGCTTCGGGCCTGGAGCTGGTAGCGAAGCTGGCCGAGTTGCAAAGCGGGGCGGTCGCGGCGTCGGTTCCGGAGGCGGTGCCGGCCCTTCCGCCGGTGGGTTTGGGGACGTGACGAAGCCGTGCAAACTGTGCGGCAAGCTCTTCGGGGACGGGCTGTCTCCGGCGCACTTTGCACGTCGACGCTATTGCTCCAAGAGTTGCGGCCTATCGGACCGAGATTATTGGTGGCTACGCACTGAGAACATCGACCCGGAGCGCTTAGCCGCACGGGGCCGAGCCATTCGCGCCGCCAAGACGGGCGCGCTCGGCACCGTTTCTGAACGGTTTTGGAAGAAGGTTCGGATCACCCCCGGGTGCTGGCTGTGGACGGCGTGTCTCGACGATCACGGTTACGGCATGTTCAGCCCACGCGGACGACGCGGATCGGTTCGCGCCCACCGATGGGCTTTAGAAGACTTCATGGGACGTCCGATTCGTGACGGCTTCAACGTGTGCCACGTCTGCGACAACCCGCCATGCGTTTGGCCGGGACACCTGTACGAAGGAACGGATCAAGACAACATGGACGATCGCGACGGAAGAGGGAGCGCCCTTGAACGTCGCGAGCGCTGGAGGACGGAATGCGGTTTGTAACGTTTGACGAAGAGACCCACCTGATTCGTAGCGGCATGCTCACCCCGCGAATGGTGTGCTTGTCGTTCGCCGAAGCCGTCGAGCAAGATTACCTAGGCGAGCCCGAGCGAGTCTTAGCCTTGCACCGCGACCTCGTGCCGAGCGCCGACGTTATCGTTGAGCTGCACGAGGACGTGAGCAAGACGACCGGCACAAGCCGCGGGCACTTCGTCCAAGGGCTCATGCTCCGGGACCGCGCGGTCTCGTGGCTCCGGCCCATGCTCGAAGACGTGCAAACCACGATCGTCGGGCACAACGTTTGTTTCGATCTCGGCGTTGCGGTCGCCGCAGATCCGACGCTGCTTCGGCCC
>Ga0068859_100005241_pt1 | contig 13174 bp, 13 predicted proteins | sample KBSSwiS22_FD_66585 | JGI IMG/M metagenome (GOLD analysis project Ga0068859, IMG submission 66585) | Switchgrass rhizosphere microbial communities from Kellogg Biological Station, Michigan, USA - KBS Switchgrass S2-2 | ecosystem: Host-associated > Plants > Roots > Rhizosphere > Soil ... | reverse complement strand
TCGCCGTCATCGGTGACCGTCTAACAAGAAATAGTTGCCTAAAGGATAGAGGAAACTCCATCACGATAGCAGCAAACGGGGTGGCCGACGTGCGAGTTGCCAAGGTGATCAACCGCCCATTGTGCTTTAGTGGTGTCGTAGATCTTTGCAGGAAACACGAGACTCGATCAGCGAAGAGGTGTTCGAGAGCGGACAGGATCGCGCCGCCGCCTACAATCAGCCGTTCATGTCAGCCAGTCACACGGATGACTGAGGTCATAAATGCCCTGCCTTCGACCTAATTGCGTTCCGCCACGATTGTCGGAAGCTCGATAGGTGCCGGAGTTGCGACATGCTGGTAGCGCGATCGCGTAACGCGGGCGATTCTGAACCCGAGCATCGCGAGCACTTCGCGATAAACGCCGATCGAGTAGCGCCAGAAGGAGAAGTTTGCCGCGGGATGACTCGCGTATCCGACGAACTCGGCGCGACGGTCGTCGAAATCGGTAAGCGGACCCGTAATCACGAGCGTATCGGCCAGTGAGGCCGCGCTCGCAATGGCCTGGATGTGGTCTGGCAGATGCTCCAGGACGGAGCAAAGCAGCGCCACGTCAAAGTGTCCGAGTTCAAGCGGAATACGTTCTATGTTGCCGTAGTGGACCTTCGCAGAACTGCCGAACGCGTGATGGCAATACCAGTAGCCGCGCTTCATGCCGTCGAAGAAGTGCTCCCGCTGACGCTCGGATTCCGCACGGTCGCGCATGTAAATCGAATCCCGGAACGGCAGAAGCTTCTGACGGGAGGCATGATCGAGATCGAACGAGACGACCTGGGCGCCGCGCCTTTCGGCTTCCCACGTGAGAAAGCCGCTGGCGGTCCCGATATCAAGCACGCGTTTGCCGGACAAGTCGAGGCGGCCGACGTAATCATCGAACCTGCCCCGCAGATCCCATTCGCCCGCCACAGGGCCGGAGGGTAAGTCGAGCGTGTGATACCAATGGCAATCCTGTAGATCCGGGACCGGCCATGGCTCGACATAGTGCATCTGAAAATTCTATGCGATATTCACATCGGTCATTGCATATAGCGTAGCCGCTGCGGTGGTATGCATGAACGGCTCCTCTGTTGAGGGAAAGGAGCTTCATGTTGACTCCAACGAGCCGGCGCTTATCGACCCCGAGCAGCCGCTCGATCTTTCGAGAGCGGAGAGTCAACTCATCAGGTTTCGACGCATCTAGTGGGCATCAGCCCTGTTCTGCATAGGCGACAGCCTGTTCCAGTGTCATCGCGCTGCCTTCCCGCCACGCCGCCTGGAATGCCGTGTCGTCGGCGCACGCTACACGCGCGGCTTTTACGCTGCCGTCGTAGCGTGGCCGAAAGGCAGGCGCCATCGGTAATCCGATGTCTTCCCGCAGGCGTTCCGCTGCGCCCCAGATGCGGGCTGCCCGAAGCGGCCGTGTCCATGCCAACGAGACATTAGCAAGGCCTTCCAGCGAGTCGGCCATACCGCGCCGATCGCCCAATTCCAGGCGTATCGCCGCGCTCTCCGAATGCATCGTCCGTGCGGACAAGTGCGCCCCTTCTTCCGTCGCGACGTAACCAAGGCTGCAAAGGGAAGCTGCGATGCCAGCCCGGTCCCCGAGCTGTCGACAGATGGCCAGGCTCTCCTCCAAGTGCATGCGCGCAGACGCGTAGTCGGCCAGGTCATGCATCACGAGTCCAATGTTGGTTAACGAGTTCGCGATTCCCTTCTTATTGCCCAACTGCCGTTGTATAGCGAGGCTTTCCTCATATAGGGCCATTGCGGATGGGTAGTCCGCCTGCTCGGCAGCCACAAGCCCCATGTTGCAGAGCGAATCCGCGACACCCTTATGGTCACCGAGCTCGCGGCGAATTGCCAGGCTTCGCTCATACAAGGTTCGAGCCGATTCATAGTCCCCTTTAATGTGGGCCAAGCTTGCGAGAATATGCCATGACGTGGCCATCCCAGCTCGGTTGCCGGACCTCTGCTGCATCGTCAAAGCGTTTTCGCACAGCGGGCGTGCCGCGACATAGTCGCCTTGCTCGAAAGCCAGAATGGCTGCCCCGGACAACGCCCTTGCGGTGATCGATTCGTCCTGGTCTCGCGCACGTGACAGTGCTGCGGAGAGATGGCTGCGGCCTTCCGCAACATGGCCATGCAGCAGCCAGAAAAACCACAGTGCAGCGACCAGCCGCAACTCGCTGGCGTCGGCGCCCGGGGTGCGAGAATGGGACAACGCGGCACGTACGTTATCGTGTTCCGTCTCTAGACGATCGAGCCACGCCGTCTGGTCGGCGCTCCGCAGATGTGTCAGGGCCTCTTCGGCCAGCGCCACGACGTACGCCAGATGCCGGTCGCGCCAGTGCTCTTCGACCGCGCTTTGCCGCAGGCGCTCGCGGCCATATTCCCGCAGTGTCTCGAGCAGTCGGTAGCGAGTAGCGCCGTTTCGCTCCTCTACTACCACGAGATTCTTGTCCGCCAACGACGTGAGCAATTCGAGCACATCCCACTCGCCGATCCCATCGCCGCCACAGACAGCAACGGCCGCCTCCAGAGTCCAGCCACCCGCGAACACCGTGAACCGGCAAAACAGAGCCTGCTCGACCGTGTTCAGCAAGTCGTAGCTCCAATCTATCAGCGACCGCAGCGTCTGCTGTCGCGGAAGCGCGGTGCGAGAGCCTCCGGTGAGCAGGCGGAACCGGTTGTCGAGCCTGCGATCGACTTCTTCGACCGTCATCGACCGCAGCCGCGCGACCGCGAGCTCGATCGCAAGCGGGATGCCATCGAGGCGACGGCAAACCGACCCGACTGCGGTCGCGTTCTGGGGCGTGACTGCGAATTGTGCAACCTGCGCCTGCGCGCGCGCTGTGAAAAGGCGTACTGACTCGAACGTCGCCAGATGCTCGGGACTGGCACCCGCCTTCGCATCCGGAGTCGTAAGGGACGGAACGCGGTATATCACCTCGCCTGGCACGCCGAGCCCTTCACGGCTGCTCACGAGCAGCTTCACGTCGCGACAGCGCCGCAGCACGAGGTCGACTAGTTGCGCACACGCATCGAGCAAGTGCTCCGCGTTGTCGAGCACGAGCAGTAGCGTGCGCGATTCGAGATGGCGTACCAGCGTATCGGTGAGGCTCACCCCCGCCTCGCCCACAATACCGAGCACGTTTGCGACCGTGTGCGGCACGAACGAGGGATCGGCGAGCGCGGCCAGTTCGACAAGCCATGCGCCGTCCGGATACGTGTCGAGCAGGCTCGTCGCCACCTGCAATGCGAGTCGCGACTTCCCGCAGCCGCCGGCGCCGGTCAGCGTCAGCAGGTTCGTCGCGTCGAAATGAGCGATCAGCTCTGCGACTTGAATCTCTCGACCGACGAAGCTCGTCGCGTGCCGCGGCAGGTTGTGCGGAATCGAGTCGAGCGTGCGCAGCGGCGGAAACGTACCGCGAAGATCGCCATGACGCACCTGCCAGACATCGACCGGCGACGCAACACCACGCAGCCGCATGCGTCCGAGGTGCAGCAGGTCGGCACCCTCGGGGTGGCGCCCTCCTGCGCGGTCGACCACCGCCTGAGTCACCAGCACCTGCCCGCCGTGCGCGGCGTCCATTACCCGCGCAGCGCAATTCACGGCCGGCCCAAAGTAGTCGCCGTCGCGTGCCTCGGCTGCGCCGCAGTGAAGGCCGCAGCGCATCTTCAGCGCGAGGTCGGATTCGCGCGCGAGCGCCTGAACGCCTCGCTGCAGCTCGATCGCGGCCGACAACGCCTCGAAGGGATCTTCGAACGCGGCGTATAGACCATCACCGGTGGTCTTTACGACCCGGCCGCGTGCCTCGGCAACGACCCCGCGGCATAGCGCGTCGTGACGCGCGAGCACAGCCGCCATCCGCGCGGGTTGCGCGTCCCACAGGCGAGTGCTGTCCTCGATGTCGGTGAAGAGAAAAGTTACCGTACTGGACACGGTGACTTCGGCGTTTACGGCGGTAGGCAGGACCCAAGTATGGTCGCGCGACCGGGCCCATCGTCGCAAAGGACGGTTAGCTCGTCAAACCAAGGTCAAGCCCTTGGACCGATTGTCGATCGAATGACCGCTCTCAGCGGCGCAGCGGTAGGGAAGCTTCTGGCCGGAACCGGTCCTTCGACGGCCAAGCAAAGAACCTGCTTTCGCCTGTGAGCGTACCTGCATCAATCCTTCGGGGTTTTGCCGACATGCGAATCAGGCGCCGGACTGTACCTCTTCCGGGGCGCATCGTTTTAAATCGATTAACGCCCTACGAGAACCAGTTCGTAGGCAAGGTTGAGCACAGGGCGATGTCGGGAATGTCCGGCAATAACCGGCGTTGCAGCTAACAGCTTCGGCGCCGCCAGAAGGAGGCCACGATGAGAACGCTCATGAAATGGTCGGCCGCCGCCGCGGCGGTTGTAGCCCTGGCTGGCTGCGCCACCTATCCTTACGGATATAACGGCTACGGCTACGATCGGCCTTACTCTTACGGCTACGATTCCGGCCCGTACGCATATGGTCCGTATGCATATCGTCCGTACTATTACGGCTATCCATCCTACCCCGCGTATTACTACGGCGCACCCGCGGTCGGCCTGAGCTTCGGCTTCAGCAGCGGCGGTCATCATCACCGCTAGTGCACTTTAGCGGGACGCTTACTCAAGAACTCGGCCCGCAGAACATGGCGCCCAGACCGCGGGCACCGAACCAAGTTCAGTTATTAGACTAACCGCCCCGCTTCATCCTCGGTCGGCAGCCGGCCGTTCGGCGTAAATTTGTCGACCGCGTCGGGTAATTCCCGTGTCAGTCTGGACAGCAGTTCTTCCCGCGAGAGTCCGGTTTGCTGGGAAAGCGTGTTCAGCACGTCAGGACCGATCGCTTGCTCGAGTTGTTGCGGAGCGAGTTGTTGATTGGGACCCGTCTTGACCCAGGAATCCGCCACTTGGCCATGACCGCTCTGCTTGAAACGCTCTATTAGGTCGCCAAGCCCGCCACTCAGGACACTGCCTGCACTCGCACCGCTGAGAAGCCCGCCCAGCTTGCCGAGGACGCCTTCTTGGCCGCCCTGCTGAGGGTTCTGCCCGGCTCCGCCACCGGGCTCTTGCTTGGGCCCGCCGAGCACTTCTGCGATCTTGTCTCGGTTCTGATAACCGGCGACAGCGAGTAGTCCCAAAAGCGCCATCATCGAGGGCATTCCGCGGCTCATTTTCATCCTCCTCTATTTTCTAGGTGGCATCCATCGTCGAACATTCCTTTGAGTCTCACACGCGCCGCTTGGCGATGGCTCCCCAGACAAAGAGCACGACAATGGCGCCGACGACGGCGCCGATGAGCCCGGCACCCTCGCCAGGTGCATACCATCCCAGCGCCTGCCCAAGATAGCTCGCAACGACTGCTCCCACGATACCGAGGATCGTCGTCAACACGAAACCCGAAGGCTCGTTGCTCCCCGGCATGATGAACTTGGCGATCACGCCGGCAATAAACCCAATGACGATCGTCCAGATGATACCCATGGTCTGCTCCTATAAGGGTCGGTGGTCGAGCCGTAGACAAGATACACCCCGACAGCGGGTTGCAGCCGGATTCGAGAGAGTGCGTTGTCGACAGATGCCGCACCATCGGTAAAGCGCGTAGCTCCGTGTAGGACTTGGAGCAACGTCAACGAGTGCATGTCGGGGGATCCTAGCCCCAGCCGGCCTCGCGCCCCATGCGCTGGGCGCTGCATGAAATGCTTGGCGTGCTGCGCCCCAACTCACCGGCTGCGCGCGTTAGCGATTCCGTCAGCGCTGCATCTGCATCAGCCGCTCCATCGGCATCAAGTTGTGGTCGAGGTGGGTGATGATCCAGAGCGACCCGAATACGAGCAGGATTACGATGAGCAGGCCGAAGGCCAAAGCCATGACGTTGTTGACGCTGTCAGGCCCCGACGTGATGTGCAGGAAGAAGACGAGATGGACGCCCATCTGCGCGAGCGCCAGCACTGAGAGCGCAATGGGGATGCTGGGCTGCCAGACCAGCGTGCTCTGGGCGATGTAGAACGAGACACACGTCAGCAGTGTTGCCAGTGCCAGCCCGACGAGATAGCCGCGGATCGCATGGGGTAGATCGGCGGGGCCGAGCTCGTCGCCGGGGGCGATGTCGCCGTGTGCTTCGGGATTTGACGTGCTCATCGCGGTGCCACTCCCACTAGGTAGACGAGACTGAACAGGGCAACCCAGATGATGTCGAGGGTGTGCCAGAACAACGCGAAGCACAGCAGCCGGCGCCGGATGTCGGCGCGGTAGCCTTTGGCATACACCTGCGCCATCATCGTTAGCAGCCACAGCAGGCCGGCGCTCACGTGCAAGCCGTGGCAGCCGATCAACGCGAAGAACGCCGACAGGAAGGCGCTGCGGTCCGGGCCGGCCCCCGCGGCAATCATCGTCGCGAACTCGTGCAACTCGATCGCGACGAACGTCGCGCCGAGCACGAACGTCGCGGCCATCGAGCCGTAGTACATGCCATTGCGCCGTACCTGCGCGCCGATGCCGGCGAAGCCGCAGAACACGGTCGAGAGCAGCAGGCACGCAGTCTCGACGGCAACCGTGGGCAGCTCGAACAGGTCGCGCCCGCTCGGTCCGCCGGCGGTGGCATCGGTCAGCACCGCGTAGGTCGCGAACAGCGCGGAGAACAGGATGATGTCGCTGATCAGGAAGATCCAGAACCCGTAAGCGACGACGATGCGCTTCGATGGGCCGTGCTCGGGCTCCTCGGTGAGCGCGGCGGCGTAACCACCGCCTCGCGCCAGCCCGCCGCCGGCCACTCCGCCCGGGTAGACGTCCGCCCCGGCGCTCACGAAGCCGGCCTCAGCGTCGGCAGGCGGGCCTTTCGAGCGGCGCGATTGGCCCGATCGATACTCGCGACGGTCGCTGCCGGAATTGCTTCCTCATGCTCGTCGCGCCAGGCGACGACGACGAACACCGCCCATGCGCCCACGAAGGCCACGACGACGAGCCACCAGATGTGCCAGATCAGCGCGAAGCCCATCGTGACCGAGAAAAAGGCGCAGATGAAGCCGGCGGCGCTGTTACGCGGCATATGGATATCGTGATATTCGGGCTCCGGCGAAAGCTCCTGGCGTTCGATCGCGCTCTGCTTGCGCATCCAGTACGCCTCCAGGCCCTCGACGTTAGGCATCACCGCATAGTTGAACATCGGCGGCGGCGAAGGCGTCATCCATTCGAGCGTACGGCCGTTCCACGGGTCGCCCGTCACATCGCGCAGCGCTTCGCGGTGCCGGATGCTCCAGACCAGTTGCACTATCTGAAGCGCGACGCCGATGGCGATGAGCGCCGCGCCGGCTGCTGCGACGAGGAGCCACGGCTGCCACTCGGGAACGTTGTAGTGCTGCATGCGCCGCGTCATGCCCATCAGGCCGAGCGCGTACAGCGGCATGAACGCGACGTAGAAGCCGATGATCCAGAACCAGAATGCAGCCTTCCCCAGGCCCTCGTGCAACTTGAAGCCGAACGCCTTCGGAAACCAGTACTCGTAGCCGGCGAACACGCCGAACAGCACGCCACCGATGATGACGTTGTGAAAGTGGGCGACGAGGAAGAGGCTGTTGTGCAGCACGAAGTCGGCCGGGGGCACGGCGAGCAGGACGCCCGTAATTCCGCCAACGACGAACGTGACGACGAAGCCGAGCGCCCAGAGCATCGGCGTCGCGAATACAACGCGGCCGCTGTACATCGTGAACAGCCAGTTGTAGATCTTCACGCCAGTGGGCACCGCGATGATCATCGTGGCGATGCCGAAGATCGCGTTGACGTCGGCGCCTGCGCCCATCGTGAAGAAGTGGTGCAACCAGACCATGAACGAAAGGATGCAGATTCCCATCGTGGCCGCGACCATCGAGCGGTAGCCGAAGAGCGGCTTGCCCGAGAACGTGGAGAACACTTCCGAGAAGATGCCGAACGCCGGCAGCACCAGGATGTAGACCTCGGGATGCCCCCACGCCCATATAAGGTTCATGAACATCATCGGGTTGCCGCCGGCTTCGTTGGTGAAGAAGTGGAAGCCGAGATAGCGGTCAAGCAGCAGCATCGCCAGCGTGGCGGTGAGAATCGGAAACGCAGCGACGATGAGCAGGTTTGAAGCGAGCGTGGTCCAGCAGAAGATCGGCATGCGCAGGTACGCCATGCCCGGCGCCCGCACCTTGAGCACGGTCGTCACCAGGTTGACGCCGGACAACAGTGTTCCTGCGCCTGATATCTGCAGCGCCCACAGGTAGTAGTCGACGCCGACTCCGGGCGAGTAAGCGAGCTCGGAGAGTGGCGGATAGGGCAGCCAGCCGGTGCGCGCGAACTCGCCGATGAATAGCGAGATGTTAACCAGCAGTGCGCCGGTGGCCGTGAGCCAGAAGCCGACCGAGTTGAGCACGGGAAAGGCGACGTCGCGGGCGCCGAGCTGCAGCGGCACTGCGAAGTTCATCAGCCCGATCACGAAGGGCATGGCGACGAAGAAGATCATGATCGTGCCGTGCGCCGAGAAGATCTGGTTGTAGTGCTCCGGCGGCAGGAAGCCGGCGTTGCCCATTGCGACGGCCTGCTGGGATCGCATCAGGATCGCGTCTGCAAAACCGCGCAGCAGCATCACCAGGGCGAGCACGATGTACATCACGCCGATGCGCTTGTGGTCGACGCTGGAGAGCCATTCCTTCCATATGTAGGGCAGGTATCCCTTGACGATGACCCACGCGAGCACGCCCGTGATCGCGATCGCCACCACCGCGGAGGTGACCATGACGATGGGCTCATGGAAGGGAACCGCCTCCCAGCTAAGCTTGCCCCACATGTCAGTTCCCTTTCCTGGGTGCTTCGGGTGCCTCCGCGGCGCCGCCACGTTCGGTCGACGGCCCCGGGCCGGGCGGCAGCTCATGTCGCAGCACTTTCGCGAAAAGCTCCGGGGTCACCGCGCCGAACGTCGAGGCGGGCAGGTTCGCGCTCTGCCGCGCGAGCGCCATGTAGGTGGTGTCATCGAGCGTCGGGCCGACTCCGCGCGATGCCTTGACCCAGGCGGCGAAGTCGTCGGCGCGCACGACCCGCACCGGGAAGTGCATGTCGGAAAAGCCATCGCCACTGAAGTGCGCGGACAGGCCGTGGAGCGTCCCGATCTCGTCGGCTTGAAGGTTCATCTGGGTTCGCATCCCGTTCATCGTGTAGATCATGCTGCCGAGTTGCGGCACGAAGAACACGTTCCAGACGCTCGCCGACGTGAGCGCGAAGCGCAGTGGCACGCCCACCGGCACGACGAGCTGATTCACGCTCGCGACGCCCTCCTGCGGATAGATGAACAGCCACTTCCAGTCGAGCGAAACGACCTGGACGTCGAGCGGAGCCACGCGATCCGACAGCGGCTTTGCCGGGTCGAGCTCGTGCGATCCGATCCAGGCAACGCCGCCGAGAAGAATGATCACCATCGCCGGGATCGCCCAGACCACGAGCTCGATGGCACCAGAGAACTCCCAGTCGGGCCGGTAACGGGCGCGGGTGTTCGAGGCGCGGAACCACCAGGCGAAGGCGAACGTCGCGATGATCGTCGGCACGCCGATCGCGAGCATGATGGCCAGCGAGTCGATCAGGATGGTGCGGTCGGCTTGCCCCACCGGGCCGCGCGGATCGAGGACAGCCCAGTGACAGGCCGTCAGAAGCAGCGGCAGCGTCGCGCACGCGCACAGCCGGAGCGCCGATCGCAACCGCGCGAGGTTGATGCCGTTCCGCGCGGCGCGCGGACTGCAACGTTTGGACATGTCCATGATGTGAATGCCGCCTGGAGCGCCCTCCCGGCTACTGGAACATGCGGCAGCATACGTCCTCATTCGCGCGTTGTCTCCACGAGAATCACGGCGAGAAGCGGCACGCGAGTCTGGACGGGCGCGTTGAAGTGACGTGCAACGGTTTGGGCCGTTCCTTCGCGGCTCGCGCGAAGACATGCCCGATGGCCCCGCGAAGCGGAGGCTCCTACTATTGATTGGAGCTACAATTCTGCGCTGTCATCGTGGGTCAGGAGAAGCCGGATGTCGCTCACACGCATCGGAAGTGTGGCGTTCGCCATGCTGTGGCTATGCATGGCGATGAGTGCGGTCGCCTTCGAAGGTCCAGTCCAGAAGAAGGTTTTCACGCTGGCCACTTATACGACTGGCAGCGGCAAGACGATCAAGAACGTACGCGTTGGCTACGAGACGTACGGAACGCTGAACGCCGCCGGCGATAACGCGATCTTCATTCCTCACTTCTTCACCGGCAATTCCCACGCCGCAGGCAAATACACACCGACCGACCCTGCCGCCGGCTATTGGGATCCGATCATCGGCGCGGGCAAGCCGATCGACACGGACAAGTTTTTCGTCATCAGCGCCGACGCGCTTGCGAATTTGAGCACGAAGGATCCGAACGTCACGACGACCGGCCCTGCAACGATCAATCCCGACACGGGCAAGCCGTACGGCATGTCGTTCCCTGTCATCACTTATCGCGATTCGGTGAACGTGCACAAGGCGCTCGTCGATTCGCTTGGCGTGAAGAAGCTTCATGCCGTCGCAGGCGCGTCCGGCGGATCCATCCAGGCGATGGAATGGGCGGCGGCTTATCCCGAGTTCGTGCCACGCGTGGTGCACGTGGTCGGACCAGGTTTCGACATCTCCGCTTATGTGCTCGAAATGCTCGACGTATGGGCGCTGCCTGTGCGCCTTGATCCCAAGTGGAACAACGGCGACTACTACGGCAAGGATGAGCCGGTCGCGGGAACGGCGCAGGCACTCAAGATCATCACGATCACGGCCCGCGCGCACGGGTGGGCGGAAAAGACGTTTGGATACAAGTGGGCGGATCCGGCGAAGAATCCAGCGACCGAGGTCACCAACACGTTCGCGATCGAGGATGCGTTGAACAAGGCCGGAGCGACCCGCGCCGCCTCCGTCGATGCGAATTCGCTTATCTACACCGCCAAGGCGAACCAGCTGTTTAACCTCGGGGATGACGCGAAGAAGATCAGAGCCAAGATCCTCTTCGTTCCGGCGCAGAGCGATCTTATCTTTCCCCCCGAGCTTTCGTTGCGAGCCGCCGAACGCTTCAAGGCGCAAGGTGGAATGGCCGAGGTGGCGATCATCGAGGGCGATGGCGGGCATCTCGACGGACTTCTCAACGTTGCGAAGCAGGGCGAGGCGATTCGCGCGTTCTTGTCGAAGTAAGCGACTCGCTGAGTTCACTGTTTGCGTGGTGTGCCAAAAAGCAATTGTTCTCGGGCATCCGCTTTTCGAATTCCTGCCGATCGATCAGGTATGTCATCCGCGGGTGGTCTCCCATCAATCGCGCATGGTCTCGATCACTCAGGCTTTCGCGATCGACCTGACGGGCCAGGTCTGCGTCGACCAGTTCGGAGGCGAATTCTACGGCGGCGTGTCCACCCAGTTGGGGTTCATCCGTGGCGCGGCGAGATCCCGAGGCAACAAGCCCATCGTGTGCCTTTCGTCCACCACCGAGGACGGCGCTTCGAGGATCAAACCTTTGCTAGAGGCTGGCGATGGGGTTGGGATCGCGAGGTCGGATGTGCACTATGTGATTACGTTATATGGCATCGCCTATTCGGCCAATCGATTCGGGAACGAGCACTGGCATTGATCGAGGTCGCGCATCCACGTTGGCGTGAGGAGTTGCTCACAGCGGCCAAAAAATTGGGCTACATTCGAGCCGACCAATATCTCGCCTCCCACGCCTCCTATTCCGTCCACGAGGAACGGATCGTCACGATGAAGAACAGCGCCAAGGTCATGATACGTCCGGCTCGCGCCGCTGACGCAGAGACCCTGCAGGGATTGTTCCATCGCCTTACAGAGGACGACATCTACACACGGTTCTTCCGCCGCGTACGCTCGCTTTCCTACCGGGAGCTGCAAACGCTGTGCAACGTAAACCACGAGACCGACGTCGCGTTCCTGGGCGTCGTCGGGCCACGCGAGAATGAGGAGATCATTGGGAGCGCGTGCTATTTTCTGAACCCAACGACCAATCTCGCCGAGGTAGCCTTCATGGTTGCACCCGAATTTCAAGGGGCGGGGCTTGGAACTGCGCTGCAAGCGTACCTTCAGGAGTACGCCATGAGCCGCGGCGTCCGCGGGTTTGTCTTCGAGATCCTGTCGCGCCACCAGCATGCTGCGACTCGCCGCACGCGCACAAGCACAATGACAACCTCGCGTGACGAAGATGTAGTGCAGGTGACCGTGCTGTTCCCGGATAGCGCCCGCAAGCCACCCGCCAAGCCCGCATATGATGACCGAGCGCCAGCGCAAATTCCGTGAGCAGTACCTCGCCCAGATCAGCCCCTTGTACAACGGGCTGGTTCATATCGGCGTAATGTACACAGCCGGTATCGCCGCAATCTGGTGGTCCGTCAGCCGCATGCACAACCCGACCTGGGAGTGGCTCCTCATCCTGCCCGTTGCCATCGCCGGCAATTTCGGCGAATGGGCGATGCACAAGCACATCATGCATCGTCTGCGCGACACATTCGCCGTGCGCGCCATCTATGACCGCCACACCCGCCAGCATCACCAATACTTCACTGACAACGATGCCACGATCCACACCGTGCAGGAATTCCGGATCGTGTTCTTCCCGTGGCGCGTGCTCCTTGTACTCGCCGTGGGTGGCGGGCTTATTGCATCCTTGGTCGGCCAGATCATCAACCCGAATGCGGGATACGTGGTCTTCATTACGATGATCGGGCATTACATGGTGTACGAGACCTTCCATTTCTGCTGTCATGTCCCGGAGAACTGGTTCGTGCGCAACATGCCGTTGGTGAACACGATCCGTCGGCACCATGTCGCGCACCACAACATGGGCATCATGATGCACGTCAACATGAACCTCACGCTTCCGATCGCCGACTGGGCGCTTGGCACAAGCGACCTCAAGCGCGGACTCTTCGGGCATATCTTCAACGGCTACGATGAGCGGCACATCAAGGACAAGCTCAAGCCCGTGATCGCGCGTTTCAGGACGTCCGAAACGCAGAACGCGCGTTGCACGCTGGATGGCCCTAAGCTCGAGCAGGACGAGCTCACCACTATCCGCCAGGTCGTCAGTCACGCCTGATCGAGTCGCGATTCCTTCCTCGGTCGGCCAGAT
>Ga0068859_100005235_pt1 | contig 13182 bp, 6 predicted proteins | sample KBSSwiS22_FD_66585 | JGI IMG/M metagenome (GOLD analysis project Ga0068859, IMG submission 66585) | Switchgrass rhizosphere microbial communities from Kellogg Biological Station, Michigan, USA - KBS Switchgrass S2-2 | ecosystem: Host-associated > Plants > Roots > Rhizosphere > Soil ... | reverse complement strand
TGATCGCGATGCCGTCGCTAAGCGAAGGTATTTTTGCGCACAGCGTGACATACCTGTGCGAGCACTCGGAACAGGGCGCGATGGGCATCGTGATCAATCGGCCCGCCGGCATCGCGCTCGGGGAAATTTTGGAGCAATTAGACATCGACGGAGAATTATCGCATCTCGATGATCCCGTCATGGTCGGCGGTCCAGTGCAAACCGATCGCGGTTTCGTATTGCATCGCCACGACGATCGCCGCTGGGATGCCACACTCTCGATCAGCGATGAAATCAGCCTCACCACCTCGGTCGATATTCTCGATGCGCTCGCGCATGATCGCGGGCCGCATGCGTCGTTGGTCGCGCTCGGTTATGCCGGCTGGGATGCAGGCCAACTCGAGGAAGAAATCGCCGCGAATTCGTGGCTGACGATTCCCGCCGACAGCAATATTATTTTCGATACACCGATTGCCGAACGTCTCGACGCCGCAGCGGCAAAACTCGGCATCGATCTCGCACTGATTGCACCCGGCGCAGGCCATGCCTGATTTGCAAGCTGCATGCATTCTCGCTTTCGATTACGGTACCCAGCGCATCGGCGTTGCGGTGGGGCAAACCATCACCCGCACGGCGTCTCCGCTCGCGGCAATTGCAGCAAAAGATGGCGTACCGCGCTGGGAAACAATTGCGGAATTAATCGCGGAGTGGCGCCCGCAGCAATTGATCGTCGGGCTCCCATTAAATATGGATGGCAGTGTCTCGGACATGTCGCAACGCGCGGAAAAATTTGCGCGTCGTTTGCACGGCCGTTTCGGTTTGCCAGTGGCAACTTGCGATGAGCGGTTAAGCAGTTTTGAAGCGCGCGGTGAATTGCTCGCGCGCGGTGAGCGCAATTTCAAACACGCCGGCGTCGATAGTTTGAGCGCGTGCATTATTCTCGAAGGTTGGTTTGCCGCCAATCTGCCCTAGCGTTGCATCATCCGACCGCGATCGTTTTCTTTTTCATCTTCAATCGCTAAGCCATTAGTGCCTTCCATTAACGCATTCGGATCGGAATTGGCACCGAGCTTGATCATCAAACGCAAATCGTTCGCCGAATCGGCATGTGCAATCGCATCTTCGTAAGTAATTTCGCCCTGGCTATACATTTCATACAAATGCTGATCGAACGTCTGCATGCCGTTCTCGGTCGATCTCGTCATCAGTTCCTTCAACATATGCACTTCACCTTTACGAATCAGATCCGATGCCAGCGGCGTATTAATCAATACCTCCACGCACGCGCGCCGGCCTTTGCCATCGGGTGTTGGAATCAATTGTTGCGCGACCATCGCTTTCAAGTTCAGCGATAAGTCCATCCACAGTTGCGGATGCCGTTCGGATGGAAAGAAATGCAGAATGCGGTCGAGTGCTTGGTTGGCGTTATTCGCATGCAGGGTGCATAAACACAAATGCCCGGTTTCTGCGAACGTGATTGCGTGCTCCATCGTCTGTCGCGTGCGCACCTCGCCGATCATGATCACATCGGGCGCTTGTCGCAGCATGTTTTTCAGCGCGACTTCGAACGACTCGGTATCGATGCCGACTTCGCGCTGCGTGACGATACAGCCTTCGTGCTGATGGATGTATTCGATGGGATCTTCGACCGAGATAATGTGCCCTTTCGAATTGCGATTGCGATGGCCGATCATCGATGCCAATGAAGTCGATTTACCCGCGCCAGTCGCGCCGACAAAAATCACCAACCCGCGCTTCGTCATCGACAAATCTTTAACGATGTCGGGCAAGCCCAAATCTTCAATCAGCGGAATGCGAGTTTCAATCCGACGCAATACCATGCCGGCGAGATTGCGCTGATAAAACGCGCTGACGCGAAACCGGCCGATGCCGCGCGCAGAAATCGCGAAATTTAATTCTTTCGTCTGCACAAATTCGCGGCGTTGTGTTTCATTCATCACACCGAGTACGGTTTCGCGCGTTTTTTCCGGGCTCAACGGCGTTGTGGTGACGGGGACAACGCGGCCGTTGATTTTGACCGAGGGTGGCACACCGGCAGTGATGAATAAATCGGATGCGCCTTTCTCGACCATTAGGCCCAATAATTTTTCGATGTCCACCGCGATACTCCGTTAACTGTGCAGGCCGCGCGACTGCGCGCAAAAATATTTTTAAAGTTTGTCCGGGAAGCGTGCTTTGGTGCGCGCTTCATCGCGCGTCACCAACCGTTTTTGGATCAGGTCAGCAAGGCATTGATCCATGGTCTGCATGCCGAGCGCGCCGCCGGTTTGAATCGACGAATACATTTGCGCGACTTTATCTTCGCGAATCAGATTTCGAATCGCCGATGTGCCGATCATGATTTCGTGCGCGGCGGTACGCCCACCGCCAACTTTTTTCATCAGCGTCTGCGAAATAACCGCCTGCAACGATTCCGATAACATCGATCGGACCATATCTTTTTCAGCGGCCGGAAATACGTCGATGATCCGGTCCATCGTTTTTGCAGCTGAGGTCGTGTGCAGTGTGCCGAACACCAAGTGGCCGGTTTCGGCGGCGGTCAGTGCGAGGCGAATGGTTTCGAGATCGCGCATCTCGCCCACCAGAATGATGTCCGGATCTTCGCGCAACGCCGAACGCAATGCTTCGTTGAAGCCGTGCGTGTCGCGATGTACTTCGCGCTGGTTGACCAGGCATTTTTTCGATTCGTGGACGAATTCGATGGGATCTTCAATCGTCAGAATGTGTTCGTAACGCGTGTCGTTGACGTAATCCACCATCGCCGCCAGTGTGGTTGATTTACCCGAGCCAGTCGGCCCGGTGACGAGCACGAGACCGCGCGGGTTGTGGCAGATATCGCGAAACACCTGACCGAGGCCCAAGTCTTCCATCGTCAATACTTTCGAGGGAATGGTCCGGAACACCGCACCCGCGCCGCGATTCTGGTTGAACGCATTAACCCGAAAGCGCGCGACACCCGGTACTTCGAATGAGAAGTCGGTTTCGAGAAATTCTTCGTAATCCTTGCGCTGCTTGTCGTTCATGATTTCGTAGATCAGCGCATGCACCTGCTTGTGATCCATCGGCGGCAAATTGATGCGGCGCACATCGCCATCGACGCGAATCATCGGCGGCAAGCCGGCCGACAAATGCAAATCCGACGCGCCCTGTTTGGCGCTAAAAGCAAGCAGTTCGGTGATATCCATGCGATTTCCTATGCAAGCCGCGCGCGGCGGCCTGGTTATAATAGTCGGCGCCCAACGAGTACGACGCCGCGTAACGGGCAAATGCGATCACAATCACACCCGGCCGAGCGCCGGCCTGCCGCCAAGCAGTCAACCCATGCCATCAAACGTAGCAGACAATATAGCAAAGGTCCGTGAACGCATCGGGCGAGCGTGCCGCGCCAGCGGACGCGCCGATAGCACCGTGACGTTGATCGCCGTCAGCAAAACGCGCGCGCCCGCAGCGATTCGTGCCGCGTACGCAGCGGGCATTACCGATATCGGCGAAAATTATTGCCAGGAAGCCCTCGAAAAAATTGCCGCACTCGCCGACCTACCGCTCACCTGGCACTTTATCGGCCCACTGCAATCGAACAAAACCCGCGCGATCGCCGAGCACTTTGCCTGGGTACATTCGGTCGATCGGCTCAAGCTCGCGCAGCGTTTAGCGGCGCAACGACCACCGCAGCTGCCGCCGCTCAATATCTGCGTGCAAGTGAATATCGATGACGAAGCAAGCAAATCCGGCGTGCCGCCCAGCGAACTGCCCGCGCTGCTCGAAGCGATCATGGCGCTGCCGCAATTGCGCGTGCGCGGCCTGATGGCAATTCCGCAGCCGCAGGCCGACGCGACTCGCGCCGCTTTTATCAAGATGCGCGCGCTGCTCGCACAACAACAGCAGCGCTGGCCGCAGCTCGACACGCTGTCGATGGGCATGTCGGCCGATTTCGATAGCGCCATCGAAGAGGGCGCCACTCTCATCCGCGTCGGCACCGATATTTTTGGCAGCCGCGTCCAGCCCATCGAGCCCACATTCTGATGAATATATTGCAGCGGCTCGCGCGCGAATGGTTTTTGCTCGGCATGCTTGGCGCGGTGGTACTGGCCAGTCTCTTTCCCGATTTTGGCGCGCAGGGCGGCGCGATGCACGGCGATATCGTCGTCAACGCGGGCATCGCGCTGGTGTTTTTTCTGCACGGGATCGGCCTGCCACTCGAACATCTGCGGCGCGGCATGCTCGCGTGGCGCGTGCATCTGGTCGTACAAGGCCTGACGTTTGTCGCCTTCCCGCTGCTATGGCTGGCATTCAATGCCGCCTTCAAGCCGTGGCTGCCAGGCGACCTAATGCTCGGCTTTTGCTATCTCGCGGCATTGCCATCGACGATTTCGTCGTCGGTGGCGATGACCGCACTGGCGCGCGGCGATGTGCCGATCGCGATTTTCAATGCCACGTTATCGAGCCTGCTCGGCATCGTGCTGACGCCGCTATTGATTTCGACACTCGGCGCGACGCCGGCGAATGGGCTCTCGCTAGGCGAAACGATGCTGAATATTGCCCAGCTGCTGTTATTGCCGATTGTTGCCGGCCAACTGCTGCGCCCGTTCATCGGTCATTGGTTCGCGCGCATCCGGCACTACACCAGCAATATTGATCGGCTGGTGATTTTGTTGCTGGTCTACGCCGCGTTCTGCAATTCGGTGAAATCCGGCTTGTGGCAGCAGCACGGCATCGACCTGATCGGCATCACGTTACTCGGCGATGCGCTGTTACTCGGCGTGATCCTCGTGCTCAGTACATTCTTCTCGCGCTGGCTGCAGTTCCGCCGCGAGCAAGAAATCGCCATCGTATTTTGCGGCTCAAAGAAAACACTCGCTTCGGGCATTCCGATGGCAGCGCTGATTTTCGGATCGCACCCCGGCCTCGGCATGATCGTGCTGCCGATCATGCTGTATCACCAGTTGCAGTTATTTGTGTGTTCGGTGCTGGCGCATCGGTATGCGCGTGCGGGTAAGGCTTAGGGGTCAAGAGGAGCAGAAAGGCTGATCTATCGTTATCGATTGCGTAAATATCCTCGCGGCAATCGCCCTGCTCAGTCACGTGGTACAAAGCCCCGGCAAATTCGAGGCGCAGTGGTCTAGCCATTTGAATCGATTAAAGTGCGCAGCAGCGTAACGCGCAATCAAAAATCAAAGACCTGACCCCTTCTCGAGTCTGACCCCATCGATCCCCGTGGAAATAAATGGAATAATTTCTTCCATCAACCCCTTTGAGAAAAAGAAAATATGCCCATTCTTTAGCTTCAAAACATAAACTCCCGACCGCCAATCAAGCAAAGTACCCAACTCGCTGAGTTTTTTTTTAAATTGATATTTATCAACAGTAGCAATATCTTTTTTTGAAAAACGGTCTTGTTTTGAAAACAATCCATCCAGCTCAATATCTTGCTCACTATTGATGATAGCTCGCCAAACAATAAATTTCTCTCGCCGCTCCGTGATACATATTTGAAAAAAACCGACAAAGCCGTATAAGCACCCAAGAAAACACATGAGGAAAATACTTAGAATTTGAATTTTCCTGCCACTTTCATTTCCAAAATCTTCTCTCCATACGGCAAAAATGGCCCATACAATCGGTATAATAACGCCGACCAAAACCAATCCCATATACCACGAAAAATTTTTCATCTTTAACTGTCGATCATCTATTTTTGTTATTGCACTCATAAAAAACGCACCACTAGTCTAGTCAAAATTATTTATTTGAACGTTTTCATTATTTATCTTTTGGCTTGCCTAATTCATGCCCAACGGCTCCTGTAGCCACCTGGGGCGCGAAACCAACAATGCCGGCGGATAATTGCTCTAAAAAAACCTTTCTCGCAGGGGATGTAATGGCGCCACTCCATGCGCCGCCTACCGCAGAACCGACGACATCACCAACATTAAAGTCTTTCGCAAAGGTTTTATCATTGGTGTATATGTCATACGACTGCGTCGCAACGCTACTAATACTGTTGCTCACACCACCTTTAATTGTGTTGAATAACAAACCTTCTCCGCGAACACCTTCTGCAGCTGTCGATACAACAAATCCACCGACCCCAGCGATAACTGCATCTCTTGGATTTCCCGACGTTGCGTAGGTGCCAAGTGCATTAAATCCACCATTTATTGCCCCAATTTGCAATACAACTTTAGGAGCTAAAATCTCTGGTGAGGCAATCATCAACGCCGTCGGCAGCCCCTCAGCAATTGGAGCTGTAGGGCCATACCAATCCGCGATTTTTTCATCAGAATACTGCTGCATCATCAAATCATATTTTGTAGGCTGTGAATTACCGCTCCTTAACTCTTGACGAGTGTCTACTATGCTCGACGGAGCCCCTTGCGACTGAGCCCGATAGGTGTACATAAAATCTCGCTTTCCAGTTACTGGATTAATTAATAACTTGCTTCCCTCCGGTTTATGTAACCCATAATTATTCCCACCTAAATACGGCTGCCACTGCTGCGACTGCTCCCAAGGCATCGCTACCTTATTGTTAGCACTCTGTGTACCCGCTTGACCTCGCCAATTCGACGGCAGCTCCTCCACCTGGATCGACGCATGTCGTACATCGTTATTCGTCTCGACAGATTTCGCAGAACCTTCACTCACCGCACGATTCCGCTGCTGCACTTGCTCTTCAGGCGCCGGCTCCACATCAATCTCAGGTGCCTGCATATCGTCCATCATTTGCTTGAAATCTGCATCGGCATCGCTACGAATCGAGCGATTGATTTCATCGTCGTTTAACGGTTTTAACCCATCAGCCTGCGCAATTTTGCGCGACAGCGAATCACCGGCCGCCTGTCCGAAGCTGTTCGCTGCGATCAAGCCCCAGTTCGGTTTTTCGCCACTGATCAGCGCCTGCACGCCGCCGCTGACCATTGAATTACCAAAGCCCCGCATAAAGTTCTGCATGACATCGCCGTTGCCAATCACATTGCCAACGGCGTTGCCAAGGCCCGTGCCCACAGCTGACGCAGCCACCTGCGTCCACGAGAATTTTTGTTGCATCCCTGCCGCCATCGACAAACCCTGCGTCGCCGCGCTGCCTATTGCGCCTCGAACCATCGTGGCACCGAAGCCACTCCACGTTTGAGAGGCATTAGCTAGCCAAGTACCCTGAGCTAGTTGCCCGACTCCGGCACCAACGCCAGCGCCGATGGCCCCCATTGCTACTTGTCCCCACGAGAAACCGTCCTGCATGCCCATCGACATGGCAAGACCCTGGCTAACGATCGAACCGACGGCACCGCCAATGATGGCAGCCCCCACAGACATGCCTCCTAAGGCAGCCATGCCTGCCCCCATAGTTGCACCTACTCCAGCCATGCTGCCGCCAGCCATGAGAAAGCTCGCCGCCCCAGCGGTGTAGATGGTCACTACCACGGCTACTATCACGATCAGGATGGAGGCAATGCCACCACAACCCCCACCATGTTTCTTCGGCGGGGGCGGCGGCGCCGGCAAGGTCGGCTGGGTATCGCCCAGCGTCAGGCCCGGCTCAAATACCCGGTGGGTACTGGCGCTGTTGTGGATATTGGTGACCACGTTCGGCAGCGTCAGCCGCATGTCCGCGGTTAGCGTCTCGGTGCCTTTGAGACCATTCGCATCGGCGATCAGGTACCAGAGGCTGGCGTCGCCCCACTGCGAGGCGGCAATGCTTTGCAAGGTGTCGCCGGTCTTGACCACATACGTGCCGGCCGTCGCCGCCGGGAATTGCTCATTGATCGGCTGGAAGTTCTGATCGAAGTCGGCCGAGCTGACGACGTCGACTTTGGTGCCGATATCCTGGTGCTGGTATTGGGCATCGGGATTCGCCGTCAGCGCCCGCCGTTGATCGTCGGACAGCATTCCACCGCGCATCCAGCTCTGCCACAACGCGGTCGTCGCTTCCGCACGCTTTTGCTTGATGTAGGTTTTGTTGCCATTGCCTTCGAGCGCGGTGCCGCGCAGCGTTTGCGCGTAATCGATGCGCGAGGCCACTTTGTCGGTACCCTGATCGCCCACTGCATAGCCATCGAAGTAATAGAACTGGCGAATGACCACCGGCTTCACGGCGACATTGGTGCCGGTGAACTCAAAGCGTTTCAGCGTCTGCCCGTTTTGGTTGTTGGCGTATTGAATGGTGCGATCCGCTTCGTGATCGTACAGTTGCTTCACATGGCCGTTCACATCGTAGGTAAAGGTCGAGGTGCCGTTGCGCCAGCCGGTGACGCCGTTGGCGATACCGCTGACGGTAATGACGCTTTGCTGGTAGCTGTCCCACTTGTCGTAGGCATACTGGAACGTCACTGTCGCCGCATTGCTGTCGGCGTTGTTGTATGACACGTTTTTGTCCGTACGGCCATCCGCGAGCAGCGTGTAATTGGTGCCGCGGTTGTTATCCATATCGTGGTCTTGCTTGAGAGTGTGGTCCTTGTCGTATGTGTACTGATGGCGGCTGGTGGCAATGCCGGCGGCGTTGTATTCGTAATAGTTCACACGATCGCCGACCAGGTTGTTCACGCGCCGCGCGCGCAATCCTTCGACCCCCGTGCCCGCCGCATCGGGGTTGATGTTCACATCGGTCAGGAAGCCGTTGCCGTCGTAGGTGTAGCGCTCACGGATCGCCTTGCCGTTACTATCGGTACTGGTCTGCGTAGAGCGCTGGTTGTCGGCGTTGTAGGTGATGTCGTAGCCGGTGCTGCCGCGCACGATTTGGCCACCCGATAAGGTGCCCATGGTGGTGGTGAAGCGGTTCATGCTGTCGTACTTGTACCAGAAGTCCTGCACTAACTGCGTGCTGGTCAGCAGGTCGTAGTACGTGCTCTTCACTTCACGGCGATTGCCGACTTTGTCATAGGCGTATTCGAGGGTGTACTTGCCCGCTTCTTCAATCCGCACCACCCGATTGAGCGCATCGTAGGTCGATTTGGCCATTTGATACGGACTGATGCCGTAACCCATTTCGCCATTGGTCGCCGGCGTTTGCGCATAGCTTTCCAGAATACGATTGCCGTCCTGGTCGTACTGGAATTGCGCGTAGCTGTTGATGCCGGTATCGCGGATTTCTTTCAGATAGCCGTTGTTGTAATAGGTGTAATCGATGTTCTGACCGGCCGTGCTGGTTTGCTTGAGCAACCAGCCCGCCGCGTTGTAGGTGTACGTATAAACGTGCCCGCCCAAATCCGTGTGCGAACGGATTTTGCCGAACAGATCGACATCGTCGATTTGGGTGTTCAGCAACGGATCGATCGTGGTTTTGCGGTAACCGCCGCGCTCGCCAATACCGGCGACAAACGCATAGGTGTATTTGGTCTCACGGCCTTCGTTGCTGCGATAACGGGTGATGCGGCCTTCAGCATCGTATACATACGTTTCGCGGTTGCCGAGACCGTTGGTGTGGGCGATGCGATTGCCGAGCGCGTCGTATTGATACGTGTCGTAATTGCCACCGGCATAATCGGTGCGCGTCTGCCGATTGTTTTTGTCGTACTGGTAACGCGTGGTCAACCCCATCGCGCTGGTGGTGGCGACCATATTGCCGAACAGATCGTAGTAATAACGCTCGATGCCGGCATCGGGATTGAACTGCGCTTGTAATTGACCGTTGCGCACCGCCTGCTTGGTCACATAACCGTTCGCATCGACCGAGCCGATGGTGTTGCCGACGGCATCGACGTAATACTGCGTGATCGGCGTGAAATTAGTCACGACAACGCCATCTTCACCGGTGTACGCCACCGACGGATCTTCTTTGCGAATCAGCTGGCCCATCTCGTTATACGCAAACTGCGTGACTTTCAAGCGTCCGTCGGTTTCCGACGCTACCTCGCCGAATGCGTTATGCGACGTGGCGCGATGGATTTGATTGCTGAGCGTCGTGCCAGTAGTGATGCTGTAGAGCAAATTGCGCAGATAATTGCTTTGCTGGATCGATTGCGACACATCGATTTTTTGCGCATTGGTGGTGTAGTCATCGGTGATTTGATTGCGGTAGTACGCATAATCGGTGTGGGTGCGGAATAAATACGAACGGCTGGTCGGATTACTGAGCGCACCGCCATTGACGGCACCGATCAGCGAGCCGTCGCCGGCGTAGAGATTGTACTGCCACGCCGAACTCGTGGTGACATTGCTAACCAGCGCATTCCATTCGCCGCCGGTGCTGAGTCGGGTGAAACCGCTCAGGGCATTCAGCGTTGAGGTTGATCCATCGGTGGCCCAGGCGCCAACACTTTGAATGCTACTATCGATACCTCGCAACGAGATGATCGATGAAATGGTGGCCGCTGCCCCGGTCAATATTGTTTGATTTACGATGAGTTGCCCGTCCTTCCAGATTTGGATCTGGGCTTGTCCAACGGCAATTGGTGCGGGCCAAGTTTTGGAAAAATTATAAGTTTGTTGCGTCAAATGATTTGTATTATCTAAAGACCCCACAGCTGTATACGTTCCCGCAGAGTTCTTTCCAAAAAACGTGACAGTGACATGGGCTGCCCCTGAACCAAAACCATCGATCGTTGGAATCACAATCGATCCATAGGTCGTATATAAGCCGCCACTATTTGGCCCGCTAACACCTCCCGTAAGAGCACCTGTGGTTTTAGATGGCACATACACAAGCTGTGACCCGGTGGTGATCGCCCCGCCCCGTAACTCATTGGTCGTCGTGACCGTTTGTTTCGCCGCATAGGTATTCGTGCGCGTGGTGATGGTGCGATTGGTCGTGGTCGTCGTGTTGTTCGTGGTGGTCTGATTGCTGACCGTGGCACTGCCCGCCTGGTAATCCACCTGATCGGGCGCTGTCGTGGTGCCGTTGCTTGTGCTGGTAATAATCGTATCGGTGGTGGTCTTGAGCGTCTCGATCACGCTCAGCCCATCCGCCGCCATCACCGCCGTACGGTCCACCGTCACCACCCGCCTTTGCGTCGGCGAATCATCATAGGTATTCGTTGTGGTCCACGGCGTCAGCGATAGCGGATCTTGCGCCTGCCCCGCCTGGCTCACGGTCGTCACATTCAAGTTCGTTTGAACAGACGCCTGCTGCCCTTGCGGTAGTTGTGTCCAGGTATCGACCCAGGCGCCAACCACCGATTTGGTGAGGAGATCACCCGTGCCGACCGCTTGCGGATCAATGGGGTTACCCACCTGCTGCATCACACCCGGCGTATTAGTGGTGCTTCCGCCCTGTTGTAACTGGTCAGGTGTCAGCTTCAACTCGCCGGTCAGCCCGGTGAAGTCCATCGGCGCCTGGAACACGTCCGTGACCTGATTGCGCGCATCGTAAATACTGAATTTCATCTGCACCGTGACCGGCGATAACGCCGCCACCTGCGCAGCCGCGGTCATCGCGCTCAGATCAGCTCCACTCGCCTGCGAGACTTCCAGCACTGCATTGCCCGATGCGTCATACACATACACGCGCGGCGTGCCGGTATCGGCATTGGTCCAGAACAGGTGTCCGAGCTTGTCGTAGCGGTATTCGGTTTGAGTGGTGCCATTGATACCGCGCGCGCTGACATCGCCGAAGGTGTTGTAGCTGGTCCAGGTGGTGTCGCCGGTGATGACGCTGCCCGTGCCTTCGTCGGTGATGAGCTGCCGATTCATTTCGCGACCCGCCGCATCGTAGGTGAAGTAGGTGCGGTAGGTATGGGCCACGGTGTCGACATCGGTCGCCGTTTGGGTCTGCCGCAGCGTACGACCCGCCGCATCGACGTCATAGTCGGTGCGGTTGCCGAGCGCATCCCATTCCGCAATGGTATTGCCCCGCGCATCGAAGCGACTTTTGGTGATCTGGTTGTCGGCGGTGGTGAGGCCATAGCGTGTTTGGACCGTGCGATTGCCGAGCGCATCGTATTGCCATTCGGTCTTGGCCCGCGCCGTGGTCGTGGCCACGGTATTGCCGGTACCGCCGTTGTAAACCGTGCTGGTCGGATCCTGCTCGCGGATCAGACGACTCATCACGTCATAGTCGAAATCAGTCTGCGCGCCATCGGCCTTGATCTGCCGAATGACATTGCCATTGGCATCGTATTGATAGGTCGTCTGCACCGCTTGCTCGTACTGCGACACAACGCCGGTATCGCTGACCGCCGTATAGCGCACGCTCAACGTACGCTCAGCCGTCTTACGGCCCAGCCGGTCGTAATCGGCTTCGGTGATGCGGTCCTGACCCACGCCCGCCACTTCGTTAATTACAGCCTGCGGGTCGCTCGCTTCGGTGAGCGCCGCAATCGTCGCGTTAGAGAGCTTTTGCTCGTATTTCGACTGGCGGATCACATGGCCGGCGCCGTCGTACTCCAGCCGCGTGACGTACCCCAGCGGGTCGACCGCCAGCGTCTGCTGGCCCAACTTGTTGTAGAAATACAGCGTGATGTAACCGCGCCCATCGATGGTTTTGACGACATTGCCGGTCGCGTCATACACGCTCTGCGTGGTAACGGCCTGATTGAGATAGCCATTGCCACCGGTCGCAGCCACTTGTGGGTTGAACAGCGTTTCGACAGCGGTTTGGGTCAAGACACGACGACTGTTCGCGTCATAGACATAATTCATTTCGCGGTAGGCATCGGTGGCAGCGGCTGTGGGACGCGTTGTCCACACGACGCTCGACATGGTCAGCACTGTTGTATAAGTGCGCTCGCGGGTGAGATTGCCCACGTCGTCATAAAGATAGCCGCGCAGCGTGCCGCTGGCATCGACTGTCACGACTTTGCGATTCAACGCATCGTAGTAAGTCAGCGAACGATTGCCCGCCGCATCGCGCTGTTCCACCACATTGCCACGCCGATCGTAGGTCGTCGTCGTATACGGGGTTTGCGTGCTGCTGGTCTTGGTGGCGGGATTGAACACGCTGATCGCCGGCAAATCGCGGCGCACTTCGCGGTTCAGGCGATCGTAGGTGATGACGGTATCGCGCTGCTGCGCCGTCCCCTGCGCTTCGCGGATCAGCGTGACATTGCCCCGTGCGTCGTAATTAAACGTTTTGACCAGCGCCTGCGTGGTGGTGGTCGCGACGCCACTCGCATCGAGCGTGGTAACACTCACCGCCGGCGCCGTTTCGGTTTTGACATTGCCCACGCGGTCGAAGGTGTAGGTGTAGATACCACCGAGTTTGTTGCGGTAGCTGGTTTTGTTGCCGAAGGCGTCGTACGCCATCGTTTC
>Ga0068859_100005234_pt1 | contig 13183 bp, 19 predicted proteins | sample KBSSwiS22_FD_66585 | JGI IMG/M metagenome (GOLD analysis project Ga0068859, IMG submission 66585) | Switchgrass rhizosphere microbial communities from Kellogg Biological Station, Michigan, USA - KBS Switchgrass S2-2 | ecosystem: Host-associated > Plants > Roots > Rhizosphere > Soil ... | reverse complement strand
CTAGCTGCACACCCTCGGCCGTCAACTCGGCTTCCGCGAACTGCATCAGCTGCAGCCCAACTCGACCCTTGCGATACTCCGGTGCGAGAAACAACAAGTCCTCGTCGGCTGTCAGACTGGTCGAGTAGTGCAGATCCTTGTGCACTACGAATATCGAGTAGCCGATCAATCGCCCATCTTCGCGCCCCGTGTAAATCCGCAGGATGTCGAGCGCCTGTAGGTGCTCGTATGCCGTCCAATTGGGTTGCAACGGGATGTCCGGGTAGCGCGCAACCTCTCGCCAGTGCAGTTCAAGGATTGGGCGAATGTCGCCGATTACGTCCTCGTACGTCTCACGCTGAAAGCTGCGCGCCAAGTGGACACCTACGTTTACATCCCAGCGTACGGATCATGACCGCGACTCGGATCGTGATGAGTCCCCCGCATGCCACGAACGTAGGCCGTATCCTCGCGAGGCGCGACGGGCATGAAGAAGCCAATCGCCAAGGCGTCGGCACGGTCAGGCGATACGCCAATGCGCTCTCGCATGGCGTCCTTGTCCTCAAGGATCAGCTTGTCGTGTTTGTCGTGGTGGAACTCGGGCGCGGTCAGCTGCGTGTGCAACTCCGTGTCGTCGGGAATCGCCAGGCCAGTGCGGAACGCCTCGCGCATTTGCCACCAAATGAACATGCGAGCGTTCGCGAGCTTCTTGTCTCGCGATGCGCCAGAGAACGCCACGCCGTACACCGGCATCAGATCGCCTAGCAACTGGCGCAACCGGTCGACGATCGGCCCGCCGATTCCCGTCTCGTCGACAAAGATCGCATCGGGCCGCAGCGCGGGCGGGCTGTTCACGGCCAGGTCGACGATCTTCGCAATGACCTTGGTGCTGTCGCGCGTCTCGGATCCAGGGATACACACCCAAGGAATTGACCTAGCGTCCATGCCACGCCGATACGCGATCACGTACTCGTCGGCGCCGCCCCTGGCAACGTCAACCGACATGATGAGCGGATCGCGCAGCCCATGGAGCGCCGGGCGCTTTGCGGCTTGCTCGACCAGATCCGAATCAATGAACTGCATAGCGGATGCCCTCGGGAATAGACCACGGACTCGGACACGCGCGAAGTCAGAGTCTTCGCCGTAGTCGTCGATGTACTTGGCGAGCTGAACCTTGTTGGTGCCCTCGACGGTGCGTGCGTCGATGTGGCGGGTAATCCATCGGTGCTTGAACCGCCCGAAGCAATCCTTGAATCGGCCCACGGTGCGGGTCGGGTTGCCCTTCGCGATCCACAGAATCTCGGTCTGCTCGTCGGTCAGTGCGCCCTCGGACACTTCCCAAATCCGGTCATGGATGGCGCTCGCCTCGTCGAACCACAGCACGATGCGCGAGCCCTGGTTGTGTAGGCCGGCGAACGCTTCGGTGTTCGTCTCGCTCCACGGAATCGCGTCAACGCGCCAGTTCTTCTCGTGCCGCGGGTGATACAGCGAGGTCGCGGTGCACGTGAACCAGTGCTCGTTGCGTGCCATCCCGTGCCACTTGGCGAGCTCCGGCCAGGTCTTGGTACGCAGCTGCGTATCGGTGTTCGCGGTCACCACGCCGCGCGTCATCTCGCGTGTCGAGATCGCCCAATGCACGAGAATCGCTCCACAGCATCCCTTGCCGATTCCGTGACCGCTTGCGGTTGCTGTCTGGATCGGCTCGTAGGGGTTGTCCTTCAGCCGGCCGGCGACCTCGAGGAAGTACTCAACCTGCCACTGGCGCAAGTCGAGCTTCGGCCAGTTGTAGAGCGCGTATTTCAGCGGATCGTGGAAGTACGAACCGATGTCAGCCCTCAGCTGCGACTCATAGGCGGACGCAGCCATCGCTAGATCAGATCAATGGCTGCGGCACGCTCGCGGGCCGCGCGCAGCTCATCGGTCAGCTTCGAATCAACGGAGACTTCAATTCGATCCTTGAAAAGCGCCAAGTGGCGACCGAGCATCTCGAGCGCCCGCGTCTTGTCCCAAAACTTCACCTTGCGGGTGCGGCCGAGGTAGGTGCCTTCGTGATCACGCTCCTCAAACACCTCGATTCCGGCAATAGCCTTGCGCACATCCTCCGGGATCTCGTGAATCGGCTTCAGATTGCCGAACTCGTCGTAGGCCGCGGAAAGATCCACGTTCGCCAGCTTGAACAGCTCGCGCAACACGTAATTCGCGTCGATCTTTACTTGTTCAGTGCGCGCGTCGATGGCGGCTTTGACCGCAGCTGCGATGTCAGCATTTGCCAGCAGCCTGGCGCCCTCTGTACGTGCACCACTCTCAGCGTACCCCGCACGGATCGCGGCTTGCGTCGCGTTGAGATCCTTCAGGTACTCAGCGACAAATAGCTCTTGCTTGGGGGTTAAGTTGCTCACGCGCGCACAATCGCGCGATCAGCCCAGCGTCATGAGTCCCCTGCAGCTGGCCCACCACGCCGGACACCGTTGCAAATTTGCCTCGCCGTGTTGCGATGACATCCAAACTTCTTTGCCAAGCGCTTGAATCCGAGACCCTCGACGTCGTGCAAGTAGCACATCATTTCGACGTCCAAATCTGACAGTTTTGCCTTCGGGTGAGCCTCACCGCGGCGCCGGTTGCTGCAAATATTTGCGCGCATTATTTTACGTCTCCAAGCACGCAAAACTTTACGTGCAACCCGTGCAACCCGTAGTTACCCGTCCAGCTTAGGGAGTCGCCACGCACATCGCCGGACGCCCGACGCATGTCTTCACTTCTCCATCGCATTAAAGGTTGTAGGTACGGGTTGCACGGGTTGCACGGGTAACGTCGTTGATTTATATGGGACATTTTGAGTTACCCGTCTAACATTCGGACGGGTAACTACGGGTAACCCAAAGTTTGCGCGCTACGCCATCTGTTCTGACGACTCGCTTCTCAAACCCCAATAGACGTAAAATTTTACCTACTCGTCGCTCCTGGGCCATGCCGACATTCTTCAATTCCAACCCTAAAGCGCCTGTCAGCAGGTCGCTCATCGCGAACGGTGTGCCACGCTTTGACGGGATCGTTTCACCCCACTCGTCGGTACCTCCGCCCTCAATCCAACGCTCGACGTTTTCTTGCCACACGTCATGCACCATGTGTGCGTCGTGCACCCCGCGAGCCAGCGTCTCAGCGGCACTGAAAGCGACTCCCGCAGCCGTCCACAGGACGAGCGCCTCGGCCCACAGTTGGTCCCTATCTGCGCCGATCGCCGCTACGCGGACCTTCCCTACGCGCACCGGTAGCCAGCGACGGTTGCCGGTCTCATCGGCCAGGAACTCATCGCTGTTCGTCGTGCCGATGAACACCAGACGCCTGGCGACTGTGTGCGACCGCTCGACATACTTCGGTGTCCACTTGTCGTGGGTCGTGGTGATCATTCCCTTGATCGACTCAGCCTCTCGCGACTGCAAACCGCGAAGCTCGCCGATCTCAGCCACGAGACAGCCGCGGATTCGCCGCGCGATCTCCTCGTCTTCTTGATCGAGTCGCACCTCGACGAAATTCTCCGGCGCTGGCGCGATGGCAGCCACGCCAGTCGACTTTCCGACGCCCTGCTCGCCTACGAGGATGGGCACCATGTCTGCCTTGCAGCCCGGATCCATGACGCGCCCAGCGTGCGCGGTCCACCAGTACAGCGACACAGCGCGGATGTAGGGCGAGTCGCCGGCCGAGAAGTAGTCAGTGAGGAAGCGCTCGACTCGCGACACACCGTCCCATTTCAGAGACTCAAGCCATATCTGCGCGCTGTCGATTTGATTGTCGTCAGCCACCAGCGCGACCGAGCGGCGCAGATTCTCGTGCGCGACCGTCTTGAAGCCGTTGAACTCGAGCCAGATACCGAGACGCTCGTAGTCAGTGTCCTTGAGCGGTCGCAGCCCTTCACCCGAGCCAAGCATGATGTCGTCACGGAAGGTGTCGAGCACGATCCGCGTTCCGCACCAGTCCCCGCGGCTCAGTGCCAGGCGCATGTTGTCCTTGCTCGCGTAAATCCAGCCGTCCTCATCCGTGTCGAAGTTGAGCTTAGGGAGCTGACCGGGGACCGCGGCTACGACCGCTTTCGACTCCTCCACCGTGATGACGTCGAAGTCGTCGTCGCTGGCCGGCGTGTCCACGCGCAGCGAAGCGGCAGTGATGAGCCGGTCGCCGCTGTCATGGAAGCTGCGCCACACGCGCTCGACGTCGCTGCGACCCTTGTATTTGGTCCCGCGCGAGCTCCAGTCGACGACAAGCTCCAGACCTTCAGCGCTACCGCGTGTCTCGTGATGCACGGCAGCCATGTTCTTGACCCACGTGTCGCGATCGACGTCGGGATCGTGTTGCAGGAGCAAATCGCGAAGCGCGGCGAGGTCGCATTCGCTATTCTCGAATTGCGAAGACTCCGCGGAGTTGTCATGCGAATCAACGATTAACGAGCGCCAAACGTTTAGCAGCGCCTCGGGTATCGCCGGCAGCGCTGACCAATGCCCAACGAGCTCGTTGCCATACGCCCACTCATAAGGCTTGCCGGTGTCGGGATGGATACTCGGGGGTAGCACGTCCTGCACCGTGGTGCCGCGCGCGTTGCTACAGCGAAAGTCTATGATGTTCGCCTTGCCCTCGCAGATCTTGCGCGAGGGGAGCGGCTCGCCCGTGATCCTGTAGAGTAGCTTTGCGCGGTTGGGTCGGCCGGAGCTGATCATCACCGCGTCAGGTTGAGCCAGAAGCTCGGATAGGTCGATCCCGTGGACCGAAAGCCACTCGGCCGCCTTCTCAACGTCGTCGATGTCGATCGCGCAGGTACCGCTGTAGGCATGCGCAAGGCCGACGTTACCCTGCCAGGTTGGCGGCACGACGCATTGCTCGCGCTCGTTCCATCCTTTGCCGACCGGACCTTTCTTGCCCGCGGGAATGGGGACCAGCGCCCATCCGTGGGCGACGTACTCAGCTGGCGTCACGCTGCGAGCGCCTGTGACTGCTCGACGTAGTTTGCTCTCACCAGCGCCTCGGCCAGCGGCGGACAGACGCTGTTGCCACACATGCGGATCTGCGCGGTCTTGGTTAAAGGCTTCCCGTTCACAAGCGGGTTGATGATGTAGTCGGGCCGGAAGCCTTGGGCGCGGAACAGCTCGTGCGGGGCGAGCATCCGCATACCGATGTCAGCAATGTAGTACTGCTCGTTGAGGACGGTCACCAAGCCGAAGCGATGCTTCGTCGTAACCGTGTGGAGCGGCTCCAGCATCTCGGGAGCCTGGTCGGCACCGTAGTACTTGATGAGGAAGGCATGGACGAGCGAGTGGTGATCCTTCGCCGTCACGGTGTGGAACGGAATGCGCAGATCGGAGCCGTCGTTCTCGTGCCCGCCGTAATGTCTGGCGAGGAAGGCAGCGACGAGCGCGTGCTTCTGACCTTGCGCCATGATCGTCCCGACCGGCTTCTCGAGTCCTGGCACCCGGGGCGCCTGTCCCTTGCGCTCCCCGTAACTGGTTTGAATGAGCGTGGGAACAGCGAGTGCATGGTGCATTTCGGCCGCACTGACGGTGCGCAGGGGGTCATGAATGCTGCGCACGGATTGGTCAATATGTGCGTCCTCGGTTCCACGCATGGTCACAACGAACGGCTCGGTTGCTTCGATCACGTAGCGCCTCACACCTCGTGCGATCCGGCGCATGGTCGCCTCGGCCAAGGGGCGCTCACGCTCGAAGATGGACGGACATGGAATAGACCAATCGATGCACTCCGCGGCTGTTCGATACGGGAGACGCCCCTTGCCGTGTGTCGGCTCGGGCCATACGATTGGCAGACCATCGCAACGCGCGATGACGAACAGGCGCTTGCGGGAGGTCGGTGTGCCGTAGTCGGCCGCCTTCAACTCGCGCCATTCGACGACATAGCCGAGTGCTCGCAGCTTCGTGACCCACTCGCGGAAAGTCTCTCCTTTCCGTGCCGGATCGGGGCGGCCGTCCCCGAGGAGTGGTCCCCACGTCTGAAACTCCTCGACGTTTTCCAGCATGGCCACGCGCGGCTTTCGTCTTCCGAGTTTCTCAGCCCACTCGACGACAACATCCGCCAAGCCGCGGATCTTCTGTGATCGCGGCTTACCGCCCTTCGCCTTGCTGAAGTGCTTGCAGTCGGGCGAGAACCAGGCCAACCCAACGGGCTCACCGTTCGTCACCTTCAGCGGGTCGACGCTGAAGACGTCTTCGCAGTAGTGCTCGGTCGCCGGGTGATTTGCCATATGCATCGCGATAGCTTCGGCATCGTGGTTGATTGCGATATCGACCGAACGGCCGAGTGCTGCCTCGATACCGGTGCTTGCCCCTCCCCCGCCTGCGAAGTTGTCGACGACGAGTTCCCTGCCAAGCAGACTGGACATCAGGGGAGGTCTCATGACGCACCCCCAAACAGCTCCGGTGCGTGCTTCGCAGGATCGAAAGGCTCGCGCATCAGGCTGGGCAGCAGCGCTGCAGCCATCGTCTCGGCTGCAGCACACTGCTTCGCGTACTCGCATCGTCCACACGCCGGGCTGAGATCCTCCCGGCGCAGCGCCTTCAGCCGGCCGCGGGAGGAGACTGCTAATTCCGTGCTCGCAAGCTCAAGCTCCCGTGCTAATTCGCTCGAAGCGATGCGGCGACCGGTGCTTAAGTGGTAGAGATGCGCCCGCGACGTCTTTGCTAAAGCCGCCAGGTGGATCTGCTCCTCTTTGGTTGCCGCGCACATCCATTCTTTCATTGCATTCACTGACTTACCTCACAGACCTCGCGCGGAACTTTTGGCAACCTGCGCGAATAGCAATCAAGCTAATTTGACAAAACGTGGCGCGGGTCTTGAGCAAATGCTATAATCCCCGCGCTTATGTGCACTTGAATTTAGCATTTGCTTAATCGCAGTCAAGCTGGGAGTGGTCACCGTGAACAAGAATGTCGATGACAAGATGGATCTGCGACGTCGCAGATTGCAGCTCTACCGGGAGCAGTCAGCGGCCGAATGGCAGAGTATTGCCAAGCAAATTGGCGTCAGCGCCAGCGATCTATCCCAGCGGCTCAGCGGTCATCGGCCGTTCACAGAGAAGTTCGCGCGTCAAGTCGAAAACCGACTTAAGCTAACGGCAGGGTGGCTGGATCTTGAGGAGGAACAGCAGCAGTCGCGACGTCCGTCGCAAACCGGCGACGAAAGTCTACTGGTGCGTGTGATATCGGCTATTGATACCGCAGTGAAAGCTACAGGAAAGCCTGACATCAAAGGCGAGGATAGGTACGGCCACCTGGTCGAGTTTGTGTATGAGGACAGCAAGGAACGAGGGATGCCGAGCCAGTCATGGCTTGTGCGCTTGGTACGGCTGATCCTCGAGTGAGGGGTAGATGGACGAGTTAGAGCGGGCTTGGGTCAGAAACAAAGCTATGGAGCATTACAGACGCACACGAGGTGAACCGAAGAACAGACTGATGCGGGTCGGAACGCTGCTAATAGCGGCATTGGTAGAGGTCACAGGGACCGTGAAACACTGGTTCATCGACTAAGAAGATCAGAATTGCGAACACCGGGGCCGACCTTGAGTCGGTTTTATTTTACCTATTCACTTTAGCATTTGCTGCAATGCGTCATTTTCTCACAACGCTGCGCCAGGAGTTCTAGCCGCTCTTTCTCAGCCAAGTGGATCGGATGGGCTGACGTCCCCCGATGCTTCTCGGCAGTCTGCCCAGCGAGGTTCGCCAGCGCTCGAACGCCTCGCGCAAGGTCTTTCCATTCCATCGCTGTGAACTCATCCGCCATGTGCGAAGCGTACCGCAGCGGCCGGCATCCACAGCAAATCGATCCGCAACTCACTGTATAGATTAGCGTCTTCATCATTTGCTAAATAGTTGTTGCTGTCTGCTTTAGCATTTGCTAATGTTGCTCCCGTCGAGAAGCTACGGGAGAAATTCGATGGACACGGTTCATGTCTGCAGGGTCAAGGCGGATGCGTTCAAAGGGTTGCTGAAAGTCGCGGCGAAAGAAGACGTCCGTTACTACTTAAGAGGCGTCTACGTCGATACCGCGAACGGCTGCCTCGTCGCCACTAACGGCACAACGATGCTGTTAGCCAAACAAGAGTTCGACGCCAAACCAGCACCCTTCATCATTCCTTCTGAACTCATCACGGCTGCATTGAAGCACACGAAAAAGAGTGCGCCGGATGTTCAAGTGTCGCTCGAGGTTGAAGGCACTCAAGTGCGAAAGGTTCGGCTCGATGCTTGCAAAGGCTTTGAGATCGCCAACGAGATTGAGGGTCGGTACCCCGAGTACCGGCGAATCATTCCCGCGGCGCCGAGCGGTAAATATGCGTATTTCGATCCCGACCTCCTGGCGGCGCTGAAGCAGGGAATTTCCCTGGTTCGCGGCACCGAAGGTCCGATGCCGGTTGAGGTGCTACCGAACGGCACCGGGCCTGCTGTGGTCGCTGGCAAGACTTCGGAAGCTCTCGGCATCGCGATGCCGTGGAAGATGACTGGCGACACGAACTGGTGCGCGGAAGCTCTGGTCGCCTTCGGCTTTAAGCCAGTCGCCAAGGCTGACAAAAAGGTCGCGGCATGAACCTCACCGAAGCGCAAGCCCGAGCCATCGGCTCGGCCTTCACCGACACGTTGCTTGGCGTCTCGCTCCGCGGACTCGACGACACCCAAGTGCTCGGCACCAGGCTCGTCGCCGAGTTGCTAAAGCGCGGTTTGCAGATCGTTCCGGTCACCAAGGGGGCGCAGTCGTGAACACGCATCTGCACAAACTCGGCGTTGTGCTGGGCTTCAAGACTGGTGTGGCGCTGTGTGGTCGGCGCGTCGCTGTCGCGAAATTTGCCATACCCAACGAGGACGCCTCCTGCACTGGATGCCGCGCTGCGCGCACCCGGGAGGACGAATCAGCCAAGGCTCTGATCGCCAGTGCCCGTGAGCGCGGCGTATCGACACCCGAGTGTGACGCCCTCGCTGCCGCACCAGTCTCTTACCGCAATGGGTGGTTACTCATATGAAAGCACTCGCATTCATCTCCGCCGCCGTCCGCAAAGCGATCGGCCAACCAGTTCTTCCCATCCTGGCCCGGCGAGCTCACCAAGCCATCGCCGCCACCGAAGCGCAGAAGCAGCGCGAGGCGGAATCCAAGCTTCCCCAACCGATGCGCCTGTGGTTGCTCGCGCGCCGCAAGCGCGAGTGTCGTAAACGCCGCCGCGGGGATTCCGCGAAGTCGCCGGCCGCCAACCGCAAGCAAGGCACACCGCGGCTGAGTCGCGTCGATGGCATCGGTTCCTACGACTACTTCAAACGTCAGCAAGCCGCCGATCGAGCGGCCAGGAGCACTCAGCCATGAAGTCCACGTTCCAGGGTCTCGGGTTCATTTTGGCCGTTATCGTGATGACTGTTGGCGCAGCGCTCGGTGCCGATCCGGTCGCCCCACCATCAGGTCAACCGCTCGCCGCCTTCGCGCTCGGCCAGTGCAGCAAAGCCCTCGCGTTGTTCGTGGTGATCGACGCGGAGCACGTGGTGCGCTTCAGTCAGGCGCAGACGTCCATGTTTGTGAAGGGTCCTGACGGCAAGGTGACCGAGCATGTTGGGCCGCCGACCGACTTTTCCGAAGCGTATCGCCTCGCTCAGTCCGCCGCGATCACTTCGCACGTCGAGGCACCCTGCGATAACCCCGGGCTCAGCACATGAAACTCCTGCGCTGGCTGTTCGGACGCCGCAAGCCCGAGGTGCTGCACCCGGAACCGTTGAGCCACGACGGTCGAGCCTGGCAGCGCAACGAGTACCCCCGTTTCAAACACTTCGCCCAATAGAGGAACCCTCATGTCTCTCGAGCAACAGATCGAAACACTCAACGGCAATTTCGCCACGCTGATCGCTCTATTGAGCGGCAGCGACGCGATTGTCAAAGCTGCCGGCAAGAAGAAAGCCGCAGCCACCGAACAGACGCAGCAGGCAGCCACGCCCCCAGCGGAGTCGACCTCTCCCGCGACAACCCCTGCGGCACAGCAGCCTGCTGCGTCGACTGCACCCGCGGTCACCCCTGACGCTATCACCAAAGTGATCATCGCCTTGTGCGCCAAGGACAAGCCCGCTTGTCTCAAGGTGCTGGACGGTTTCGGCGTCAAGCGCGGCGGCGAGCTCAAACCTGAGCAGTTGGATGACGCTCACAAGAAGCTGACGGCAGCTCTCGAAGCCGCCATCGCCAAGAAGACGGCTTGATCATGGAGCCGCGCACCGTCATCGCCTCGCTCCCACGAGTCAGCAGGACGCCACTCGGCGATGTGGTGACGGTGCGCAAAGTCGTCGAGGACAACGGCTGGGTGTGGGAAAGCGTCACCCTCGAATGCCCAATCGAAACAGTTGAGCCAGGTCAGACCTGGCCGGAGCGAAAGCAGTGAAGCGCAAGACCAAAAAGCCATACGACACGATCGGCGTTCGATTCGTGAACGGTCACAACCTGGCCAAGGTGTTCACCTACCGTGTTCGCAAAGCAGTCGCTCACGGAGACTTGCTCATTGCCGATACACCGAACGGCCCGGCGATCGTCGCTGTGGTTCGCCTTGATCGAACGCCGCAGGACACCGAGGGGTTCGATTACAAGTTCATCACGCAGAAGGTCGCCACCCTGTGACCGACCTCGCACACGCCAGGCTCTCACCCTCATCCGCCCATCGCTGGATGCGTTGCCCGGGATCGGTCGCCCTCGAAAGCGTACTGCCCGAGAAGTCGAGCAGCTTCGCGGACGAAGGCACCGCGGCTCACGAACTCGCCAGCATGGCACTCCTGTCTGAGCGCGATGCTGCGGCATTCCTGGGTCGTGTCATCACGGTCCAGGGGCGCAATGGCGGCAAGTCGACCGATTTCCCGGTTGATGAAGACATGGCCCACGAGGTGCAGAAGTACCTCGACGCCGTGCGGGCATATGCCCAAGGCGGAACGCTCCTCGTCGAGCAGCGGCTCGAGTTCAGCGAATACGTCGGCATCCCCGAGCAGTTCGGCACATCGGATGCCGTGATCATGGTCGGCGACGAGCTACAGGTTCACGACCTGAAGTTCGGCCGCGGGGTGCAGGTCGACGCGGACGAGAACGAACAGCTGATGCTGTACGCACTCGGCGCGCTCGCTACCTTCGGCATGGCGCAGGACTTCAAGCGCATCCGCATGGTGATTCACCAGGTGCGTATCGGTCATCTCTCCGAGTGGGATTGCAGCGTCGAGGATCTTCTCGCGTTTGCGGAGCGTGCCAAGAGTGCTGCTCAGCTCGCCGTGATCGAGATGCAGTGGAACGACACCAAGACCGGATCACCTCTGCTTTCACCCGGCGACAAACAATGCCGCTGGTGCAAAGCCAAAGCGACCTGTCCGGCTCTGACCGGCGAGGTCAGTCGGATCGTCTACGGTGATTCCAACGTCATCGGAAACCCGCACGAGACCGCAAAGCCAGTCGAGGTGCCCAAGGCGCTGAACCTGCTCGGCACCTACCGCGATCGGGCCGAGCTGATCATGGAGTGGTGCAAGGCGGTCATCGCGCGTGTCGACGATGAACTCGACGCCGGCCAGGACGTGCCGGGTTGGAAGCGCGTCACCGGCAAGAAGGGTAACCGCGCGTGGGAGGACAAAGACGAGGCCGAGAAGCGTATGAAGGCGATGCGCCTCAAGCACGAGGTGATGTTCGATTACTCGCTGATCTCGCCCACGCAGGCCGAGAAGAAGCTCGCGAAAGAATACCCCCGAGCCTGGCCGAAGCTGGCCGAGCTCATCACACAACCCCAGGGTCGCCCGATCACCGTCCCCGCCACGGACCCGCGTCCTGCGGTTGCCTCCGGCGATGACGACTTCGACGACCTCACAGGAGTTCCCGTATGACTCTGTTTCTCGCACGACTCCCGGCCGGCGCCGACAAACCGCAGATCTACGAAGTTGAGCATCCCGTCGTCGCCGACCGCTTCTACACCCCGCGCGCCTGGGCCTACCGTAGCGCGAGCGGTTCGAGCATCGGAGTCGCGGCACTCGACGATACACCCGTCAAGGTCGTGAGGCGCCTGGCCGCTCACAGGAAGCTCGATGCCCAGCGCCGCGAGTTGACACAAACCGCATTCGTCTAATCGCAATTCGACAACCGAGGAGTATGTAAAGTGAAAGTCAAAGTCTATGGTCGCCTGTCGTTCCCCGACCTGTGGCGAGCCCGCATGCAAGGTGAGGAGGGCGAGCCGAAGTTCGCTGCCAACTTCATCATCGATCCGAAGCACCCCTGCGTTGCTGAGGTCGAAGCTGCCATCAAAGCCGCGGCGACCGAGAAGTGGAAGGACAAAGCAAAAGCGATGCTCGACAAGCTCGAGAAGGAAGGTCGCCTGTGCCTCCACAAGTCGGCTCGCACCAATACGAGTGGCGAGGTGTACGACGGGTACGAGGATCACTACTGGATCGGCGCAAACAGCAAGGTCAAGCCGAAAACAAAGGACGCCAACAAGGCGGATCTGACTGAGGCGGACGGCAAGTTGTATTCGGGTTGCCGGGTCGTCGGAATCATTGACATCTTCGCTCACTTCCATCCGAAAGGTGGCAACCGCGTCCTGGCGCAGCTCAAGGGTGTGCAGTTCGCTGGTGACGATGAAGCCTTCGGCGGCGGCGCACCGGCCAGCGACGACGACTTCGATGAGATCGAGATCCCCGAGGATGCAGCTGAGCTCGTCTGAGCCACCATGCAAACGCAGATCCTCGACATCGAAGTGTACCGCGACTACTTCCTCGCCATGTTCAAGGACGTGGCGACGGGAGAAGTCCGAGCCTTCGAGAAGTGGGATGGTTCCCCACTTGATGTCGAGGGTCTGCGCGCGATCCTGCGACGGGATTGCATCGTCACCTTCAACGGCAACAGCTATGACCTGCTCGTGCTCGCCCTGGCCTTATCCGGGGCGAGCAACGAGACCCTGAAAAAGGGTTCTGATGCCGTCATCAAGACGAACCTGCGCAGCTGGCAATTCGAGCGCGAGTTCAACGTCAAGATCTCGAAGTCGATCAACCACATCGACCTGATTGAGGTCGCGCCAGGTGTGGCGAGCCTCAAGATTTACGGCGGGCGCCTGCACTGCCCGAAGATGCAGGATTTGCCATTCGACCCGGACATGAGCATCACGCCGGCTAATCGCCCGTTGCTCCGCGAGTATTGCGGTAACGACCTCGGCGTCACCCTGGCGCTGTAC
>Ga0068859_100005233_pt1 | contig 13183 bp, 5 predicted proteins | sample KBSSwiS22_FD_66585 | JGI IMG/M metagenome (GOLD analysis project Ga0068859, IMG submission 66585) | Switchgrass rhizosphere microbial communities from Kellogg Biological Station, Michigan, USA - KBS Switchgrass S2-2 | ecosystem: Host-associated > Plants > Roots > Rhizosphere > Soil ... | reverse complement strand
TTTTTTAAAAGCACAATTAGAAAAGCTTGGTGCTGCAGATGTAAAAGAATGGGTGCATTTTGGATTAACCTCCCAGGATATTAATAACACGGCTATTCCATTGCTTTGGAAAAACAGTATTGAACAGGAATACCTGCCCGCCATTATTAATCTTCAGGCGTCAATTGCAAAATTGGCGGTTGCTTACAAAAACGTTTCTATGCTTGCCCGTACACACGGCCAACCAGCATCGCCTACCCGCCTGGGTAAAGAACTGATGGTATATGTGGAACGCCTGGAAAATCAAATTCAACTATTCAGCTACATACCTTTTACTGCAAAATTTGGTGGCGCCACAGGAAATTTCAACGCTCACTATGTGGCATACCCTAAATATAACTGGGTAAAGTTCGCCAACGATTTTGTGGAAACCAAACTGGGTTTGCAACGCCAGCAATACACCACTCAAATAGAACATTATGATGTACTGGCTGCTCATTTTGATGCTATAAAAAGGATCAATACCATACTCATTGATTTTTGCAGGGATATCTGGAATTATATCAGCATCGATTATTTTAAACAAAAAACTGTTAAAGGCGAAATTGGCAGCAGCGCCATGCCGCATAAAGTAAATCCAATAGATTTTGAAAATGCCGAAGGTAATTTAGGTATTGCCAATGCGTTACTGGAACATCTTTCTGCCAAGTTGCCTATCTCCCGTTTACAAAGAGACCTGACAGACAGTACTGTGTTGCGTAATATTGGAACTCCAGTTGCACATACTATCTTATCTGTTAAATCAATAGAAAAAGGCCTTAGTAAATTAGTGCTGAATGAACACCAGTTAAAAGCAGACCTGGAAAACAACTGGGCTGTTGTTGCAGAAGCTATACAAACAGTTTTGCGGAGAGAAAATTATCCTAACCCGTATGAAGCTTTAAAAGAATTAACAAGAGGTAAAAACGCCATTGATAAAAAGGCGATACATGAATTTATCAGCAGTTTGAAAATTTCAGCAGCCCTAAAAAAGGAATTGAAAGCAATAACGCCGCACACTTATACAGGAATTTGACACAGTTGTTGGCATTTAGTACACACTTATTGTTTTGCCTGCACCTCTTTTTTAAAAAGATTATATTTACGTCTTTAACATCATACCAAAATGAAAAAAATTACCCTTGCCTTATTCCTTCTATTAAAGCTATCATTTTCTTTTTCGCAGGTAAACCTCAATTTAGGTTTAATGGCTTATTATCCGTTTAATGGCAATGCAAATGATGCCAGTAGTAATAACAATAATCCAAGTTTTAATAATGCTACGCTTACCACCGATAGGTTTGGTACTCCAAATACTGCCTATCATTTTAATGGTACCAACAATTATATACAGATACCGAATTCCCCTACCATAAATATGGGTAGTACTATGTCAATTGCCTTATGGGTAAAGCCCACTGGATTTTATACAGGAGCATGTTACAATAATATGCTTATGATGAAAGGCATAACTGATATTGCCAACGCAGGTAATTATTCATTAAGATTTGCTGATGCAGTTGGAGGTTGCGGGCCCAGCCCAAATACAGCACAAGAGGTATTTTTTGGAGATGGCGGTGCTTTGGCACCAACACCATTTGTACAATTAAATAAATGGTACAGTGTAATATGGACTTATGATGGCACAACAGCAAAAATATATATAGACTGTGTTTTAAAAGGATCAAGTGTATCTCCGGGTATGACTTTTACGAACGCCTATGACCTGTTTTTAGGGCATGTTAATAACGCTATTTACCCTTACTGGTTAAATGGCGATTTAGACGAAGTAAGGGTTTATAACAGGGCACTAAATACAGATGAAGTAAATACTTTAGGAGGATGCAACCTTACTTCGTTATGCAACCCCACCTTTCAAAAACGTTACGGTGGAAATAAAGCTGATATAGGCAGTTCTGTAGCAGTTAACGCAGATGGCAGTTATGTAATAGGTGGTTATACAACTAGCTTTGGCAGCGGTGGTTATGATGGTTATTTGCAAAAAATAGATAAAACAGGAAATATAGTATGGAGTAAAACCTTTGGAGATGGGGGCAATGATTATTTATATGTGGTAAAACAAACTCCCGATGGGGGGTATGTTGCTGCCGGCAGGACAACTTCATACGGCGGTAGTGCCAATGGAGTGGCATGGATAGTTAAGACTGATGCAAACGGAGCGCTTCAATGGGCAAAAAAATATGATGACGGGACTACTAACGGCACAATATTCGGGGATATAACTACCACTTCAGATGGAGGTTTTGCAATGGCTGGAGTAAGCAATATTGCAGGAGGCACTGCCAATGCAATGGTCATTAAAACTGACAATAACGGAATTGTACAGTGGGCTAAACTATTTGATAGCTTTAACACTGATGAATCTTTTGCTATCCTGGAGGATGCAGATTCTTTAGTAGTTTCAGCCCATCAATACGGCCAAAGTTCAAGCATGTACGATTTGGTAATAATGAAATTAAACAGGGCCAATGGCAACGTGGTATGGGCACGTAATTACGATATAGAAGGAAAGTCTAACCGGGCATATAGAATTTACAAGACTGTTTCTGGTTATGGCCTTGCGATTCCTGATGATAACAGTTTTGTTACAACCAATCCAGAAACTGTAATCCTTAATACCAATAGAAACGGCCTCCCACTTGCTATCAGTAAATTTACACATTCGCCCAATCGTTTAATCCAGTCCTATTCACCAACAAATGATGGCGGATATGTAGTAACAGAATCAGAATGGAATAATCCATCCTCTGATATAGCCCTTATAAAAGTCAATAATACCGGAAGTATTCAGTGGGCAAAAACATACGGTGGACCAGGCTTTCAAGCCTCCCCTGATATAAAGCAAACTGCTGATGGTGGTTATATTTTGGCAGCCTATACGAGTTCTAATTCTTCAATACCTGACAGTAACGATATTTATATTATTAAAACAGACAGTTTGGGTAATAGCCCTGGTTGTAATAACGGCACAACAACTTCAACAATTACCACGCCTGCATACAATTTGAATTCATCATTTGTATGGGCTTCAATAACCAATGATAATTTTATCAATACTGCTATTACACCGGTTACCGCAGATGTAGTTCCTTCAACCACCCAGCTTTGTGCATCCTGCAGCATACCTGCCGATACTATCATCAACGACTACTCGCCGGTAATAGCTTTTGATAAATGTAAGAATTTGGTAACAGTTGTTGATGCTGCCAAATACAAAACCGGTGACACGGTTTTACTTATTCAAATGAAAGGTGCAGTAATTGATTCAACTAATACGGCATCATTTGGCAATATAACCAATTACAAGAATGCTGGTAATTACGAATTCAATTACATAAAAAGTAAGTATGGTGATATAATTGAATTGCGCAACGCACTTACAAAACAGTACGATATACCGGATGGTAAAGTGCAATTGATACGGGTACCGTTTTATCAAAAATTAAGTATGCCCAATCCTATAACCTGTTTACCATGGAATGGATCAATGGGCGGCGTGCTGGCATTTAATGTGGCAGATACTTTGAACCTAAATACTGATATTGACGTAAGCAACAAAGGATTGAGAGGCGGCCAGGCTGTTCAAAATCCTTTGTACACTTGTAACATCGACAGTTTTTATGTAAAGAATAATGATGGACAAAACGCAGCAATGAAAGGAGAAGGGATTTTTGCCACTACAACTCTTTTAAGCGGAAGAGGTAAATCAGCTAATGGTGGTGGTGGTGGAAATGCTGTAAACTCTGGCGGTGCTGGTGGAGGAAACGCAGGTGCCGGTGGACATGGTGGCAAGCAATATGTGGGTGCTTGTAACGTAAACTTTGATAATGGTGGCGTAGAAGGTGCTGCATTAACTTTAAACAACACGGCCAATAAAATATTTTTAGGTGGAGGCGGTGGTGCCGGGCAACAAAATGATATACAATTAGCCGGTGGTGGAAATGGCGGAGGCATTGCAATAATTACCGCAGGATACCTCAAATCTAACGGGTTTAAGATCAGATCGACCGGGCAAACAGTAACACATTTAGTTACTATTAATGACGACGGAAAAAGTGCTGGTGGCGCAGGAGGAACTATATTACTCAACGTTAATAATTTTATTGATGCCTCTGCATTTGATGTATCGGGAGGCAATGGTGATTATGTTACCAACAATTTAGCAAAACATGGCCCTGGCGGCGGTGGTGGCGGTGGCGCTGTTTGGTTTAAACAAAATGCATTACCTGCATTATCATCAGCTATTGCAACAGGTGGAAGTAACGGCACCAATACTTCTTTTAGCAGTGATCCATGGGGTGCAACGGCCGGGCAAAATGGCTCTACAATTTTTGGATTGCAGTCACCGGTTGATATTGTACCATTTACTGCCACTTTTGATTCGGCCAAACTTCATATTGAGGTAAAAAGCTGCACCAATTTTAAATTCTGGGGATTGGATAATGCCATTACTTCGCAAATTGTAAAATGGCAATGGTCAGTTGGTGATGGTTATACTGATACGGTACAAACTTTTACGCATAATTATCTTTCGCCAGGAACTTATCCCGTAAAATTAACTGCAACAGATATTTATGGATGTGTGATGGTATTTAAAGTAGACCTTACTGTACTTTGCAGGTGTGAAGCAATCAAAATAATCACCCCTAACCCTGCCCGCGATATTGTTACTATTAGTGGATTAGGTTGCGGAACAAATTCACTTGTTCTTTATGATATGCTGGGTCAAAAGATCGCAGACATCACAGGTGACCATCCTTCAGAAACCTTTGATATAAGCAATCTTGCAAAAGGCATGTATGTAATAAGGGTTATAAATAATAATAAAGTTGTAAAGAACTTAAAAGTAGAAAAGCTGTAATAAGACTGTTCAAAAGCAGGGGCATAAAATAATTTAAATCAAAGCGGCAGGAATTATCCAGGCCACTAATTAATATTTTTTAGTTTTATTATTGCATGTTATTTGCAATTTATGAAAAAACTGATTCTTATTTTATCGGTCCTGGCTAATTCCTCCTTTGCGCAAGTGAACCTGCAACAAGGATTAAAAGCCTGGTACCCTTATGATGGCAATGCCAATGATGCCAGCGGCAATAGTAATAATCCATTGTTCAATAATGCTACTTTAACCAGTGACAGGGCTGGAAACCCTAAAAGTGCTTATCATTTTAATGGGGTTAACAGCTATATCCAGATCCCCAACAACCCATCACTGAATTTTGGTAACCAGATTTCTTTATCGGTTTGGGTGAGGCCTACAGGTTTTTATTATGACATTTGCCATGCCAGTTCCATTTTATTAAAAGGCACAGCTGATTATTACCCCGGCAACTATGCCCTTCGTTTTGATGATGCTTTATTTACAGGTAGTAAAGGTTGCAGTGGCGATCCTTTAAAAGATTCTTTACACTTAAATTTTCGTGGCACGGGTACAACACAAATTCCTTACGCCCCTTACATAAAAAAGAACCAATGGTATTCTGTTATCTATACCAATGATGGTACTACTGCTAAACTGTATGTGGATTGCGAACTAAAGTATGCTATTAAATTCAAAGAAAAATTCACCAATAGTGACGATCTGCTTTTTGGAAAAACGAATGACCCGGTATTTCCGTTTTGGTTAAATGCAGACCTTGACGATGTAAGGATATATGACCGTGCTATTACAGAAGCTGAAATAACAGCTTTATGCCACGAACCAAAACAAAAGAAAAAAGATACGGTACAATTGATTGAACCAGCAAAGCCATTGGTACATGACAGCGTTAAACTTACTGAGCCAGTGAAAGAAATGCCATTAGAAAAAAGAGCCGATGAATTGATAAAGCAGATACCCGTTGAACATGATTCAGTTACCGTTACCTTATATGACAATGGTGAGATCGATGGCGATAGCGTAACCCTGATATACAACGGTAAGGTCATTACCACACACCAACGGCTATCCGATAAACCAATTACTTTTACACTTAAAGTAGAAGCTGGTAAAACCAAAAACAAACTGGTAATGTACGCAGAAAATTTGGGCAGCATACCTCCCAACACCGCATTGATGGTTATTTACGACGGTAAAAAAAGATATGAAATAAATATCAGCAGTACAAAAGAAAGGAATGGCATGGTGGCATTTACATTGAAAGAATAGCTTTCTTTTTGAAAAAATCTGGCATCTTTAATACAAGAATTCAAATGAATATTCAGCCTGTTAATATTAGCTGAAATATAAAAAATATGGACTTTCAATCAAAATTCGTTTATATGGATAGTTATAAATAAGGTTCTGCTTTTATAAACCACCAGGCAAATTCATTTAACGAGTTTTTTACCAATTATATTTATACTTAACGGTCAGATATTTAGTATTTTTACTGTGCCATACCAAACCAACATGCAAAAAATTCTTTTACCCTATTTATTTTCATTGCTCGTATTATTTTGCGATGCCCAAACCTCACCATCAAAAGTTACCTCTTTCAAAAAACAAACTGTATCTTCTTTACTCAGTTGCAACAACTGGCTGGCTACTTCTTCGCAACCTTCTGCAATGAATATTGGAGACTTGGATATCTCAGGAAATCAGATTACTGTTGAAGCTGTTATTAACAGAACAACACCTTATAGCGGAGGCAATCCTTATGCCGGTGATGTTGTTTCAAAACATCAGGGGCCATCTGATGTCAACTATTTATTACGCCCCAATAGTGCCGAAATAACTACCACTAATGGATATTTTATTACACCACCAATTTGCGGCATAGAATTAAATAAGACCTACCATGTAGCAATGGTGTATAATGGATCTGTTTTAAAATTTTACAGAGATGGATATCTTATGAGCCAGGTGAATGCCACCGGAAATCTTTTTCAAAATAACTTTAACACCAGGATTGGGTATTATGATTTGCAACTTGTCAATACCCAGTTTGTAGGTTTTATCAATGAGGTACGTATTTGGAATGTTGCAAGGACGCAGGCACAAATACAAAGCACAATGAATAGTTCATTGCCCTCTCCTGCAACTCAACCGGGTTTACAGGCATATTATACTTTTGATGACCTTTTAAATAAACAGGGAAATACTGCTTGGAATGGAACCCTTAATGGTGCTGCCACAATTAACCAAACTAACCCTAACTGTAGTTTTGTTGCGGATTCATGTACGCAATTGCTTTCTTGTAATAACTGGCTAAAACTTCCTTCCTATCCTTCCAGTGTGTCAGTTGGCGATTTAGATGTTACAGGCAACCACCTTACAGTTGAAGCCTCATTTAACAGTACTACTGCTTTAAATCCTGCTCTTCAGTTTGGCAAACTGGTCTCCAAACATACCGGACCATCTGATGTAAATTATTCTTTGATGGGAATTACTTGCGAAATAACCACCACCAATGGATATGTAAATACTCCTGTTCCCTGTATGCCGGTTAATGACAAGCTATATCATGTTGCAATGGTTTATGATGGTAGTGTTTTAAAGTTTTATCGAAACGGCTATTTATTGAGTTCCATTCCATGGAGTGGCAACTTAATAAATAATAACTGGTTGACTACTATTGGCTCAGGCCCTAATAATCCGGGCGCCGCTTATCAACAATTGGGTTATATTAATGAAGTACGCATTTGGAATATTGCACGAACACAAGCACAGATACAAGCATACATGAATTCTTCCTTACCTAACCCCACCACACAAACCGGCTTATTGGGATATTATACGTTTGATGATCTTGTTAATAAGCAAGGCAATGTTACATTCAACGGAACCCTGAATGGTAGCGCTACAATAAATGCTGTCAACCCCAACTGTTCCTTTAACCCGGATAGTTGTTTTGCGCTGACTCCCATTTCAAATATCATCAACCAGTACACGCCTGTTCTTGCATTTGATCCCTGTAAAAATATTTTAACGGTTGGAGATGCTACTAACTACAATGCTGGTGACACTGTTTTGTTAATTCAAATGAAAGGCGCTGTTATTGACAGTACCAATACTGCAAACTTTGGCACTGTTACCAATTATAAAAATGCTGGCAATTACGAGTTCAATTATGTTCAATCTAAATCAGGGAACAACATTGTACTTAAAAATGTGCTGACAAGAAATTATGATATCCCATTTGGAAAAGTGCAGTTAGTAAGAGTCCCGTATTATCAAAATGCAAATGTTACTGCCACGCTTACCTGTAAACCATGGGACGGAGGTTCAGGTGGTATAGTAGTATTAACAGCAAGGGATTCAGTAACACTTAATGCTAACATCGATGTGAGTGGTAATGGATTTAAAGGTGGCCAGGTTATCAATACCGGGCTGAATTCCACCACCTGCTTTACCAATAACTATTTTTATCCCAATGGTACCACTATTGCTGCGCCTAAAGGGGAATCAATCGTAAATGTTGGTACTACGCTTACAAGTGGAAAAGGAACCGCCGCTTCTGGTGGTGGTGGTGGACTTGATCATAATTCTGGTGGCGGTGGTGGTGGCAATGGCGGACAAGGTGGCTTTGGAGGCTACGAATATGATGGCTGCGGTAACAATCCCTTCGATAACAGGGGTATTGGTGGACGTACATTGTCATATTCTCCTGCAGCAAATAAAATATTTTTAGGTGCTGGTGGTGGTGCAGGACATTGCAACCAGGCGGCCGGAATAAATCTTAATGGCGGTAATGGCGGAGGAATTGTTATGGTGCAAACACCAAAATTGATATCCAATGGTAACAGCATTATCTCGAATGGCCTAAAGGCTATTGAGTGTACAAACAGTGATCCCAATATTTGTAATGATGGGTCCGGAGGCGGAGGTGCAGGCGGAACTGTATTATTAAGCATTAACGCATATACTGCAACAACACCGGTTTTAACTAAAGGAGGAGCTGGCGCGAATATGTACACAAATTTAAACCAGGGGAGAGTCGGCCCCGGCGGCGGAGGTGGCGGAGGTGTAACATGGGTGAGCCAGGCAACAATGCCAACTGCGGTTACCACAACCTCAACCGGCGGCGCAAATGGCGTGATATTACTGGATGCAAACAATCCCTATGGTACTACTGCTGGTCAACCTGGAACAAATGCATTCAATTTTTCTATCCCGGTTGATAATACTCCATTCAAGATTAACATTGATTCTAAGATTTAATTTCACCGGTGGCAACTGCAGCAGTAACAACGTAAACTTTTTCGGACTGGCATACATTAATGGCACACCCATTACGACATGGTACTGGAATTTTGGAGATGGCAACACTGCTAATACACAAAATACATCTCATGTTTATAGTGCTGCAGGGAATTATACCGTTAAACTAGTTGCCACCGATAATAATGGCTGCAAAGATAGTATATCAAGAGCTGTGGTAATTACAAGTACTGCTGCTTTCGATTTTTCGTATAAGCAAGACGTTTGTAATCCCTTGTCTGTTCAATTTACTGGTGCTGGCACCTCATTGGTAAATCCTTATTGGTCTTTTGGTGATGCTGGTACAAATACCGGTTCACTAACGCCAACGCATACCTATGCCGCTACAGGAAATTACTTAGTTAGGTTTACTGTTAACAATTCGCCTTGCAATGATACCATCAGCAAAATGATAACGATCAATGTTGCACAGGCAGATATTGTTATTACACCTGATACCACCATTTGCTTTGGTGCCACCAAACAATTAAGGGCACAATCATCAGCCAGTTTTTGCTGGACGCCTACCACTTACCTCAACAATCCTAATACGCCAACACCGATAACATCAACTCCGCAAAATATTACTTACTATTATACCAGCGAAGTAACAGGAACTAATTTAATTGTAAACGGAGATTTTACTGCCGGCAACACAGGTTTTACAACCAGTTATGTTTATGCTGCTAATAATACACTTGAAGGCGAATATTTTGTTGGCCCCAATCCTATGGCATGGAATGGGGGAACGGCTGCTTGCAAAGACCATACTACCGGTACCGGTAACATGATGATGGTTAATGGTGCACCAACACCGGGCACCACTGTATGGAAAGAAACCCTTACTGTTACACCCAATACCAATTATTCTTTTTCCTGCTGGGTACAATCAGTTTCTATTCCTAACCCAGCACAATTGCAGTTTTCAATAAATAATATTTTAATTGGGCCGGTATTTTCACCAGGATCAACTACCTGCAACTGGCAACAATTTTTTTCTAACTGGAATTCGGGTATTAATACCAGTGCAACAATCTCAATCGTAAATTTAAATACGCTTGCAGGGGGTAATGATTTTGCCCTGGATGATATTTCTTTTGCACCGGTTTCAATAAAAAGGGATAGTGTAAAAATCATTGTTGATACGCCAAAGGTTGCTGCATTTGGCAACACGTCGCTTTGCGCAGGGCTTTCCACACAATTAAATGCTTCTGGTGGCGCAACTTATTCATGGACACCTGTAACAGGTTTATCCAATGCCAATATTGCCAATCCATTTGCAACACCGGTTACCACTACTACGTATACTGTTACCGGCACAACAGTCAATGGCTGTTCTGCACAAGCTGCTGCTACCATTACCGTTTTACCAAAACCAGTCATTGCTAAAACTAACGATACTACAATTTGTAAAAATACTTCTGTGCAGTTATTCGCATCTGGCGGCACTTCTTATTTATGGACTCCGGCGGCTACATTAAACAATCCCAATGTTGCCAATCCAATTGCCACACCAACAACACCAGTTACTAAGTATTATGTAACTGTTGTCAACAACAACGTGAATTTGTGCAGTAACATTGATTCTGTAAAAGTTACTATTAAACCTGATCCTGTTTTTACAGTTTCTGCTGCACAGGCAGCCTGCCAGGGCACACCTGCACAACTGAATGCATCGGGTGGCGATGTATACATATGGACGCCCGCTGCGCTGGTAACTAATGCGGCTATTGCCAATCCTTTAACAACAACATCTGCTAGTACCAATTATAGTGTAACCATTACTGAAAGTGTTTGTAATATTTCCAAAACCCTGGCCACTGTTGTAACGGTAAACCCAACACCCCTGGTAACTGCATCCAAGTCTAACGACATTGATTGCTCATTTGATTTTTCCAACCTTTTAGCAACAGGTGCACAACAATATAGCTGGACGCCTGTTACCAGTTTAAACAACAGCACCATTTACAATCCCGTTGCTAAACCTGTCACTACTACCCAATATATTGTTACAGGCACCAATTCATTTGGTTGTTCAGATGCTGATACTTTAACTGTTGCAGTTACTACAAATGGCAAGAGTGGCTATTATTTACCTAATACATTTACACCCAACAGCGATGGCATTAATGATTGCTTTGGCATAAAACTATGGGGCATTGTTCAGCAATTGGAGTTTTCTATCTACAACCGCTATGGCGAAAGGGTTTTTTACACTACCGACCCCAACCAATGCTGGAATGGTTTATACAAAAGTGATAAGCCATTACCGGGCAATTATGTGTATTACATTAAAGCGGTTACTGCCTGTGGTCCGGTGGAGAAAAAAGGAAATGTATTGCTGATAAGATAATTAGTCATTAACTTGTCCGGAAAATCAAATACCTCATACTTATATCAACATTTACGGAATAAAAAATAACGGTACTTTTTTATAATACATTACATTTTTTATTTCGCCTGTAAAATTTAAATGAACTATGAAAAAATTCACCCTTTTGTTTTGCCTGTTTGTTTACAGCTTAACTTCCTTTGCTCAGGTCAATCTCGACGATGGATTAGTAGCCTACTACCCTTTTAATGGCAACGCTAATGATATGAGCGGCAACAAGAATAACCCATCTCATAATAATGCTACGCTAACAACCGACCGCCATGGAAATCCCAACAGTGCTTATCATTTCAATGGCAAAAACAATTATATGAAGATCCCCAACAGCAAAAGCCTGAATACCGCAGATGAGTTGTCAATTGTTTTATGGGTTAAGCCTACGGGGTTCTATATGGGTAAATGCTTTAATAATATGCTGATAATGAAGGGGGATAATGACTACCGGCAAGGAAATTATTTTTTGCGTTTCGCAGACCCTTATTCCGGCTGCGACAATACTGATGTAAAAAAAGAAATATTTTATGGTACCGGAGACGCAGTTGCATCCACACCATTCATAAATTTAAATCAATGGTATAGTGTGGTATGGGTTTGCGATAATGTTACCGTAAGTCTTTATATTGACTGTGAACTAAAGGCTTCCGTGCCTGCTAATTACATAAGTTTTAGCAACCGTTATGATTTGTATATAGGACATTTGAATAACTCACAATACCCCTACTGGCTTAATGGCGATCTGGATGATGTAAGAATATACAACCGGGCTATAACAAAAGAAGAGATCATGCTTCTTTGTGAAAAAGTGCAAACTCCTCCCAAAAAAGATTCTTCAGCAAACCTTAGTTATTCTATACTCAACTGCAATAAAGAACCATTTAATATTTCGCAATCGCAAAATATTAAATCTTACAAATGGAATTTAGGGTACAACGGTACTGCAAAAGATGAATCCTTTTCGCATTTTTATAAACCAACAGGAGTTGAAACGGAAGAAAATAGTTTTAGATTCATCATTGATGACAAACAAAACCTAAAATACAAATGGGTTTTGGGAAATGATTAAATTTCTGACAAAGAAAAAAAGATCTCTTATACTTAGCGGCAACCTTGATAAAATTATTAGTCATTAACCGTCCGGAAATTATGACCCTCTTAAAACTTACATGAACTATGAAAAGATGCATCCTGCTGTTTTACCTTTTTCTTTGCACCTTAACTTCCATTGCTCAAGTCAATCTTGATAAGGGATTAATGGCCTATTACCCTTTTGATGGCAATGCCAATGATATAAGTGGCAATAAAAATAATCCCATTTTTAATAATGCCACATTAACTGCTGATCACCTTGGAAATCCCAACAGTGCTTATCATTTTAATGGCACTAACAAGTACATGAAAATTCGTAATAACCCAAGCCTGAATACAACTAATAAACTGTCAATTGCTTTATGGGTTAAACCAATGGGATATTACAAAGGAAAATGCTATAATAATATGCTGGTGATGAAGGGGGATGGAGATTACCTGGAAGGAAATTATTCTTTGCGTTTTTCTGATGTATATACTGGCTG
>Ga0068859_100005231_pt1 | contig 13183 bp, 7 predicted proteins | sample KBSSwiS22_FD_66585 | JGI IMG/M metagenome (GOLD analysis project Ga0068859, IMG submission 66585) | Switchgrass rhizosphere microbial communities from Kellogg Biological Station, Michigan, USA - KBS Switchgrass S2-2 | ecosystem: Host-associated > Plants > Roots > Rhizosphere > Soil ... | reverse complement strand
ACAGGACGAGCGGACGTTCCTCGGCGCGATCAAAGTTAAAGTCGGGCCGTTGTCGATGTCGTATAAAGGCCAGGCGAAGTTCACCGACATAAACGAGGAGACGCACCAGGTGCGGATGGTTGGCGACGCCCGCGAAGTGGGCGGCTCGGGATCGACAAAGGTGTCGATGCTGAGCACGGTCTCACCACTCGACGGCGGCGGCTGCGAGGTTCTAGTCAACGCCGATATCGACCTGGTTGGGAAAATCGTTCAATTCGGACGCGGGATGATCGAAGAAGTCTCGCGACAAATGTTCCGCCAGTTCTCAACGTGTGTGAGACAGCAGTTAGAAATCGCAGACGAGCCTCAGCCATCAGACCAACCGGCGGCAGAACCAGTACCGCAACCAGCTCCACCAGAACCAAAACCTGTCGCCGCGGCTCCACTAGCCTTTCGCGCACTCTGGGCCATCATCGCACGTTTTTTCAAGGGGTTATTTCCAACCCGTCGCGAATAGGGTTTATTTGCGTTTGAGGTCTAAATTGTTAACCACCCAGACCGGATCTCAATAGGCCGATCGCTCATCGCTTCGTTAACCGCATATTTCGCCAGCAATCGTGTTGAATCAAGAACTGGAAGCGGTGAGTTGGTTTCGGTGACGATCAAAGGGATCTCGGTGCAGCCAAGGATTACGCATTCAGCGCCTCTTGCTTTGAGATCTTCGATCGCGTTTACAAAACGCTGAGTGGTCTCTGTGTTGAAGATTGCCTGGCAGAGCTCGTCGAAGATCGCCGTATTCAGTTGTTCTCTTACTGGCTCATCGGGAACTATGCGCTCGAGTCCACGCTGCTCGAGCGCGCGAGCATAGACCGGTCCGGTCATGGTCCACTTCGTGCCTAGTAGTCCGACACGCTTCCATCCTTGCGCTGCGATCTCGCGACAAACTACTTCAGCAATGTGCAGCCCCGGTATGGGCAAATCCGAAGCGATCTTTTCCAGCACGATGTGCGCCGTGTTATCCGGACAGACATAAAAATCAGCGCCGGCGTCAGCGACCATCTCAACGCCCTGAGATAAAAACTTCGCGACTTCCTCGTGGTTATCGGTTTCCCAACCCGGCATACTCAACGCCATCGGCACCGAGCTCATCACGATGGGCGGGTGCATGTGTGGACCGAGTTGTAACCCACCTTCTCTGCAAGCAGTCAGGTAACAAAGAGCAGCGCCCTCAGCACTATGCGCAACAATCCCAATCGTCTTCATTTTTTGATTTAGCCACAAAGAGGCACAAAAACACAAAATTGAGTTTGCCAGAGAAGAGTTGAAGTCCAACCTCTGGAATAAACCATCGATACCTTCAGTAAGTACACAGTTATACGAACGTCTGGGTTTTATTAACAGGAGAGACGATTATGAAAGTGTTTTTATACCTGATTGTTCTGGCTGTGGCAGTATCGATGTCGTTGCCGTTCACACAGATTTCATCAGCGGCGAACGCTAAAGTACGTCATACGGTCATCGCAGCGACCGGCGACGCGGCTCCAACCGGTGGCAACTACCTTCCGTCTTCTTTTGCCAACGCGAGATTGAATGCAAGCCATCAAGTCACCTTCGATGCAGTTGTTGGTGACCCACTCTTCGCTACCGGTATCTTCATAGGCGATGGTAAAACGACGTCTGTCGTTGCACTTGGACCAAACCCGGATCCATCTGCACCTGTTTTTGATTCTGTGGCTAACCCATTCATCACGCCAAACGGCGAAGTCGTTTTCGACGCGAACGGCATAGAGATCTTCAGTAGCGACGGAAAATCGATCGTTCCACTCATGAGAGATGGCGACGCAGTGCCCGGCGGCGGCACTCTGACACCCACGGGAGGAGCACGCGCCACGAACGATCATGGCGCGATCGCTTATGTAGCACATGTGAGCGGCTCGACCGCGACGCAGGGAATCTTCCGAAACGACGGTAAACAGACAGTCGCCATCGCTCGCGACGATATCAGCGCACCGGCGGGCGGCAGCTTCACGTTGCTAGGTACACCGGTTATCAACGATCGCGGGCAGGTGGCTTTCTTCTCAGAGTTGTCGGACGGATTCGGTATCTTTCGCGGCGAGGGTGGAGACCTCACGCCCGTGTTTGTCACCAATCAGATCGCGCCCGGCGGCGCAACATTCGCAGATTTCGGTGAGCCATCCATCAACAATCACGGTCAGATTGTCGCGGCTGCTTCATTGATTAACAGCACTATCCATTCAGGTTTGTTCGTTGGCGATGGAACGAATGCGATCGCGATCGCGCTCCAGCAACAACCTGCTCCGAAGGGCGGCAACTACAACGGCAATTTTTTTGGTCGCACTAAGCTCAGTGACCGCGGTGAAGTTGCATTCAACGCGGGCTTGACGGGCGGTACGAGCACCAGCGGCATTTTTCGTGGTAACGGTGAAACCACAACCACGATCGCTCTTAGAGGGACCAACGCTCCAGGCACAACAGGGACATTCACGACATTCCGCGACTATCTACTCTTGAATGACGGCCGCATCGCCTTCATCGCGACATTGACTCTCGGCGTGGGCGGCGTGAATACGTCAAACAACACTGGAATTTGGATCGGCACGTCTGATGAAGACCTGCAACTCGTCGCGCGAACGGGCGACGTCATCGGCGGAAAAGTGCTGACGCGGCTTCCTGATTTTGGTTTGGGTAATCAGTTCGATATCAACGAGAACGGCGTGCTGTGGGTTGGAACCTTCGGCGTCGCGAAGGCGGTTGTTTACTCACGTGTTCTGGGCGAGGAATAGTAGCTACTTATCCACAGATTACGCAGATTTTTTATGTCATCTGTGTAATCTGTGGATGAGAAATGTCCGAAATTTTGGAACGCGTTCTGTTCAAAGACATTCTTCACAACTACCAAAATTTTAGCGAGTAATCCGAGATCACAGAAACTTCCGTCCAAGATTATGAATCGACACTAAACTCACTCTTTTCGAACAATGTCATTTTCGAACAAACAAACAACTCCGTTCGATCATATCCTCCTACAAAAGTCGGAATGATGCTTGCATCGGCCAAATCAGGCACCATTTAACAACCTCGCTCGGATCACATTAGGTCGCGTACCGGCATACGAAAACTCGTAAACGCCTTGGTCAATTCACTTCTAGGAGGAAGTTATGACTGTTCGAGCTCTCCTTATCGTGGCCGTTGTTTTCACCCTATCAACACTGACTTTCAGTCAAACCAGTCGAGGCACTGTTAGCGGAACAGTGACCGACCCCACCGGTGCGGTGATCGCCGGCGCTCAGGTTACGCTGACGAGCGCCGCAACGAAACTCAATCGCACTACCACCACCAACAATGAAGGACTCTATCGATTCGAAGCCGTCGATCCCGGAACTTATTCCGTGAAAGTCAACGCCACCGGCTTCGGCGAAATTGTACGCACTGGCGTTGAAGTGCGAGCGAATCAAACTTCAGATGCTCCGGCGCAGATGGCTCCGGCCGGACAAATCGAGACAGTTAATGTGGCTGCTGACGCCGGTCAGTTACTCCAGGTAGAGGCGCCGGTGCGCGGCGGCAATATCGATAAAGTCAGGATTACCGAGTTGCCGGTTGCGGGTCGCAATCCGGTTTCACTCGCGCTGACGCTCCCCGGAGTTTCAACCAACCGCTTCGGCTTCGGCGTCGGCACGTTTTCAGTAAACGGCTCACGCGGGCGCTCGAACAACTTCCTGATCGATGGTACTGAGAATAACGATATCTCAGTCGCCGGTCAGGCTTTCCAGATCACAAACCCTGACGCGGTGCAGGAAGTTTCAGTGCAGACTTCAAACTACGATGCGGAGTTTGGTCGCGCAGGCGGCGCCGTCGTCAATACCGTTACGAAGTCAGGCACCGATGCTTTTCACGGCAGTTTGGCTTATCTCTTCGATGTCACTCGCGACGACGCCCTCACCAACACACAGTCTCTCTCAACCTTACTTCAACAGCGCGGACATCCACCGCGCGGCACCGAGCAGTATTACGCAGGAACCCTGGGTGGCCCACTGCTATTCCCGCACTTTGGTGAAGGTGGTTCGATGTGGCGTTACGACGGCCGGCAACGAACTTTCTTTTTTGCCGCGTGGCAGGAACAGTTTCGCAGTGCTTCCACGCAGGCTTCCAGAACTGTGCTGACTCAGACCGGGCGCAACCAGTTGAGAACTCTGTTTCCTGTCGGTGTTAATCCTCGCGTCGATCTCCTGATGGACGTGACGAAGAACGTCATCGGCGAATCGTCATTAATACCGATCGATATTGGCGGGCGTCCTGGTTGTCCTGCACCTTGTAATATTGAATTTGGGACAGGTTCTCTCTTCGTGCCCCAAACGTATCGCGAGCGGCAGGCGCAATTGCGTATCGATCATAAGATCGGCGACAACGATCAATTCTCAGCGCGTTACCTGTTTGACAATCAAAAAGATCCGTTGGGCGGCGGAATTACGTTCCCGGGATTTGGAACGGCAAACAACAACACCTATCAGAATCTGCTGCTCAGCGAGACGCATATCTTCTCATCGAGTTGGACCAATGAGGCGCGTCTTGCTTACAACCGGATCCTCATCGATTTTCCACTGAATCCGGAAGATCCACTCGGACTGGTGTTGCCGCGATTCGACATCTCGACGCTCTCCCAGTTTGGTGTCGCCACAAATCTGCCGCAGGGCCGGGTCGCAAATAATTATGTCTTCCAGGACACAGTCACTTACCTTCGCGGAAATCATTCGTTCCGTTTTGGTTTGGATTTACTGCAGCAGCGGTCGCGACAGTTTGCGCCGATCGTCGAGCGTGGTCTACTAACCTTCCGCTCGGGCGGCGGCTTCACCGCGCTGGGTAATTACATCGACAACTTCGCCGGCTCGGGCGGCGGCACGCAGCGCGATTTCGGGAGCCCGAGGTATTATCCGTTCCTCTTCCGCCAGGCGTATTTCGTGCAGGATCGCTGGCGCGTTTCCGACTCGACCACACTCACGCTCGGCTTGCGTTACGAGAACTTCGGCAACGCCATCAACACGCTTCAGACCGCGGCGTTTACCGGGTTGTTCAACGTGAATCCCGTGACGTTTACTGGTCCATACAGCCAACCTAACGAGGTCGCAGACGACAACAACAACTTTGCGCCTACGTTTGGTCTCGCGTATTCACCTGCTTTCGAAAATGGACTGCTGGGACGACTCTTTGGCAACCGGCAAATGGTCATTCGCATGGGTTACCAGCTCGGTTACGATTCGTTCTTCAACAACATCGCTTCGAATGCCGCGACTTCTTCGCCCAACGTCGTAGCGACTGCCGTACCGTCGGTGATCAATGTCGGCGCCGGTTTGCCAAGAGGCTTGACGAACGTCACCGGTGCGTTGCCGTTAACTCCGCGGCCATTGTCTCCACTGGATTCGCAGACGCTCGTCGTCGGAAACCTCGTCAATCCTTACTATCAACGTTGGTCTGTGGGATTGCAGCGGGAATTGCCCGCAAACCTGCTTATCGATGTGTCGTATGTCGGCTCGAAGGGAACCAAGCTCTACCTGAATGAAGATCTGAATCCGAGCGTGCCGGCAGTAGCCAATGCGTTCAACCCCGGTATTCAACGCATCACTCCGCCGGGATTCACCGGCTCAACCACCTGCGCGCCGGGCACTCCGGGCTGTTTGATCTCAGGGCGGCTCGACAACCTGCAAGGGTCGCGTCTGATTCGCACGAACGGCGGCTCATCGACTTATCACTCGGCTCAAGTGCTGGTGACGCGCCGTTTCACGAACGGTTTCTCACTCAGCTCTGCTTACACGTGGTCCAAGCTCATCGACAATGCGAGCGAGGTGTTTACAGTCGCGGACACTAACCTGCCACAGCAGGCTTCGTTCCCGTCAATCTTCGGCGGGCAGGCGGCCGAGCGTGGGGTGTCGTTCTTCGATCGCACGCACCGGTTCTCGTTGACGTATGTTTACGAGCTTCCGTTCTATAGAGACCAGCGCGGGTTTGTCGGGCACCTGCTTGGAGGCTTTCAGCTCTCAGGTGTGACGACGTTTGAAACCGGAGTGCCGCTCACGGTCGTGAATGGACAAGATGCGGACTCGATTGGTGGAAACCTCGATCGACCGGACTTCAATCCGAATGGTCAACCAGGAGTTCGTGCAGTGCCGGCGATTGCAACAGCCGCCCCCAATGTTTGTCATGTTGCGGCCGGGGTGACGTTCTACACGAATCCCGATGCGGCGGGTGCGTGTATCAATCCGGCGAACGCGCAATATATTGGATTGCTGGCGGGCAGTGGACGTCGCGGTAATCTCGGGCGCAACACGTTGCGAACTCCGGGTCAGAATAACTGGAACCTTAACCTGCTGAAGCGAATTCATGTTGGTGAAGCAAGTTCTGTTGAGTTGAGGGCGGAGTTTTATAACGTCTTCAATCATCCGCAGTACGGGACGGCGAGCGTGAGTCCATTCTCGCCGGGCAGTACTGGTGTGCCGGCGAACGTGTTTACTTCGGCGGCGGGACAGTTCCTCCATCCCGAGTTCTCTGACGGCGGCGGCCGCGTGATCCGTTACCAGTTGAAGTTTTCCTTCTGAGAGGCTCGCGAACGATTGTAGGGCGGCGTGCTTGGACCGGGTCAGTACAGGGAGCGGTAGCGACCTGGTCTCTCCATGACCCGAGGTGACGGGGTGACCAGGTCGCTCTGTACTGACCCGGTCCAAGCATGCCGCCCTACAATTGCGTCTTAATGTGGTGCGCCGAGGAAGGAGGCGAGGCGGAGGAGATCGGCGAAGACGCCTGCCGCCGTTACCTCGGGTCCGGCGCCTGGTCCTCTTACAATCATCGGCTGCGTGTTGTACCGCGCGGTTTGGAAGCTCACGATGTTGTCGCTGCCACTCAGGCTTGCGAACGGATGGTCCACCGGATACCGGCGCATCTGGGCCGACAAATTACCGTCACTGTCGATCGTGCCAACATACCGCACCACCTGACCTGCTTCGCGCGCGGAGTTCAACAACGCCGCCATCGTCTGATCGTCTTCAGCCGCCAGACTCTCAACATGAACAGAATCCATCTCTACTTCAAGCCCCATTTCCCGCGCGAGTATGATCAGTTTGCGAGCGACGTCCATGCCCGATAAGTCCTCGCGTGGATCCGGTTCAGTCAACCCCAAAGAATGCGCTTCTCGCACAACTTCAGAAAACGTACGGTGACCGTCGAGCGAGTTGAAAATGTAAGAGAGCGTGCCCGATAACACGCCCTCGATCTTGATAACTTCATCACCTGTCTCAACCAGGCCGCGAAGCGTCTGAATGATCGGTAGTCCGGCTCCGACATTCGTTTCGTAAAGAAAGTACCGTTGATGCCTGCGAGCGGTTTCGCGCAAGCTACGATACGCAGCGAACGGTCCGGCGTTACTCTTTTTGTTCGGCGTGATGATGTTGATGCCTTTGGAGAGCCAACTTTCGTAATGCTCGGTTAATTCAGCGCTCGCGGTCGCGTCGATCAGCACGGCGTGTGGCAGATGGTCCGCATTCACATGATTGACAAAACTCTCGAGGTCAGCGCTTTTCGAGCTCTCGGATAACTCATCGCGCCAGCGATCGAGCGCGAGATGCCGATCGGCGAGGACCATCTGGCGACTGTTCATGATCCCGCGCACTCTTAAATCGATGCCGCGGTTTCGCTTGAGCTCTTCGATTCGAGTTTGTAGTTGGCTCAGCAGCGTGCCGCCTATTAACCCGGCGCCAATCACGCCGATTGAAAGCGTCTGGTTCGAGAGATAGAAGGCGGAATGTACGGCTCGCAATGCCCTCGTTGCTTCAGCCTGTTCGATGACGGCCGAGATGTTCCGTTCCGACGATCCTTGCGCGATTGCCCTGACGTTAATGCCGGCCTTTCCGAGCGCACTAAAAAACTTTCCGGCCATGCCCAGGCGCTCGATCATGCCATTGCCTACCATCGCGACGATGCAACAACCGTCTGTCAGATCCACCGTCTGAATCTCTCCACGCTGCATTTCGACAACAAACGTCTCCTCAACGGTCTTCTTCGCGAGCGCTGCGTGTACGCGCGGAACCGCGAAACAGATCGAATGCTCCGAGCTCGCCTGTGAGATCATGACGACGGACACATCGACGGCACGCAGAGCGCCGAACACTTTGTGGGCCACACCCGGAATGCCGATCATCCCCGTGCCTTCCACGTTGATCAGGACCATGTCTTCGACTGCGGCAAACCCTTTGATCGGCATGTCCATTGGTGAGGTAGCGGATATTTTTGTGCCCGGCGCATCCGGCTTGAAAGTGTTTTTGATCGCAACTGTGATGTTGTGTGCGATCGCGGGCGACATCGTGCTGGGATGAATAACCTTTGCGCCGAAGTACGCTAGCTCGGCCGCTTCCTGGTACGAAAGCTCAGGTACAACTACAGCCTCCGGAACCCTTCGCGGATCGGCGCTGAACACTCCGTCAACATCGGTCCAGATCGTGACCGTATCCGCGCCGAGTAATGCGCCGAAGATGGAAGCTGAGAGGTCGCTGCCGTTTCGTTTGAGTGTCGTTGCGACTCCATCATGCGTCGAGGCGATATAGCCGGTGATTACAAGGAAGTCAGTCTCGATGGATTGTGCCTGCAGTTTCTGTTTTGAAGTCTGCCAATCAACTGTAACGGTGTTGGCGTTCGGCTCGACTACTAGCGTCTTGCGCGCGTCGAGCCAGGTCGAGCGATGGTCGTGAGATTCGAGGTAACCGTGCAGGAGTTGGGCCGACCACAACTCACCGTGGCCGGAGACGAATTCAATAATGCGCTCGGAAGCGAGTCTGGTGATCCAAACGCCTCTCAGCACTTCCTTGATCGCGCTGAAATCCGAGTGAACTGTCTCGCTGAGCATGGAGCTGTTTCGAAGCTTTAGCGCGGTGATGGTTTCGAGGTGCCGATTTTCGAGCGCCTGAAGTTTGTTTAAGTATGATTCGTCATGAGCGGCCGCGAGATTAACGGATTCGATGAGCGCGTTGGTGACGCCACTCATCGCTGAAACCACTACGGCAACACGCTTACCCGATTGTTCGGAAAGAATGATCTGACACGCTGCTCGATAACGATCGGCATCAGCGAGACTGGTCCCGCCAAACTTGTGAACTGTCCACATGGCTAACAAGGTAGTTTAGTTCACGCGTAATTGGCAAAAAAATTATTAACGCCTCCGAATACGGCACCCCGTTTTCTTACGCCGAAGGCGTTCGCTAATTTCAGCCCAAGGTTCTAGCTTGCGAGAACCTTGGGAACGTTCAAAAAAATATTATTAAACCCTGAAAGGGTTCGGGGGTTGGCGAACCCTTTCAGGGTTCAATTCATGTTGGCTTACAAACCCAGGGTTGTCGCTGGCGCTCCAACCCTGGGCTGAAATTAGCGAACGCCTTCGGCGTAACTCTTTGAGCGAACGCCTTCGGCGTAACTCTTTGAGCGAACGCCTTGGGCGTAAACTCGTTATTCGTATCTGAGCGCCACGAGGGGATCGACTTTCGCTGCGCGGCGTGCAGGGAGCCAACAGGAGAGCAAGGCGACGAGGGTCAGCAGGGTTGCGATCGCGATCAGCGTTAGCGGATCGCTTATCTTGACTCCGTAGAGCTGTTGGGCCATCTGTTGCTGCCAGCTATCGGGTGCGAAGTATTGATGCTCGAGCAGGCGCTTCAACACATAACCGATCGACGCGCTAACCACGAGGCCCAGCAGCACGAGCTTCATCCCCTGCCAGATTACGAGTCGTATAACTTGAGTTACTTGCGCGCCGAACGCCATGCGAATCCCGATCTCTTTCGTCCTCTGGCTGACGGAATACGCAAGCACGCCGAAGAGCCCGATGGCTGCGAGTACGAGTGCGAGCACACCGAAGAAGCTCAGCAGGCGTGCATAGAGCCGCTCCTGGCCGAGCGTCGCCTCAGCCCTCGCTGATTGTGTGCCAACCTGAGTGACAGGAAGATTACTGTCCAGCTCGCGGACAACCTCGCGCACCTGTTCCGCCAGCGCCCCCGGATTGCTCGTGGTGCGCACGGCGAAATGCATCTCGCCGATGTTCGCCACTTCCTGCCGCCAGGGCGTGTACAGCAACGGCTGATTCTGATCGCGTTGGCGATCGTATTTCGTGTCAGCCACCACTCCTACAATCTCGACTTCACCCTTCTCGTCGACGTTGAACGTGACGCGCTTCCCAAGCACGTCTTCGTTAGGAAAGAACTCATGCTGGAAAGTTTGATTGACCACAGCAACGGCAGGCGCGTGCAGATTGTCCTGCGGCGTGAATTCGCGCCCGCGCAGGAAGGGAATCTCCATCGTCGCGAAATAATTTTCACGCACCATTTGCCGCATCGTGTCGTGCTCCGCGGTGGTGTCGACCGTTTCGCCGGGCAGCAGGAAATCATTAGACCAATTCTCATTTGCAACCAGCTCGACGCGCGCGAACGTTGCTCCACTTACCGACGGCAGATGGTCCAGGCGGTCAAAGAGTTGCTGATAGAAGCGCGACAACTGCTCCTCTTTGTAACCCGCTCGCTCCGGCTGCAACCTGAAGACCAGGAGGTTTTCGGGGTTGAAGCCAAGCTTGATTCGTTGCAGGTTGTAGAGCGTGCGGATGAACAATCCCGCGCCCACCAGTAACAACGCTGATAACGCTACCTGGACCACCAGCAGCCCTTTACTCAAACCCGACACTCGGCCCGTTGTGCGGCTACTTTCCTTCAGTGTCGTACTCAAATCCAGAGTCGTGGCGCGCCACGCCGGAACGAAACCAAACAACACACCCGTCAATAACGAGACTGCGAGCGTAAACACGAGGACGCGCCAGTTCAGACTGAGCTCAACACCGTTAGGTAAGAGTCCTGTCTCGTTGTCAGTGAGCGCCACGAGGGCGCTCTTGCCCCAGTAAGCGAAGACCACTCCGACTATTCCGCCGAGGGTGGCGAGCAGTAAGCTTTCAGTCAGCAGTTGCCGGATCAGACGCCAGCGCCCGGCGCCAATCGCAACGCGGACGCTAATCTCCGGTCGTCGCACAGTTGATCGCGCGAGCAGCAAGTTGGCGAGGTTTGCGCAGGCGATGAGGAGCACGAGCGCGACTACGATGAATAGACCGTAGATAGTCGAAGCATAAGTCTTGCGCCTGTCCATCATTCCGAGATTGCCCGCTTCAAAGATCAAGTGCGGATAATCCTTCGGAGCGAGCTGCGCGGGGTCACTGCTTTTGCGCGGCGGCGGCATCGCCTCGAGTGCGGCAGTTTGAAAAGCGCCGTTCAAGCTTTGGCGCACTTGTTCTTCAGTCGCGCCTGGTTTGAGCCGGCCCATCACATTCAACCACCAGACGCCGGGCGAGGTCGCCGTGGCCAGATTGCTGTTGTCACCTCGCAGCAGCGGCTCGATAGACAGCGGGACCGTGACGGCCGGGTTAAACCCGACTTGCAGTGTGCCGTTGAAGCCGCGCGGTGTGACGCCGATGATCGTGAGAGATTGCTGGTTGAGTTTTAGTTGTTGGCCGATGATGTTGGGGTTAGCGCCAAAGCGGTCTTGCCACAACTGGTAACTGAGAACAATAACCGGAGTAGCGCCGGGGCGATCGTCTTCAGTGGTGATCGCGCGTCCCAGAGTCGGATTTAGTCGCAGGCCGGTGAAGTAGTTGCCTGAGACTGCCTGGCCATCGATGATCTCCGCCTGATCGCCAAGCTTCGCTGTTAATTCGGGAAGTGGGGCGAAAGCGAATAGATCGCTGAGTGGACTCTCCGGCGTAGCGGTTTGTGCGCGGTGCAGCTTTTCAAACACGTCGTAGCGAAACAGTGAAAGGCTTCTCGTGCCCGGTGGTCCATCGACATTCGAAGTGCCACTCATGCCGCTCATTCTGTACTGTCGTCCAGCCTGCCATTCAAGCACCAGCAAGCGTTCCGGATGTTCGACGGGCAAAGTTTTCAACAACACAGCGTCGACAACGCTGAACAGAGCGGTGTTCGCACCGATACCGAGGGCCAACGAGAGGACGGCCACCGCCGTGACGCCGGGACTACGGCGCAACATGCGGAACCCGTATTTCAAATCACGCAGCACTGTTTCAACTGGGGCGAGACTGCGTCGTTCGCGATGAGTCTCTTTCACTTGTTCGACGCCGCCGAACTTTCGCAACGCGAGATAACGTGCTTCCTCGGGAGTCATCCCCTGACGCAGGTGGTCCTCAATCTGCATCTCGAGATGCGCGTTGATCTCGTCCAGCATCTCCTGTTCGAGTCGTCGTTTCAGAAACAGACCGCGCAGTTTCGAGAGAAAGATTCGCAAGCTGGTCATGGTTTATTTCTCCGACGGCGTGAGGAAGCGAGTGACGATTGTAGAAGTTCGGCGCCATGCGTCTTCTTCCACGGTCAGTTGTTTTCGTCCGGCGCGGGTCAGTGAATAGTATTTGGCGCGGCGATTATTTTCCGACGTGCTCCACCGTGTGCGGATCCAGCCCATTTGTTCGAGTTTCAGCAGTGCGGGATAGATCGTGCCCTGATTGAGCTCGAGCAGATCGCCGCTGACCTGTTCGATACGACGGGCGATGCCGTAACCGTGCAGCTCGCCGAGAGTGGCGAGCGTCTTGAGGATCAATAGATTCAGAGTTCCCGGCAGAACTACGTGCTTAGTGTCGCCCATGTAGTCTCCTGTTGATGAACTACAGGAGTATAGGCCGGCTTCGTGTAGGCAGTCAACAGGTCGAGGAGTCCCTCTGCGTCCTCTGCGGAAAAAGAACACGACGACCACGTAAACCGCAGAGGACGCAGAGACTACTCAGAGAATTGATTATCCCGCAGCTCGTTTGACGAGGTCTCGCTCGATCATAAGATGACCCTGGTATCCGATGGCTGTGAGCAAGATCGTGATCCGGTCGCTTCCTTTGATCTCACGTTCAAAGATCCCCATCAAATTCTTTAACGGGCCGCCGTCGATAACTACTTTGTCTCCGGGTTTCAACTCGTGATTGGTTTTGACAAAACCAGTCTCGTCAATGCGCTCACGAATAATGTCGATGATCTCCTGGTCAACAGTCGCCAGGCTCTCCCCGAAACATACGACATTTTGAATTCCGCGAGTGAAACGGACCTTGGATAGTTGTTCCCGTGCATTGAACTTAACGAATAGATAGCGCGGGAAAAGTGGCTGCGTGATGTAAGTTGGTGCG
>Ga0068859_100005228_pt1 | contig 13187 bp, 13 predicted proteins | sample KBSSwiS22_FD_66585 | JGI IMG/M metagenome (GOLD analysis project Ga0068859, IMG submission 66585) | Switchgrass rhizosphere microbial communities from Kellogg Biological Station, Michigan, USA - KBS Switchgrass S2-2 | ecosystem: Host-associated > Plants > Roots > Rhizosphere > Soil ... | reverse complement strand
CGGGCAGCGCGACTGGGTGAAAGCCGTTGCTCTTGTACCACTGCACCATCTTGTCGTCGCCTTCGCTCGTGTACAGCTTCGCGGCCTTCACGTCGTCGAGCGTCTTGAGCGGCTTCTTGGAAAAGAGCTGCACCCAGCCGCCGCTACCCCAGCAGAGCAGACGGAATCCTTTGGCTTCGAGTTTCTTCTCGAGCAGAGGTGTCAGTTTTTGCTGCACGTACGCCGCCTCTTCGTCACTCTGAAAGAAGAAGGGCATGCCGAACACGTTGAAGGCGTCATCGAGCTGGGCAAGGCCGGCCACCATCAAGAGGCTCGACTGCAGCTGATCGACGCCGGGCCGCATCATGCGGACGGTCGATGGCTCGTCGCCCTGAATGCCACCGGCGTACACCGTGACCTTCACGCGTCCGGACGTCTTCGCATCCCACTGCGCGCCCATGTCGAGCAGCGCTTTGTGCCACGTCGAGTTGACCGGCGCCTGCGTCGCGAGACGCACGGTGATCGGGGCAAAGGCAGAGACCGGTACGGCAATCGCTGCCGCGGCGAGCGCGGCTGTACTCAGTAGTTTTTTCAGGCCTGACATCGTTCTTCCTCCAGAGGTCACTTCGCGAAGTGGGCGTCTTCCTGGTCCAGGAGCGCCCGCGCGCGTCGTTGTGCAATGAGATTGGCGAGGCGATTCGAAGGGTCCTTGTTCGGGTCGACCGCGATCGCCTTCTTTAGCAGTTCTTCGTACTCGGCTTTGTTCTGCGCAGGCACCGAGACGCCTGTCGCGAGCAGGACGTACGGGCTCGCCGAGACACCGCCCTGCAACTCCACCGCGCGGGCGAAGTGCTTGCGCGCCTGCTCGGTGCTGCCACCGAGCGCTTCGGGCAGGCTGTCGATCGAAATCATCAGTTCGTGAATGGCGCCCTTGCTCCACGACTCGTCGAGCACGAGCGCTCGCTCGGCCAGCGCCCGAACGGTTGGCAGATCGATCACGAGATCCGGCTGATCGATGCCGAGCGCAATCGCTGCACCCCAGGACGCCGCCGTCCAATAGAGGAGCGGCACATCTTTCTTCTCGGCCTTCGCCAGCACGACGGCCGGATCGGTCAGCAGTTTCTTGCTGCCGCCGGGGAAGCGGACGTCCACCGCGCGCAGACAATAGTTCTTGCCGCGCACGTAGAGCTTGAGCGCCCGGTCGCGTAACGCTTTTGACTCGTCGTGCCGTGCCTCGCCGATGATGTCCGCCTCGGTCTCGACGAAGGCGTAGCCGTACTGCGTGAACCCACTGCACGTTGCGATCAGCAGCGGCGCGTGCTTGGGTACGGAGTCCAGCAACGACTCGTACAGCTTCAGGGCAAACGGAACGGCGTCACGAACGAGATCGGGATCCTCGTCACGCGAGAACACGTCGCCGGTGTCCGACAACGTGTTGGCGACCGTCTTGACTGCCATGGTTTTGATCGAACACCCACCGAGCGCCGCCAGGGACGTCGTGAGCACGAGGGCGCGGGTCAGAGAGCGGCGTGGGTGCAACATCGGGTGGAAGGCTCTGGAGTCGAATGCGCCAATCACGTGCGGCGCAGCTCAATCGGGGGAGCCTGGCCCAGGAACTGATGACGAAAAGACTAGCATGCCGTCACTGCGGCCGGGCCGCCGGGGACGGTGCCGGCGCCAGGTAACTGCGCCGGGCCCGCACGGTGATGCCGGGCTTGCGCACCCGCACCTGCAGATCGTGCACCCTGCCATCCGCGCGTTCCGGCGTAAACCCTAGCGTGTATTGGTAATGCAGCTCCTGCATCACCGCCGTGAACGTCGCATTGACATCGTCGTTCCGGCCCAGGACGAAATGACCCCCGCCCGTCTGCTGGGCAAGCCGCCGAATCAGCTCGTCAAGGGCGCGAGGCCCAAGTGGCGCCGGACTGCCAAACAGCATGCCCGGTGTCGGCGAGAGCGGAATCTCGGCCTGGTTGGCCAACGGCGTGGATCGGAACTGGACGATGTAGATCATGAGCTCGTCGATGCGGGCGCGCTGGAAGATGGCGTCGGACGTGGCGCGGCTGGCGGTGTCCATCCCATCGGTCAGGACCAGGATGATCCGGCGACCGCCCAAGGGGGCCAGCGACGTCATCGTCTGATCGATTGCGTCCCACAGCTTCGTCGGGTTGCCAATGTGCATGTCGTCGCGCAGCGACTTCAGGAGTCGGTCGCGATCGGACGTGAAGTCCGGACTGAGATCGACGCGATCGCTGAAGCTGCCCACGCGCACCCGATCGCCCGGCATCATGCGGATGACGAACTGCTCCGCCGCCTGCTGGGCGAGTCCGAGGTTCAGCGTCATGCTCGCGCTCGTGTCGATGAGCAGCGAGGCCGTGATCGGCTGGAGGCCGTTGACGAACACCGTCAGCGGCTGCAGACGGCCGTCGTCATAGACGTCGAAGTCGCCGCGCTGGAGATTCGGGACCATCTCGCCGGAACGGTCGAGCGCGGTGGCGTAGATGGCGACGGTCTCCGTGCCCGTACGGAACACCGGGGCCTGCGATGGGGGATTCTGCGCGCCGCGAACGCCGAGCGCGGACGCGAGCGTGAGCATGAACGCGATGCCGGCGAGCCGTGCCATGCGTTCCGTCGTGGCCCGTCTATTTCGAGGGCGCCGTCGCGGGTTCGGCCGCCGTGGCTGCGAGGCCGGCTTTCGAAGCCAGGTACCCCTTGCGCGCGCGCACGGTCATGCTGGGAATCTTCACGCGCACGTCGAGTTTGTGCATCGTGCCGTCGAGATTGTCCGCCGAAAAGCCCAGCACGTACTGCCGGTGCAACTCGTCGGCCACGCGCGTGAAGACCGAGTTCAGGTCGGCGCCGAGCTGGAGTTCGTAGTAACCGCCGCCGGTCGCCGACGTGAGCGGCGGCAGATTCTTGTCGGGGTGTGTCTCGACGAAGCGCTGCCCGTTGTTAAATCTCGTGTGCTTGCCGATCCCGTAGATCATGAAGTCTTCGGTCACCGCCCGATTGAGCACCTGCTTGGCGTTCATGACTTCGCTACGGTCGTCTTCGCCATCCGTGAACAGCAGGATGACGCGTCGGCCCGTCTCGCTCGCGATGGCCGTCATGCTCTTGTCGAGCGCATCCCAGAGGTACGTGCCGTTGCCGAAATCGAGATCGTGGATGCTGCGCACCAGCGCGTCGCGATCGTTCGTAAATTTTGGACCGATGAAGATCTTCTCGCTGAAGCTGCCGACCTTGGCGCGATCCTCCGGCAGCATCCGAAGCACGAAGCGCTCGGCCGCGTCCTTGAGCAGATCGATGTCGAGCGTCATGCTGCCGCTCGTGTCGAGCATGACGACCACGGTGATCGGCTGCACGTCGCTCTTGAAGATGGTGAGCGGCTTGAGGACGCCGTTGTCGTAGATTTCGAACGCCTTCTCGTTGAGATCCGTCACGAGGTGATTGTCGGCGTCGAGAACCGTGGCGTAGATGGCGACGGTCTGCGTCGTGCTGCGGAATACCTGTGCCGGGGTCTTCACGACCAGGACGAAGACGGCGCACACCGCGAGGGCCAGAGAGACGGAACGGGTCATGGTGATGTCACTTCCCAGCACAGGAGCGGGCAGGCGCTGCGGACATCACTAGACTACGCCAGATGGGCCATTGGTAGCGTCAACTCGAAACTGGCACGCCAAAAGCCAAAAGTGCGACGCGTATCAGCCCGACCTCGATGGCGACGCGTCGTGGCTCTGTGGGCTTCGGGCTTTGAAGTCTTGAGTTGATTCGCGATTCTTAACTGTCCTCGTCCGCCAGCTTCGACACCCCAAACGCGAGGGCGACGACGGCCAGGGTGCCGCCAACGAGCGCGGGGAGGAGCCAGGTCGGAAGGCCGGGTGCGGCCGTTCCCGTGCCTGATGGAGTGGTCTGGGCGAAGAGGCTCGACTGCCGGGCGAACAAGTCGCTCACGGCCGTCCATCCGGTCGAGGCGAAGGCCGAGAAGCTGCCCATCAGCCCGCCGGACCAGACGGCCAGAATGGCGGTGACCGCCACCAGACCGGCGATTTGCGCCATCAACAGCGGCCGCGCGGCGCGCCGTGTCGCGTCTTCGCGCGCGCGCATCTGGGCGCGGAGCCAGACGATGCCCGAGTCGGGCAGGCGATGGTACTCGTCGCCAGTGTCGCGCACGTCGGTGATTGCGGAAGCGACGATGGCGAGATCCGAGCAGCTTGCGCACGAAGCGACGTGCGCGGCGAGGGTCGCGTCCGCGCGCGCGGGCCACTGGCCGATGGCGATGAGATCCAGCACGTCGGTCTCGCGGGCGCACGGGATCATCGGGCGGTTCATGACTGAGCTCCGCGATGACCGAGCAAGTCCGCGAATCGGCGCCGCGCCCGCAGGAGCAACGTCTTCACGCTCGCCGGCCGCACGCCCATCGTCTGCGCGATTTCCTCGTGTGACGCGCCGTGCGCGTAGGCCAGCAGCAGCATGGCGCGTTCGCGGCCGCGGAGCCGGCTCATCGCCTGAGTCACCCCGAGTTGCGTGTCGAATGATGTGCCACTCGCGCCGCCGGGCATCGTGTCCGTGTCGTGATCGACCTCGACGGGACGCGTTTTTGCGCGGCGGAAGCGATCGTTCGCGAGGTTGGTGGCGATGCGGAACAGGTAGTGACGCCGATGGGCCTCGCCCTCGAGCGGCACCGAGGCGCGCAGGAACCGGTAGTAGGTGTCCTGCAGTAAATCGTCGGCCGTGTGCGGATCACCCGTCAGCCGGTGCAGATAGGCCCAGACCTGTCGCGATGTGCGGTCGTAGAAGCCCCGGAAGGCTTCCTCGTCCATCTGCAGCGGAACGTCCATCTCGACAGCGCGGTCGGCTGTTAAGTCGAGGATGGTCAGGGACGTGTCACGGACAGTCATGGTGGCGGCGCCCGCTCACGCCCGCGGCCGGGGCCCGGCCAGCGGTTCGAGCAGACCCAATCGCCCTGAAAGGATATACGAGGCGCCCGAGGCCAGGATGAACCCAATGCCGACCGCCAGAATCAGCAAACCTGGGATGGTCAGGACGTTCTCGCTGTCCGGCCAGTAGCGCTGGCCGATGAGCAGCCCGATGCCGGCCATGCCGAGGACGATGCCCGCCTGGACCGACCACATGATGCGATTGATGGGCGCGCTCACGCGGGGCGACGGGCCCTCGCTGGTCACGGGCATATCGAGCAGCAGCCGGTTCGTTGCGGCGGACTCGAGGTAGGCCTGCACGTCGGCGCTCGACGACAGGCGTTCCATCAGACGGTTGTGAATGTCCATCTGGAGCTTGGTCGACCGCAGCCAGCGCCGGTGGGCGAGGATCGTGCGGACGAGCCAGATGAGCACGTATCCGAGGCCCGAGACGCCGGAGGCGACACCGATGAACGTGAAGATGTCGCGAATCTGTTCGGCCGTCGCCGAACGCGGATAGCGGCTGTTGTCCCGTTCGACGTCGCGCGACGTCCGCGCAAAGTCGAGGTAAAAGGTCGGATCGCGTGGCACTTCGGGGTGCGTCGCGAAGAACGTCGCAAGCGCCGGATAGGTCTGCAGGTAGTTCTCGTTCGTCATGAGCGTCGGGTCGAGCTTCAGCACCTCACCGAGATTCGGCGGGAACTGGCGCATCAGGTCGCGGAAGTCGTTCCTAATCTGATCCGCGTTTCGGTTGTCGACCTCGGCCGGCACCATCGGCCTGGCGACAGCTCCTGGCCGCGGGTTCGTCCCCCCGGCTGGCGCTTGAGCCGCGGCAATGGACGGCCCAGCCCAGGCCAGAGCGAGCAGAAGGGTCGAAGCGGCGGCGGCGCGGAACCAATTGGGGGACATTGATGAACTCCTCTGCCCAGTAATACGGGCAGGGGCCCTGACGGTGGACAGACAAGGGACAGACAAGACCGGGAGTCTTATGAAACCGGGAGTCTTAAGACTCCCGGTTTCAAATGTGACAAGCGTCTCCTGGAGTTGCAGGGGTGGGGTAGCGGCGACCCAGCCGGGCGGTCTGGTAACCTTTCGCGCGTGCCGAGCAGGGAAAGATCCCGGGCCTTTTTCGGGGCCGTTGCCACGCTGGCGGTCACGTTTGCCGTGCCACTCGTCTGGCGGGTCGCCCTGGCTGCCTGGGGACCGACCGCCGCCGGGGCGGTGCCGAGCTACCTCCCGGTGCTCGAGGCGGCCAGGCCGCGCGAGGCCTTCGTCGGCGACCCGGTCGAGGACCTCCGCCGAATGGACCCCGGCTATGTCATCGTCGGCGACTCAATGGCGGGGCGGATCGACCCCGAGACCCTGACCGCTCTCGCCCGGGTGCCGGTGGCCCCCGTGCTCGAAAACGCGACCGGTTCCGCCTACTGGTATCTGGTCCTCAAGAACTACGTCGTCGCCAGCGGCGTCCGGCCGCGGCTGGTGGTGATCTTCTTCCGCGACACGAACCTGACCGACGTGACGTTCCGGCTGGATGGTCCGTACCGGCCGGTGCTCGATCACGTGGCGCGCGATGCGGAGCCGGAGCTGAACGATGTCATCGCCGCCCGGACGCGCGGTCCCTGGCGCGCCGTGCATCGCGCGTTCGATGCGGCCTACGCCGCCGACCGCGCGCGCGAGTGGATCGATCCCGCCCTGACGTCCTGGCCCGCCCGCGTCGTGGCGGGCCACGACGCGGCCGCGCTCGTCGCGCGCGCGAACGCACAGTTCACGCTGGACCGCCTGCGCCCGATGGCGCAGGCGGACATCGAATCCGCGGACACGCGCGAGGCCGACTTCGCCTCGCACGTGTCCGCGTCCGTCCTGCCGCTGATGCTCGCGGCCGCGCACGAGCACAATCTCCGGTTGTGCTTCGTGCGCGTTCTCCGACGTCCCGTCAACGGTCAGCCGCCGCCCGAGTCGCCCGAGCTGCAGCGCTATGTCCGCGACCTCCGCGAGTTCATCACTCGCGGAGGCGCGACCTTCATCGACGACCGCGACGATTCGGCCCTGGCGCAACTGGCGTACGCCGATGGTGATCACATCTCGCGTGACGCCCGCGACGCCTACACACGCCGCTTCTGGTCGAAAGTGCAAGGCCAGGCGCCGTGATCTTCCACAGTCTCGACTTCGTCGCCTTCTTCCTGGTGACGACGGCGATCTACTGGTTGCTGCCGCACCGCCGTCAGAACGTCCTGCTCGTCGCCATCAGCTACTTCTTCTACGGCTACATCCACCAGTGGTTTCTCGCACTCATCGCGTTCACGACGGTGGTGGATTACTGGGCGGCGCGGTGGATGGAGCGACGGCCGGAGCGCCGGCGCCTGTGGCTCGGCCTCAGTCTGGCGGTGAACCTCGGGCTGCTCGGTTGCTTCAAGTACTTTGGATTCTTCGTCGACAACGTCCACGCGCTGCTCTCGGTTGTTGGGCTCGATCTGCCGAAGCCCGCGCTGTCGATCCTGTTGCCTGTCGGGATCTCGTTTTACACGTTCCAGGAACTGTCGTACACGATCGAGGTCTACCGCGGCACGCTGCGCGCGCGGCGTGATTTCATCGACTTCGCGGCGTTCGTCTGCTTCTATCCACAGCTGGTGGCGGGGCCAATCGAGCGCGCCTCGCACCTGCTGCCGCAGGTGGAATCACCTCGCACCTTCTCGTGGCCTGCGGCGCGGTCCGCGATGTTTCTGATTTGCTGGGGCTATTTCAAGAAGCTGGTGATCGCGGACAACGTGGGTTTGATCGCGAACAAGGTATTTGCGCTGCAGTCCCCTGGCTTCACGGTTCTCTGGGCCGGCGTGTTCGCGTTTGCGATTCAGATCTACGCGGATTTTTCGGCCTACAGCGACATCGCCCGTGGTGTCGCGCGCTGGCTCGGATTCGATCTGATGGTGAACTTCAACCATCCCTACATGGCCCGCGGTCCGGTCGATTTCTGGCGGCGCTGGCACATCTCGCTGTCGAGCTGGTTTCGCGACTACGTCTACATTCCACTAGGTGGATCGCGCGGTGGCCGTTGGCGGACGATGACCAATGTCTTCATCACGTTCCTGGTGTCTGGTCTCTGGCATGGTGCGAGCTGGAACTACGTGTTGTGGGGCGCCTACCACGGCGTGCTCGTCGTGATCGCCCGGCTGCTTGGACGCGAGAGCCATCGAGATGCACCGCGTGCCGACGCGTGGGCCGTGCTCGAACCGTTGCAGATTCTCGCAATGTTCTCGCTCGCCTGCATCGGGTGGCTGATGTTCCGTGAAACAGACATCCACATGCTGATTCGCGATCTCTCGCTCTCGCCGTGGAGCACCACGCCCGGCGATCGCGCCGTCGGCCGCTACCTCTTCCTCCTCGCGTTGCTCTACTCGTTACCACTGTGGATTCACGGCATCTGGTCCGTTCATGTAGCACCGACGCTTCGTCAGACGGCTCCCTCCCCGGGCTTCACATGGCGCATCGCTGGCCAAACCGTGCTCGCCGGCCTGGCGCTGGCCGCGATCCTGGTCCTTCGCAGCCAGCAATCTCTGGATTTCATTTATTTCCAGTTCTAAGGGCAATTCACCATGGAGGCATGGAGACGGAGGGAGGCCGCACGCTGAGTGACTTGGCGGCCCGGCTCCGCCGGGCCTTTGACGCCCGGAAGAATCCGGAAAATGAACGCCATCTCCATTTCGTGCGCTCATTTTCCGGATTCCTCCGGGCGTCAGCGCCGCGAGACGCGGCGCGCCAAGTCACGAAGTCCTTCACTTCCCCTGACACCCCGAAGAGCTCTTGGTACGCCACGCGGCCAGCGGGACGAACGTGTTGACGCGGCAGGCAGAAGCAAAACCAAGCTGTGCACTTCCAGTTTGGTGATCGATCCTGCCAAGCGCCTCCATGCCTCCATGGTTAAGCTATTGAGAACGAATGCAGCCACTCATTGTTTTTGATCTCGATGGAACGCTCGTCGACTCGCGACTTGATCTCGCCGAGAGCGCCAACGAACTGCTGGATGCATATGGCGTCGAGCCGTTGCCCGTACCAAGAATCGTCGGCATGGTCGGCGAGGGCGCGCGCGTGTTGGTCGAACGCGTGCTGACGGCCGGCGGACTCGATCCGGAGCGGCCCGGCTCACTCGAGGAGTTTTTGCGCATCTACGATCGTCGCCTCCTCAAGAACACGACGGTCTATCCAGGGATCGAGGCGGCGCTCGCCGACGCAGCACCGGAGACGACGATGGCGGTGCTGACCAACAAGCCGGCTCATCACACGGCGCGACTGCTCGATGCGCTGGGGCTGACGCACTGGTTCGGCGGCGGCATCATCGGTGGCGACACGCCGCTCGGCCGCAAACCCGATCCGGCCGGCCTCGCCTCGCTGATCCAGAAAGCCGGCGCCGCGCCGCGCACGACCCTGATGGTCGGCGACTCCAAGGTCGACGTCGAAACGGCCGTCCGCGCTGGCACCCGCCTCTGCCTCGTCCGCTACGGCTTCGGCGGAGCCGACCGGACGGATGTCCCGGCCGCGACCCCGGTCCTCGTGTCAGAGGTCCCAGAGGACCTGGCGGCCTGCCTGCAGCAGTTCGTCGCGGACTGCGCCAGGTCTGCCCCAATCCAGCCAGACGGGCAAAGCCCGACTTGACCGGTCCGGTTTGTACTTATATGCTCGTCTGGTCGTAAACGAGAACGGTCTCAGTACTGACGTCTCGCCGATCGATTTGAGGTTACGTGGCCGAGTCTTCCCAGCGTTTGCGTGCAGTGTCTGATGCGACTCCGGTGCGGCTGTCCCAGTTGGCAGCCGGTCACAAGGCCCGTCTTCACACCGCCAACCTCCCGGCCCAGGATTGCGCCCTCCTCGGCGCTCTCGGCATGACCGATCGATGCGTCCTTCGCATCTGCAAGGTTGGCGAACCCTGCATCGTCCAGGTCCAGTCCACCCGAATCGGCCTCTCGCGATCCGTAGCGGACGGCATCATGGTCGTGCCAGAGACCGCGGGGTAAGCGCCCGTGTCGACCGTGCACTGCGACCCGGGGCCTCCTGCGGCACCGGCCGGTGCGCCCACCAGACCTGAAACTGCGCGGATTGTTCTCATCGGCAATCCCAACACCGGTAAGACCACGCTCTTCAACCGCCTCTGCGGAACCCGCGCGAAGACGTCCAATTTTCCAGGCACCACCACCAGCGTTCGCACCGGACGTGCCGTCGTTGGCAGCGACACCATCGTAGAAATCCTCGATCTGCCTGGGCTCTACCAGCTTTCGCTCGACGTGCCTGAAGCGCGGATCGCGCGGGATGTGCTCGGCCGGAAGGGCACGGCCGTCCGCGACACGGACGCGATTCTTGTCGTCGTGGACGCGTGCAATCTCACGCGCAACCTGATGCTGACCGGCGAACTGCTGGCCTATGGGCTACCGGTGGTCGTCGCGTTGAACATGGTGGACCTGGCGCAGCGACGCGGCTTGAGTCTTGACGCCGAGCGGCTCACGCAGCACCTCGGGTGTCGCGTCGTGCCAATCGTCGCGCGCCGTGGTGTGGGAGTCGACGAGCTTCGCCGCGTGATCGGGGACGTGCTCGAACTCGGCGCGGCTGACTCGGTCGCGCCGGTGGAACGGGCCGCCACGCCGTCCATGGCCGCGCTCGCCAGTTGGGCCGAAGACATCGTCGAAGACAGCGTCGGCGGATCGGGCGCGGTGGGCTCGGCGACCGACACGGTCACCGAGCGCATGGACAAAGCCTTCACGCATCCGGTGATTGGCCTGATGGTATTTCTGGCTGTGATGGTGGGATTGTTCTGGACCCTGTTCGCGCTTGCGGCGGTGCCGATGGCGCTCATCGAGGCGACATTCGCATACTTTGGCGATCTCACCGGCCGGATGCTTCCGCCGGGCCTGATTCACGACCTTGTGTCGAAGGGCATCATCGGTGGCATCGCGGGCACGGTTGTGTTCCTGCCGCAGATTTGTCTGCTGTTCTTCCTGATCAGTCTGCTCGAAGACACGGGATACCTCGCGCGCGCGGCGTTCGTGATGGACCGCCTCCTCTGCCGCTTCGGGCTGCCTGGCCACGCGTTCGTGCCGCTGCTGACGTCTCATGCCTGCGCGCTGCCGGGCATCATGTCCACGCGTCTCATTCCGGATCGCCGCGATCGCATCGCCACGATTCTGGTCGCGCCGTTCATGAGCTGCTCGGCGCGCATGCCGGTGTACGTGTTGCTGACGGCGCTGTTATTCAAGGATCATCCGCTCATCGGCGGCGCCGCGTTCGCGGCGTGTTACCTGCTTGGTGCTGGCGCTGCGATGCTGAGCGCGTTGCTCTTCCGGAGCACGATCCTGCGCGGCCGCGCGCGGCCGATGATTCTGGAGCTGCCGTCCTACAAGGCGCCGTCGTTCATCAACGCGGTCGTCACCGCGAAGGACCAGGGCCTGGCATTCCTGAAGACGGCGGGCACGGCGATCATGGCGATTTGCGTCGTCATGTGGTGGCTCAACACGTTCCCGCGCGTGCCGATACCGCCGGAGGCGGCCAGGCTTGCTGCGCAGGCCGCGGCGACGCCAGACCCCGTGCAATCCTCGGCGTTGCAGGCACAGGCCGACGCGGTCGCCGCGCGCGCCGAACAGGCTGGCAGTTTTGCGGGTAAGCTCGGCCGCGGTATTCAGCCCGTGTTCGCGCCGCTCGGCTACGACTGGCAGCTGACGGTGGGCGTGCTCACGAGCTTTCTTGCGCGCGAGGTGTTCGTCTCGACGATGTCCGTCTTGGTGGTGGATACGACGCCCTCGTCGGACACGAACGGGGTGATCGCGAAGATTCGATCGGCCAGACGAGACGATGGCGGGCTGATCTTCACAACGGCGACGGCGACGAGCCTGCTCGTCTTCTTCGTTCTCGCGATGCAGTGTCTGCCGACGCTCGCCGTCACGCGCCGCGAAACCGGCCACATCAAGTGGGCCGGCCTGCAGCTCGCCTACATGTCAGGTGTCGCCTACGCCTGCGCGTGCATTGCATATCAGGGCTTGCGGGCGTTCGGTATTTCGTGAACGATCGATGAGGCAGCGATGAACGATCTCACGCAATTCATCGTCGTGACCCTGCTCGCCGCGGTTGCCCTGATCGCGTTGCTGCGGCCGTACCTGCGTCCCGCAAGCAAGAAGTCCTCTTCAACGGGTGAGGCTGGATGCCCGGGTTGCGGGACGTGCGACGACGCCCCTGTTATTACACCAAGCCGGCGCTAAGCGTCCCGCCAATACGCAGGAGACCGGGTGTGGCACTTCAACACCCGGCCTCCTCGTGTGAGCGGATTACATCGCGAGCTTGGTGAGGGTTTCCTTGTCCGCGGCGCTGGCCGTGTGCAGGAACTTGTCGAGGATGCCCGCAATCGTCTTGACGCCCTCGGGCGCCTTCGGATCCTTCATTACTTCTTCGACCTTCGGCTTGTCGGCGGCGTTGATGCTGTGTTGCATGCCGACCACAGCCTGAATCAAGACCTTTTCCTGCGCGGTCGTCGTCGGATCCGCGGCCAGCGTCTGCAGCGTCTTCTTCTGCTCGTCGTTCGGGAAGTGATTCACCGTGACGAGAATGCCAGCGATGGTCTTGACGGCCTTGGACTGCGGGGCCTGGGCCAGGACGGGGTTGACGAGGAAAGCGAACAGCAAGAGCAGTGCGGACGCGAGCGTGATTCGGTATCGCATGGTGATCCTCCAGGGCGGTTGGTTGTCAGCGCTCACTGGGGAGCAGGCTCTACGCGCTGGCTATTGATCCGTCGAGCGCGGAGAGAAGACGACTCAGTTCTTCGAGTTCTACGTCCGGGATGTCGTGGAACTGAACGGCAAACCCGATGGTCGTGTCCACGTAGACGACCGTACCGGGGAACGAGAGATTGTGGCTGCCGATGATGACACTGATGACGGTATTGTCGCCGGGCGTCGGCGACGACAGGCTCTGAATGAAGCAGCCGCCGACGCTGATATCGGTGATGCGGCAGCGCGTCGCTCCGGACGAACCGCTGAACGTCCCGTCGAAGGGGCGCATGACACGCGGATGCTTTCGTCGCTCGTCTGCCACCAATCTGCCTTGTGTAGGAGCCTAACACGGCCGCCAGCCGCTGGTTTGAGACACTATCGACCTCCAGGGACGTCTCCCTGGCCGAAGACCGCACAGTTTCGGCGTCGAGCAACCAAAGGCGTGTTTTTGCCGCCCGCTTGTCCCGGCGCAGGGGGGTGTTGGCCGCCCTTTCTGTAAGTCGGTCGTCACTTATATACGATGGCTCATGCACCTCGCGCTTGAATGGCA
>Ga0068859_100005226_pt1 | contig 13191 bp, 9 predicted proteins | sample KBSSwiS22_FD_66585 | JGI IMG/M metagenome (GOLD analysis project Ga0068859, IMG submission 66585) | Switchgrass rhizosphere microbial communities from Kellogg Biological Station, Michigan, USA - KBS Switchgrass S2-2 | ecosystem: Host-associated > Plants > Roots > Rhizosphere > Soil ... | reverse complement strand
CGGCAAGTGGGTGCTCGCGAACCTCCTCGGTGCGCCTCCGCCTCCACCACCCCCCGACGTCCCCGCATTAAAAGAAGCCGGCGAGAGCGGACAGCCACGGGCGCTGCGCGAGCGGATGGAGGTGCACCGCAGAAACCCGGTCTGTGCAACCTGCCATGTGCGGATGGATCCAATCGGGTTCGCGTTGGAGAATTTCGACGCCGATGGAACGTGGCGAGCGGCGAGCGACGGGGCACCGATCGACGCGTCGGCGTCTCTGCCGGACGGCACGACATTCGACGGCATCGCCGGCCTGAGATCGCTGCTCGTCACTCACAAGGAAGACTTTGCCCGCACCTTCACGTCGAAGCTGCTGGCCTACGCTGTGGGGCGCGGCATCGAGTACTACGATCTGCCGGCTGTGCGCAAGATTGCCCGTGACGCAGCCGCCGGCGATTACCGCTGGTCGGCGATCATCAGCGGCATCGTGAACAGCACGCCGTTCAGGATGTCAGTCGTCAGTCATCAGTCGGCAGTCGCCAGTCGACAGTCATCAGTCAGATGATTGCCGATGGACGATGGCCGATGGACGATGGACGATTGAGACTGACGATGGACGATCGACGATGGACGACTGAAGATTGAGGATTGAAAATGTTTATCTCGAAAAAAGCGATTTCCCGGCGAACGGTGCTCCGCGGACTCGGCGCGGCGGTCGCGCTTCCGCTGCTCGACAGCATGATCCCCGCGTTGTCGGCGATGGCGAAGACCGCCGGCAAGCCGGTCAACCGCTTCGGCGTCTTCTACGTGCCGAACGGCATGATCATGAAGAACTACCTGCCCGTCGTCCAGGGCGCCGGGTTCGAGATGACGCCGACGCTGAGTGCCCTCGCGCCGTTCCGCGAGCAGATGCTGGTGTTGAGCGGATTGAACAGCATTGCATCGGCCGGGCGCCCGGGCGGCGCGCACGCCAAAGCCAGCACGCGCTTCCTGACCGACGTCTCGCCGCCGACGAGCGAGACATGGCTCGATGCCGGCGTCTCCATGGATCAGATCCTGGCGCAGGAGACAGGCAAACACACGCAGTTCGCGTCGCTCGAGCTCGCGATCGAATCGGGTGAAACCGCCGGCGCATGCGACACGGGCTTTGCGTGCTCGTATACGAACACGCTCTCGTGGAAGAGCGCCAACACGCCGCTGCCGACGCAGAACGATCCTCGCGTGGTCTTCGAGCGGCTGTTCGGCGACAGCGTCAGCACCGATCCCAAAGCGCGCATGGCGCGCCTGAGCCAGCAGCGAAGCGTGCTCGACGCCGTTGGCCGAGAGATCGCGCGGCTGCAGGGCGCGCTGCCGCAGGCCGATCGCACAAAGCTCACCGAATATCTCGACGCCATTCGCGATGTCGAGCGCCGCATTCAGATCGCGGAAGCGCAAAGCGATGAGCAGCTGCCGCTGGTTGAGCACCCGACGGGCATTCCTGCCGGCTGGGAAGACCACGTCACGCTGATGTCGGATCTGATCGTGCTCGCGTATCAATGCGACTTGACGCGTGTCATTACGTTCATGACGGGCCGCGAGCAGAGCGGTATGACGTATCCGCAGATTGGCGTGGCCGACGCGCATCATCCGATCTCGCACCATCAGCAGGAGCCGGAGAAAGTCGCGAAGGTCGCCAAGATCAACGCCTACCACGTGTCGATGTTCAGCAAGCTGCTGTCGAAGATGCAGGCGACACCCGACGGCGACGGCAGCCTGCTCGATCACGTGACGATGATGTACGGAGCAGGCATCGCGGACAGCAACGCGCATGCGACGAGCGACATCCCCGTGATGCTCGTCGGTGGCGGCACTGGCCACCTGAAAGGCGGCCGTCATATCAGGTTCAAAGATCTGCCGCTGGCGAACCTGCATCTCACGCTGCTCGATCAGTTCGGTGTGCACTGGGATCGGATTGGCGACAGCACGGGAAGGATCGATGCGAATCTGCTCTCGCTATAGGGCCGTTCTCGCTCTCCTCGCCGCGCTATGGATCGCGGGAGCCGCCGTGTCGGATGTGGCGCGCGCCGCGTCGCCAGACCTGCGTTTGATACAGGCGGTGAAAACGAAAGACGTCCAGGCGGTGCGCACGCTGCTGAAGCAGCGCATCGACGTCAACACACCGCAGGGCGACGGGTCCACAGCCCTTCACTGGGCTGCGCGCATCGACGACCTGGCGATCGCCGATGTGTTGATCCGCGCGGGCGGACGGGCAAACGCCGTCAACGACACCGGTACGGCGCCGCTGCATCTGGCGTGCGTGAACCGGAGCGCCGCGATGGTCGATCGGCTGCTTGCCGCCGGCGCCGATGCGAACGCCGCCATGCTGAACGGCGAGACCGTGCTCATGACGTGCGCGCGGAGCGGCAATGCCAAGGCAGTGAACGCGCTGCTGCTGCGCGGCGCGAAGGTAAACGCGAAGGAAACCGGGCACGAGCAGACCGCGTTGATGTGGGCCGTCGCCCAGAGCCATCCGGACGTGGTCCGCCTGCTGACAGAGGCTGGCGCCGACGTTCACGCGCGATCGAAAACGTATCCGCAGAACGTGGTCGGCGAGGATACACAGCGCGCCGGGCGCGAAGAGCTCAACTACACCGTCTTCGCGGGCGGGATGACGCCGCTTCTGTTCGCCGCGCGATCGGGCGACACAGCGTCCGCCGCGTTGTTGATCGCGGCAGGCGCCGATCCCAACGATCGGCTGCCCGATGGCATGGGCGCGCTTGCGTTCGCCGCCTTCAACGGAAGGGGAGAAGTGGGTGCGCTGCTGCTCGACAAGGGCGCGAAACCCGATGACAACGGTGCGGGGTACACCGCGCTTCACGCCGCGGTGCTCAGAAGCAATCTCATGCTCGTCAACGCGTTGATCGCGCACCACGCCAACCCGAACATCCGGATGACCAAAGGGACGTGGAAGCGGCGCGACGGCGAGGATTTTACGTTGCCGGCGACCCTGATCGGCTCTACGCCATTCCTGCTTGCGGCGAAGTTCCTCGAGCCCGAGATTCTCGCTGCGCTGAAAGCGGGAGGCGCCGACGCAAGCCTTACCATGCCGAACGGTGCCACGCCTCTCATGCTGGCCGCCGGCATCAACTCGACGAACAACGCCAGCCGGCGGGGCGTGCGTGTCGTGGATTTCGGAAAAGTCGAGCCCGAGAGCCAGGCATTGGAGACGGTGAAAACGGTGTTGAGTCTTGGCGGTGACGTGAACGCCACGACTGTGGCGGGCGATACGGCGCTTCACGGCGCCGCTGCAATGGGCTACAACACGGTCATTCAGCTTCTGGTCGATCGTGGAGCCCCGCTCAATGCGAAAAACAAGCGAGGCCTGACTCCGCTTGGCGCGCTGCTCGGTGGCGGCCGTGGCGGCCGAGGGCGTGGAGCGGCGGCAGTTGATGCCGGCGACAATCCTGCCGTGGGTCCGTCTTCCGGCACGATTGCGTTTCTGCGGCAACTCGGCGCAACCGAGTAAGACGCGCGCACCGCTCAGCTGTTATTGCGGCTTTGTAAAGTCGACCTCGAGCTGTACAGGCTTGCTCGTGGCCTCGACGCTAATCTGACGCTCGCCTCCCGCGGCTCTCACAACAACGGAGTGAGTGCCGAGCGGGATTCGATGCCCCTTCAACGGTGTACCCCCAACCAGCGCGCCATCAATCGAGACTTCGGCCGGTTCGTTCGACGTCACGCCGATCGTCGTCTGCGGCGTCAGATTCAGCGTCGTCGTCTCGGTTGGCCTGATTTGCACGGTGCGGATTTCGTCGTAGCCGAGGGAGCGGTTCTGGAACCGCAGCCTGTGCCGTCCGGCCGGGAGCATGGCCTGTGAGCGATCGTCGAGAGGGATCGCCGTGGTCCCTTCACTAACGGTGATCTCCACGCCTGAGAACACCGCAAGCCACCCAGACCCGCTTGGCAAACTGGCAGCCGGCGGTGCGGCCGCGCGGCCTTCACGTGCCGGTGCCGTGGCGGCGGGCCCGGGCGCCTCGGAGGGGGCGGCGGTGCCGGCCGGCTCCTTCGAGCTGATTGCGCTGCTCACACCCGCAACAACCCGAGGCCAATAGCCGATACCTACCCAGACGAGTCCGGCGACGACCGCGAGGGCTGCAACACGCGGCAGCCACGCGACGATTAACTGACGGGTTTCGGCCGCCGCGGCCGAGGCGCGCGACGGGCCTGACGGCTTGGCGGCCTCCCAGCTTGGCGGTGGCGGTTCCCACGTGTCGGCTGGCGGTGGTTCCCACTCGATCGTCTTCGGCTTCGCTGTCTTCGGAGGGGGTGTCCGCGCGGCATATTCAAACACCGGCTCGAGCTCCGGTACAGGCGCAGGCTCTTGACGTGGCGCTGTGGGTGATGCCGGTGCAGTGGCGGGCACCGGCGGCCATGAAGCGCGGCGCGTCCTGATCCAATCGATCGCCGCGGTGGCGGCCATGATGAGATGAATCGACGTGGTCGGCGCCCGTTGCTCGATGACGGGGCGAGCCACCGGCGCCGGGCTTTCGCCGAGCAGCTCGCGAATTTCGTCGGCGAGCGCGCGCGGGTCCACCGAGGTCGGCGACGGAAGTCTCAAGGATGGAACGCCTCCGCCGGGCGCCGACTGCAGACGCCGCAGCAGGTCGGCTTCGCCTTTGGTTGCCGTCGGCGGCAGCAACACCAGCGCGGGCATCCGCTGGTCGACCGCTTTCATGGCGACCGCGCAGGAATCGGCGCCGATCAGCTCATGGCCCTGCAGCTGACGCGCGACGCGTGCGAGCGTGGCGCTTTGCGTACTCCCGGGGTTGACGGCGAGGATCAGGGCCATATGTCTACGACAGAACTTATCTCATAATAAGATGACGCTGTGAACACCGGTCTCCCATCTCTTCCACGCGAAGTCCAAGCGCTTCGAACCATGCTGGACGCGCGCCTTAACGCATTAGAGTCTGCCCTGGCCGATCCCAGCCAGCATGCCTCGCTTCAGCAGCTGATCCTCGATTTGGCCCGTGTGGCCACCGAAGAAGCGGACGCGGCGGCCCGCCAGGCGTGCCTCGAAGCCGAGCAGCAGGGGCAGGGTCTTGCGGCGTCGGTTCGCGCCGAGGCGCGGGCGGCCATCCAAGCCGAACAGGCGACGGCTGTGTCGCTTCGACAGGGATTGCAGCAGGCGATGACCGCGCTCGAGGCCGAAAAGTCGGCTGGTGCGACTCGCGAGACCCAGCTGGCCGAGTTGCGCAGGGCAGTGGAGCAGGTGCGCGCCGAGCTGCAGACCGAGCGCAAGGCGGGCGAGCAGGTGCGCGCCGAGCTGCAGACCGAACGCAAGGCGGGCGAGCAGGTGCGCGCCGAGCTGCAGACCGAGCGCAAAGCGGGCGAACAGGCGCGAGCGGAGCTGCAGAGCGAGCGCAGCGGGGCCGCCGGCCGAGAGCGCGATTTGAAGCAAGCCCTTCAGGCGCTCGAAGCGGAGCAGGCCGCGAGGGCTGCCGATCGCCGGCAGCTCGACGAGCTGCAGGCCGAGCTGAAAACTCAACGAGCGGCGGCGGCTCGCGAACGCGAGCTTGCCGCCACGCAGCAGGCGCTGGAGCAGGAGCTTCAGAGCGAGCAGGCTGCCCACGCCGCCGTCAGCGAGCAGTTGCAGACGCTGAAGGCCGCCGCCGAGACCGAGCGTGCATCGATCGCGCAGATGCGCGAGGCGGTCAAGCGGCTGAAAGGCGATCTGGAAACCGCGCTCCGCGAAGTCGCGAGCGCCCGGCGCGACGCGGTGGCCGCGCGCGCCGACGCCGACGCGGTTCGAGCCGAGCTCGAGGCTGCACGAAGCGACGTCGAAGTGTCTTCGAAGACGTCGTCGCACTCGCAGGCGGAGCTCGAAAATTCGCTCAAGGACATGCAGCGGTCGGTTCGAGAAACCCAGACGGCGCTGAAGGCGGCCGAAGCGCGCGCAACAGACGCGGAAGCCAGAGCCGCCGATTCGGAAAAGAAGATTGCCAGCGCCGAGAAGCACGGCGGCGACTCCGAAAAACGGATTGCCGACGCCGAAAAACGCGCCGCCGACTTCGAAAAACGCGCCGCTGACTCTGAAAAACGGATTGCCGACGCCGAAAAACGGGTCGCCGACGCCGAGAAACGGTTTGCCGACGTCAGAACAATAGCCGTTGCCGCCGAGGCCCGTGCCATCGACGCGGCGGCGGCGCGCGACGCACTGCAGGCTCTGCTCGACGCGGCGGCACAGGCACCTCAGCTGGCCGGCGAGGGTCGCGGAGTCGATCGCGAGCGGTACGAGGAGCTGCTGGCCGCCAACGAAAGGCAGATTCGATCGCTCGAGCTTGCAGCGCGCGACGCCGACGCGCGCGCCGAGTCCGCCGAACAGGAGCTGCGATCGTTGCGCCGTGGTCCCGAAGTTGCCACCGGTGCCACGGGTGCCACCAGGGACGCCCCGCCCCGGCCTCCAACGCCGGCTTTCACACCGTCTGCGGGAAGTGTCACGCACAGCGGGCCTGCCCGCGCAGCGCAACGCTTCGTCATGCCCGAGCCGATCGATATTCAAATCGACGGAATCACCGCCAAGCTGATCGACCTATCGATCACCGGCGCCCAGATTCTGGCGCCCGCGGCGCTGAAGCCCAATCGCGTCATGAAGCTCACCATTCCGCACAAAAACAGGGTGATCACCTGCAAAGGGAAGATCATGTGGTCGAAGCTCGAAACCGCCATCAAAACAGGCGGCCAGCTCTGGTATCGCGGCGGCCTCCAATTCTCCGCGTCCGACCCGGGAGCTATCGAGGCCTTCCTCGGGAGCTTGTCTTCCTAGCGCAAGATGTTCTCATATCCCGGCTGATCCGTACAGACCGGATCTCAAGCCGAGTGGATATCGGACCGCATCGTTTCAGCAGCCACGGCAACCGACACGATCGTGATGGCAGCCATCGCGATCAGATAGAACGCGACCGCATCGCGGCCGTAGTTGGCCATCAACGCCGTCGCGATTAGCGGCGCGAGGCCGCCGGCGAGTACCGACGCAAGCTGAGAGCCGAGAGACGCGCCGCTGTACCGAACGCGCGTGCCGAACATCTCGGACAAGAACGCGGCCTGCGGGGCGTACATGGCGCCATGCGATAACAGGAATGCGCCGAGCATCGCCAGCAGCACCATCCGCGGCTGCCCGGTCCCAATCAGCCAGAAAAACGGAAACGCAAAGACCGCGGTCATGATGGCGCCAAACAGGTAGACGGGCCGCCTGCCCACGCGATCGGAGAGCGCGCCGTACAACGGAATGGCCACGGCGTCGCACGCCGACGCGATCAGAATCGAGTTGAGCACTACGTTGCGATCGACGCCCGCGTACTGCGTGGCATAAGTGAGCGAAAACACGCTGTAGATGTAAAACGATCCGTTCTCGGCGACGCGCGCGCCCATGGCAAGCAGCACTTGCTTCGGGTAGTGACGCAAAACCTCGAGCGTCGGCTGTCTGGCTTCGCGCCGGCTTTCCTTCAGTTTCTCGAACGCGGGTGTTTCCAGGATGCTCAACCGGATGTAAAGCCCGATCCCGACGAGGACAATGCTCAGCAGGAACGGGACCCGCCATCCCCAGGAGAGAAACTGATCCTGCGGCAGGCGTGCGAACAGCGAGAAGACGCCGGTCGACAACAGCAGGCCCGCGGGCACGCCGATCTGCGGCCAGCTTCCATAGAATCCTCGCGACCCCTCTGGAGCGTGCTCGACCGCCATCAGGACAGCGCCGCCCCATTCACCGCCGACGCCGAATCCCTGGATGAGTCGCAGCGCGACGAGCGCGACGGCAGCCCACAGTCCAATCTGGTCGTAGGTGGGAAGCAGGCCGATGAGAAACGTCGCGGCGCCCATCAGGACGAGCGTCAGCACGAGCATCGATTTTCTGCCGATGCGATCGCCGTAGTGCCCGATTACCGCGCCCCCGAGCGGGCGCGCGATGAACCCGACGGCGTACGTGCCATACGCGGCGAGCGTGCCGGTGAGCGGGTCGAATGTCGGAAAGAAGACTTTGTTGAAGACGAGCGCCGCTGCGGTGCCGTAGAGAAAAAAATCGTACCACTCGATCGTCGTCCCCGCGAAGCTCGCGAGGGCGATGCGGCGAATCGACGCCGGTTTTGCGTGGGGTGCGGTCGCCATCAGGGTAAGCCGTGAAAGGTGATGGAGTCGCGATGAATTACGGTTGTGAAGGCGCGATCTCGAGCGCGACGGCGGATACCGACGCGGCCGGAAATTCCCATGCGGCGCCGGCGGTGAACGGTTTCTCCACCGTCTTCATCACATTATTGCTGTTCAGATACGACAGCTCCACCGTCGTATCCTCCGCGATCTCGAATACGCGGCCGTTCCGGATCGCCTGTCCGTCGATCTGAATATTGGCCTTCACCGATTTGGCGCGGTCCGTGTTCGCGACGTGGAGAAATACTGTGCCGCCGCGGCGGCTTGCGACCACATCGAGGGTGTCGGGTATCCCGCCTACCTTGATCGCGTGGCTGCCGATGTGGTGCCGATACAGCTGCATCACACGCGCCACCGGCTGCAGGTACGCGCGGTTGTTTCCCCTGGGCGTCGGAATAATCACGGCGTTGTTCTGCCAGCGTGTGCCGCAAAAATCGGCGGCGGTGGCGATTTTCAGCACGTCGCCGTGCCGCTGATGGTTGTTGAGGATTCGGGCGTACGAGACACCCGCCGCCCACGACGCCAGGACGTCGCCGCGATCGCGCCCGGGGACGACGAAGTGACATTCGGTCAACGCGAGCGGTATCTGTTTTCCGCCGAGGCTCTCGCGGACGCTGCGAATCTTCGCGTCGGTGACCTCCCAGGCCTTCATCAGCTGCGACCAGGCGGCGTCTGGATCATGCCGATACAGCTCGCCGCGAAGCACCGGCTGGCGCGCCGAATCGGGATCGAACATGTGGTGGAACGCAAGGTACTGCACGTGCTCACCCGCGACTTCGGCCATGCGCCCCGCCCAGCCGCTGTCGCCCCACGCCACCAGTCGAATATCCGGATCGGCGGCGCGCATCACCTTGGCGAACTCGACGGTCTTGCGGGCCGCCGTTTCGAGGTCGAAGCCGTTCTTGTCGTACGAGGTCTCGTTCCCGATCTGCCAGTGCCTGACGCCAAGCGGCGCCGGGCTGCCGTTCGCCTTTCTGTCGGCATGCCCCGGATCGTTGCAGTAGGCGACCCAGGCGGCGGCCTCCTTCGCATCGGCGGTGCGGATGCTCCCTTTGAACTGCAGGTATTGGCGGCGCCCGTCCGATTCGAAATTAACGCAGACGAGCGGCTCGGCGCCGACCTGGCGGCAGAACCCGACGAATTCGCCCGTGCCCACCTGGTTCGATTCGACCCCGCCCCATAACAAGTTGACCATCGACGGACGTTTTTCGCGCGGCCCCACGCCTTCGCGCCAGCGATAGAAGTCGGCAAAGATTCCCCCCCACCGCATCATCGGCGGTTCGAGCAGACGGGTGACCTCCACGACATCTTCACGCCATTGATCGCGAAGATGATCCCACGCGGCCTCTACCGAGCCGTCCGTTGCGCCCAGCGGCTCCATGAACTGCATGTAGAGATAAGGCGATAACTCAAACAGCGGCGTGGGGTCGACGACGATCGCGCCGGCGTCTTGCCGGGCGGCCGTAACCTGCGCCGACGCGAACCCTGCCGTGGCGAGACCAGCTGCGGCCTTGGAGGACTCCTTGAGGAACGTTCGTCTTTTCATGGTTCTAGTCTAGTTCTCGGCCGAATCTTAAGGCACACCGCTTGCACCAGTGAAATCGCATGATTGCCCAGAGGTCCCGCGCCGTCTTCGCCGCATCCCTCGTGCTGCTGGTTACCGCACATGCATGGGGGCAAACGCCGGCGCCAGCGCCGCCGCCGGCCCGCGAAGGGAAGGCCGAGTTCGCGCTCGTCACGACGTCGGGTAATGCTTCAGCGCAAACCATCGGAACGTCGGGGGAGATTACGCTGCGGCCGCCGAGCTGGGTGATCCTGGGAAAAGTTGGCTTCGTCCGTCAGGAAGCCGAGGGAGTCGTCAGCGCAAAATCGCTGGCATCGCTCGAGCGGCTAAGCCGAGTGCTCTCGACGCGGCTGCAGGCCTTTGGCCAGCATGCGTATCTTCGTGATTTGTTCGCAGGGGTTGAGAGCCGGAACTCCATCGAAGGCGGAATTTCATACCTTCTGGTCCAGGCAGGAGCGCACACGCTGTTCGCCGACGGTGGGCTGGGGTATCTCAACGAGGACCGGACAATTGGCTCGGGGCTTTCCAACCCGATCGCGAGTGCCGGAACCCGCTACAAGTTCAAGTTGTCGGAGACGAGCGACCTGACCGACGATTTGGCGACGTCGTTCGATTTGGCCGAGGACGGCACCTGGCGGCTCAACCACCTGATCGCCCTGACCGCCCGGATCGCCTCGGCGTTCTCGCTGAAGGTCTCCAATCAGCTGAGATTTGTCGACGAGCCGGTGCCCGGATTCGAACGAACCGACACCATCACCTCGGCCGCGCTCGTTGTGGGCTTCTGAGGACAGGGTGATGATGCGCGATTTCTGTCAAACACCCTTGCGAACCGCCCCTCGCCTGCAAGTAGAATCACTGTAAAGGTCTTATGCGTGTTGGTTCTTACCTCCGTGGGGCTCGCGAGCGACAGCATCTCTCCATCGGCGAGATTTCTGAGCGCACCAAAATCAAATACGAGCTGTTGGTCGATCTCGAGAACAACGACTTGAGTCGCTGGCCTCGCCACCGCGTGTACCGGCACGGTTACATTCGCTCGTATGCGGAGGCTGTCGGCCTCGATGCGAAGACAGTACTCGAGGAATTCGACGCGCAGTTTGGCGATCCATTCCCCGCTGCCTTTCACGGACGCCCGACCACAGCACTACGGCGCACGCCGATGCCGCCGCTGCCGGCTGAGGCGCTGCCCAGTGCCGCGCTGGTGTCGGCCATCGCTGTGTGTATCGGCGTGGGATTGACGCTGACGCTGATCAACGCGCCGGCGAACGACGTGGCGGTCAATCGGGCGACACCACGTCAGCCTCAGTTGAACGCCGACGTTTCGGATGCGTCTCAGGTTCTGCACGATACGGCGATCGCTCCGGCGGCCGCTGGTGAGTCCGTCGCCTCAGCAGCCGTGGTTGACGCATCGGACATTGGAGAGTCAGAGATCGATGCGTCACAGATCGAAGGCGAGTTGCGCATCGTGTCGAAGCCTGCCAACGCGCATGTGACGGTGAACGGGATTGGCCGCGGCGAAACACCGCTGCGCATCCGCTACCTTCCGCTCGGGTCCTATACGATTCGAGTCGTCCAGCCAGGATACAAAATCGGGCAGACAGTGGTGACATTACGGGCCGATCAGCCCAACCGCACCGTACGAGTGGTGCTGCGCGATTCGCCGATGCTTGCTCGCACCGCCTCGAACGCCATTAGTTATCGATAACCTGGAACGCCGACGAACCAGGGTCCCAGCGGAAGGAACAAGGGCCAGGCTCGGACGCCGGCAAGGCGTGTAGCCCGGCTGTTGTCCGCAGTTCTTCGCGCGCGCCGACGCGAAACACGTACGCCCCACGAACCGTATCCGGAAGGTCGCGTATGAAAACGGGATCGCACGCTCGCAGGCGCTCATCCTGAGCCGCGGCACGATCGATCACGTCGCGCAGCCCGGCCGCCTCGACCCACGGTTGAAGGTGCATTCTCACGCCCCAGATGGCCAGCGTTGCCATCACGAGGATGGCGGCCCGAGGGATCGCACGAGACCACGCATGACGGTCTGCGACGTCGCTGCCCAACGTCGCCACGAGCGCCGCCCACCCAACTGAGCTCAGATAGAGGTAACGAGACGACTGCAGATCTGGAGCGATGTAGAACACGTTGAAGACCGGAAGGATCGACACCACGATCCACGCGGTGCACCCGGCCGCCGCCCTCGTTGCGGAGACGCGACCCGCATGCACGAGAAATGCGGCCACGAGTCCGATGATGACGAGACCGGCTATCAGCGGAAGTAACCTCGAGGCGTCAAGGACATCGGTATGCCAGGGAAACGCGAGGCTTCCAAAACTCCGGAACAACGCGCTGCGGATCGATCGCACGCTGATGGGAGGGCTCGTGACACCAAAACGCAGTGCGAGACGAACCGCGCCGACCGTGCCCATCAGAGCGAGAAGCACGCCTACATCCACAAGTAACGTCCGTGAAAATTTTTTTCGGATCCACGCGTCGATCAGCAGAAGCACAGGCAGAACGGCCGCCGTCTCCTTAGAGAGGAGAGCGAGGATGCCGGCAGCGACGAGCGAGAATCGTGTTGCGACCGACGGAGACGTTCCATACCTGCGGGCGAGCAGTACCGCCGTCATGATGAACGTGGTGGCCATCACATCGAAGACTCCCGAGCACCACGCGACGGCTTCAGGGCCCAGTGGCATCGTCAACATGAGGAGGCCGGCCAGCACGCCCCAGTCGCGCTCGACGGTCCACCCCGAGACAAATCTCGTAGTAAGGTAAGCATTCGTGCCGTGGAGGAGGATGTTGAGCGCATGAAGTATCTGCGCGCCGCCACCGATGTTGAGGAGCACCGCCCAGATCGAAAGCGGCAGCGGTCGAAACAACTCTGATGTCATCGGGCCGATATCCCACGCCATCACATGATTGGTCAGCGTGAAGTCATCAGAAAGAAAACCAATCGACAGCGCCGGCCGGTATAGCGCAAACGCGGCCACACAAAACGCAAGCCACAGAGCCACGGAGCCGGACCCCGACGTTTGAACGACGTGAGCGTCGGCGCGCGCGCCGGCGCCGGCATCGAAACGATGCGCTTGCATCCTGTACAAGAATCCGAGGCTGACGAACAGAAACGCGGCGCTTTCGAGGTGGAACCGCTGGACGCCGGCTGTGCTAAAGACGTACGCGGCGAACAAATAGCAGACGCGAAAAGTCAGCAGAGCGATAAATGCGCGCGCAAGGTTCTTCCACGAGAAAATTTGGTTCATTGTCGCGGCGGCTGAATTTTAGCCCAGAGCGTGTGTGCTCGACTGGAGCCGGCAAAGTTCGTCGGCTCGACGCTGCCGTTTCACGTGTCAGACGGCGAACTCGGCCCGGACCGGACCGAGCGCCATCTCAGTTTCAGCAATGAAATCGGACCGCGAGGATCGCAGATCCTGCAACGCCGCTCGCGCGTGGACCCAGTCGCGGCGAACTCGGTCCGG
>Ga0068859_100005223_pt1 | contig 13193 bp, 14 predicted proteins | sample KBSSwiS22_FD_66585 | JGI IMG/M metagenome (GOLD analysis project Ga0068859, IMG submission 66585) | Switchgrass rhizosphere microbial communities from Kellogg Biological Station, Michigan, USA - KBS Switchgrass S2-2 | ecosystem: Host-associated > Plants > Roots > Rhizosphere > Soil ... | reverse complement strand
AGCTCAGAGGCGGAGATGGCGCAGTCCCTGGATATTCTCGCCCGAATTCTGCATTCGCCTACTTTTCCTGCCGACAATGTCGAGAGAGAGAAGCTGCGCACCCTGGCGGGCCTGCGTGAGGCAGATGCAAAACCTGACGCCATGGGAGGGCGCGAGTTGGCCCGTCTGGTCTTTCGCGATCACCCCTATGCGTTGCGCCAAAGCGGAGAGAAAGACACGCTCGCGGCCCTGACGCGCGCTGACCTGGCGGGGTTCTACGCAGCGCACTATGCAGCACGCGACGCGGTCGTGGCGATGATTGGCGATGTGAGCCGGCAGCGTGCCGAGTTGATCGCCGAGCAACTCACCCAGGGGTTGCCGAAAGCTGCCGCCCTGCAGCCGGCCTTGCCGCCAGTCGCGGCGTTGAGCGATCCAGTCGTTCGAGAGCTAGAGCATCCGTCCGCTCAAGCCCACATCTACCTGGGTGCTCCTGGTGTCAAACGTTCAGACGCTGACTATTTCCCGCTGTGGGTCGGCAACTATATCCTCGGTGGGGGAGGGTTCAATTCGCGCTTGACGGCAGAGGTGCGCGAGAAGCGGGGCTTGAGCTACAGCGTGTACAGCTATTTTTCTCCCTACGAGCAACTGGGTACGTTCCAAGTCGGTCTGCAGACGCGCAAGGACCAGGCTGACGAAGCTCTGCGGGTCACGCGAGCAACCCTGGCGCAGTTTATCGCCGAGGGTCCAACCGCGAAGGAACTGGAGGGCGCCAAGCAGAACATCGTCGGCGGTTTCCCGCTGCGCATCGACAGCAATCGCAAGATTCTCGACTATCTTGCTGTCATTGGCTTCTACCGACTGCCCTTGGACTATCTGGAGCAGTTTCCGATTCAGGTACAAGCGGTGACGGCGGAGCAGATTCGCGAAGCCTTCGCTCGTCGCATCGATCCTGACAAGATGGTGACCGTGATCGTAGGCGGTGCCCATGCGAAGTAGTGCGCTCAGGCCGCTCGACCGGACGTGATGGCGCGAGCCGGACAGCGCAACCAAGTCCGCATTATTGGCGGGCAGTGGCGTAGCCGGGTACTGCGTTTTCCTGACGCGGAGCAATTGCGGCCGACGCCCGACCGCGTGCGCGAAACCCTGTTCAACTGGCTAGGGCAGGACCTTACCGGCCTCACGTGTCTGGACCTGTTCGCCGGTAGCGGCGTGCTGGGCCTGGAGGCGGCCTCGCGCGGAGCGCAGCTCGTGGTGATGGTGGAGCGTGATCCGATTGCGTTCAAGGCCTTGCGGGAGAACGCAAATCTGCTGCAGGCGAGCGGCGTGGAACTGGTTCGCACGGATGCGCTAGAATTCCTGACATCCGACGCCCGGGTTTATGATGTCGTGTTTCTGGATCCACCGTACGCCCTGAGCGATCGAGAACCGCTGCTCACGCGAGTGAGACAACGCCTTGCGCCGGGTGCAATGGTCTATTCCGAGTGGCCTGGGCCCGCAAATGTCGGCGCGGGCTGGGAAGTTGTTCGGGATGACCGCGCGGGCGCAGTCCATTATCGGTTGCTGAGGGCCTTGCCCAGTGAAGAAAGCGGTATATCCCGGGACCTTTGATCCCATTACACGCGGCCACGAGGATCTCGTGCGTCGAGCCGCGCGGCTGTTCGATCATATGATTGTCGCGGTTGCCGACAGCAAATCGAAGAAGCCGTTCTTCAGCCTCGATGATCGCATCCAGATGGCGCGCGAGGTTCTCGCGGGCATCCCGAACATCGAAGTGATCGGGTTTTCCGGCCTACTGATGGATTTCATGCGCGGGCATCAGGCCAAAGTCATCATCCGCGGGCTGCGCGCGGTGTCCGATTTCGAGTACGAGTTTCAGATGGCGGGCATGAACCGCAATCTCTACCCGGACGTCGAGACGGTGTTCCTGACTCCTGGCGAGCAGTACATGTTCATCTCCGCCACCATGGTGCGTGAAATCGCAACCTTGGGCGGCGATGTCAGTCACTTCGTCAACCCACTGGTCGCCGCGCGTATCCAGCGCATGAATCGCGCGTAAAACCGCATGGCCCTGCTCATCACCGACGAGTGCATCAACTGCGACGTGTGCGAGCCGGAGTGCCCGAACGACGCCATTTCACAGGGCGAAGTCATCTACATCATCGATCCGCACCGCTGCACCGAATGCGTCGGTCACTTCGAACAGCCGCAGTGCGTCGAAGTGTGTCCGGTGGACTGCATCGTCACTGGGCAAGTCGAGACGGTGGACGAACTGCAGTTGAAGTACCAAGCCTTGACGGCCGTGATTGGTGACTCGTGACTGGACTGCCGTGATTCGTGATTGGTGATTCGTGATTCGTCGTACTACGCTTTACTACCAATCACGAGTCACGAATCACGGCAGTTAACGGCTACTTCTGGCACTTCGGGCAGTAAAACGCTGACCGCTGGCCGATGCGCACGGCCTTGATCAAGGTGTCGCAGCGCTTGCACTTCTCGCCTTCTCGTCCGTACACCGCGTATTCTTGCTGGAAATAGCCCGGCGATCCGTCTGCGTGCACGAAATCCCGCAGGCTACTTCCGCCGGCGCGGATCGCGTCGGTCAGCGTCTCTCGCACGCAGTCGACCAATCGGCCGTAGCGCTCCAGGCCGATGCGTCCAGCCGCACGAGCGGGGTGGATACCAGCGCGGAACAACGACTCGCTCGCGTAAATGTTGCCCACCCCACATACCAGGTGGCTATCCATGATTAGATTCTTGATCGCTGCCTTACGCCCGCGCGTCCACTTGAACATCCATTCGCGAGTGAACTCCGGGGCGAATGGCTCCGGGCCCAGATCGCGCAGGAGCGCATGAGCGGACGGGTCACCTTCTTGCCATAGGACTGCGCCGAAGCGGCGCGGGTCTGTGAGGCGCAACACATTGCCGCTGTCGAGCACGAGATCGAAGTGATCGTGTTTTCCCGGCGGTGTGCTCACGGGAACGATGCGCAGGCTACCCGACATCCCCAGATGCAGGATTAGCCAGCCGCCCGCGCAATCGATCAACAGATACTTACTGCGGCGTTCGATGCGCCCGATGCTGCGTCCGCCGAGCAGCCGCGCGAGATCGGCGCGCACACGCCACCTCATCCCGCGGTTGCGGATGATGGCGCTGTGAATCGTTCGTCCTACGAGTGAGGGTTCGAGACCTCGCCGCGTAGTCTCGACCTCGGGCAACTCGGGCATGGCTACTTCCTACGGAGTCTTGACTGCTGAGTTAGCCGATGAAGGTGCTCCCGATTCGCTGGCCTGAGGGGCCGCGACCGGCCGCGAAATCAACCGCCGCCCGGCTTCGCCGGAGAAGTGATACTGCAATTTTTCGTCGGGGCGCAGCAGCACCAGTTCGGGTGTCTTATTCAGCACACCGAGCTTGAGTATGCTGCCGTCGGCAAGTTTTACCTCGATCGTCTCGATCGGAGTCTTTCCCGTCGCGGGCTGAGTCAACAGGCTAGAGGCGAATCGCCACTCTTCAACCCAACGATTGATCTCGTCTTGGCTCGCTTTTTCCTGCTCGGAAGCAGGTGCCGGGGTAAGCTGCCATTTGCCATCCTGTTGCGCCAGCTGGAAGTCCTTGTACTTGAAAACCGTTGGCTTCTCGTTCTCGCGAAACAGCGAGTGTGTGAGCAGACGTTCTGCTCGTTGCGGCACCAGGGACGTGTAGAACGTGGATAGCAGATACACGCCGTCGCCGGACAAAACGTATTGGTCTTGAGAGAGCGGATTGCTGGCACCGAACCCAATTGTCTGCTGATTAAAGGTCACCTTTAGCTTGGGATCATCCAGATCGAAGCGCTGGAGATCGGTAGCGGCAAGTTTCTCCTTGCTCGATACCGATACCAAATCGAGCAAGCGCTCAACCTGAGTCCGGTCCGCCCGTGCTGAGTAGGGTCTCAGCAGGAACCACGTTTCGCCGCGCTTTTCCAGTTCGATCGTAGTCCCCCCCTTTGGCTCGATGAGGACATGCTGTACTTGCGCAGGGGAAAGCGAGGAGATCCTGAACTGGGGCGCCTGCTCCTCCTTCGGACGGTAAATCGCGAAGACGACCAGACCCACCACGCCGGCCAGCAACAGCAGATTGACGATCCACGCGGACTTCATACTGCCTAGCGCGCCGACCATCCGGGCAAATCGAAACATGGCGGGTATCAAGCCTTGCGCCGTCGCCACCAGATCATCCCGCCGGCCACCAGGAACGCAGCGGGAAGCAGCAGAAGGAAACCTACGACGATCGACGTCAGGCCGGCTCGCCCCAGATTGAGCTCCGAGTCCACCCGCGCTCGCGGTTGGATCGTGATCAGATTCTCGTCTTCGGAGAGCCAGTTGAGCACATTGACTCCGAGGTCCAGGTTGCTGAGCAAACCGATGAAGGCGTTCGATAGGAAATTGCTGCCGCCGACGACTACAACACGCTGTGTTTTATCGCCGCGAGGGCGTTCGAGCGCCATGGCAATGGTGATGGGGCCACGCACATCGCGGTCCTTGTCGAACGTCGGATTCTTTTCGGCATCACCGGATTCCACCCAGCCGGTCTGCGCTACTTCCACCAGAGGCGTCGCGTGCCACTCCTTGCTTTCGGGATTGACGCCGATCTGGCGCACGAACGGGAAGGCGGTGTTGTAAGCGCCGAACGCCTCGGTGATGGGATGCATGCCGTAGCTCGCAGATATTGCGATCGTGGGTTTGACGCCCAGACGCGCCGCCGCTGGATCGACTACGATTCCCGGCGTCAGATTGAGCTGTAAGTACTCCGCGATAGGTTGAAGTCCGTGGAGTGGCTCCTGGTCGATCAACCACAGCAGTGCACCGCCCCGCTCGAGATATCGTTTGATCTTGTCCACCTCGCCCTTGAGGAGGTCCACGCGAGGCGGCGTGATCACCAGCACGGCGGCATTGTCAGGAACCTCCTGGGCGACGACCAGGTTCAAGGCTTGCACCTTGAAGCCCTTGTTGCTCAGCTGTAGACCGAAGTCGCCCAAATCGAAGTTGGCGCGACCCTGCAGCTTGGGCTCTCCGTGTCCATCCACATACATGATCAGTCGCTCCTGACTGCGCGTGAGGCGCATCAGCAGGTTGGTCATGTTCTGCTCGTTCAGACTGGTCAGATGCTCGGACCGCTTGCCCCACTCAATGATCAGTTCGCCATTGGCGCGAATGTTTGCAGCGGCAGTTTGCTTGGGTTGCTCGCGGGGATCGACGAATTTGAGCGTGATATCGGGCTTGATTCGTTGATACGGTGCGACGAACTCATGGATCAACTTGCGAATATCACCCAGGTTCGGATCCTGAGTAGTGGCGTAGGCGGTGATCGTGATCGGCCCCGGCATTTTCGCGAGCACGTCGCGCGAGGCCTGGGACAGCTGTGTGCGCTGGTTGCGAGTGATGTCCCACTGCAGCTTGCTGTCCTTCAGTAGATAGACGGCCATGAATGCCGCGGCTACCAGCAGGACCGCGAAGATGCTGTTCTGCGCCAGCATCTGCAGCTGAAGTCTCGGGCTGGTCTTCATGCGCGCAGACGGTCGGCGTCCAGGCGCCGGATTGACAGAAGAAGGAACAAGACGATGACTGCGACGTAGTAGACAACATCCTTCACGGCAATGACGCCTTTCGCAAATGAATCGAAATGCTTGATGAGAGAAAGCACGTGCAAAACGCTATCGGGGTCGTTGGTGGAGATGTCGATCAGCCACAAACCGAGCAGCAACGCGAAGGTGCCGATCGCCGCCACCAGTGGCTGCGCGGTAAGGCAGGAGAGGTAGAGGCCAACCGCTGCGAAACTTCCGAAGAGCAACAGCAATCCGAGCGCGTTCGCGGCCAGCAGACCGAGGTCGAGGCGTCCGCCGAGATACAGCGAGAGCGACATGACGACGATCAGGCCGATTGCCAACGCCAGAAACCAGAGCAGCGCAGAAAACTTGCCCAGCACGATCTGGGTGATGGACACCGGCGCAGACATCAGAAAGGGCAGCGTCTGGTTACGCCGTTCCTCCGCCACCAGGCGCATGGACAGTAGCGGCACCACCATGAGCACGACGAACGAGGCAGTACCGAATACCGGCGCTGCAATGATCTCAGTCAGACCGGGCGCGGTCGGCATCATCGCCACTTGCGGTTGCACGTCCAGGAATATCTGCAGCCGCGACATGAAGATCCACGCCAGGATTAACTGCAGGAACGCGAGTATTACCCAGGCGAGCGGCGAGGCAAACAGCAGCCTTAACTCCTTCATCGCGATGACCCGGATCACGACTGGGCCTCTTGGGTCTGCGCGTCGGCGCCCTTGATAGTCGAAGGCTCGTTCGAGATTGCCGACGCGCCTTCCTGTTGTGTGAGTTGCACGAACACATCCTCCAAGGTTGCCCGCTCCGGCGCCAGATGATAAAGACCCCAATTGCGCGCGACCGACTCACGCACCAAGGCTTCGGTAGGGTCCTGTCCTTCCGCGCGAACCACGCGCAAGAGCGCTTCCGCGGCCTGCTCCACCCGCGCCACTCCTGGGAGGCGCAGCAACTCTTCCTTGCCGGGAGCGTGATGCAGACCTACGACCAGCGCATGGCCACTGCGGAAGCGGCGCAGCGCCTCGATGGTATCGGCGTAAACAATATTGCCTCGATGCAGGATCTGCACGCGGTCGCATACCGCCTCCACCTCCGGCAGGATGTGGGTCGACAAGATCACGCTATGGGTCCCGGACAACTCGCGGATGAGCGAGCGAATCTCTCGGATCTGGTTTGGATCGAGGCCGATGGTCGGTTCGTCCAGGATCACCACGTCGGGGTTGTGAATGACCGCCTGAGCGATCCCCACGCGCTGCTGGTAGCCCTTCGACAGCGTGCCGATGAGCCGTAGCCCAGCTTCGACTAGACCACAACGCTGTTTGGCTTGGGTCAGCGCCGCCGCAATCTGCCCGCGCGGTACGCGGTGAAGACGTGCCGCGAGCCGCAGATATTCGTCGACTTTCAAGTCCTTATAGAGGGGTGGTACCTCAGGAAGGTAGCCGATGCGTGCCTTGGCGGCCGTGGGGCGCTCCAGCAAATCGATGCCGCATATACTGATGCTGCCTGTGCTGGGTGCCAGGTTGCCTGTCAGCATTTGCATTGTGGTCGTCTTGCCCGCGCCGTTGGGGCCGAGCAAGCCCAGCACCTCGCCTCGGCGCAAGTCCACGTCGATGCCGCGCACAGCACGATTGCCGCCGAAGTTCCGGGACAAATCGCGCGCTGAAACTGTTAACTCGGCTGGGGTGGCTGCGTTACTGCTATTATTGTTGGGCATTTGCCAGGGTGGCGCGGCAGAGAACTTGCTTTGATCGAATCTGTACGAGCCGCCCGCACCGGTCAGGTATCGTGCTGGCGTATCGGGGCTGTGGTGCGCCCCCTTCCAACGCCGGCTGTGAGGCCGACTTGAGGCGCGCCGCAAATATACCTAAACTGAGTCCGATGTTGAAGCTGCCAGCGCTGAATTTCGCGTTTGGCACCCTTGTCTCAAGACACATTGCGCGCCGCTGGGCGTCGCACTTCCCAGTCCGCCGGGATCCCCCGACGCGCTGTAGGACCGGTCTCATGGTTAATCCTAGGTTTGGCCACTCCAAATTCCTCGCCATAACGGCCCTCCTGGTTGCAGCGGGCTGCGCGCAGCAACCGGCGAGCCGCCCGATCGGCTTTCCACAGACTGCTCGGACGATTCCGGACGATGGCATCGAGCCGCTGAGATCGGGAACGACGGTCGTTCAGGCGTCGGATGAAGGTGAAGAAACGCTGGAGGAACGCGCACGCCGCGTCTTCGCGACTCAGCCGCCTCCCGCAGCTAATTTGCCGGACCAGGCACTAGACCAGGAACTGCTATTCAAGTTCCTGTTGTCGGAAATCGCCGGTCAGCGCGGAAATATGCAACTTGCCGCACAGGGCTATCTCGAGCTCGCGAAGACCACGCGGGATCCACGGCTGGCGCGTCGCGCCACCGAGATCGCGAGTTATGCGCGCCTGCAGAATATTGCGCTGGAATCCGCGCGGCTATGGTACGAGACGGACAAGAATAATCCGCAAGCACGTCAACAGCTGCTCGGTTTGCTGTTATCGGGCAACAAGCTGCAGGAGGCCAAGCCGCATCTGGAGGCCATCATCACCGCCGACGGCAATCCGGCCCAGGGTTTCATGCAGCTTCACAGCCTCATGTCCAAGCATCCGGACAAGGCGGCTGTGCTGGCGGTGGTCAAGGAGCTTGCAAAGGGCTATCAGCAGCTTCCCGAGGCGCACTTTGCGGTCGCGCAGGCAGCCTTTGGTGCAGGCAAGACCGACATGGCCCTCGCGGAATCGCGCGAAGCGATGAAACTGCGTCCCGACTGGGATCTAGGGGCGCTGCTGCAAGCCCAGCTGCTGCAGCAGAAAGACTCTTCTGCCAAGTCAATCGAGTACCTTCAAGGCTTCTTAAAGAGCTATCCGAAGGCACGCGAAGTACGCGCCAACTATGCGCGGCTGCTTATCAACAACAAGCAGCTCAAAGAGGCACGTGCGCAATATCAGATCCTGTTGGATGAGCAGCCGACCAACGCTGATATCGTCGTCACTATGGGCCTTCTCTCGCTCCAGATGGGCGAGTTCGATGCGGCCGAAACCGCACTCAAGCGCGGAATCGAGCTCGGTTATCGCGATCCCGACACGCTGCGCTTCTACATCGGGCAGAGCTACGAGGAACGCAAACGCTATCCGGAGGCGATGAAATGGTATGCACAGGTGACTACCGGCGATCAGTTCATCCCGGCGCAGGCACGCTATGCATTTCTGCTCGGCCGCGAGAACAAGCTGGCGGAGGCTCGCGAGTACCTGCAGAACGTAAAGGTTCAGAACGATGATCAGCGCGCACAGTTGATCCAGGCCGAAGCCCAGCTTCTGCGTGAGGCCAAGGCTTATCAGGAGTCTTACGATCTGCTGGCGCAGGCATTGAGTAAGCAGCCGGACAACGCCGATCTGCTGTACGACAGCGCGCTCGCTGCCGAGAAGGTGGACCGCCTGGATGTGGTCGAAATCAATTTGCGCAAACTGATCGAGATCAAGCCCGATTACGCGCAGGCCTACAATGCGTTGGGCTACACGCTGGCCGATCGCACGGATCGCATCAAAGAGGCGAAGGGATACGTCGAAAAGGCGCTCAAACTCTCCCCTGATGATCCCTTCATCCTCGACAGCATGGGTTGGGTCTATTTCCGGATGGGGGACTATAAGGAAGGCCTGGATTATCTGCAGAAGGCCTTTGCGCAGCGCCCCGATCCCGAAATCGCCGCTCACTTGGGTGAAGTGCTTTGGGTGAAGGGCAGCAAGGGCGATGCAGAAAAGGTCTGGAACGAGGCACTCAGAGAGCATCCTGAAAACGAGTTGCTTCAGGGCACCATGAAGCGCCTGATCAAGTAGTGCGCACCGGCCTGCGAGCTTGGTGGGCCGCGGCGTCACTTTCCTTCCTTCTTGCCGCCTGCGCTGGTGTCCCGCGCGGCGGTCAAATCTCCTACGTCGATCCAGCGGCTGTCACGAGCTTCGAGCTCAGCGGTCGTATCAACGTACGTGTGGAGAAGGACGCCTATCCCGGCCGAGTGCGTTGGCAGCATACAGCGCGCACTGACGAGCTCTGGTTTTACTCCCCGCTGGGTACAACGGTGGCGCACCTTCGCCAGGACGAGACTGGTGCGCTGCTAGTGAATTCCGATGGCCATGAATATCGAGCGGCCACTCTGCGCAAGCTGACCAATCAGATACTGGGCTGGGACTTACCGCTCGAAGCGCTGCCTTTTTGGGTGCGCGGCGTAGAGTGGCCGGAAGCCGCGAAGCCCACGGAAGCGTTCGACGATCACGGGCAGCTCAAAAGCCTGTACCAGGCCGGCTGGGAGGTCGCCTACCTCGATTGGGCCCCGGCCGGCGTCAAGGGCTTGCCGTCCAAGCTCGATCTGCAGGGCGAGCGTCTTCGTATGCGATTGTTGATTGAACAATGGAAGGTGAGCACCGATGCACAGTGAGTCCTTCCTCACATGTCCAGCGCCGGCAAAGCTCAATCTCTTTCTACATGTCATCGGTCGCCGGGAGGATGGCTACCACCTGCTCCAGACCTTGTTTCGCTTCATCGATTTTGGAGATACCGTCCATGTGAGAGTGCATCGAGACGGCATCATTGAGCGCCTGGGAGATGTAGCTGGAGTACCGGCTGAGCAGGATCTTGCGGTGCGCGCGGCTCGTCTGCTGCAGCAAAATGCCGGAATCACGGCAGGGGCTCAGATAAAGTTGGAAAAACGGCTGCCCCTGGGAGGAGGATTGGGAGGGGGTAGTTCGGACGCCGCCACCACACTCATAGCGCTCAACCGACTGTGGGATCTGCGCTGGTCGCGAATGAAACTCCAGGGCCTGGGCTTGAAGCTTGGTGCTGACTTACCGGTATTCCTGTATGGACGAAGCGCATTTGCCGAGGGCGTGGGAGAGCGGTTGCAAGAGATTGCTTTGGATCCAGCCTGGTATGTCGTCTTGATACCGCCCGTCGCGATATCCACGGCCTCGGTGTTTGGCGACCCTGAATTGACACGGGATTCGAGTCCAATCAAAATACTGCGCTTTTCTGCGGGGCCAGGCCGCAACGATCTGGAGTCCGTCGTATGTCGGCGCTACCCCGAGGTGGCGCGACATGTAGAGTGGCTGCGGCAGTTTGGGCCTGCTGCGATGACGGGGTCGGGAGCGTGCGTATTTGCCGCCTTCGATTCGGAGCAGGCGGCGACGCGGGTGTTTCGGCAACGTCCTGGCGGAATGCAGGGATTTGTGGCAAAAGGGCTGGATCGGCACCCTTTGTGTGAATGGCTTGACTGACCCAGTAGCGTGACTGACTACACTGGGCGCAAGTGCAGCGGAACATTTGGGGAGTCGCCAAGCTGGTTAAGGCACCGGATTTTGATTCCGGCATGCGAAGGTTCGAATCCTTCCTCCCCAGCCAATCTAGCCGGTCTATGGAAAACCGGGGGCTATGACCGTCAGTCGCAACGGGTATGCGGCTGATTTTTTGTTTCGTGTCGCGCTAATGCATCGAGCGCGGGTTTCTAGTCTCTGAGTGCTCCAGTTACGGGTCTCCAGCATGGCCTACGATAGCTTGATGGTGTTTACGGGCAACGCGAATCCAAAGCTCGCCGAGGACGTAGTCAAACATCTGAATATTCATCTTGGGCGCGCCAGCGTCGGTCGTTTCAGCGACGGCGAGGTGATGGTGGAGTTGCTTGAGAACGTGCGCGGTAAGGACGTGTTCGTCCTGCAGTCCACTTGCAACCCGACAAACGACAGCCTGATGGAAGTGATCCTGATGGTGGATGCGCTCAAGCGTTCCTCGGCAGGACGGATCACAGCGGCGATTCCCTATTTCGGCTACGGACGGCAGGATCGCAGGCCACGTTCAGCGCGTGTGGCCATCAGCGCGAAGGTCGTAGCGAACATGCTGCAGGCGGTCGGTGTCGACAGACTGCTGGTGATGGATCTGCACTCGGATCAGATCCAGGGATTCTTCGATATTCCAGTGGACAATATCTATGCTGCACCAATTCTTCTGGGCGATGTGTGGAAACACGGTTACCAGAATCTCGTGGTGGTATCGCCCGACGTAGGCGGTGTGGTGCGGGCACGCGCACTTGCGAAGCGGCTCGAGTCCGACCTTGCCATCATCGACAAACGCCGCCCGCGGCCCAACGTTGCAACGGTGATGAACATCATCGGCGAAGTGAAGGGGCGCACCTGCATCATCATGGACGATATGGTGGACACGGCGAATACCATGTGCGAAGCCGCTGCGGCATTGAAGGAGAAAGGCGCGGAAGTCGTGCTGGCTTACTGTACCCATCCGGTACTGTCGGGATCGGCACTCGAGCGCATCGCCAATTCGGCGATCGACGAAGTGGTGGTGACCGACACCATTCCGTTGCGGGAAGACGCAAAGAAGTGCAAGAAAATCCGCCAGCTGTCGGTCGCCGAACTGTTGGCCGAGACCATGCTACGCATCAGCAACGAGGAGTCGGTTTCTTCGCTGTTCATGGAATGAAAATCCCGTGAATCGTGGTTCGTGGCTCGTTGTTCGTCGCCAATCGTAAGAAGAAGGTAGACAAGCGTTCGCCCACAGACAATTCTCTGCCCACGAACCACGAACCACGAACCACGAACCACGAACCACGAACCACGAACCACGAACCACGAACCACGAACCACGAACCACGAAAGCTTCACCCACCCCGCTATCTGGTCGCGGATAGCGTTTTACTGGAGATAAACCATGGCGATCGAAGTCTCAGCAGTACCGCGCGCCACGCAAGGCAAAGGTGCGAGCCGCCGCCTGCGTCATATTGGGCGCGTGCCGGGAATCCTCTACGGAGGCGGACAGCCGGCGCGGAACATAGAAGTGGATCACAAGGACTTGGCGCAGAACATGAGGAAGGAAGCCTTCCATGCCTCCATCCTGACGCTGAGCCTGGAAGGTCAGAAGCAGCAAGTGCTGCTGCGCGACTACCAGATGCATCCCTGGCGTCTGGAAGTCCTGCACGTGGACTTTCAGCGTGTGGCGAAGGATCAGAAGATCCACATGAAGGTCCCGTTGCATTTCGTGAATGCCGAAATTGCACCGGGCGTAAAAACCGGCGGCGGTGTGGTGAGCCACGTCTTCACCGAACTGGATATCAGCTGCTTGCCGGACGACTTGCCCAACTACATCGAAGTCGACCTATCGGAACTGCAGATCGGCCACTCGATCCACCTGTCGCAACTCAAGTTGCCCAAGGGCGTGGAGTCTACCCAGCTGCGCGCCGGCGACGATTTCGTCGTAGCGACCATCCCGATACCGCGTGCCGAAGCCGAGAAGGAAGACGAAGCAGAGGCCGCTGCCGCGGCGGCCGCATCGGCCGCTGCAGCCGCCGTTGCCACACCTGGCGCGGCGGAGAAGGGCGACAAGGACAAGGACAAGAAAGAAGAGAAGAAGGAAGTCGACAAGAAGTAAGTCGATCCCTTCAGTCTGTCTGCAAGAGGCAGTCTGTCTCCAAGAGGCCCGCTCGGTCCGCGCAAAGATCGGGCGAGCCTCTAGGGAAGTTCTGATCAAGTTATGCGTGCGCGACCGGGGTGATTTGGGCCTAGGGCAAGAGGGCGAGGACGCCGTGTAGCCGGCCTACACAAGGAGGAGCCCACG
>Ga0068859_100005220_pt1 | contig 13200 bp, 13 predicted proteins | sample KBSSwiS22_FD_66585 | JGI IMG/M metagenome (GOLD analysis project Ga0068859, IMG submission 66585) | Switchgrass rhizosphere microbial communities from Kellogg Biological Station, Michigan, USA - KBS Switchgrass S2-2 | ecosystem: Host-associated > Plants > Roots > Rhizosphere > Soil ... | reverse complement strand
GCCAGAGAGTCCGGCGTGGCTCTTCAGGTGAACGCGATTGGATCGGTGATGACGCCGTTTTTTACGTCGACGCCGGTGAAGAATTATCAGTCGGCACTCAGATGCGATACCGCGCGCTACGGCGCCTTCTTCAAGGCGATGCTGTCGCGCGGTATCTATCCTCCGCCTTCGCAGTTCGAAGCCTGGTTCCTCTCGGGCGCCCACACCAAACGCGACGTCGAAAAAACGATCAAAGCCGCGCGCGATGCGATGGCGGAGCTCGGCAACTAGATACTCAAAACTGGAAGCTCGCAGCTCGAAGCTCGCAGCTCACTGCCCGACCTCAATCGGCGCGTCTATACGCACGCGCAGTACTGTTCCGGGCGGCAGATCGACGTCCTTGCCTTCGGTGGCCGCCACGGTCCCGCCGCCGCCGATCAGTATCCCCGCGAGCGCGCCTTTGAAGCCGCCGAGAATTCCGCCGATGATCGCGCCGACACCGGCCCCCGTGGCAACTTTCGCATTGTCGTTCTCGGCCTCGAGGGCGCCGACGACGGTCGCGCGCACAGAGTAGGTGCGGCCGGTGATCGACATGCGATCAAAATGCAGCGTCATCGATCCTTTGCGATCGAGCCCGCGGCCGGCGGGGTTGACCGAGTTCACGACGCCGCGCATGACGGACCCGGCCGGCGCCAGCACTCGGCCGTTGCGCTCGTAAGGCGCGATGGTCGTCGCGTCGAACCGATCCTCGACCTGCGCCGTGCCCGAGTTCAGCCGCGTCTGCAATCGCACATCGAACTCGGTGCCGACAGGAATCTCGGTTGGGCTTGTCGGCTCGACCGAGCTCGTCGAGCGGCTGGCGTTGGCCGGCTCGCCCCGCGCCTGGCTGCGCAGCTGTTCGATACGATCGCGCAGGTCCGCATATTCGGTCCGCGACACGCTCTGTTCCTTTCTGAGCTTCACCTTCAGGTAAACCACTTCGTCGCGTAAATCGTCGAGGTCTCGCTGCAGCGAGTCCGCAAGCCGCGCGTCGCGATCGCGAAGGCGCGACATGTCGCTGCTCGCGTCGTAGACCGCGTCCTGCAAGCGCTGGATGTCGGCCTGCGTCACCTGGGCTTGAGCGCTCCTGCCTCGGCTGGGAGTGGCCTGGGCCCCTTCAAGCCCCATCGCCGTCCCGGCGGTCCCGAGCAGCAGCGCTGTTATCGCAATGGCAAATGCCTTCATCGCTCTGTCTCCTTTTATGGCCAAATTGTATCGAGGCCGGATCTCAACGTTGCGGTGTTGCATAATCCTTGCCCCCGTAATCCTCTTCAAACGCCGCCGGATCAGTAAGAGTCACGTCCGCTGTCGGAGGCGGGATCTGATGGGTGATGGCCTTCGTATGCCGAAGATAGACGACAACGGCGTGCCGATCTTCCTCGGTCCAGTTCGAGTACGAAGGCCACGGCATCAGGTGTCCCTGAACCGGCCGCCCGTCGGGAGCCAGCCCGCTGCGCAGCACCCGCTTGATATCGTCGTCGCTCCACTTCCCCAGACCAGTTTCCGGATCGGATGTGAGGTTCGTGCTGATGTAGGTGCCGTGCCCCTTTCTGATCATCTTGTTGCCGCCGGCCAGATACATCTCCTTCAACCGCGGTCCCTGAGGGCCGGGCGTCGCATGACAATCTCCGCACGAACCGATCGTAACAAGATATCTCCCCCGCTCGGCCACGGCACGCTCTGCTGGATCGGCGATGGCGCTCAAATCCGGCCCGGCTTCTGCGGCCGGGCGCGACATTTCTTCGGGCGCGATGGAGTCGAACGGCGGAATGAAATACAGAAAGGCGATGAAGCCCAGCACGCCGAACGTAATCACCAAAATGGTGAACCATTTCAGGAACCGTTTCACTGGCGGCCGCCCGCATTTCCGGGATACTCGTAAATGGGCGGATCCCGCTTGAGGATCAGCATTCGGAATTTGCCGGCCAGGTAGCTCGCAATGTTCGGCTGCCGCGGCGGGGGGATTCGGTTTGTCACCGCGGGCAGCGAACGAAGAAATGCGACGAGCGCATTCAAGTCGTCGGCCTTCATGTGCGCGTAGTTGGGCCAGGGCATCGGATAGGGAATCATGCGTGTGCCGTCGGGGCGCACGCCCCTGGTGGTGAATGTTTTGATTTGATCGTCCGTCCAGCTTCCCAGGCCGGTTTCTTTGTCCGACGTCAGGTTATAGCTGATGAAATCGCCGAACGGCTCGATGCGAAACTTCCGGCCACCGGCAAACTTCAGCGGCTCGATCATCGCGTTGTCGTCGTCAAACGGCGAATGGCAGACCGTGCATCCGGAAATGTTCGCGATGTACTCGCCGTGCTTCTCCAGATCGCGTTCGGCTTCCAGCTGCTGATCCTTGTAATAGGTTGAAACCTCGCTGCCCTTCATTTCCCAGAGCGGCTTGCGTCCCATGGTCTTGACGAACACGGCAAGCTGCCACAGCTCCGCGTCGGTTGCGGCTCCCAGAAACGATGGCATCGGCGTCCCGTTCATGCCGGTACGGAACCGCAGATAGATGTCGCGAACCGTATCACCGCCGCGAAACGTCCAGGGTTCGGTCAGATGCGTCGCGCGTGTCATTCGGCCCCAGTCATCCTTGAACATCCGCGCAATCGCGCCCGTGCCCCGGCCGTCGATGCCGTGACACACCGCGCATTTGAGCGTCTCGTACACGATGCGCCCGGCTTCCGCATTCTCGGGCGTGCTCGGTGGCTCCAGGCCCATGGTGATCGGCCGCGGCTGCTCGCTGGCAAACCGCGGCGACAAAGTTTTGATGTGCGTGACGACGGCGGTCACCTGCTCCTGCGTGAGGAACGGTTTCCACGAGGGCATCGCCGTACTGTGAAGACCTTCGGTGATGCTGCGGGCCAGGTCGGCGTCTGTCGGGAGGCTGCCCGTCTCGGTCGTTCGGAATTTATATCGTGCGCTCGTGAAGTCGCTCGGTCGCGGGTTCAGCAGGCCGGAATATTCACCATCACCTCGCCCGCCTTTGCCATGACACGACGCACAGCGCGCCTGGTAGAGACTGGCGCCGTCGGCCAGCGACGCCGGTTGGGCGTGGATGGCAGCGACGCACGAGAAGAGAAGCAGGACGATGAAACGACGCTGGACGATCGACGATGGACGATGGACGATCACTTACCTCCACGGCATGAACCTCTGGAACATCTGAATGCGGGTAAGGTCGTTGTAGATCACCGTCACCATCAACATCAACAGGACGGCGAATCCGGCGAGGAACATCTTCTCCTTCACCTTCACGCTGAAGTCGCGGCGCGCCAGCCCTTCGAGCATCATGATGAAAATGTGCCCGCCGTCCAGCACCGGAATCGGGAGCAGGTTCAAGAGACCGAGATTAAGGCTGATCGTCGCCATCAGTCCGAACAGCGGAAGCCATCCAAGCTGCGCCGATTCGCCCGACAGCTGCGCAATGGCCAGCGGGCCCATCAACTGGCGTGTCGACGTCTCGCGCGTGATCAGCTGCCCGACGGTCCGAAGAATCAACAGGGCCTGCTCGTAATTGCGCTCGACGCTCATTTTCACGGCGTCGATCGGACCAAGCTTGATTCTGTCGACGTCCTCGACAATGTTGATGCCGATGCGCCCGCGATCGCCGTTCAGCTCGGGCGTAACCCGGACGACTTGCTCGGCGCCGTTGCGCGAGATGGTGAGGGTGACGGGTGTATTCGCCTTCTTGGAGATTATTTCGACGAGCTGACCAGGAACGGTGATCGTGGTGGCATCGACCTTCAGTACGATGTCGCCTGACTTCAACCCGGCTTTCTCGGCCGGCGACCCGGCGAGAATTGACCCGACATGTGGTTGCGAAAACGGCTCCACGCCGATGACGCCCACGTCGTAACTCGTCTGCGGCGTCGGCGTGACCACAATCGACATCTGCTGGCCGTCGCGGTCGAAGACGATGGGCGTCTCCTGGCTTGCGCGCATTCCGACCGCGATGAAGAATTGCTCCCACGTTGGGACGTCGCGGCCGGCGACGCTGATGATGCGATCTCCTGCGCGAATGCCGCCTTTCTCCGCCGGCGTGCCCGGACTCACGTGCCCGACGACCGGTGGCTTCGATTGAAATGCCGGCACCTCGGCGCCGTTCATCAGCACCACGGCAGTCACGGCAACCGCCAGGAGCAGATTCATCACGGGCCCCATGATCAGAATCTGGAATCGCTGCCACTTCGACTTCGACAGAAATTCGTCGGGCTTGCCCGTGCGCGGATCGTCGGGGTTCTCCCCGGCCATCTTGACGTACCCGCCGAGCGGAATGGCGCTGATGACGTACTCAGTGTCGCCGCGCTTGAACCCGACGATGCGAGGGCCGAACCCAAGCGAGAACTTCAGTACGCGAACGCCAACGCGCCGCGCCGCCATGAAATGACCAAGCTCGTGAACGAAGATCAGGACACCGAGGACGAAGGCAAATGCCAGGATTGTCGTCAATACAAAGACCTCAGACCTTTAATTCTAGCTCCCGGGCCAGTTTCTGGGAATAGAGCCGGGCCTCGGCGTCGACCGCGCGCACTTCGTCGAGCGTGTTCACGGCCACCGTGGAATGTGCGTCCATCGCCTGCTCGATGAGGCGTGGAATGGACAAAAACGAGATCTTCTCTTCCAGATAAGACGCTACGGCCACTTCGTTGGCCGCATTCAATACAACCGCGTGGCTCGGACCCGCCTCCAGAGCGTGATATGCCAGGCGCAGGCACGGGAAACGCTGCAGATCGGGCGTGAGGAACTCGAGCCGGCCCATCGCCGTCAGGTCCAGGCGCGGCACCGGCGCTTCCCATCTGTCGGGGTACGAGCATGCATACTGTATCGGCAGTTTCATGTCCGCGCCCCCAAGTTGCGCAATTATCGAGCCATCCTTCAGTTCTACCATCGAATGGACGATCGACTGGGGGTGGATGACCACGTCGATTTGGCTTGCCGGCAGATCGAACAGCCAGTGCGCCTCGATCACTTCCAGCCCCTTGTTCATCAATGTCGCCGAGTCGATGGTGATTTTCCTGCCCATCCGCCATGTCGGATGCCGCAGCGCATCTTCGGGCTTCACGTCCGCGAGCGCGGCCGCCGACACTTCGCGGAACGGGCCGCCCGAGGCAGTGAGGATGATGCGCGTAATCTCTTGTTTCTGTCTGCCGTGCAGGCACTGATGAATCGCGTTGTGCTCGCTGTCCACGGGCAGAATCGCGACGCCTCGCCTCCGTGCCGCGTTCGTCACGAGCGATCCCGCCATCACGAGCACTTCTTTATTCGCCAGCGCGATCGTCTTTCCTGCATCGATCGCCGCAAGCACCGCTTCGAGCCCGGCCGTGCCCGAAGATGCACAGATCACGAGATCGACATCAGGATGCGTGGCCACGGCGACCAGACCTGCCGCTCCCGACACGGCCCGATCGGCGCGGTATCCGGACGCGACGGTGCGCAGGCCGGCGTCAGTGGTCATCGCGATGACTTTGGGCTTGAACTCGATCGCCTGCGCGCGCAGCCGCTCGGCATTCGAGCCAGCCGCAAGGCCCACGACTTGCAGTCGATCGGGATGTGCGCGCACAACGTCGAGCGTGCTCTGCCCGATCGAGCCGGTGGAACCCAGGATGGCCAGTCGCTTCATGTTAGAAACTGTAGCGCACGAACACGTAATACACCGGTGCGGCAAACAGCAGCGCGTCGATGCGATCGAGCACGCCGCCGTGACCGGGAATGATCGCCGACGCGTCTTTCATCCCGACGCTTCGTTTCAGCAGCGACTCGAAGAGGTCCCCGACGATGCCGACGGCGGCCACCGCAAAGCCAAGCGCGAGTCGCGCCGGCAACCCCATATAGGGCAGCCCCCAATAACCGATCGCGGCCATGCTGATCATCGCGCCGGCAAAACCGCCGGCTGCTCCTTCAACTGTCTTTTTCGGGCTGACGACGGGAGCCAGAAGATGACGGCCGAACAACCGGCCGCAGTAATACTGAAACGTGTCGCTGATGGCGACCGTCAAAATCAGCAGCAGCGTGGCTTCGCGCCCAAGCGTCCAGCGCGTGGCCGCGAGCAGCCCGAGCGGAACGCCGATATACATCGGTGCAAAGACGGAGATGGCCGCCGTCTGCAGCGCCGCGCCCGGCGTATCGGCGGCATTCACCGAGGACGTCTTGCTCATGAAGGTTGCGAGCGACACGGCCGCCAATCCGAGCGTCGTTCCGGCGACGGCCACCTCGACGGGGAGCCCGGGAATCGCAACGGCCACGCACGCGAGCGCCGAGGCCATGCCGGCCGCCGGACGCGAAATGCTCACCCCTGCACGAGCCGCGAGGTCGGCATACTCACGGAACGCGAGCAGTACGACGACAAGCGCCACACCAAGCAGATAAATCGGCGCAAGCAGCCACAGGGCGGCAACGACGCCGACGATCAATGCGGCTCCGCTGAGGACTCGCGATGAAGCCACTAGCGAGTGAGCGCCGGCGCAGGTTTGATGCCCCCGTACCGTCGATCTCGTTTTTGATAGGCGAGAACAGCCTCGAGCAGATGGCGGCAGCGAAAATCGGGCCACAAAGTGTCGGTGACCCAAATCTCGGCGTATGCAATCTGCCACAGCAGGAAGTTGCTGACGCGCATTTCGCCACTCGTGCGGATGAGCAGATCCGGATCCGGCTGCCCTGCTGTGTAAAGGAACTCCGCGAATTTTTTTTCGTCGAGGTCCGCCGGCCGAACGCCCGCCTCGATCGCGCGGCGGGCGGCATCGACGATCTCGGCACGTCCGCCGTAATTGAGTGCGATGTTGAAGAGCATGCCGGTATTGCGTGAGGTGGCTTCCTGCCCGGCCGCGAGCTCCTGAAGCACGTCGCTCGCAAGCTCGTCTGTCCGGCCGATCACCTGAAACTTGATGTTGTTGCGATTGAGCGATTCGAGCTCGAGACGCAGATAGCGCTTCAGGAGCGTCATCAATGCGTTCACTTCGGTGACCGGCCGCTTCCAGTTCTCAACCGAAAACGCGTACAGAGTGAGTGCCCCGATCCCGAGGCGGGCCGACGTCTCGACCACCTCGCGCACAGACTCGATGCCGGCCCGATGACCCTCGACGCGCGGCAGATGGCGCTGCGCGGCCCACCGGCCGTTCCCGTCCATGATGATGGCGATGTGCCGGGGCAGCGCGTCGAAATTCACCTCTCGCGCAAGGGCTTCCTCGGGGGTTCCTCTGGCGATTTTTTCCAGAAGCTGGTCAAGCGACATGGGTCAAGAGAAGGATACCGGAGCGGCCGTATCGTAAGCAACGCGCACGAGATAGAGGCCGTGGGGCGGCGCCGTAGGGCCGGCCTCCGAGCGATCGTGGGCGCCCAGCAGCGAGGCCATCGATCCGGCGTCCCTGCGCCCATCTGCCACTTCGATCATCGTCCCGATGATGTTGCGGACCATGTATTTGAGGAATCCTGTGCCGTCAATCTCGTAGGTGAGCAGCCGTCCGCCGCCTTCGAGGGGTCTCTCGGACCATTCCGATTGGGTGACGGTGCGAACCGTCGTCAGCACCTTCCCTCCCGCCGCCTGAAACGAGCCGAAATCGTGCTCCCCGAGGAGCCCCGCGGCGGCTTCCCTCATCGCTTCGAAATTCAGATTGCGGGAGATGTGGAGCGCGTAGCGGCGTTCGAACGGGCTGAAAACCCTCGCATTGAAGATGCGGTACCGGTAGACCTTGGAGCGCGCCAGAAATCGTGCGTTGAACCCCTGGGCCGCCGTTTCAACGGTGAGCACGCGAACGTCCTCGGGCAGCACCGCGTTGAGCGCCAGATGAAGCTGGTTCGCTTCAATGGGTCTCGCGAGCGCGAAGCTTGCGACTTGACCGAGTGCATGAACGCCGGCATCGGTCCGCCCCGCGCCCGCGACAATCACCTCGTCTCCTTCGATCGGCGCAAGCGCTTCCTCGAGCACCTGCTGCACGGATCGCGCATTCGACTGGCGCTGAAATCCTGCGAAGTCGGTGCCGTCGTAGGCGAGCGTGAGCTTAAATGATTGCATTGCTAAACAGGTCTGCTTCCCGGCTTCGTCACCGGCACTCCCATCTTACAGAGAGGGCACTGGTCAGCATCGTACGTCGGCAGGGACAGTTGGATGACTGTCTTATGCGGCACTCCGAAGGCAATCGTCCCGCCGCTTCGATCGATGATCGCCGCAGCGCCCACGACTTCGGCGCCGGCCTCTCGCGCAACATCCATCGTCTCGCGCGTCGATTTCCCGGTGGTGAACACATCTTCCACTACGAGCACTCGCTCGCCTGGGGACAGATGGAATCCGCGCCGCAAACTCAGCGTCGTGCCGCCAGACCGTTCGGCGAAAATCGCGCGCACGCCGAGCGCCCGAGCGACTTCGTGACCAATGATCAGTCCACCGAGCGCCGGTGAGATGACCGTAGCCGGCCGCAGGTCCCGCACGTGATCCGCAACCGCCGATCCAAGCGCCGCAGCATCGGCCGGATGCTGCAGCACCAGCGCCGATTGAAGATACCCCGTGCTGTGAAGACCCGACGATAGCCGGAAGTGCCCCTCGAGCAGCGCACCGGCCCGGCGGAACAACGTCAACGCGTCGTTTTGTTCCATATCGACCGCGTAGTATACGATGCCGCTACCTTCGCCCATGCCGCCGATTACCGTGACCGTCATTACGAAGAACGAATCCGAAGCGCTGCCCGACGCGCTGAGATCGGTCGCGTGGGCCGACGAGCTGATCGTGATCGACGCGGAGAGCACGGACGACACCGTCCGGATTGCGCGACAGTTCACCGATCGTGTGTATGTGCGTCCATGGCCGGGCTACGTCGAGCAGAAGAACCACGCCGCAAGCCTCGCCAGTCACGATTGGATCTTCTCTCTCGACGCCGACGAACGGGTGACACCGGCGCTGGCCGACGAAATGCGATCGGCGGTGAGCGGCGCGCCACGAGCCGCGGGGTTCCGAATTCCGCGCGTGTCGTCGTACTTCGGCAGGTGGATTCGTACCACCGACATGTATCCCGACTATCAGCTTCGGCTCTACGACCGGCGCAAGGGGAAATGGGAGGGCATTCTCGTGCACGAATCGGTGCGCGTCGCCGGCCCGGTTGAATATCTGAAGAGCGAGCTGCAGCATCATCCCTACAAAGATCTGTCCGAGCATTTGATTCGGATGGATCGCTACACCACACTCGCCGCCCGCCAGATGCACGGCCAGGGCAAGCGGGCAACGGCGGCGCAGATCGTCTTTCACCCAAAGCTCGCGTTCTTGAGGAACTACATCCTGAAAGGCGGATTTCGCGACGGCAAAGCCGGGCTGGTGATTTCGCTCGTGAACTCGTATTACGTGTTCCTGAAGTTCGCCAAGCTCTGGGAACTTCAGCACCACGATCGACGATCGACGATCGACGATTGACGATTGACGATGTTCTCCCTCCACATCGACACCTCACGGACCTGGCGCGGCGGCCAGCGGCAGGTGCTGCTGACCATCCTTGGACTGCGCGAGCGTGGGCATCGCGCGGTGCTCGTGGCGCATCCCGACGGCGAGCTCGCGCGGCGCGCGTCTGAAGGGCACGATCTCATTCGTCTGGCGCCCCGCGCCGAGCTCGACCTGCACGCGGGCTGGAAGGTGTCGCGCATCATCAAAGAGCTGAAACCCGAGATCATCCACGCGCACGATCCCCATGCCGTGGCGCTTGCGTCGCTCGCGGTATCGTTCAGCACCGCCGCCGACTGTCCTGCCATCGTGGCGTCGAGGCGTGTGGCGTTCCCTTTGAAACGCCACGCGTTCTCCCGCTGGAAATATCACCAGGTTGACTGCTTCATCGCGGCGTCGGAAGCCATCCAGCAGATGCTCGTCGAAAACGGCGTCGATCGATCGAGGATCGTCACTGTCTACGAGGGGATCGACATCGCCCGCGTGCAGGCCGAACCTGTCGCAAACATCCACGCGGAGTTCTGGCTCCCGACGCATGCGCCCATCGTCGGCGCGGTTGGCGCGCTGACGCAGGAAAAGGGGCACAAGCACCTGATCGACGCCGCGGCACTCGTGGTTCGAGAGGTGCCGGATGCACGATTCGTGATTTTCGGCGAAGGCGATCTGCGGCCGTCGCTCGAGCGACAGGTCAAGGAGCTGCATCTCGAGAAGCACGTGCTGCTGCCGGGATTTCGTCCCGACATTCTCGCGTTCGTCCGCGCGTTCGATCTTTTCGTCATGTGCTCGCTGCACGAAGGACTCGGTACGTCGCTCCTCGATGCCATGGCCGCCGGAAAGGCCACAGTCGCCAGCGAGACGGGCGGCATCCCAGAGGTCGTCGCGCATGGCGAGACGGGGTTGCTGGTTCCACCGAGAGACGGCCAGGCGCTTGCGAGCGCGATTGCCGGATTGCTGAAGGATGCCGGGCGGCGCACCGCCATGGGACGAGCCGGACTCGAACGCGTGAAGAAGGTGTTCAGCGCCGAGCGGATGGTCGAGAAGACGCTAGAGGTTTATCGGGCGCACGCCGGCGCCCACCACGCCGACGCGAGTGACACAAGCCAGTCAACGGGCACAGCGAATCGCCCTGCTCGCGGTTGAAGCCGCATTGGTCGGCCATCCCGATGTGGCACAGGGAGAAGTCGTACTTCACCGGGTCGCCGGGATCCAGTCTGCGCAGCGACGCGGTGATGTCGGCCGCCATCTTCCAGCCGGGACTCGTATAACGAGTTAACCGCAGGCATCGGCCGACGCGAATGACATGCGTGTCGAGCGGAATAATCAGTTTCGCCGCTGGAACTCTGGTCCACAATCCGAAATCGACCGCGTCTTTCCTGACCATCCACCGCAGAAACAAGTTCAGACGTTTGCATCCGCTGCCGCTCGAAGGCCGTGGGAAGAAATAGGCAACGCCCGGATGGCATTGGCGGTCGTGGTAGGCGTCGCTCTGATCGATGGCGAGCGCCCGTTCGGAAAACGATTCCAGCGCCGCTGACAGGTCTGGGGCTGCCGGATCGTACCCGTCCAGAAAAAATGCTTCTATCGATCCCCGCTCGAGCATCTGCTGCAGGATGACGATGAGCGCGACGAGATCTTCGCCGCGCGTCCAGCGATGCACGAGGCCTTTGAAGGCCGCGCGCTGTCGGCGCGGTTCGAATTCGCGGATGAATCGGGCCGGCGACGGTCCCGTCAGTACCAGCAGGCGCTCAATCGACTGCAGCACGGCGGCGACTCGACCGAACGCAAGCGCGGCTGAGCAAAAGCCGACGACCTCTCGGTCGGCGGGATCTTCGAATCGACGAACGATGTGGATGGGATCGGTCGCCGAGTCGACGCGGTTATATGACGCGTATAACGCGTCGAGACGGTTTTTGAGCTCAGTCGGATCCATCGGTCTATTGCTAAAGTCCTGCGCCATAAACGCGCGGAATGTGAAGTTTAACGCTGCCGCGCCGAACGGCGGGCGCGACAGCCGCGGCGCCAGGGATTGCGGGCGAATGCAGGCCTGACGCGCGCAAAAACTGCATCGGCGACCGCCGCGAGGACCGCGCGCGGATGAGACAACGGCGCTGAGCGATCGATATCCCGGTCCGCGCCGGCGGCGACCAAAGAAACACGCTACTGTCGTTCTCTGTCGCAAACTTGTCCCGGGACGAGTTCGCGCCATTGATCTGCTCCGGCACGCGTGCCCAATGGCGATCCCGCGGAGATCTTTGACCGCGCGCTCACGCTTCTGCTGACCGAGCTCGAGCGATCGAAAGCCGGCGCAACGGATCGTCCTCGAACAACTGATCCCGGGACCAGTCGTGGCGCGAATGCGGATCGCGTCCGGGGCTCCCGGTGATCAGTACGCGCGACGGTCCGCCCCAAAAATTTTCTTGACAGCTTTTTTCGAGCAGCCCGGATTTGCGTTACTGCGCTCGCCTACATACGGTCTTCCGACGTATTAGAGCGTCTCAGGCAATCGACGATCGCACAACCGCACTCTAAGAGAGATCGCAGCATCGATCGTTGGGCACGAGGCAAGTCCGAAGGCTGAAAATGACGATGGTATAGAGGGAGGATGACAATAAATACTCGCTCTGCTCTCTCCGGCCTATCCGATCAGGATCTGCTGGCGCAACTCCATCTCGCCGCGCAGGCCGAATGCCTCGCAACCGCGCATCTCATCGCGCTGTTGATCGAGCTCGACAGCCGTCGCCTGTACCTGGGTGAAGGCTTTCCGTCCCTGTTCGCGTACTGTACGGACGCGCTTCACTTGTCCGAGTCCGCCGCGTACAACCGCATTGACGTCGCGCGGACGGCCCGGCGGTTTCCGATCATTCTCGACGGGCTCGCCGCCGGCGACCTCACGCTCGCGTCCGTCAGGCTCCTGGCGCCGCACCTCACCCCCGACAATCATCGCGACGTGCTCACCCGGGCGCGGCACAAAAGCAAGAGAGAGGTGGAGCTGCTCGTCGCCGCGCTCCACCCACGCCCCGATCTGCCGTCGACTATCCGCAAACTGCCCGCACTTCGCCAGGCGATGCCGCCTGCCCCTCAATCAGACGAACGGCTCGATGCTCCGGGCGCCCCGCACGCCCCACAACGGGCGGAGATGACGCCGCTGACGCCGGAGCGCTTCAAAATGCAGTTCACCGTGAGCCGCGAGACCCATGACAAGCTGCGACGGGCGCAGGATCTCCTCCGTCACGCGGTGCCAGACGGCGACCCCGCGATCATCGTGGACCGCGCGCTCACCCTCCTGCTGACCCAGCTCGAGCGATCGAAGACCGGCGCCACAAGTCGTCCGCGGACGACTCGTCCCGGGACAAGTTCTGGCGTGAAGACAGCATCCCGTCATGTGACAGCGGCGACCAAGCGCGCCGTCTGGAAGCGCGACGGCGGACGCTGCGCTTTCGTCGGGCCGCAGGGGCGATGTACAGCCACGGCGTTTCTCGAATATCACCATGTGGTGCCGTTCGCCTCTGGAGGGGAGACATCGCCGAAAAACCTCGAACTGCGCTGTCGCGCGCACAATCAGTACGAGGCGGATCGCTACTACGGGCCGTCACACCTGCCGCTGGTGCGAGAAGAGCGTGCGCAGTTCGGCGTACTCGCGAACATCCCGGCGCTTCGACAGGCGACGAATAATGCGCTAACGGCCGAATTGGTACCCAGTTGCCACGAAGGCCTCAGCGGTTGAGAGCCCTTCAGCCGGAAGGTTATGGAATCGAAAGCCTCCCTGCGCT
>Ga0068859_100005218_pt1 | contig 13203 bp, 10 predicted proteins | sample KBSSwiS22_FD_66585 | JGI IMG/M metagenome (GOLD analysis project Ga0068859, IMG submission 66585) | Switchgrass rhizosphere microbial communities from Kellogg Biological Station, Michigan, USA - KBS Switchgrass S2-2 | ecosystem: Host-associated > Plants > Roots > Rhizosphere > Soil ... | reverse complement strand
TTCGCCATTTGGGGTTTCTTCCGTCCTGAGCGGGCACTATCGCCGTCTGGATCGGCGGTCGTTGTCGCGCTCGTTGGCCCGGTACGCGTCGCTGTAGCCGAGCATGAAGCCCTTGCGGAACGACTCGCGGTACCCGTCACGGTCGCCGTCGCGGCGGTCGTAGCCCTTGTCGGCGTCGCGGTATGCGTCGTGCTGTTCGTACTCGAAGCGACGGCCCTTCTGCGCATCGCTGCGACCGTTCTTCAGGCCCTCGCTTTGCCCGCTCGCGAATGCTCGCCGCTGGCTGTCGCTCTGGTAGTTCCGACGCTGGTCACTGCGGAACCCGCCAGTCGATGCGCACGCGGGCGCGATGAGGAGAAGTCCCGCCAGCAGAGATCCGATGACGCAATAAGACGTTTTCATGACTGATCCTTCGTTCCCCGTGTGGTTTCGTCGGGAGACGTGACCACTATGTCCTGCGACGGCTTCAGGAGAGTGTGTCGTTCTGCACAGAGCGAACCGGTCGTCTTAGCGGAAGTGGTGCCGTTCTGGATAGGCAGGCCAGTGTCCCGTAGTGAACATGGCATTTCGCGAGATGCGCACAAACTCTTGAGTGGCGTGCGCTGGCCTCGAAACGGCCGCTTCTCTCGGTATGACGTCCATGAAGACTCTCGCATCAAACCTGGCAACGGCCGTCTTGGCCTGCGGGACGCTGTGAATTGGACGTTTCTCGGCGCGACCAATTACTACCTTGCGCTGGTCATCGATCTGACGGTGGCGCTCGTCTTCTTCGGCGTAGGCATCCGCCAGTTCGTCGGCCATTCGAGCGTGGCGATCGCCGTCGTGCTCCTGGGTTTCCTGACCTTTGGCTTCCTTGAATATGCCGTGCATCGGTGGCTGTTGCACGGCCCTTCGTCTTTCGCGCGGCGCGGTCATCGGCATCACCACGCGGAGCCCATGTTGCTGGTGGCCACACCGTTCTTCGTTATCGCGATCGCTTCCGTCGCGATCTGGCAACTGCTCCGCCTCGTCTGTCCGGCAGGGGTGGCCGCGTTTTTTGTCTTCGGACTTTATGCCGGATACAACCATTTTGCCCTCTTCCACCATTGGATCCATCATCGCCGCTCCGATCTGGGCCGCGGCTCGTACTGGTGGAGGCTCGACCAACTGCATCACCTTCATCATCGACGACAGGGCAGTAACTTCGGCGTCAGCACGACGATCTGGGACGGCATCTTCGGCACAGCTCGTTCATTCAGCGATAAGAACGGATCGCCAGGCGGCCACGATTCTGTTGCGCCTCATCGTGATCCTCCTGTCGGTCGGTTCCAGCCTGTTCCGGACACCGGGCGCGTTGATGAAAGAAGGTCTCCGGTTTGAAGGCGAGCCTCGTTATGAAGAGAGGACGTGGCGTTCTTGCGGGAGCGAGGGACGATCGAATAAGACAGGGGCGGCTTCGCCGCCCCTGTTCCTGACACAGCGGGCTCTAGAAATTCATCTGCACACCGACAGCGAACAACCTGCCTTGCAGAATCGACGTCGGCCGATCGAGCGTAGGTCCAAACGATTCGACAGTGCCCAGAATGCTGCTGCCGTTCAGGATGTTGAACATGTCGAACTGTCCCTGCATCTTGACCTTGGACACCATGAACTTCTTCGCCAGGCGGACATCCACCTGGTTCCACCGTTTGAGGTATTTGGTGCCCGGGACGAGCAGCGGCACGGTGACGCTGGCCTGAGTCAGCGTCGCGTTCGGGTTCGTGGCTCGGACAATCGTATTCGTCACGTTGTAGTTCACGTTCAGCGACGCGTCGGGAATGCGGTTAATCGCCGGGTCGTACACGGAATCCTGGCGGGCGGTGCCGCCGACCGTGCCCGGATACCCTTGCCAGTTGCCGCTGACCTGCACGCCGTACGGCAGCGGATAGGATCCGGCCAGCTTGAATTGGGTCTGATAGGGAATGTCGAGCTTCCGCAAATCACAGTAGCGGAGGCTGTTCGGATCGTCGACCTCGCAAGACGAGGTCAACTGACGGCCGATGCTGGCGCCGCCGTAAATGTTGCCGCCTCTGATTCGGCTGGTGAAACCGAAATCGACGCCGTTGTACCAACGGCCATTGACGTCGGAGTTCTTGTCGACCTGCTGGACCTGCCCGCGCTTGGCGACGTTGAGGTTGTAGATCGGAATCTGCTCGGAGGGATTCAACGGGTTCGGGACGTTCACGACGGTGTAGTCCGTCGGCGCGACCAGGATGTTGTCGGTCCAGAAGATCCGCTTGAAATCGCGGCGGACCCAGTTCGCCGACACCGACATGCCGGAAATCACTTCGCGCTGGATGCCGACGTTGTATTCCCACTGGTAGGGGCGCTTGATGTTGGGATCGGGAACCCGGTTGCTCGTGCCGCTGACGTTGAACGGCGTATTGACGGGGCCGATTTCGGTGTCCTGGGCGATGTCATCGCGATTGGTATCGGTCCAGGTGCGGCGGTCGCTGGCGATCACCATCGGGTTGTAGACCGCGGCGAAGCCGACCGTTGAAAACGCCTGCATGTATTTGCCGATGTGCATCTTCAGCGCGGTCTTGCCGTCGCCTCGGAGGTCGTAGACGGCGCCGAATCGGGGCGCGGCGTCTTTCCAGTTGGGCAGGTTCTCGATCTTGTCGAATTGGCGGAAGGGCACGAAACGACCGGGCGCCGACGCCTGCGCCGGCACGAAGGTGTTGAACAGTTCGAAGCGGATGCCGGGGCTGATCGTCAGGCCGTTCCGGCTGTAAGACTCCTGTACGTAAAGGCCGAGGTCGTACTTGATCCGTTCGGCCGCTTCCTGCGGCGTCGAGTACACGATGACCGACTGCGGCGACCGCACGCCGTTCACGGTTTGGTACTCCTGATACAAGTCGATGTTGTCGCCGTAAATCTTGCGCTGGTGGCGATTGCCGCCGAATCCCCATTGCACGCCGGTCTTGAGGGCATGCGCGCCGGTCACGTAGGACATTTGCGACAACACGGTGTGACGGTCGGGCACCCGGAAGTAATAGGGGCCAATCACCGAACTCCAGCGCTCGGTGGTGTTGCGGTCGAGGCGGCCGAAGTCGTTGTCGTTCACGCTGGGTTGATGCTCGTTGGTGGAATAGGTCTCATCGTTCTCGGACCATCCGGCTTCGTACAGGAGTTTCGACGTCAGCGTGGCGGTGTATTTCGCCTGCGCCGTGAAGTACCGTTTCGGGCTGCGAATCCCGCACGACTCTTCCGCCGACAAGGCGGGACACTCGTGGCCGCGGAACTTGATGATGCGGTCGAGATAGGCGGCAAACTTGTGCTTCTGCGAGATCACGAACGAGATCCGCGCCGCCCCGCTCTTGATGACGTTGTCGTCGACGGTCGGCCTGCCGACGTCGGGGACGTAGGTCCGGTGGGTCGGATCGGCGTTGTAGAACGAGTCGGTAATCGTCTGATCCACACCCCAGCGGCGAAACGTCCCGAAGAACCAGATGCGATCCTTCATGATCGGTCCGCCGACGCCGGGGTTGAAATCGAAGATGCGCTGCACGCGATTGGGGGCGCGCAATCCGGTCGCGGCCAGCTCCGACGTGAAGTTGTCGCTTTGCCACGCGCCCGGGGTGTGCGACCAGAACAGCGATCCCTTGAAGACGTTGCTGCCATCCTTGGGAATCATGTTGAGTCGCACGCCTGACGACTGCACTTCGGCGCCCAGGGCACTGGTCTGATAACTCATTTCCTCGAACATGCCCTGATTGAAATAGTTCTGGATCGCGCCGTCGCCCTCGATGCCGTTCACGACCATGCCATCGACCTGGATGGAGTTGTCGCGGCGATCGGATCCGTGGACGGCCATGTAGGTCTGCTGCATGCCCGCCGTCCCGCCGACGTCGGGCGCGCTCAGCGACACGCCCGTCAAGGTGGCGCCCACACCCCACAGGTTCCGGCCGGTCGGCACCGCTTCCAGCAGTTCCCGGCTGAGCACCTGTTGCTGGGTGGCGCTCTGCACGTCGACCACCGGTGAGCTCCCCGAGACGGTGATGCTTTCCTCCAGAGAACCGACACGCAGGCTGGCGTCGATATTGGCCGTAAACGTCGCGGGAAGATCGACACCCTCGCGGATGACAGTCGCGAAGCCGCCTAAGGTGAAGGTCACCGTATAAATGCCGGGGCGCAGATCGATGATGCGGTACTGGCCGGACCCGTCAGTCACCGCGGTCCGGGTCTTCTCGATCAGCACCGGACTGGCAGCTTCGACGGTCACGCCCGGCAGCACGGCGCCGCTGGTGTCCTTCACCGTGCCGGCAATCGCGCTCTGCGCGTGAAGTTGAACTGGGATCAGGCCTATCAGGAGTGTGTTACACGCAACCACCGCGAGACGGAGCTTCAGACCGACCATTGCAGGCCTCCTCGAGCCAGCGAGCCTGGCTCACAGCGGGATTCGACGCGGACCACCACGACGAGCGAAACAATGGCGACCGGACGAGAAGGAGACGCGACGCTATGCAACAGACGAGTCGACGAAATGAATGGATGGAAGCTAGTCCCCGCCACGGTCGAAGTCAAGATGTGTCTGGGGTTTCGCTCGCCGCTTTTGGCGTGATACGGGAATTTGTTTTCCCGGTGTGAAACCGGGCGGTGAGGCGTTCGGGCGAGCGGGGCCGCCACCCCAGGTGCGCGGCCCCGTTCTCGATCAGCTGACGTCTACGCCCGGCGGCGAGGCTGCTTTAGGCGTGCGCGACCTGCTGCGTGTTCTTCGCGATGGCCTCGCTGGCGGCGTTTTCAATCTGACGGCGAAGCGATGCGTCCTCGAGGCCAGACGCCAGTTCGCGGATCGTCAGCCCAACCAGTACCTGGTTCACCGGTCGCTTGCCCCATTCCGGGTCTTCCCAGTGGCCATGAAAGTAATTGGTGACGTGCAGGATGAAGTCGCGGGCGGCGTTTGAAAGCATGGGTCCTCCTTACGTGTGAGTGGACGGGCGAGCGGACGGACATGGCGATCAACGAGCGCGCGGTCCCAAACGCACTGGATGAGGTCGTGGCGACCGCTCCAGGCGCCAGCCACTCGCTACCGGCGCAGCACACCAAGAAGTACTTGATTACCGCAGCCGAACTGAAGAGGATGCCTGCGGAGAAACAGCATGGCGTGCCAAAACGCGCGTATTCGGAGTGCTCTCGTCGGGCTGGCGATTCTCGTCGCGGCTTCCGGTGCCGTACTCGGTCAGGCGGCCTCGGGGCCGAATCCGTACAAATGGGACGAGAGCTGGAAGCCCCAGCTTCCGGCCGGACGGGAATGGGGTTCGACCGCGGGCGTCGGCGTCGATCAAAGCGGCAACATTTACGTCGCCGAACGCTGCGGCGGCAATCCGCTTGGCTGCGCCGGCAAGACGATCGATCCCATCGTGAAGCTTTCGCCATCGGGCAAGTTTCTGGCGGCGTTTGGCGGCGGTCTGTTCGTGCAACCGCATGGCCTCTATGTCGATCGCGACGGCAACATCTGGGCGACGGATGTCAATGCCAAGGACGGCGTTGGCCATCAGGTCTTCAAGTTTTCGCCGACGGGGAAGGTCCTGCTGAAGCTCGGCAAGGCGGGCGTCGCCGGTGAGGGCCCCGATACGTTCAACCAGCCATCAGCAGTGGTGGTGGCGCCCAACGGCGACATCTTCGTCGCCGACGGTCATCTGGGCGACAACTCGAATCAGCGCATCGTGAAGTTCAGGAAAGACGGAACGTTCATCAGGACATGGGGCAAGAAGGGCACCGGCCCGGGCGAATTCGACGGCCCGCACGCCATCGCGATGGATTCGCAAGGGCGCGTGTTCGTAGCCGATCGGTCGAATAATCGCATCCAGATCTTCGACCAGGACGGGAAGTTTCTCGACCAGTGGAAGCAGTTCAGCCGTCCGAGCGGGATTTTCATCAACCGGAGCGACACCATCTTCGTGATCGACTCGGAGAGCAAGAACGTTCAGGGCTACGGATACAATCCTGGCGGCTCGCGCGGCATCCGCATCGGCAATGCGAAGAACGGCATGGTGACAGCCTTCATCCCTGACCCGGAACCTGATCCCGACCACACCGGGTCCACCGGCGGCGAAGGGATCGCCGAGTTCAACGGCATCATCTACGGTTTTGGCGATCATCGTCAGAAGATGGTCGCGCAGCGCCGCTACATCCGGAAGTAGACGCAAGGAGACGTCATGGTCTATCGACGAGTGTGCTCTCGGCGGGTGGCATGGGCGGCGGCGTGTTGTCTCGCGATTGTGAGCGCGGTGCCGGCGCCGGCCCGGGCGGCGCTGCCGACGAAGGGGACGGAAATTCTGTGGGACAAGTACGGGATCCCGCACATCAGCGCCGCCGATCACGCCAGCCTGTTCTATGCCTATGGCTACGCACAGATGGAGGCGCACTCGGAATTGCTGCTGCGGCTCTACGCACAGGCGCGCGGACGCGGCGCGGAATTCTACGGCGACGCGTATCTCGACGCCGATCGGTGGGTCCGAACCAACGGCATCCCCGCGACGGCGAAGCAATGGGCGGCGGGGCAGAGCGCGGAATTTGCGCCGCTCATCAGCGCCTTTGCCGCAGGGATGAATGCCTGGGCGGCGGAACACCACGCTGAGATGAGTCCGGCGGCTCGCGCCGTGCTCCCGGTCAGCGTGGAGGACGTCTACGCGCATTGCCTGCGGGTGATTCACTACGACTGGATCATCAACCCGTCGAAGCTGGACACCAGGCTTCGCCGCGCGGAAGCCGATGTCCACGGGTCAAATGAGTGGGCCATCGCGCCGTCGCACTCGACGTCCGGCACGGCGATGCTGCTCAGCAACTCGCACCTGGAATGGGGCGACATGCACACCTACTTCGAAGTCCAGCTCACGGCGCCTGGCGTCAATTCCTACGGAGCCGTGTGGGTCGGCTTTCCCGTCCTTCGCCAGTGCTTCAACGATTACCTCGGATGGACCCAGACGACGAACAATCCGGCCGAATCGGATCTCTACAAGCTGACACTGAAGGACGGCGGCTATGTGCTCGACGGACAGGTCCGCCAATTCGAGGTGTCGCGTGAAATGATCAAGGTTCGTCAGAAGGACGGCACCCTGCGCGACGAGCCGATCACAATTCGCCGCTCGGTTCATGGTCCGGTGGTGTCCGAGCGCAACGGTCTGACCGTCGCCATGCGCGTGGCCGCGATCGATCGCCCGCGCCTCTTCGAACAGTTCTGGAAGATGGGACTGGCGCACAACCTCGTCGAGTGGCAGGCCGCAATGGCGATGCTGCAGCTGCCGCTGTTCAACACCGCCTACGCCGATCGCGACGGCCACATTGCCTACGTCTACAACGCGACGCTCCCGGTGCATACGACGGGTGATTATCAATACTGGCAGGGCGTGGTCCCCGGCGATCGGTCGGAGCTGATGTCGTCGGCGATTCACCCGTACGAGGACCTGCCGAAGGTCATCGATCCGCCAACCGGCTTCGTCCAGAATTCCAACGACATGCCGTGGACGTCGGTGTATCCGATGATGCTCGATTCGAAAAAATTCGCGCCAGGCTACGCCGCGCCGATGGGGATCACGCAGCGGGCGCAGCGCGGCACGCGGATTCTGTCCACCCACAGCAAGATGAGTTTTGCCGACGTCAAGGCTGGAAAGCTGTCGACGCATATGGAAACCGCGGACGACTTTGTGGACGAGATCGTCGCCACGGCGCGCAAGCTCGGCACCGACCGAGCCAAACGCGCGGCCGACGTGCTCGAGAAATGGGATCGCGAGGCGGAGGCGACGAGCGACGGCATGGTGTTGTTCTATCGCTTCATGACCTCAGCCGGTCAGGGGTTCCGCAACATCGGCGGGTTCGCTGTGCCGCTCGACGACCGCCGGCCGCTCGAGACGCCTCGCGGCTTCGCCGATCCCGCCAAGGCCGCGGCGCTGCTCGATGCCGTAGCGGATCAGATGGAGAAGGACTACGGAACGTTGCACACGCGGTGGGGCGACGTCTTCCGGTTCCGCCGCGGCAGCGTCGATTTGCCCGGCAATGGCGCCCCGTCGGCGCTCGGCGCCATCCGGACCATCGATCCCGGTCCATGGGTGAACGGCAAAGCCGAGGGAGTACGGGGTGATACCTACTTCGCCGTCATCGAATTTTCGAACCCGGTCCATGCCGAGGCCCTTCTCACCTACGGCAACTGGTCGAAAACCGGTTCACCGCATGTCGAGGATCAGGTTCGATTGAATTCGAAGAAGGAAATGCGCCCGGTCTGGCGCGAGCGCAAAGACATCGAAGCAAATCTCGAAAGCCGCAAGGTGTTCTAGTCAACGGAGGCTCAGATGACCCGGATGCGACGAATCGTCGTGGCCGTCGCCGCGCTGCTCGCGCTGGCGACGACCGCGTTCGCCCAGCAGGCGCCGGCCGAAGACTACTTCACGGCTTCCGACGGCGTGAAGATTCATTACCTGACCGCAGGGAGTTCGGGATCGTGGGTCGTGCTGATCCACGGCTACTCTGACAACGCCGAGCGCATGTGGTTTCGCACCGGAATTGCGCCCGCCCTGGCGAAAAATCACCGCATCGTCGCGCTCGACAACCGCAATCACGGCAAGAGCGACAAGCCGCAGCCAGGTGGAAGCGGCAAGGCCCAGGATATCGTCGAGTTGATGGATCACCTGCACATCGATCGCGCCCATATTCACGGGTACTCGATGGGCGGCGGGATCACCGGGCAGCTGCTCGCCACCATTCCCGACCGATTCATCACCGCCGGATTTGGCGGTTCGGGTATTCAGGAAACCGATCCCAAACTGCGCGCGCAGGCCGAAGCCATGGATGAGGCGTTGCCGAAGGCCCAAGGCGAAGATGCCGCCGCGATGGAGCGATTTCGATCGCGCGTGTCCCAATCGCGTCCGGCGAATTCAGCCCCGGTCTCGGCGACACCACTGAAAATCGATCTGGCGAGGCTCGGCGTGCCGATTCTTGCGATCAACGGGTCCTTTGACAACCCGTACGGGAAGACGCAGCGCATCTGGCGCGAGGCCCACGTGTTCGAAAACGTGATCCTGCCGGAGAAGACGCACTTGACGGCGATCTCGAGTAACGGCGCACCGCCGCTTTACATCGAGTCGATCACCAGGTTTATCGACGCCTACGACAAGCGGTAAGATCGGACGCCTGGACGCTTGAGGAGGTTTTCGGCGATGTCTTTCCTCGACATCACGCTCTTCGCTGTGCTCGCGTGTATTCAGGCTCCCGCCGATCAAGTCAACGGCCGGCTGACCGGGCAGGTCGTCGCACAAGGACAAAACACGCCGATCGCCAACGCCAGAGTGAGCGTGTTCTCCATGGCGCGTCCAACCCTCGGACCGCCGCAAATGTTCGAGACGACGACGGATAGCGAAGGGCGATTCGTGGTCGAGAACGTCCCGCCCGGCGCGTATCGCCTGCAGGCATCGAAAGCCGGCTACGCCACGCAGACGTTCGACGCGCGACCATTGATTGTCGAAGTTCGGTCTGGACAAACCCGCGAGGGTGTCGCGGTTCCGCTCATGCGCGGCGGGGCGATCGCGGGGCACGTCATCGACTCGACGGGGGAACCGGAAGCGGAAGTCATGGTGATGGCGCTTCGCCGGATTCCCAATCGCCCGCCGGGATCGGCTGGCTTCGTCCCGGCTGGTCCGAGCGCGCAGACAAACGATCTTGGCGAGTACCGGCTCTTCGGTCTCGCGCCAGGCGAATACCTGATTCAGGTCAATCCGCGGATGTCGATGGGTCTGTTCAGCACCGCAGCGCCCCACGCGACGATCACCGTCCCGACCTACTATCCGAACGCGCCCAACGTCGATACCGCGCAGTCGGTCGTCGTGGCCGCCGGGGCAACCATCGCCGACGTCGACGTTCACGTCATCGTCGCTCCCGCGTTCCAGATCGCCGGCATCGTCGTCGATGAATCGGGCGCGCCGGTCGGGGGCGCGACGGTTTCCGCAGGGCCGGAACGCAATTCGATGGGTGGCGTGCCGATCGCGATCGTCTTCGGACCACCGTCCATGACGCGAACGAATGCAGATGGGACATTCTCGATACCGAATCTGGCAGCTGGCAGCTACGCCGTTCGCGCCGGGTTTCAGACTGGTGGCGGATCAGGTGGGATTGGCGCGGTGTCGGGAGGCCTGAATGTCGTCGCGGGCGGCGGCGGAAGCATCACGAATTTCACTTCGTGGACGGTCGATTCGCGGACCGGTGCCGGCTTCACGAGTTACGACAACGAGCTGGCACACATCACGATTTCCGACGCGAACATCGAGGGCCTGAAGATCGTGATGCCGCGGCCACGATGAGGTTTGCGAGTCCAGCGAATTGGCGAGCGTGAAGCTCGCGACACATTGTGAGAATTACCGGGTCAGGGCCTGGTATACCAACGGCTGGAAGCCGGTAGCCACGGGCGACCCCGGGTAACGCTGCACCATCATGATCGCCACGAGCTTTTCCTTGGGATCAACCCAGAACGTCGTTCCGTAGATGCCGAGCCAGCCGTACATACCGACTGAACCCTGGGTCTGCGTGGCGGCGACATCGGTGACGACTCGGAACCCCAGGCCAAATTGCGTACCTGGACCGAGAAGGGCATTCGGCGGCAAATCAGCGGTGGCGCTTCCCGTCATCAGATCGATCGTCTTCGGACTGAGCAGGCGAACGCCGTCGAGCACGCCGCCGTTACCGAGCATCTGCGCAAAACGGGCGTAGTCGTGGATCGTCGACGTGAGTCCCGCGCCTCCCGAGAAATACTTCTTTGGTTCTTTATACCAGGCGAACTGCGACAGGTGCGCGTTGCCGAACGCCTCCTCGGGATCCTTCATTGGCCTGATTCCGCCTTTGCCGTCCGGCGAATAGACCGTCGAGAAGCGCGACCACTTCGCGTCTGACACTACGAACGACGTGTCGGTCATGCCGAGCGGTTTGAAGATGCGCTCGCGCAGGAAGGCATCGAACGACATCCCTGAGACGACTTCGACCACCCGGCCGAGCACGTCAACCGAGAGGCTGTAGTTCCACGCCGACCCCGGCTGCACCATGAGCGGTTGGGCCGCGAGCTTATCGATGCCTTCCTGGAGCGTCATCGGCGTGACTGCCAGGCCGTCGGTGACGCCTTCCTTGCGGTAGGCCTCGCCGACTGGGCCGCCGTTCAGAAATCCGTACGACAGGCCCGAACGATGCGACAGCAGATCGCGAATCGTGCTGTCGCGCCGAGCCGGGACCAGCGCCCCGCCTTCGCCGACCACCTTCTGACCCTTGAAGGCGGGAATGTATTTCGAAACCGGATCGGAGAGGAACAGCTTGCCTTCTTCTTCGAGCATCATCACCGCGACGCTCGTGATCGGTTTGGTCATCGAGGCGATGCGGAAGATGGTGTCGACCTGCATCGGTTTACGGTTCTCGACGTCCTGAAAACCGTTGGCATGGACGTCGACGACCTTGCCTTCGCGGGCGATCAACGTGACGATCCCGCCCGCTTCATGCCGGTCCACGTAGGCCTGCATGCCTTGGTGCAGCTTCTCGAGCCGCTCCGTCGATACGCCGACGCTTTCGGGCACTGCCGTCGGCAGCGCCCGCGCCGTCGTCGAGCGGGTTGCTGCCGACGGTGCTTTCGGCGCCGCCTGTTGCGCGACTCCGACGTAACCGGCGAACAGGACCAGTACGAACGTTCGAGCCCAAAGCTTCATCGCTGTGCTCCGGCTTCTTCTTTTTCGTGTTGACGCGCGCCGCTCAGCACGTTCGACATCGCATAGTTGCCTTCGTGGCACGCGTACTCGTACAGACCGTCCGTCGTCGCGCGCCACGGATACTCGCCGCTCCACGCACGGTCCCACGTCGTCGGATCATCGACGGTGAACTGATAAAGCAGGCTGCCGTCGGGCGACTTCGAAAACCGTTCGACGACGTGGAGGCGTTCGCCTGAGCCCTCGAACTGCGTTTTGTCCGTGAAGTTCGTGGTGTCGACCACGAGCACGTCGCCTTCCCAGCGGCCGACCGAGTCGCCGAGCCAGAGGCGCACCGACGAGGGGAGATGCGTACCGCCGATCCGGATGATCCGGGCGTCGTGCACCATCTCGTTCAGGATCATCAGACTGTCTTTGGTCTGCACGACCTGTTTCAGGTTGTTGTACCAGTAATTGGGCAGAGAGGGCGGACCCGACGTCGATCCGAAACCGAGCAGGCAGCGCTCCGACAGCGGGCGCAGCTCCGGTCCGTCGAACGCGCCGGCCGGTCCGGCCTCGGCGGTTTCGCCGGCATCGGGCCGCACGGCACCCGCGGCGCGAAGCGCGGCATTGCGCTCTCGCGCTTCCGCTTTCATCGCCGGCACCTGGCCATTTGGCGGGTCGACGACGATCGACGTCCGCTTTTCGCCGTTGACTGTGGCGAAGGAGTCTCCGGGCGAGATCCAGAACGTGTTGTAGCCGCCGACGACACCGCCGCCAAAGCGGAAGAGCGCTTCGAGGTAGGAATGCGTGGGCGACTTGTCGCCGCCGACCGGAGGGGCTTCACGGTTCGGATCGCTCGGCTGCGCGCTGGTGTCCTGGCGCTGCTTTTCGTACCGTTCCATCTCCGCCGCTTCCTCTTTCGTCAGCGCTCGGCGATTGCCAAACTCGGCTGGACGGCGGAGCGGCGTCATCGTCGCGACGTCGTACATCCCGCTCAGGTCCGGGTGTCCTTCCGCGGCGCGAGCGATGGCCGGCTTTGCGGACGCGGTCCTTGCCGGCGGCGCTGACGTTTGCGCGAGGACCTGAGGACCCGCGGCGACACCAACGGCTGCGAAGGATGCTGCCCCGAAAAGAGCCACCAATCGATTTTGCATGGCGAGATTCTAATGCTTTGGCTGGCAGGCGGGATTGAAATTGAAGGTACAAGGCGAGAGCCGAGTCCGGCCGTCGTGCACCGGATCTCGGCTCCCTCATGCTCGTCCGGCTGAAGCCGGACACTACGTGCGCGTCCTGGTCCGGCTCATGCCGGACACGACGCTGCTGCTACGTTTATGGATACTCCGGATAGAGATCCGATCGAACATCCACGGTCCGCGCCGGGTCGACCATCACGTTGTAGACCTGCGGTTCGAAGCCCGGAGCCTCGATTCCGATCTCGTGCGGTCCAACCGTGAGCGTCAGCCGCTGGAACACGCCATCGAAATCGTCCACGACGCCCGCGTAGTACCCGTCAACGAAGACAGCCGCGTTG
>Ga0068859_100005217_pt1 | contig 13204 bp, 14 predicted proteins | sample KBSSwiS22_FD_66585 | JGI IMG/M metagenome (GOLD analysis project Ga0068859, IMG submission 66585) | Switchgrass rhizosphere microbial communities from Kellogg Biological Station, Michigan, USA - KBS Switchgrass S2-2 | ecosystem: Host-associated > Plants > Roots > Rhizosphere > Soil ... | reverse complement strand
GCGGTATACAAATCAAAAACGGTTTATTTTATGGCACATCAGATTAATTATAACGGACGCACTGGAAAACACAGTTTTTTTAGTGTAAAGGAAAAAGCATGGCATGGCTTGGGACAAATTGTTACAGACTATCCAAATTCAAAGGAAGCATTGCAGTTTGCAGGGCTTGATTTTACAGTTATCAAAAGACCGAACATTCACCGCTTGGATAATGGGGAGGAAGTAATTTCAAAAACTTCTTTTTTTACCAGCCGCACCGATAACAACGCAATACTTGGCGACAGGTTGGGCGCAGATTATGAAGTGGTGCAGAACGTGGACGCCTTTGCATTTTTCGATTCCATTGTCGGCGGTGACGGTATCATGTACGAAACCGCAGGCGCACTCGGAAAAGGGGAACGCATTTTCATTACTGCAAAACTGCCCGATTATATCAGGGTGGGCAGCGATGATTTAATTGATAAATATTTATTCCTCACCACTTCGCACGATGGCTTTGGCAGTATAACGGCAGCGTTTACCCCCGTTCGCATTGTATGCGCCAATACCTTGTCCGCTGCCATGCGCAATAAGTCCAACACCTTTAAAATACGCCATACATCTGGGGCAAAAGACAGGCTGGAAGAAGCCAACAGGCTGATGGGTATGTCCAACCAGTTATCGGTTGAACTCGAAGCAATTTTCAATCACTGGACAAGGGTACGTATTACCGACCCCGAAGTAAAGAAACTGATACAACTGGCAATGGTGCCAAATAAGGAAGTGTTACGAAACCTGAACACAGAAAAGGAAGATGAATTGTCTACCGTTTTCCGCAACATGGTAAACAATGTGTATGAATATGCCATGAGCAGCCCCACACAGCAAACCGAAACAACAAAGGGAACGGTGTTCGGTGCTTACAATGCCGTAACAGGATACTTTCAGAATGTACGTACGTACAAAGATGATGAGGCAAAACTGAAATCCTTATTGTATGGTGGCACAGCACAGCAGCGCACACAAACTGCTTTCAATCTTTGCACTGACTTCGCAAAGAACGGCAGCAACGGTTTATTGCTGAACTGATAATCATTACCTGCCCCGAATTTTCGGGGCAGGGTTATTAAAAATCTTAAATTATTAGCCCCTTAGAGGAATTGCCATTTATAACGGATGAATTTGAAAGCCTGCTGAAATCCCAACCCGAAAGCAAGCAACAAGGGGATTATTTATGAACCTGCAGGACTACAGGACACAACAGATATTGGTTTGATTTTTAAAGCCAGGAAGCAAGCCATCCCGGGACACGGGATGCCTTGCTGGTTTATTGTAAAAATGAAATGAGTATTGAACTGGGATAATTGTGACTAAAGTGTTAATTCAAAATATCAAAAGACAATTAATTTGCAGCCATACTTTTGTCTCGGTCATGACACCGGAAGGCGCCTTCTCTGGAGGCGCTTTTTTATTGTCTTTATAAATCAATCATTACACGAAGTTCGGCCTTTTTCTCCCGTGTGCCCATGAACTTCCCGCATAAACCGTCCCGCAAGGGCGGGACTATTTATTCGTTTGCTTCATGGTCTTTGGTCGAAAAAAGCCGGGGGTGGCTCCATAATTAATTTTTAAATCATTAAAACAAAAGTTATGGAAATCAATTTAAGTCTCGAAGCACTGAACAACATATCAGAAATTGAAATTATTTACAGGAAAAAGGCTAGCTGCAAGATGTCAGAAAGGCCTTTGATACAATGCTCGAAAGATGCATGCCAAGTGTTAAAACATTACTGGAATGAAGACACGATTAATTTGTATGAAGAATTTAAAGTGCTCTTTCTGAATCGCGCTAACCGGGTAATGTCCATATTTGCAGTATCTAAAGGCGGTGTTACAGGGACTGTTGCAGACCCACGGATGATTTTAGCTGCTGCATTGAAGATTGGTGCCTGTGCCATTTTCCTTGCGCATAACCACCCGAGTGGAAGTCTTAAGCCAAGCAGGGCGGATGAAGAACTAACCAAAAAAATCTCCGGAGCTGCAAGATACCATGACATTAAAGTGTATGATCACATCATACTTACTGACGAAGGATATTATTCCTTTGCAGATGAAGGGCTGATGTAGCCCTTCATGTTCCATCTTTCGTTAAAACATCTGCAAATTTTTGTGCATTTCGGTGAGCCCTGCTTTTTCCAAAAGCTCCCTGGGTAATTCCTCCAACTCTTTCAAAATGTCTTTGGAGATGATCTCCGGTAATGCCAGAATTTTTTCATCAGTTTCTTTAACCTGCAGGCCACGCTCAATAACTTTACATAACAGCAAAACATTTTTTCTGGTAATGTTCAAAGGGATTTTTACAGCATCATTCATTCCAGGAATGCTCAGTAATGTTTCATAGATTTTTGTCACTTCACTTTTCGCTAACATAATTTTTTCTTTTAAGGTTAATGATCTTTTCACGCTTCAAAAATAAAATGTGTTAATGGTTTTATCCCCTTCAGAATTTGCAGGGGATAGTTTTATACATGCAATGACATTTAATTTTACGCCCGGAAGAATATAGTGTGAATGAAAATGTGAAGTATGGAAAACAAGATCATTAATTGTGATGAAGCCAGAAAAATTGACATGGTGGATTATCTTGCCAAAGCAGGCTATGAACCAAACCGTGTCCGGGATAATGATTATTGGTACCGGTCTCCTTTAAGAAATGAAAAGACAGCATCATTCAAAGTAAACCGCAAAATCAACCGCTGGTATGATCACGGTATCGGCAAAGGAGGCAACCTTATTGATTTTGCTTTGCTCTTTCACAACTGTAAAATAAATGAATGGCTGCAGAGTTTGCAGGGGGATTTTTTATCTCACCAGCCACTAGCTGATAGTAGAAAACAAATCGAAAAATTAATTACTGTTGAAAGCACTTCGTACTTGAATTCAACAGCCCTTTTAAAATACATACAGCAAAGAAATATTTCTCTTTCAGCAGCCCGGACTTTTTGTGTCGAAGTGCATTATAAATTTCATGGAAAAATCTATTACGGAATCGGTTTTAAAAATGATTTAAATGGTTATGAAATCCGTAACCCACTTTATAAAAACAGCAGCAGCCCAAAAACAATTACAACAGTAAAAAATACAACAAAAAAAGTGGCGGTGTTTGAAGGGTTTTTTGACTTCCTTTCTTTCATAAGTATGCCGCAAAATTTGGATAGTAAATCCTATTCTTTTTGCATACTCAACTCGCTTTCTTTTTTTGAAATTGCCCGCCCTTTTCTGGAGGGGCATACCCAAGTCCATCTTTTCCTGGATAGGGACAGTGCGGGGTTTAATTGTACAAAACATGCTTTGCGGATTCACCCAAAATATCTCGACGGCAGTAAGTTATATAGGGGCTTTAAGGATTTCAATGAATGGTGGGTGACTAAGGCATTACCACCTTAAGGCATAGTTGCTTTTAATTTTTCTTAACATAACTCCGGACTTAAAAACGCCAGGCATAAATGTACCGGTTCCCGTCCATGGTAAAATGTACGGTTGTCGGACAACCGGGGCATTTTACCCCTTCGCTCCGGAGTCGCAGGGGAATTGGAGAACCTTTTTTGAGGTATTACTAGTCTAAAACAAGTATCGTGAAGAAAGACAAAAATGTGAATCGCAGCAAGCGAATTTATATCAGGCTAAAACCAGCAGAATATACCATTTTACACGAAGGCTTCAGTAAAAGCACCATGAGAAAACTCAGCGAATACACGAGGAATATTTTATTGAAAGGACCGGTCACCATTTACACCAGGAACAAATCCTATGATGAATTCGTGGAAGAAATGGTGGCATTAAAAGCAGAGTTAAATGCGATAGGAAATAACTTCAACCAGGTTGTGAAAAAGCTGCATATGATGAACCATGATGAAGAGATAAAAGCATGGGCAATTATCAACGAAAAGAGTAAGGAATTGTTCGATAAAAAAATAGATCAAATTGAATTGAGAATGACACAAATCGCAGAGCAATGGTTGCAAGAATAAATACCAGTAAGAGCATTTTAAAATCGCTGAATTATAATGAGAAAAAATTGCAGCAGGGTAAGGCGGAAATTTTATCGGCGAAGGGATTTTTTAAAAAGCCTGGCCGTCTTAATTTTTATGATAAGCTGCACAGGTTCGAAAGTTATACATCGCTTAACCTTCGCGCTGTTACCAATTGCCTGCATGTGTCATTAAATTTTGACCCGTCAGAAAAACTAACTAATGAAAAAATGGAGGCCATTGCAGAAAGTTACATGGAGAAAATTGGCCTTGGCTCGCAACCTTACCTGGTGTACCGGCATCATGATTCCGGCCACCCCCATTTACATATCGTTACCACCAATATTAAAAGCGATGGAGAAAGAATTTCCATGCACCGGCTTGGAGCGAATCAATCCGAAAAAGCAAGGAAAGAAATCGAAACAGAATTTAAGCTTGTGAAAGCACAAGGCAATCAAAGAGCGGAGACAAAATTGATCCCGATCAACGCACCAAAAGTTATTTATGGAAAGTCTGAGATCAAGCGGGCAATCTCCAATGTTTTGATGGTGGTCTTAACTCAATACAAATTCAGTTCACTACCCGAATTAAATGCAGTGCTGGGTTTATATAATGTGGCCGCTGAAAGAGGTGAAGTAGGTTCGAGAATGTATAAAAAAAGCGGATTGGTATATAGAGTATTAGATGACAAGGGAAACAAGGTTGGTGCAGCGGTTAAGGCAAGCCTCTTTTACATGAAGCCCACATTGAAAATGCTGGAGGAAAGATTCATTGTAAATGAAACAAAAAAAATGCCTTTTAAAAAGAAGCTACAAACTTCCGTTGATTGGGTTTTGCATAAATCATTAAAAGATATTGATGCTTTTAAAGATGCATTGGCAAAGGAAGGTATCAGCGTTGTGATAAGAAGAGGAAAAGAAAATATCATTTACGGGCTGACCTATATCGATCATAAAAACGAAACGGTGTTCAACGGCAGTGACCTCGGTAAGCAATACAGTGCAAAGGCGGTACTGGAAAAAATTGGCCAGGAAAGGATGATAAAACGGGATGAAAAGGTTTCAGGGGAATTGGCGATGACTAAAGATAAAGTATTTCATCAGGACACCAAACAATTTGAGTGGAAACTTTCTTCGTCTACACCTCAAATTATTGCGCCCTATGAACCTATCCCTTTTTCAATGAGGATCAAAAAGAAAAGGAGGAAGAAAAAACGCAGAAGCCTATAATCATTTAAAATTTATTTATGTCTACAGGAGAGAATGAACAGGGGCTAAGGAAGATCGTTGATATGACCAGGCTTATCAGTATCGTAGTGCTCGTACTGCATTTTTATTATTACTGCTACCGGGCCTTTGTTTCGTGGGGGTTAAGTGCGACGCTTACGGACAGGATGATGGATAACATAAAACGTACAGGGTTATTTAATCAATTCATTACTTCAAAATTAATTGCATTGGCTTTTTTGTGCATCTCATTAATTGGTGCAAGGGGTAAGAAGGAGGAGAACCTGCGGTATAAAACAGCACTGACCTGCATTTTAATTGGGACTGGCTGTTTTTTCATAAGTTACCTTGCGTTCTTATTGTCTTTGGCCATTGATGCGATTACTATAATCTACATAGGGATAACTGTAATAGGTTTTATAATGATAATGACCGGAGGAACATTATTATCACGTATCATCCATCAGAAAATTAACAACAATGATATTTTCAACAAGGAAAACGAAACTTTTCCTCAGGAAGAAAGGCTATTGGAAAATGAATACTCTGTCAATCTTCCTGCAAAATATTTTCTGAAAGGGAAGGTTAGAAAATCCTGGATCAATATTATCAATCCATTTCGTTCTGTTTTAGTTTTGGGCAGCCCCGGTGCGGGTAAAAGTTATTTCGTTATACGCCATGTTATCACCCAGCACCTTGCTAAGGGTTTCAGTATGTTCGTTTATGATTTTAAGTTTGATGACCTCTCTGTAATTGTTTACAACCATTACCTGAAAAATAAACACGTTTATAAAACAGAGCCAAAATTTTATGTCATCAATTTTGATGACCTTACCCGAAGCCATAGGTGCAATCCCCTGGATAAGGAAAACATGCTGGATATTACTGATGCCGCAGAATCCGCACGTACCATTTTGTTGGGATTGAACAGGGAATGGATAAAAAAGCAGGGTGACTTTTTCATTGAATCACCAATCAACTTTTTAACAGCGATAATATGGTACTTAAGAAAATACCAGGATGGAGAATTTTGCACTTTACCTCATGTCATAGAATTAATGCAAGTGGAATACGATAAACTATTTTCAATACTAAGAACAGAAAAGGAAATTGATGTTTTAATAAACCCTTTTATTAATGCATACCTGCACGATGCAATGGAACAACTGGAAGGACAGATTGCTTCGGGTAAGGTAGCAATGGCAAGATTGGCTTCACCGCAGTTGTATTATGTTTTATCCGGCAATGATTTTGGCCTGGATATTAATAATCCTGACGAGCCCAAAATTTTATGTGTTGGCAATAATCCGCAGAAGATACAAACTTATGGTGCAGTATTGTCGCTATATGTAAATCGTTTAGTCAAACTGGTTAATAAAAAAGGTAAATTAAAAAGCAGTTTGATCTTTGACGAATTCCCAACCATTTATCTAAATAATATTGATACGCTTATTGCAACAGCAAGGAGTAATAAAGTAGCCACATGTTTAGGGGTACAGGATTTTAGTCAGCTGAAAAAAGATTATGGCAAGGACCAGGCAGATGTGATCATGAATATTACCGGAAATATTATCAGTGGTCAGGTTACAGGCGAAACTGCTAAACAACTTTCAGATCGCTTTGGAAAGATCATGCAGGACAGATCAAGTTTGTCTATTAACCGCAATGATACTTCGATTAGCAGATCTAAACAGTTGGATGCAGCAGTACCCGCTTCTTCAATTGCAGGGTTAAGTTCTGGTGAATTTGTTGGGATGGTTGCAGATGACCCTGATAATAAAATTGAACTGAAAACATTTCATTGTGATATACAAAACAATCACGCCAAATTAAAGATGGAACAAGAGAATTACAAATACCTGCCTCAAATTCGAAAAGTAGATAGCCTTATGATACAACGAAACTACCTCCAGATTAAAATTGACATTGAAAATTTAGTTAGCTCGCAGATAGAGATCATGTTTTCTAACCCTTCTCTGAGCTTTTTAATTATAAAAAAACATGGACAATCAACCTGATTCGTTACAATTTGTTGGTAACACTAAAATTGTTTTTTATGCACCACATGTGTTTAATGAATGGAGGGTCCGATGGATCATCGTTTTTTTGACGACGTACAATTTTGGCCAGGTGTGTTTGCAATACCCGGGAGAAAATAAAAGCAAACATTGGTGGGTATTAAGCTGAAAAAATTTACAGAACGGGTAAAGCAATGGAACTTCGTATCCTTCTTATTGAAGCTGGCGATTTTTATTGTCATCGCATATTCAAAACCTGGTGCAAAAAATTAGGGAAAAGATTGGCGGGGTTGATTTTTTAAGAAACAGGGATGATGGAAAAGTACGGAATGTAATTTGAAGCATGTCCTGGATCAGTAACGATGTTAATAAAACTGTTGCGTCTATTATTACTGCGCTCGGTAATTCCAGGCACTTTTCTGCATTGATTGTAACGCACACAGGTGTCATCCGTACTGTAACCAGTTATATAAGGCAAACAAACTTAAAGATGCTTTTGCAATTAATTGCGAATATGGAAGTACTACGAAATTTGAGTTAAAATAATTCTACGGCATAAAAAATATTTTTTATACAAGCATAATATATTAACTGCCATTTTCAAGTAAAGGTAGTTCCAGTTGAAACTCCCGGTATTCATCAGGTGTCATAATAGGAACACCATGTACGATAGGGTAGCGTCTTTTACAATCCGGGCAGCTTAAAATACCTTTCAGTATATTATCATTGATATCTTTTGTAAATACCTCCAGTGATAAATCCTGTTTATCAAAAGGGCAGCATAATTTTTGAATGGTTTTCAGTGTCATTTCTTTTCAGTTTTTTGTTGTAAAGCGTTTACATATTCTTTTGTTTGCTGCATGGGGTCATCACTTTTAAAAATGCCACCAACTACAGCCACGCCATCAAACGGGATAGTTTGCCGTAACCCTACTATATTCTCAGGTGTAATGCCGCCTGCAATAAAAATGGGCATATCGGTAAGCAATCTCGTACTGGTAATTATTGAAGGAGTTACTATTTCGCAGCTACCTGCCGATGACGATGGAAACAGGGAGCAAAAGGAAATATAGTCCAATTGCTTTTCAATGGCCCAGTATACGTTTTTCATATCATTACCACAGGTGATGCCAGCAATAAATTCCTGGTTTATACTTCGTTTTATATTTCCATAGTCACTTGGTATTTTGTCAAAATGAACTCCATCCAGTAAGGGATATTGTTGCAGTAATGTCCAGTCCTCATTAATAAGTACCGGCACATTATATGCTTTACAAACGGTACAGATAGCTGTAACGATTTCAGTTTTGCCGGTATCTTTATCCCACTTATTCCATATTTGTACGACACTAATGCCTCCGTTTAAAGCGGCTTCTAATTTAGCTATTAAAATACCTTTTTGTGTGGAGGGATTTATTACTAAATAAACGCCTCCCGTTATTTTTTGAGTGCTGTTCATCTCCATCCGTTGTTATATGCGTTATAAAATGCCTGCCAGTAAGGGTCTTTGCTGAAGTAAGGGAGCTCTTTTTCGACTCCATCTTCAATTAATGTATAACCCGATTCTTTTTCAGTGAATGTACCAATAACTGTAGCCTTAATATTATGTTGCTGCAATCTTTGTATTACATTTTGTGCATCCTGCTTTTCGGCTGCAATGATCATTGCACCTGCGCCAATGCAAAATCTTTTATCAATTCCAAAAAGGTCGCAAATTTTTTCGGTGGCGTTACTTACCGGCAAGGCGTCATTATTGATATAAACACCGTTACCCGATGCTACAGCCATTTCATACACAGCCCCCAGCACGCCACCTTCTGTTACATCGTGCATAGCAGTTACTGCTGTGGAGTTATTTATAGTGTCTGCAGCAATTAATCCATCCTGCAAAGAGGAGGTTTGATAAAATAATGCACAGCCATTGTCATACACTTCTTTTCCTGATTTACTTTTTACCGTTTCAGGAAAACTCATAGCAAGTATTGCTGCAGAAGACAACGCACATTCTTTGGTTACAATGATTACATTACCCGCTTTTGCTTTTTTACTGATCCTGATTTGCTTTTTTGGAGCGGTAAGCAGCATTGTTCCGCCTCCGGCAATTGTAGAGTTTTGTCCTTCAATACCACCTGTATGCCCACCGGTAATGGCTACACCTATTTGGCTGCAGTATTGATGAATGTATTCCCAATAGGTTTTAAAATCATTATTACTTAAAGAAACCGGGAGGTTCAATACCATTTGAGCATACATTGGTGCAAAGCCTGTTGTAGCCATATCATTCGCCATCAGGTGAACAGATAACCAGGCCGATTCCTGTAAACCTAACGAAGGAATTAAAGACAGCGGATCACTGGTTAAGGCAAAGGCCATATCTCCTGGCAAATCAATAACGGCCACATCTACTCCAAAGCCGGGACCTGTAGAAACTTCATTGCGCCGATAACCACAATGATTTAAGATTAATGCATCAAAAGCATCATTTTCAATCTTACCAGATAATGACATCTTGCTATTTTATAATCAATCAATAAATTTTACGTACAACCCGAAAAAATCCCCCACAGGAATACTCCATTGCTGCACTGGGAACCATTTAGGCAATCCGGTACAGGTCCATTCGAGGCTGTACTGTTTTCCCTTGAGTGCTCTTTCTATTTGCTTTATTAAAAGTTGGGGCGTATAAAAAGTAGCTGTAACATAAAAAGGATTTTTTCCAAAAGCCTGTTGTACTCTTCGCCGGATAAACTTGGGAGAATTACGGTTCATCATGCCAAAAGCAATACCATGCCTGCCCACCCGTGCTGCTTCCTGAATAACCTGCACCGGGTTTTTATAATATTCAAATGTGGTAATAAAGGCCACGGCATCAAAAGTGTTATCTTTAAAAGGCATGAAATGCGAATCAGCGTTTACCAAATCGCCTTCAAATAAATGTACTGCCTGCCCAAGCATAAACGGAGAAATATCACCACCGGTGGCGTCAATACCTATTTCTTTCCACCACCGGGTGAACCTTGTGGTGCCGCAACCAAACTCTAATAATTCTTTTACCCGTGTGTCTTTTATAAGCAATTGCCCCATCACTTTCTTTTGCCACACTTCGGCCCTTTTGTAGCGGCCTTCGTACCATTGCTCATAAGTATCGGTATGTTCCCGGTTAAAGAACCATTCCTTACGCCCCTGCCAGTTAACCAAATCTTTTGTTACCAGGCCGAAGTCTTTTTTTTCTATTTCCATGTTTACTGTTTTAAAATAGTAAAGCCTTGCTTACTGCTGGCAATACCGAAGCAGGAAACAAGGCTTTTATACAAACAGGTAAGCTGAAAATATCTTGGCCCATGCATTCCCTACGCCGGTATTATCCGTATCAGGTTGTCGGGTATTGTCTCAGCCTTTAATTATTGTATTAAAAGCACCCCGTGCAAATCAGCTGCAATTTAAGCGATTATTTGGTATAATATTTTTTGAAACATTCTAATAATACAATATGTCAACCTGCAAAGACTGCCATTCTACAATTTTTAATTTAGTAAATTGTTTGCTTCTTTTAACCGCTCGGTAACCTTCACAAACCTTTTCTTCCGTTCATTCTGAAATCCCGCCGGATAATTTTTCCTGGTCTGTAAGCGGGAATGCCCGGTGATTTCTTAATATATAGTACGATGATACTATATCTTTTTTGATATTACTATGCCTGCTGGACACGTCTCCGCCTTTATAGCGTAACATTTCTATCCCCTTATTTTATCCGTTAATCACATTTAATTTCATTTTAAAACTTCAATGGTCTTTTTTGTGGTACAAAGAATGTGGAAGGGAGAATAAGGCTGTACATGGATTATCTGTAATAATAAGTTGCTGGTGGTAGTCACTTCCTGATTTTATAAATATTGTATTTGCTTATTTTATATCAATATCTAATGCAATTAAAATAAGACCGAAATGGCCCGTTGAAACAAAAATCATAGGAAAGCGTTAGTCATTAATTCCCTAAATGTTGAATATTAAATTAAGCAGGTCAATTAAAATAAAGCCACATTCTTTTTTTAAAATAATCAATCACATAATTACAAAGAATGTGGGAGGGGGAATAAGGCTGACCATAAAATTGTCGGAAACATGTCCCCCTATAAAGTCCCTTCCTCATTTAGCAATTGTTCTTACTGAGCAGCACATTTATCTAAAGTTTATCAATGATCTAATTAATAGTTGTGAGGAATAAGATTGAAGTTCATGTTTAATACAATTAGAACGCTTATTTAATCACTTCATAACCGCTAATTTCATCGGTATCATTTATAAATGCACATGTATTATGGTATGAATTAGCTAAACCACATTCTTTGTTTTAAACTTTAATTATGAAATCGAAAAAATTGCTTTGCGGTATCGATGTATCTAAAGCTAAACTTGATGTTTTTTACAATGATAAAGAAGGTAAAACTCATAGCCTTAAAGTAGATAATACGATAAGTGGTCATACTGCACTTATTAAAAAATTAGGCAGAAGCAGAACATATATTATGGAACATACCGGAAAATATTGTCTGGCTATTTGTATAAAATTAAAAAAAGCTAAAGCAGATGTTAGAGTTGAAAATCCTTTAGTGATAAAGCGTTTTATTCAAATGAATATGGAACGGCAAAAAAATGATAAAAGCGATGCCAGGTGGATATATTATTACGGACTTGAAAGAGAAGCTACTGTATGGCACATGCCTTCAAAAGAGCAGTTTTATTGCTCACAGATAATCAAAGCTATAGATTTATATACACGTAAATTAACCATGCTTTCCAATCATCTTTCGGACAGTGAACAACAACCCTTTTTATACAAGGAAGTAAAAACAAGTTTAGAAGGTATAAAAAATAATATAACAATAGAAATTGAAAAACTCGAAATCCAGCTTGATTCAATACTCGATAAGTGGCAAGGCAAAATGAAAGAAAATTTAAATACTATTCCATGCTTAGGTAAAAGGGTTATCGCTTATCTACTAACTTATACAAATGGATTTACAAAAATCACTAATCACAGGCAATTGATTGCCCTTGCCGGGTTAGCACCGAGAGAATATACCAGCGGTACTTCTGTTTCCGGTAAGAAAGGCATTTGCAAAATGGGGAACGCTGATTTAAGAAAGACATTATACATGTGTTCATTATGTGCCATTCGGCATAACAGGCCTTGTAAAGAACAGTATGAACGTTTAAAGGCAGCAGGCAAGCCCTCTAAAGTTGCATTGATAGCAGTGTGTAATAAATTATTAAAACAGGCTTTTGCAATTGCAACTAAAGGAGTGCCGTTTCAGGAAGGCTATATAAGCACACGCCCTGTAATAAATAATATTTTGTAAAAATTGCACTATGGATAAAGCTAAAAAAGCAAAGAAGAAAAGGGCAGATAAATATGAGTAACCTCTTGCAGTTCTATCATAAAAAAGTAGTGTTTTCCTGTTCGCCTTTTTTTGTATACAGCGGCCCTTTACTTTATTCATCAGATTTTGCATATTCACCCGGCGTTTTACCAAACTGCTTTCTAAATTCTTTACTGAAATATTTACGATCATTATAACCAACACTAAAAGAAATTTCATTTATTGTACTCAGTTTATAATAATAACCATGCTGCCTTTTTAAGGCGTATAGATTTTACAAACTCATTAACCGACAGGTTGGCAATGGCTTTTATTTTTTTAAACAGGATAGACGCACTCATGGCTACTTTTCTGGATAATTTTTCAACACCAAAATCAGAGCCATCCATATGTTCATTTACTAACTGCATCACCTTTTGTAAAAATTCTTTATCAACGGTGTTTACAAAACTATCTGCTGTTGCTTCTTTTTCGGGCGGTGCTATTATTTACTGACTGAATTTCTGCCGTAATTTTTCGCGGGCCGTCAATAAATTGCGGGCATTTATTGCAAATAAATGATGACCTAT
>Ga0068859_100005216_pt1 | contig 13204 bp, 7 predicted proteins | sample KBSSwiS22_FD_66585 | JGI IMG/M metagenome (GOLD analysis project Ga0068859, IMG submission 66585) | Switchgrass rhizosphere microbial communities from Kellogg Biological Station, Michigan, USA - KBS Switchgrass S2-2 | ecosystem: Host-associated > Plants > Roots > Rhizosphere > Soil ... | reverse complement strand
GAGGGTGAGCCGGTCGAGTGGGAGAAGGAAGCGGCGCGATCCGATGTGGACCCGGACACACTCGAGGCGCTGCGACTGATCGACACGGTGTCGCGCGTGCACGGCAGCAGCGGGGCCAATCGCGAGCGCGCTGCGCGCGAACGCGATGCAGCGGAGGCGTCCGGGCCGGGGGCCGAGCGCACGTGGGGCAACCTCCGCATCCGCGGCCCGCTGGGTGCGGGCGTCTATGGCGGGGTCTATCGCGCCTTCGACCCCGGACTGCGGCGGGAGGTGGCGCTCAAGCTCTGGGATGCCTCGGCGCAGCCGCGCACGATCGAGATGGTGCTCGAGGAAGCTCGCGTGCTCGCGCGCGTGAAGCACCCGAACGTGCTGCTCGTGCTCGGCGCCGACGTGCACGACGGCCGGGCCGGCATGTGGACCGAGCTGCTGGACGGCGCCACGTTCGAGCAGCTGCTCACCGGGCTCGGGCCCGCGAACTGGCGCGAGATCTCCGCCTATGGCATCGAGCTCTGTCGCGCGCTCGCCGCCGTGCACGCGGTCGGACTCGTGCACCGCGACGTGAAGGCGGCGAACGTGATGCGCGAGCGCGGCGGGCGCATCGTGCTCATGGATTTCGGGAGCGCTGGCGAGTACGAGGCGGGCGCGGCGAAGGGCGCCACGCCCGACGCGAGCCCGGGCGGCATGGAGGGCACGCCGCTGGCGATGGCGCCGGAGGTGCTGCGCGGGGGGCGCGCGGGCCCGGCGTCGGATCTCTACAGCCTTGGCGTCCTGCTCTTCCGCCTGGTCGCGGGGGACTATCCCGTCCAGGCCCACACGCTCGACGAGCTGCGCGAGGCGCTCGCGCGCGGGCCGCTGCCGTCGTTGCGCAGTGTGCGGCCCGACGTCCCCCTCGAGTTCGCCGACGTGGTCGCCCGCGCACTGGAACGCGATCCGGCGGATCGGTTCAAGAGCGCGGTGGAGATGGAGCGTGCGCTGGTCTCGGCGTTCACATCGGCATGGCTCGCACCCTCGGAAGCGGCACCGGCCGCGACGTCGCCCGCGGTATCGCCGGCGAGAGCTGGGGGCCGGAAGCCGGGCGCTCGCGCCGTCGTCTGGGCTGCGGCGGCACTCGTGGTGGCCGAGGCGGTGGCCGGTCTGTGGTGGGCGAAGCGTCCGGTGACCGATCGCGATGCGATCCCGATGCAGTTCACGCTGGATCTGCCGGTGGGCGAGCACCTGGCCATGTTCGCGAACCTCACGGTGTCGCCGGACGGCGGCAAGGTGGCGTTCGCGAGCATCGACACGTCGGGGACGAGCGCGCTGTGGGTGCGCCGCTTCGACTCGCTCTCGAGCACGCGCCTGCCGGGGACCGAAGGCGCGACCTATCCGTTCTGGTCGCCGGACGGGAATCAGCTCGCGTTCTACGCCAACGGCAGGCTCAAACGCATCGGCCTGGACGGCGACAGCGTGCGCGTCATCTGCCAGGCGGAAGCGGGGCGCGGCGGCGGCTGGGGCACCGACGGCACCGTGCTGCTCGCGCCGTCGCTCGTGGGCCCCCTGCTGCGCGTGCGCGCGAGCGGCGGCGTGCCGGTGCCGGCGACGACGCTGGACTCCGCGGTCTCCGAGACGAGCCATCGCTGGCCGTGCTTCCTGCCGGACGGCGACCACTTCCTCTACGTCACCACGCCCGAGCGCGACGGCACCTACTCGCTGTTCGTGGGCTCGCTGCACTCGGATCGCCGCGTCTACGTCGGGCCGGTGGAGTCGGCCGTGGTGTACTCGTCGGGACTGCTCATCTACCGGGTGAACGAAGGGCTGGAGGCGCGGCCGTTCAACCTCGGCACGCTGCGCTGGAGCGGCGACCCGCGGCCGCTGTCCGCGATCCCCGGCTACGGCGGCTCCGTGGCCGAGCCGCACGCCAGCGTGTCGCGGAACGGCACGCTCGTCTACGCGCTCGAGAGCGTGCGCGAGGGACGGCTGACATGGATCGATGCCGCCACGGGCGCGGAGACGGTGGTGGCGCGAGGTCCGTACTTCGATCCCGCGCTGTCGCCGGCCGGTCACCGCGTCGCCGTCGAGCGCGCGGAGGGCTCGGGGCGCAGCAACATCTGGATGCTCGACATGACGACCGGTGCGGCCGAGCGCTGGACCGACCTGCCGGGGATGAACTGGAAGCCCCTGTGGTCGCCGTCCGGCGATTCGCTGATCTATTCCTCGAACCGCAGCGGCACCGACGGGCTCTACGCGCGGCGGACGGACGGATCGCTCGGGGACCGGGTCGTGATCGCGCCGGGTGAGCAGCCGATGATGTGGGCCACGAGCTGGCCCGGTCACGGGCCCATCACGGTCACGCGTTTCGACAAGAGCAACGGCTACAACCTCTACGCGCTTCGCGGTGGCGCCCTGACGCCGCTCGTGAGCACGCCGGCCCTGGAGGCCCGCGGCGCGGTGTCGCCCGACGGCCATTGGCTCGCCTACGACACCAACCGCTCGGGACAGACTCGGATCCAGATCGAGGACCTCGGCACGCACGAGGAGTTCCTGCTCCCGATTCCCGGCGGCATGGACCCGCGCTGGGCGCGCACCGCGGGCACGCTGTTCTTCCACACGGCGGCGAACGATTTCTTCGAGGCCACTCCGGTGGCGGGGCTGCGGCCCACCGAGTGGCCACTCCGGCGGCTGTTCCGCACCGGCGTCACGGACGGCTACGACGTGAACGCGGACGGCAAGCGTGTGCTCTGCTGCCTCAAGTCCTACGTCGGCCGGCCGGAGGAGGTGGGCGTGCTCGTCAACGTCCGCGCCGCGACGGGGAAGGGGATGTGAAGGGGACGGGGGGTGTGAAGGATACGGGGGATGTGAAGCCGGCCCTCCATTACTTCCCGTTCCACACGATCTCGCCGCCGACCATGGTCAGCACGCAGCGCGCCTTCGGGATCTCGCCCGGCGCGACCTTCGTGAGGTCGCGGTCGAACACCGCGAGGTCGGCGCGGTAGCCGGGCTCGGCGAGGCCCAGCTCGCGCTCCGCGGATGCGGCGTACGCGGCATCGCTCGTGAACCCGCGCAGTGCCTCCCAGATCGTGAGCTTCTCGCTCGGCCGGTAGCCGCCCGGCGGATGGCCGTTCCGGTCCTGCGTCGTCACCGCTGCGTAGATGCCCCATAGCGGGTTCGGGTCCTCGACCGGAAAGTCCGAGCCGAGTGCGAGCCGCGCGCCCGAGTCGAGCAGCTTCCGCCACGCATAAGCGCCCTCGATGCGCGCGGTGCCGAGCCGCGTTCCCGCCCACGGCATGTCGCTCGTGCAGTGCGTGGGCTGCATCGACGCGATCACGCCGAGCTTGGCGAAGCGCGGCAGGTCCTCGGCCGAGATCACCTGCGCGTGCTCGATGCGGAAGCGGCGCTCGCGCAGCGAGGCCGGGTCTCCGCCTGCCGCCGCGGCGTGCTCCATGGCGTCCAGCACCATCCGGTTCGCACGATCGCCGATGGCGTGTACGCACAGCGGATAGCCGCGCTCGAGACACAGCTTCGCCAGCAGCTCCAGCGTGTCGGGGGGCGTGCGCACGAGGCCGCGATTCCCGGGGTCATCGGAATACGGCTCGAGCAGCGCCGCACCGCGCGAGCCGAGCGCGCCGTCGGCATAGGCCTTCACCGCGAACAGCCGGAAGCGGCCGTCGCCCGCGCTCGGCTTCTCTCGGGGCAGCGCGTCGGGCGATGCGAGGGCGCTGCCCGCCGCGAGCATCGCGAACACGCGCACCGGCATCGCGCCCTTCTCCGCCAGCTCGCGGTAGATCGACACCGCCTCCTCGTCGATCCCCGCGTCGTGGACCGACGTGAGCCCCAGCTCGGCGCAGCGCTGGAGCGCGAGTGAGATGGCGCGCGTGCGCTGCTCGCGCGTGGCCACGGGGAGCTTCGACTCCACCAACTCCATGGCGTTGTCCACGAGCACGCCGGCGGGCGTGCCATCGCCCACGCGCTCGATGCGGCCGCCGGGCGGGTCCTGGGTCGCCTTCGTCACCCCGGCAAGCTCCAGGGCTTTCGAGTTCGCCCACGCCGCGTGCCCGTCCACGCGCCGCAGCCACACCGGATGGTCGCCCGACACCCGGTCGAGCACGTCGCGGGTCGGGAACTTCTCCACCGCCCAGTCGTTCTGGTCCCAGCCGCGGCCGAGGATCCACTCGCCGGCGGGCGCCTGCTCGACCCGCTTCGCGACCATGCCCGCGATCTCCGCCGCCGACTTCGTGCCCTCGAGCCGCAGCCGCTGGAGCGCGATCCCCAGTCCCTCGACGTGGCCGTGCGCGTCGGTGAGCGCGGGGACGGCGAATCCACCGTGGAGGTCGACGCGCGTGGGCCAGAGCTGGCGGTCGCGCGCGACCTGGTCGATCGCGGCGAGCGTGCCCACGGCGATGAAGCGGCCGTCCTGGACGAGCGCCGCACCGGCGAACCGGGTCGCCGGTGCGGCCGAGGCGTCCACGAGGATGCGGCCGTTGTAGATCAGCGTCGCCTTGCCGGCGTGTGCCGGTGTGGACACGGTGACCAGCAGCGACAGCATCGCGAGCGCGCGGCGCATGGGCCGAAGCCTAAGGGCGGCGCGCGGGGACGGCAATGCGACCGTGAGATCGCTAAGCGCCGCGGCCCACGGGCTCGGGGTGCGCCTCGCGGCTGCCCGCGGCGCGGCGCGCCCTCGCCGGCACCATCGTCGTCAGCCGCCCCGCGACCGCCATCGCGGTGAAGCCGAGGAGCAGGTGGAGGACCTGGACCACCCAGTGCTGTGAGCCGGGGAGGATCCGCGCCTGCGCCATGCCGAACAGCAACACGATCACGCCCACGCTCGCCACGCCGAACGCCGCGGTGCGTGAGACGCCCGCGCGCACGCAGATCGCGGACAGCGTCCATACCGCGAGCACGAACAGGGCGCCCAGGCTCATGTGCACCTGCATCAGGGACCGCCCATGGCCTGTCCACATCACGATGCCCAGCACGAGCTGCGACAGGAACAGCAATCCCGTCACGGTGCGAGTGATGAAGATGACGCGCGACATACTTCCTCCTTGCGCGGCCTTGGGCGAACTCGAGAACGGCCGTGCAGAGAGCTCGCACCTGGAAGGCTACCTCCGGACACGATCGCGCGTTGCCGAATTACGGAATTCCCCGGAGGCCGGCCGAAGGGGAACCAGCGGCCGAGCGCGGCAGCGTCGGTCGCCGGCCGAGCGGCGGCGACAGGTCGTGGTCAAGACATGCGTCCCGCCCTTGTCCCCGCCCCGCGAAGGTTCTTAGAGTCTGCACGCCCCCACGCGTACGCAACGATGCTCATGGCCGCCACCCGAGGGAGTTCACCATGCGCCGATCCACCGTGATCCTGTCCATCGTCAGCGTCGCCCTCATCGTCTTCTGCATCTCGCTCGTGGAGCAGACCCGCCGCGACGCCGCGATGCTGGCCGAGGCACAAGCGCAGACGACGGCGGCGAAGGCCCGCTACGACCGGACCGTGCAGGAGATGGCGACGATCCAGGACAGCCTGAACGCCATCGCGATCGATGCCGCGGGCGTGATGCACATCTCCAGCCTGGGTAACGAGCAGAAGCTCTCGCCCACGGGCGCGAGCATGGCGCTCGCGCGCATCGCCGAGCTGCGCGAGCGCATCCAGTCGCTGGAGACGCAGCTGCAGAAGAGCGACATCCACGCCGCGAGCCTCGACCGCATGGTGAAGCAGCTGAAGGTGGGCCTGGCGGAGAAGGAGCAGATGGTCGAGCGGCTCGCTGGCCGGGTGGATTCGCTGCAGACGCACGTCGCCGATCTCGGCACCAGCATCGACCAGGCGCAGGCGCTGATCGCCGCACAGGCGGATACGCTGGAGCAGCGCCGGCGCCAGCTGGGCACCGTCTACTACGCCGCCGGGACGCGGCAGGCGCTGATGAAGGACGGCATCGTCGTCGCCAAGGGCGGCGTGCTCGGCCTGGGGAAGACGCTAGGGGCGTCGAACACCGCCGACCTCGGCTCGTTCCAGGAGGTGGACACCGACCAGGAGTCCGTCATCCCGCTCTCGGGGACGAAGGCGCAGGTGTTGACGTCGCAGCCGGCGCGGAGCTACTCGATCCAGTCCGTGAACGGGAAGCTCGAGCTGCGCATCCTCGACCCGCAGGCGTTCCGGCAGGTGAAGCGACTGGTCATCGTCACCGCGTAGATCACCGAAGCGCCACGGGCGCCGCGCGGCGTGCGACCCGCGCGGCGCCCGCCCCGTCAGGCGCGGGTGGTCCGCTCGTCCCATTCCAGACGGTGCCAAAGAGTGCTGGCGAGGGACCGACCGTTGGTCCTATCTTCCAGCACGGAAGCGCAGCGCGAGGTCCTCAGCGATTTGCGGTTCATCGTGTCCGGACGGCCGCGCATATGAACGGCGAGTAAAGGGAGACCTCCGAGGGAGCGCGGGCCTAGGCCACACTCTGCTGGCTGCGAGGAATGCAGGGACGCACAGCGAGTAGTCCCGGCTTGGGGGTCGTGGCGATGGCACGCATGGGGCGCACCCGGTTGGTCGCGGCGTCGCCGGTCAGGGTGGTGTCCTGCTGCTTCCTGCATGCCCTGCGGTCCGCGCCCGCGGTGACGGCGCCGGTGCTGTCCAGGAGCTTCGACATCGGCGCCGACTCGACCGCGCCGCTCGCCGGCACCTCCCACGACGGATACTCCCCGTGTCCGATGCCGTGGAACCGGCGTGCGCCGTGTGGTGCGCAGCCGGACTGAACGCGAACCGAGGGGACCCGGTGAACTCACTCCACGATGCGAGGCGGGCCGATGCCGGCCCGCCACCGAAGCTTGCTGCCTTCTTGTTCCTGCCAGCGTTGCTGGTCGCGGTCACGGGATGCGCGGTGGGCCCGAAGTACGTTCGCCCCTCGACGCCGGTCGAGACCGCCTGGAAGGAGGAGGAGAACCACTATCTCTCCGCGCAGGCGCCTGCGGACAGCACGTGGTGGACGGCGTTCAACGACACCACGCTCGACGGGCTCGTCGCCTCCGCGTTCCACCAGAACCTGTCGCTCCAGGTCGCGGGCCTCCGCATCCTCGAGGCGCGCGCGCGGCTCGGGGTCACCGTGGGCAAGCAGTACCCGCAGGTGCAGGCCGCGATCGCCCGCGCCACGAACTTCGGCTTGAGCGATCGTGCCGCGAACATCCCCGGCTTGAACCAGAGCTTCTCCGACTTCCAGGTCGGATTCGACGCCGCCTGGGAGCTGGACTTCTGGGGCAAGTACGGCCGCGGCGTGAAGGCCGAGCAGGCGAACGTGCATGCCACCGAGGCCGACTACCAGGACGCCATCGTCGTGCTCGCCGCCGAGGTGGCGCGCACGTATGCGGCCATCCGCACCTTCGAGACCCTCATCGACCTCACGCGGGACAACGTGCGTCTGCAGGAAGAAGGGCAGCGGATCGCGCAGGCCCGCTTCCGCCACGGCGCCACGAGCGAGTTGGACGTGACGCAGGCGACAACGCTGCTCGAGAGCACGCGCGCCACCGTCCCGCAGCTCCAGAGCGGGCTCGAGCAGACCGAGAACGCGCTCTCCACCCTGCTCGGCCTGCCGCCGGGCGCGGTCCACGCGCGGCTCGCCACGCACACCGGCATCCCCAGACCGCCCGACCAGGTCGCGGTGAGCGTGCCGGCGGAGATGCTGCGGCGCCGGCCGGACATCCGCAGCCTGGAGATGAGCGCGATGGCGCAGGCCGACCAGGTCGGCGTCGCGAGGTCGGAGCTCTATCCCAGCTTCACGCTCACCGGCATGATCGGCACCCAGACGACACAGAATGCCGGACCGATCTCCGGCAACGCCACGTTCTCGGACCTGTTCGGGCCGGGCACGTTGTTCTACACGTGGGGCGGGCGGGTGTTCTGGCCGCTCTTCAACTATGGCCGCATCCAGAACAACGTCCGCGTGCAGGACGCGCGACTCCAGCAGCTGCTCGTTGCCTACCAGAAGTCGGTGCTCGACGCGGCGCGCGAGGTGGAGGATGGCCTCGCCGGCTACCTGCGCGCGCGCGAGGCGACCACGTTCGCGCAGAACGCCGCCACCTCCGCCCAGCGCTCGGTGGACATCGCGCTCATCCAGTACCGCGAGGGCGCCGTCGACTACCAGCGCGTGCTCGATGCGCAGCGCTCGCTGCTCCAGGAGCAGAACACGCTCGCCGGTACGCAGTCCTCGGTGGCGACGAACCTGATCGCGCTCTACAAAGCGCTCGGCGGCGGCTGGGAGACGCGCCAGGGCCAGGCATTGATCCCCCAGGAGATGCAGGACGAGATGAAGCACCGGACCAACTGGGGCAACTACTTCGAGAAGCCGCAGCCCACCACCACCTCCAAACGGCGTTAGCTCGCCGGCGAGTCCAACATGGCGAACAAGTTCCTCAAATCGAACCAGTTCCTGATCCTCGCGGTCGTGGTCGTCGCCGCGGGCGCGTTCCTGGGCTGGAAGTACCTGCAGTCGAGGAAGTACGCGATCCCGAAGGGCATCGCCTCGGGCAACGGCCGCATCGAGGCGAAGCTGGTCGATGCCACCGCCAAGGAGCCGCTGCGGGTGAAGGACATCCTCGTCGACGAGGGCGACCTGGTGCAGCCCGGCCAGGTGCTCGTGCACCTGGACACGGTCACGCTCGACGCGCAGCTCGCCGAGGCCAACGCCCACGTCGCCGCCGCGCAGGAACAGCTCGCGGTCGTCAACGCCGCGATCGCGAAGTCCAAGAGCCAGGTGGCGCTGGCCAAGATCGAGGCCGACCGCGCCGAGAAGATGTTCGCCGAGAGCGCCAGCTCGCAGCGCGAGGTGGACGTGCGCCGGACCACGGTCGAGACCACGAACGCCTCGCTGGCGGAGGACCGCGCGCGCCTGCAGGCGGCGCAGCAGCAGGTGGCGGTGGCGGAGGCGAACGTGGCCGCGGTGCAGAGTCGCATCGATGACGCCACGCTCGTCTCGCCCGTCCTCGGGCGAGTGCTCTACCGGCTCGCCGAGCCCGGCGAGGTGCTGGGCCCGGGCGGCAAGGCGCTGACGCTCGTGAACCTGAACGACGTCTACATGGAGATCTTCCTGCCGGCGGGCGAGGCGGCTCCGCTCAAGGTCGGCAGCGATGCCCGCCTCACCGTCGACAACCAGCCGGGGCGTTCGGCCCCCGCGTTCGTGAGCTTCGTCTCGCCCGAGGCGCAGTTCACGCCCAAGCAGGTGGAGACGAAGAGCGAGCGCGAGAAGCTCATGTTCCGGGTCAAGCTGCAGGTGCCGAAGGCGCTGGTGAAGAACTTCATCGAGAGCATCAAGACGGGCACGCGCGGCGTCGGCTACGTCAAGGTGGACCCGAACGCGGCGTGGCCGGAGTGGCTGCAGGAAGGCCTGGTGACCGTGCCCACGAGCGAGCCGGCTCCGGCCGCGCCCGCCGGCACCGCCGCAGCGCCCGACACCACGAAGGCCCAGTAGGGATGACCGACACGTCCGGCAAGCCGGTCGTCTCCATCAAGAGCGTCACGCACCGCTACGGGAGCGTGAAGGCCCTGGATGGCATCTCGCTCGACATCCCGAGCGGCCTGATGGTCGGCATCGTCGGCCCCGACGGCGTGGGCAAGTCCACGCTCATGGGCATCATGGCCGGCTCGAAGACGCTCCAGGAAGGCGCGATGACGGTGCTGGACGGCGACATCGCCGACGTCCGCCACCGGCGCAAGGTGTGCCCGAAGATCGCGTACATGCCGCAGGGCCTGGGCAAGAACCTCTACCTCGAGCTGAGCGTCCACGACAACGTCGACTTCATGGCGCAGCTCTTCGGGCTCTCGAAGGAGGAGCGCCCGGTCAAGGTGAAGCAGCTCCTCGACGCCACCGGGCTCGGGCCGTTCCCCGAACGCCCCGCCGGCAAGCTCTCGGGCGGCATGAAGCAGAAGGTGGGGCTCTGCGGCGCGCTCGTGCACGACCCCGACCTGCTGGTTCTGGACGAGCCCACGACCGGCGTCGACCCGCTGTCGCGCCGGCAGTTCTGGACGCTCATCGACGACATCCGGAAGGACCGGCCGAGCATGAGCGTCGTCATCTCCACCGCGTACATGGACGAAGCGCAGCAGTGGGACTGGATCGTGGCCATGGACGACGGCAAGGTGCTGGCCACCGGCACGCCGGCGGAGCTGATGCAGCGGACCGGCACGACGGACCTCGAGAAGTGCTTCATCGCGCTGCTGCCCGAGGAAAAGCGCATGGGGCACACCGAGCTCACGATCCCGCCCCGGGCCGAGGGCAAATCGGAGATCGCGATCGACGCCAAGGGCCTCACGCGCCGCTTCGGTGACTTCACGGCCGTGGACCACGTGACGCTGTCGATCGAGCGCGGCGAGATTTTCGGGTTTCTCGGCTCGAACGGCTGCGGCAAGTCGACGACGATGAAGATGCTCACCGGCCTGCTGCCGCCCAGCGAGGGGACGGCGACGCTGTTCGGCAGCTCGGTCGAGGCCGGCAGCATGGAGGTGCGGAACGAGCTCGGCTACATGACGCAGGCGTTCTCGCTCTACGGCGAGCTGACCGTGAAGGAGAACCTCGTCCTCGACGCCCGGCTCTACCACCTGGCGCCCGACAAGGCGAAGGCGCGCATCGAGGAGCTGGTCGACCGCTTCGGCCTGCGCCAGCACATGGACGCGCTGGCCGAGGACCTGCCGATGGGCTTGAAGCAGCGGCTGTCGCTCGCGGTCGCCGTGCTCCACGAGCCGAAGCTCCTGATCCTGGACGAGCCCACGTCGGGCGTGGATCCCGTGGCGCGCGACAGCTTCTGGGAGCTGCTGATCGACCTGTCGCGCAACCAAGGAGTCACGATCTTCGTCACCACCCACTTCATGAACGAGGGCATGCGCTGCGACCGCATCTCGCTCATGAACGCGGGCCGCGTGCTGGTGTGCGATCCACCGCAGAAGATCATCGACGACCGCAAGGCCGCGAACCTCGAGGAAGCGTTCATCGGCCACATGGAGGACGCGATCGCGGAAGCCAAGAAGGAAGCGAAGCCGGAGGCGAAGCCCGCGACCGCGGTCACCGCCGCGGCCGCCGTCGGGCCGCCGCAGCCCGTCGGGAGCCACGCGGAGCGCTCCGGCCTGTCGCTCGCGATCGGCCGCATGCTCGCCTACAGCCGCAACGAGACCGCGCAGATCCTGCGCGACCCGGTGCGGCTCGCGTTCGCGTTCGTCGGCTCCGCGCTGCTCATGCTCGTGTTTGGTTTCGGCATCACCACCGACGTCGAGCACATCCGCTATGCCGCGTTCGATCGCGACCAATCGCCCGAGAGCCGCGCCTACCTCGACCAGTTCGCCGGCTCGAAGATCTACTTCACGCCCACGCAGCCCGTCTACGACGACGACGCCGGGCTCGAGCGCATGAAGTCCGACGACATCTCGCTGCTGCTCGAGATCCCGCCGAACTTCGGCCGCGACTTCCGCCGCGGCGCCGACCCGGACGTGCTCTCGCAGGTGGACGGCGCGATGACGTTCCGCGGCGAGACTGTCGCCCAGTACGTGCAGGCGGTGCACCAGCGCACGCTCAAGGACCCGGCGAGCGGTTTCGCCACCGGCCCGACCCGCTACACCGCGACGGTGCAGGACCGCTACATGTACAACCCGGCGTTCAAGAGCATCTACTCGATCGTGCCCAGCGTCCCCGCGCTGCTGCTGATCCTGATCCCGGCCATCCTGATGACGGTGAGCATCGTCCGGGAGAAGGAGCTGGGCTCGATGATCAACTTCTACGTCACGCCCACGGGGCGCATGGAGTACCTGCTCGGCAAGCAGCTCCCCTACATCGCGATCGGCATGGTCAACTTCTTCATTCTCGCCGCGATCGCGCTGATCGTGTTCGGCGTGCCGATCAAGGGCAGCTTCCTCATGCTCATGCTGTGCACGCTGCTCTACGTCACCGTGACGACCGGCGTGGGCATGGTCACCTCCACGTTCACGAGCACGCAGGTGGCCGCCGTGTTCATCACCGCGATCCTCACGATCCAGCCCACGATCCAGTTCTCCGGCCTGCTGCAGCCGGTCTCGACGCTCGAGGGCGGCGCCAAGGCGATCGGCTCGATCTGGCCCACGACCTACTACATGCACTCGAGCCTCGGCGCCTACACGAAGGGCTTGAAGCCGGCGCTGATGATGAACGACATCCTGTTCCTGCTCGCCGCGATCCCCGTGCTGTGGGCGATCAGCACCATGGGTCTGAGAAAGCAGGAGCGCTGACATGGGCTCGCTCAGGAACATCCTCTGGCTCGGGCTCAAGGAGATCCGCAGCCTGGTGAGCGACAGCGCCATGATGCTGTTCGTGATCTACGCGTTCACGCTCGCGATCTACTCGCAGGCCACCGGCACGTCGAACGAGGTGAACAACGCCTCGATCGCGTTCGCCGACGAGGACCACTCCCAGCTCTCCAAGGAGCTGTTCAACGCGTTCTTCCCGCCGCGGTTCCAGTTCCCGGAGCTGATCGGGACCCGCGAGGTCGAGGACGCCATGGACCGCGGCCGGTTCATGTTCGTGGTCACGGTGCCACCGCAGTTCGAGAGCGACCTGCGCGCGGGGCGGAACCCCGAGCTGCAGCTCAGCATCGACGCCACGGCGATGCAGCAGGCGGGCATCGGCTCCAGCTACATCAAGAACATCGTCAACGACCGCATCGCCTCGTACCTGAGGCGCACGGACATGACCGCGCCGCCGCCCATCCACCTGGTGGTGCGGAAGCTGTTCAACCCGAACGGCATCTCGGCGTGGTTCACGAGCGTGGTCGCGATCATCAACCAGCTCACGCTGCTCACCGTGGTGCTCACCGGGGCCGCCGTGATCCGCGAGCGCGAGCACGGCACGCTCGAGCATCTGCTGGTGATGCCGCTCACCGCGTTCGAGATCGCGATGGCCAAGGTGTGGGCCAACGGTCTCGTGATCCTCATCGCGGTCGCGATCTCGCTGTTCGGGGTGGTGGAGATGACGCTCAAGGTGCCGTTCGCGGGCTCGCACCTGCTGTGGTTCACCGGCGTGCTGCTCTACCTGTTCTTCGCCACCGCGCTCGGGCTCTACCTGGGCACGATCTCGCGCTCGATGGCGCAGTTCGCGCTGCTCATCATCCTCGTGATCGTCGTGCTCCAGCTCCTCTCGGGCGGCTCGACGCCGGTGGAGAGCCAGCCGCGCTGGCTGCAGGCCATGACCTACTTCCTGCCGTCGCGGCACTTCGTCAGCTTCTCGCAGGTGATCATCTACCGCGG
>Ga0068859_100005215_pt1 | contig 13207 bp, 6 predicted proteins | sample KBSSwiS22_FD_66585 | JGI IMG/M metagenome (GOLD analysis project Ga0068859, IMG submission 66585) | Switchgrass rhizosphere microbial communities from Kellogg Biological Station, Michigan, USA - KBS Switchgrass S2-2 | ecosystem: Host-associated > Plants > Roots > Rhizosphere > Soil ... | reverse complement strand
TACCGCTTCGCTAATGCTGCTCGCCTGTTTTGTCGTCGCGGGCCAGGATGGTGGCGGCTCGCAACGTAAAACGCCGGGCGCCGGCATCCCGGCCAACCAGACCTTTAGACCGGTGACCGACGCCATGCTCGAGAAACCGGATGAGAGCGAATGGATCAACTGGCGCCGCACGTACAACGGCACCGGATACAGTCCGCTGAATCAGATTAATAAGAGCAATGTCGCCCAACTGCAGATGGTGTGGGCGTGGGGCCTCGCACCCGGCGCGAGCCAGCCGACACCGCTTGTGCACGACGGCATCATGTTCATTCCGAGCCCGGGCGGCGGTGTCCAGGCTGTGGATGCTGTCAGTGGCGAGCCATTGTGGGAGTATCGTGCGCCCAAACCGCACGAGGGCAACGGCGAGGTGCGGAACACACCAACGCGCAATATCGCCATCTACGGAAGCAACATCTACGTCGCGACAGGCGACGCGCGCCTGATTGCGCTCGACGCGCGAACCGGCCGCACCGTCTGGGACACACAGGTGTTCGACGCCAAGCTCGGGTACACGTACACCTCTGGCCCGCTGGCGGTCAAGGGCGTGCTGATCAATGGCGTCACGGGATGTCAGCGATATAAAAATGACGTCTGCTACATCACGGGACACGACGCGCGCACAGGCAAGGAACTGTGGCGGACGTCGACCGTCGCACGTCCAGGCGAAAAGGGCGGCGAGACCTGGGAAAGCCTCCCGTTGCAGTTCCGCGCGGGCGGCGATGCGTGGATTACCGGCAGCTACGATGCTGGAACGGGTCTCGTGTATTGGGGTACTGCCCAGGCCAAACCGTGGGCGCAATTCCAGCGCGGCACCGTGGGTGACGCACTGTACACCAACAGCACGCTGGCGCTCGATCCGCTCACCGGCAAAATGGCGTGGTATTTCCAGCACCTGCCCGGCGAAACGCACGACATGGACGAGACCTTCGAGCGTGTGCTCGTCGACCTCAACGGTCGATCCTCGGTCTTCACGATGGGGAAGCTGGGCATTTTGTGGGAAGTCGATCGCAAGACCGGGAAGTTCGTCGCCGCGCACGACCTCGGTTATCAAACGCTGGTTGACGTCGATCCCAAAACCGGCAGAGCCTCGTATCGGAAGGATACGATTCCGATCAACGGCAAAGAGTTCCACTTCTGCCCGAGCACGTCGGGCATGAAGAGCCTGCGCGCGATGGCGTATCACCCTGAAACGCAGGCGTTCTACATTCCGCTGAACCTCACGTGCGAGAACGGCACCTTCGGGCCGGTTCAGCGCGTCGAAGGGGGCGGCGGATCCGGCCCGGTGAAGCGCATCAACCTGATGCATCCCGAGAGCCCGGACGGGCTCGGCGAATTTCTGGCGATGAATGCGACGACCGGCAAAATCATGTGGCGGCACCGGACGCGCACGCCACCGAACACCAGCGCGTTGACAACCGCCGGCGGTCTCGCGTTTGTCGGCAACTTCAACCGCTACTTCTACGCGTACGACATCGCGAGCGGCAAGATTCTGTATACGAGCCCGCGGATGCCGACGGCGCTGCAGGGCTACCCGATCACCTATTCGGTGAAGGGCAAACAGTACATTGCGATGCCGGTTGGGACCGGCGGGGGCGGATGGAGCGGCGGCATCGTGACCGACCTGATTCCGGATCAAAAAGTCGCGGCTGGAACGAACTCGATGTTTGTCTTTGCATTGCCGGACAAAAACTAGGACGTTGTCCACGTCGACGCAGAGACGCGGAGACGCAGAGACTGTTTTTGAAGATATGAAACTAAAAACAATCATCGCGGCGATGAGCGTGATGTGCGCCGCTGCGGGATTCTCGACCGTGGCGCGCGGACAGGAAGCCACGAAGATGACGGTGTGGGATAAGGTCTACACTGAGGATCAGGCCAAACGAGGCGAGGGGGTGTACGCGAAATCGTGCGCCGCGTGCCATGGCGAAGCCCTCATCGGCGGCAACGCGCCGCCGCTGAAGGGCGATGAGTTTGCGTTTCTCTGGGGCGACAAGTCGGTCGGCGAGCTGTTCGACAAGATGAAGACGCAGATGCCCCCGGAAAACCCCAACGGCTTGCCGGCGGACACCTACCGCGACGTGACGGCGTTCGTGCTCCGGGCCAACAGCTATCCTGCCGGCGAAAAAGACATGCCGGCCGATAAAGAGGCGCTCGACAAAATTTTCATTACCGCAAAACAGTAAGCCTGCTTTCAGGCCGGGAAAAAGCTTGACTTCCAAGAATCTCGGCGCATCATAAATTCCCAATCCGGACAATTTCGCGCATTTCATCATCGTACCCAAGGGGCGGCGTTGGTTCACAGCCATCGGCTGATCGATCACCTGAGGAGGGACAGATGCGTAGACCACTCATATGCGCGGTGTTGAGCGCACTGGTGTGCATTCCGGCACCATCACTTGCGCAGCAGGGCACGGCTCAGCTCGGCGGAAACGTGACCGACCCGCAGGGCGGCGTCCTGCCAGGCGTCACGATCACGATCATCAACGAGGAGACCGGCGCAACCAGAGACCTCGTGACCGGCACTGAAGGAAGCTATTTCGCGTCCCAACTCGTCCCTGGACGTTTTCGTGTGACGGCGAAGCTCGAAGGATTCAAAGCGCTCGACCGTCGCGGCATCACCCTGATCGTCGGACAAACCACGACGCTCGACCTTGCGATGGAGGTGGGCGGTGTGTCCGAAACCGTCACCGTGTCCGGCGAGGCACCACTCGTCGACACGTCGTCGGCCGAGATCGGCGGCCATATTACCGCCTCCGAACTGAGCGATCTTCCGTCGGCCAACCGTAACTACATGGCGTTTGTCGGCAACGTGCCCGGCACCGTGTTCGTCCCGAGCGCGGAGTTCCTGAACGACAGCTTCCAAGCCAACGGACAGCCGACCGCCGCCAATAACATTGTCTTCGACGGCGCGAACAATACAGACGACCAGCGCGGGTCGAACGTCGGCGGCCAGACACGCGCTCCGAATGAAGCGATTCAGGAAGTGCAGGTCCTTACCAACCAGTTCGATGCGGAGTGGGGCCGCGCGTCCGGCGCGGTGATCAACGCGGTCACCAAGTCGGGGACCAACCAGTTCACGGGATCCGCTTTCGACCTCTTCACAGGCAAGAAGATCACTAATAAGGACTTCTTCACCAAGGCGCAAGGCGCACCCAAACCTGAGGTCGGCAAGACCGAATGGGGCGGTACCCTCGGTGGTCCGATCATCAAGAACAAGCTGCATTTTTTCGCGAGCCTCGAGCGCATCGCCGTGCAAAGGAACTTCAGCAACATCTTTCCCAACCGCCCATCCGAAAACTTCTCCGTGGCGAGCGAAGAATCGGCGTGGAACTACATGTGGCGCATCGATCATCAGATCAGCAACAAGCACTCGTGGGCGTTCAGATCGCTGGCCGAGAAGGCACCGCAATTCAACCGCCTGGACGGCACTCAGGAAACTCGATCGAGCTACGGCGACGAAACCGATTACGATCGGACGATGGTCGGCACGTTGACGTCGGTGCTGACCGACACGAAGGTGAACACCGTGCGGTACGGCGGAGTGTTCGAAGACACCGTCCACGCCAATCCGGCGTGGCGCGCGCTGAAGCCGGAGTACGCCCGATGCGTGCCGTGTCCCGCGGAGGCCGGCATCGAAAACGCTCTCGCGCCTCCGATCCTGGATTACGACCAGTTCGACCTGCAGTCATCGAGCACGATGGATTACTCCATCCAGCGATCGCACTCGATCGACGACACGTTCTCGTGGTTCATTCCCGAGGCGAAGGGGCGCCACGATTTGAAATTCGGCGCGCGGTATTCGCGCACGTGGCTGAGCAACCCGTCCTGGAGCAACATGAACGGCACGTACGTTTTTCGTGCGAACAACGACCCGGTGTTCGACGTGAACAACGCGCGGTCGTACCCCGAGCGGGTGACCGTCCGGGTGCCGGGGCCGCTCACCTACGCCATGGTGATGCACGTCGGCGAGTTCTTCATGCAGGACAAGTGGCAGATCAGGCCCGGCCTCACCGTGAGCGCCGGCCTGAGGTACGACCTCGAGATCTTTCCGCTCACCGAGGATCCGGGAAACCCTCTGTTTAAAGATCCGAAAAAATATCCGGTCGACAAGAACAATGTCGCCCCTCGTCTTGGCCTCGTCTGGAATCCTGATGGCCAGAGCAAGCAGGTGATCCGCGCGGGCTACGGCATGTTCTACGACAGAACGTTGCTCGGGACGGTCGACAACTTTCTTACCGACCTGAAGTATTCGCCGTCATTTACCGCCAACTTCCCCGCCGCCGGCGCCGACCTCGGGCCGCGCAACGGGCGTCTGCCGGACGATCCGCTTCTTCGAATTACTCGGGTCGACGAGCTCAGTCCGCAGATCAAGGCCGCCATCGCGGCGCTCTATCCAGCGGGAAGCACTGTCCGGAATACCACCACGGTGACGTGGGACGATCCGGACCGCAAGCAGCCGTATTTTCATCAGGTGAGCGCGGGTTACGAGCGGGAAGTCGTGAAGGGCGTGTCGGTGTCGGCCGACTTCGTGCACATGGCCGGAAGAGATATGTTCTTCAACCCGAACCTGAACATCGCGACTGGCCTCGATACGGTACGCGATAGCGCCAATCGAATCGCGACGGACCCGTTCGGCATTCTGACGCCAAGCCTGGCGCCCGGTGAGGCACCCTACACGGCCAATACGACGGTGCGACTGCTCACAACGAAGTACGGGTACAGTGATTACGACGCGCTCGATATTTCGGTTGAGAAGCGGTACTCGCATAACTACAGCGCCCGGTTTGCCTACTCGCTCAGTTATTCGCGCGGCGTGACCGCGGGACAGGGCGACACGCCGCAGCTGCAGACCGGCACGGACCTCCACCTCGACGAGTACGAAGGCCCGGCCGGCACCGACCGTACACATAACTTCGTGACCAGCGGCCGCATGGAAATTCCCAAGACCCACGGCGTCACATTGAGCGGCACGCTTCGTCTGCTCAGCGGTACTCCGTTTACCATTCAGGACACGACCGTGGACAGGGATCGGAACCGGATTAATTTCGACCCGCTGCCCGCAGGCACTTACACGCCAGACGCGTCGGCCGGACCGAATGTCATCAAGAGCATCGAGAGCAAAGGCGGACGCAACGGGGCACGCGGGCCCGGGTTCGTCCAGCTCGACATGCGAATCGGCTATCGCGCCAGACTTGGATCGTCGCGCCGCACGCTGGATGTCTACGTGGAAACCTTCAATGTGACCGACCGGGTGAACTTCAGCAACCCCAGCGGCGACCGGCGGACGCTTGGAGACTTCCTCCGCTACGCCAGCCTGGTGGGCGGGACGGGATTCCCGCGGCAAAGCCAGCTCGGGCTCAGATTCGGGTTCTAAGCGAAGCGATTTGACGAGTGAAAAGCGAGAAGCTCGCTTTTCACTCGCCGGTCCCCGTTCGTCCCGCCTGCCTTATATAATCGATACGTCAGCAAACCCTTTCGAGGTTCGTCCATGAAACGGCGCGACGTGTTCCGGTTGGTCGCTCTCGTGTGGCTTATTGCCTTCGCGGCAGTGCTGCCGCGGTTCGTCGCCGCGCAAGCCGGTCAAGGCACACAACCCCAGAGCGCGCCCGGTGTCACCTTCCAAACCGAAGTCACCTATGTCGACGTCGACGCGAGCGTGACCGACGAGCAGGGCAAGTTCGTTGGTAACCTCGCCAAAGAGGACTTTCAGGTCTTCGAAGACGGCAAGCCGCAGAAGATCGACACCTTCTCGCTCGTGGAGATTCCGCTCGAGCGCCAGGACCGCTTCCTCTTCATGGAGAAGCCGGTCCGATCCGACGTGAAATCCAATCGCCGGCCCTTCTCGGGACGCTTGTATGTGATTGTGCTGGACGATCTCGACGTCAGCCCTTTCCGCACCGGCCTGGTCAGAAAATTCGCCCGTGAGTTCGTCGAAAAATACTTCGGCGCCAACGATCTGGCGGCCGTGATCTACACCAGCGGACGGAGCGACGCGTCCCAGGAATTCACCAACGACCCGCAGCTTCTGCTCGCCGCGATCGACAAATTCCTGGGCAGGCGGCTGCGCTCCGAGGCGCTCGACACCATCGACGCGCATTACACCCAGCTGGTCACGCAGGGGACTCAAAACGAGGAAGATGCGTCGCAGGCGACCACTCTCGGCGACAAGCTCAGCTCGACACGGTCGCCCGGCGAGATGGAGCGCGGCTATCGGGCAAGGGGGGTGCTCGACACGTTGAAAAACCTTTCTGAGTTCCTGTCGTCCGTTCGGGGCCGCCGCAAGGCGCTGCTCCTCTTCAGCGAAGGCATCGACTATCCGCTGAACGACGTCTTCGGCACCAACAGCGGGTCCGACGTCATGCGCGCCACGCAGGACGCCATCACCGCCGCCGCGCGCGCAAACGTGAATTTCTTCACCCTCGATCCGCGCGGATTGATCGGGATGAGCACCGAGTTCATCGAAATGCAGGGATCGGCGATGCCCGAGGTGCTCGGGTCGGCCGCTGGCACACCGACCAGCAGCGTGACGCCGTTCAACGGCCAGAAGGATCTGCTGGCCGAGATGCGCGTGTCGCAGGACAGCCTCCGATCGCTCGCCGAAGAAACCGGCGGCATGGCGGCCATCAACGCCAACTCGCTGACGCCGGCATTCGAGCGGATCGTCGACGGCAACAGCCGCTATTACGTGCTCGGCTACTATCCGCCGACGCATCCGCGTGACGGCCGTTTCCACAAGATAGAAGTACGCGTGAGCCGTCCAGGGCTGAAGGTTTCCGCGCGCAAAGGGTACGCATCGGCTCGAGGCAAAACCCCCGAAGAGCGGAAACGCGACGAAGAAGCGCGCCGCGCGCGCGATGCCAGAAAACCGCTGGCGGACAACACGTCGGCGGAACTGCGCGACGTGCTCGGCAGCGCACTCCCGCAAAGCGGCCTCACGTTCGCGGTACAAGCCGCGGCGTTTCGAAACACCAGGAAAGATGCATCGGTTGCGCTCGCAATCGATATGGACGGCGATCGCCTGCCGTTCAATCGGCAACCGGATGGCCTCTTTGCGAACCAGGTCGAGTTGTCCCTGTTCAACGTGAGCGAGGAAGGCAAGGCTCAGCGCGGCGTGCGCGCCATGCTCAACCTGACGATTCGCCCCGATACGTATCAGCGCGTCCAAACCGACGGCGTGCGCGCGAACCCACGCATCATCCTTCCGCCGGGGCGTTATCAGCTGCGGGTGGGGGCGCGGGAAAGCCTCAACGGACGGACCGGCTCGGTGTTTTACGATCTCCAGGTGCCCGATTTCAACAGGCAGCCATTGATGCTCGGCGGCCTCCTGCTGGCGGCACCCTCGGCGCAGCAGTCGTTCGCTGCAGTGCCCGATCCCGCAGTCGCCAAGCTGCTGCCTGGCTCGGCGACGAGCCGGCGCGAATTCAGGCAGGGCGACACGTTATCGCTGCTGACCGAGATTTACGACAACGACACATCGCGTCAGGTGCGCAACATCGAGATCACGGTGCGGCTGATCGGCGAATCGGGCGTGGAGGCGTTTACCGCCCGCGATTCGTTGACAAATGGTGATCTCGGCACGCAGAAGTGGGAGGCGTTCAGCTACTCGAAGGACATTCCGCTGAAAACCGCCGCTCCCGGTCGCTACCTTCTCAGAGTCGAAGCAGAGGCGCGAGGCGCGAACAGCAAAGACCGGCCGTCGGTTGAAACAGTGATTACGATCCGGTAGATAGGCGGTCAGACTAAACGGTGATGAAGATGCATATGAAGAATACGAATACAAAGATGAAGCGATCGCAGATTCTCACGGTCACCGTCGTCGCCCTGCTGCTCGCGGCCGGCGGCGTGCCGGCCCGCAGCGTATCCGCGCAGGCGCCGCCGCAGTCGCCTCAGACGCCTCAGTCGCCCCAGACGCCGCCCGGGCCGCCCGCGGTCACCTTCCAGGTGGAAGTGAATTTTGTCGACGTCGACGCCGTGGTCACCGACGAGCAGGGCAAATTCATCAGCGATTTGAAGAAAGAAGACTTCGAGCTGTTCGAAGACGGGAAGCCGCAGAAAATCGACACGTTTTCGCTGGTCGAGATCCCGCTCGAGCGCCCGGACCGGTTTCTCGTCCTCAACAGACCCGTCAGCTCCGGCGTGCGGACCAACAAGCGTCCGTTCGATGGCCGTTTATATGTCATCGTCCTCGACGACCAGGACATCAGCCCGATGCGGACGGGAATCGTCAGGCGGACGGCGAAGCAGTTCATCGAGAAGTATTTCGGCGCGAACGACATCGGATCGGTCATTTATACCAGCGGCCGCAGCGACGCGATGCAGGATTTCACGAGCGATCCTCAACTGCTGACGGCGGCCATCGATAAATTCGTGGGACGCCGGCTGCGATCGGCGACGCTCGAACGGCTCGATCAGTACTATCAAACGCTCGCCCTGTCGTCCGGCACGAGCAGCGACAACAGCGACTCGAGCAGCTCCGGCTCCGATTCGCAGAATCAGAATAACGACATCGGCGGACACAGCCGGCTCGACCCGATGGATTTCGAGCGCACATACCGCGCCCTCGGCGTGATGGGCACGTTGAAAAATCTGTCGGAATATCTCGAAGGCGTTCGCGGACGACGCAAGTCGCTGATGTTGTTCAGCGAAGGGATCGATTATCAAGTCAACGATCCGTTCAATAACCAGGGCGCACCCGAAATTATCCGCGCCACCCAGGACGCCATCAACGCCGCCGCACGCGCAAACGTCAATTTCTTCACCATCGATCCACGGGGTCTTGTGGGGGTGACGAGCGAGTTCATGGAATTGGGGGCGATTACCTCGCCGGACGGGACGCCTCCGCCCAACTTGTCGGGCCTCGGCGGCATCGCCGGCGGGCCGATGAATCCGGTGAACGACTTGATGGAAGAGCTCCGGCTTTCGGTGGACAGTCTCAAGACACTGGCCGAAGAAACCGGTGGTTTTGCGGCGGTCAACAAGAATGCGCTCGACCCGACGTTCGACCGGATCGTCGAAAGCAACAGCCGCTATTACGTGATGGGCTACTACCCGCCGACGCATCCTCGCGACGGACGGTTTCACAAGATCGAAGTGCGCGTGAAGCGCCCGGGCTTCAAAGTCACGGCCCGGAAAGGGTACGCCTCGCCGCGAGGCAAGACCGCAGACGAGCGCAAACGCGACGAGGAAGTGCGGCGTGCGCGCGAAGCGAAGAAGCCCCTTGCCGACAAGACGTCGAGCGAGCTCCGCGATGTGCTGGACAACCCGCTGCAACATAGCGGCATCACCATGGCCGTGCAGGCGGCTGCGTTTAGAAACACCGGAACGAAAAAAGATGCCTCGGTGGCCCTCGCGATCGAAGTGGACGGCAATCGCCTGCCATTCAATCAGCTGCCTAACGGCTTGTCGAGCAATCAGCTCGAGCTCTCGCTGTTCAGCCTGAACGACCAGGGCAAAGCACAGCAGGGCGTGCGAACGACCATGGATCTCACGCTGAGGCCGGAGACAGCCGAGCGCGTGAAGGCGGTGGGTGTGCGCGCAAACCCGCGCCTGGTGATGGCGCCTGGCCGGTATCAAATCCGCGTCGGCGTCCGGGAGACGCTGAACGGGCAGGCCGGCACGGTGTTTTATGATCTGCAGGTTCCCGACTTCACGAAGGATCCGCTGATGATGAGCGGGTTGCTGCTCACGGCGGCGTCCGCTCAGCTGATGCCGACTCCGCAGCCCGACCCGGCCGTCGCCAAGCTTCTTCCCGGGCCCGCAACGAGCCGCCGCGAGTTCGGCCGGAACGACATGCTCGCGCTGTTGACGGAAATCTACGACAACAACTCGTCGCAGCAGCCGCGGGCGATCGACGTCTCGGTGCGCTTGCTGAGCGAGGATGGCCGTGAGGTGTACACCTCACGCGACACGCTCAATAATGAAGGCGCGAAAAATCCGAAGCACTGGGATGCGTACAGCTATGCCAAGCAATTTCCGTTGAAGGACGTGGCTCCGGGCCGTTACGTCCTGAGGGTGGAATCACAGGCGCGCGGCAGCGGAAACGCCAAGCCCGCGGCGACGGAGACGCTAATCACCGTCAGATAGCTGAAATTTTCTGTCTCAACACAGGGTCACAGAGGGCACAGAGAGTCCTGTTCTTGAAGAACAATTGAAGACTGTGGATTGGAGATTGAAGATTAATTGTCGCTTGCTGATTTGCGATTGACTATTCGGAAATCTGACATACATCTTCATTCCTCATTCGTCAAACCATCAATCAATCTCCAAATCTCTATTCTGGCAATCTTAGGTTTTGTTTTTGAAAAGAAACCTCTGTGTCCTCTGTGACCCTGTGTTGAGATACAAATTTCACTTTTTGCCATGATGCCGGAAGGCTTCCTGTTGAAAAAAGTGCAACAGCCGTCACTCTGCTACCGCCAAATGGTGCGGCGTTGCTCTTGCAAACCGCTGCGCGCATGGACGACGCAGAACTGCGGGCCCTCAACAGCCTCTCATCGCGAATTATCGAGGCGTCGATAGAAATCCACTCGGTGCTGGGCCCAGGGTTGCTCGAAAGCGTGTATCGCGAGTGCCTGATCTACGAGCTTAGGAACGTCGGGCTATCAGTCGCAACCGAGCGCTCGGTACCTATCTGCTACAAGGAGTTGAGACTCGAAGGCGGGTACCGGCTCGATCTCCTGGTGGAGAACCAGATCATCGTCGAACTGAAATCAGTTGAAAAAGTTCTTCCCGTCCATTTGGCGCAATTACTCTCATATCTTCGCCTTACCAACAAACCACTTGGCTTGCTTATCAATTTCAATGTTCCGCGCTTGTTCCAAGGCGTCAACCGTCTCATAAACGGTTGAGAAAACTGAACTCTGGGTCTTTGCCTTAAAGAAAAAGAATTCTCTGTGCCCTCTGTGTCTCTGTGCCGAGATAGCGATAGCGAAGTCAGTAGAGGGTGAACGCCCAGATCATGTCGTTGGTTGCCACCAGGACGTACTGATGCCCGTCGAGCATGTAGGTTTCCGGCGCGTTCGAGATATTGCCGATGCGGGTGTGCCAGATCGGCTTGCCCGTCTTCGCGTCGTGCGCGACGAAGTTGCTGCCGCCGTCTCCGGCAAATAACAATCCGCCGGCCGTCGCCAGCAATCCCGTGCCGCCGCCCGCGCCTGCGTTGCCCGGATACTGACGGCGCCACGCCACCTTTCCGGTCTTGTAGTCGATCGCCGTCAGAAATTTTCCGCCGCCGCCCACTTCGAAGCGGGCCTTGCCCCCGAGCCCCATCGACCCGCGCGGATCCGGATCTGTCAGATAAAGCAGGTTAAATCCGTTGTGCTCCTGCGTGTAGAACAGCCCGGTGTCGGGCGAGTACGCGGGCGGCTGCCAGTTCGTCACGCCGCCTTCCACCGGCGAGACAAGCGCACCGGGAATCGTCGCCTCTTTTTCCGGGTCGGGCTGAGGCGCGCCGTTGCGGCCCAGGCCCTTCGCCCAGTTCGTCGTCGAGCCGTACTTGCCCGACGCCACGAGCTCGCCGGTGACGCGATCGAGCGTGAAGAAATATCCGTTGCGCGACGCCGTCGAGACGACTTTCCGCCGCATGCCGTTGATCGTCCCATCGATCAGGATCGGCGTCTGCGCCGAGTCCCAGTCGTGCGTGTCGTGCGGCGACGTCTGGTAGTACCACGCCATCCGGCCGGTGTCGACCTGAACGGCGATGATCGAGCAGGTGAAGAGGTTGTCGCCTTTGCGGCCGGCGCCGGTATACCCCGGCGTCGGATTGCCGGTGCCGAAGATATACAGCTTCGATTCGGGATCGTACGAACCGGGAATCCACACCTGTCCGCCGCCGTGCCGCGCGGCGTCGAGGCTCGGCCACGTCTCGAGGCCCGGGTCGCCCGGCTTCATGGGCACGGTGTAGAACTTCCACTGCAGCTTCCCTGTTTCCGGATCGAACGACTGCAGGAATCCCGGCATGTCGAGATCGTTGCCGGTGCCGACCAGTACGTGGTCGCCGACGACGATCGGCGCGACCGTGGAGAAATACTGCTCGTCGAAATCGGCGATCTCGACGTGCCACCGCTCTTCGCCGGTTCGCGCGTCGAGCGACACGAGGTAGTTGTCCGGAGTTTCGACGTAGAGATAGTTGTGCCACATGCCGAGCCCGCGGCTGCCGATGTGCGTGCCCCCGCGGGTTTTCCAGAAGAAATGCCAGATTTCGTGGCCATCCCGCGCATCGATCGCCCACACGTTGTCGGGCGCCGACACGTACAGCACGCCGTCGACCTGAAGGATGGCGCCCTTGATGCCGGCGCCCTGGTATTCGGCCGTGCCGACACCGCCGACGATCGGCGGTGCGGCTCCGGTGCCGCGGCCGGCGGCGGCGCCGCCCACAGGTCCAGGTCCGCCAGTCACGCGCGACATCCACGCGAGCGTCAGATTTTTCACCGTCGATTGATTAACCTGCGTCAGTGAGCTGTAACGCCGTCCGGTGTAATCGCCTGAGTAGGTCGGCCAGGAATCCCCGAGCGGCCGCACGAGCGTGGCGGGATCGAGGCCGCCTTGCGCCGGCTGAACCGGAGGAGTTTGAGATTGCCCGAAGATGAGCGCCGGAGCGAGCGCCAGCGCGGCGGTGGCCAGAAATTTTTTGAGAGTCATTTCAGCGTCGCCAGGAACGCGGTGACGTCATGAATGTCTTTGTCCGTATAGACCGACAGCAGATTTCGATGCGCCTCGAGCGGATCGCGAATCTCGACCTTCGGCACGTCGCCATCGCGCCGGAACGTACGCTCTGTGCCGCCGGCGGGCGTGAGAGTGATGTAGAAATCGTCGATGCGCTCGAGACGGCCTTCGATTTTCTGGCCAGACGGCAGCGTCACGATCGCCGTCACATCCCTGCGGCTTGGTGTGTTGCCCCGGGCGCCCGCGCCACCTGCACCACCTGCACCACGGCCTCGCGGAGCCGACCCTCCCGCTACCCACAGGTTCTGCAGCAGCATCGCATCCGGCATGCGCGCGCCAATGCCGGCAAGATCGCCCGTCGTGGAATGACACGTGCCGCATTTCGCGGAGAAGTACTGTTGTCCCGCCGCTGGATCGCCAACAAGCACATTCAGCACGACTGGCGGTCCCGCAGGCGGCGACCCCTGCCCTCTGGATGTCGCGACAATGCTGTGAATGAAGGCCG
>Ga0068859_100005213_pt1 | contig 13207 bp, 10 predicted proteins | sample KBSSwiS22_FD_66585 | JGI IMG/M metagenome (GOLD analysis project Ga0068859, IMG submission 66585) | Switchgrass rhizosphere microbial communities from Kellogg Biological Station, Michigan, USA - KBS Switchgrass S2-2 | ecosystem: Host-associated > Plants > Roots > Rhizosphere > Soil ... | reverse complement strand
CGAAGATTCTACTACCGTGCCACCCTGGCGAGTGGCCCGGTCGTGAAAAGTGAAGGGTAGAAGGTGAAGGGTCGGGGATGAAGCGTGAAGGGTGAGAGGTGAAGGGGGAAACGTGAAGCCCGCAAGCTGTATCACGCAACGCTGTCTCTCAGTCTTGCGATGTACGTTCTTCCCCTTCACCCTTCACCCTTCACGATTCACAAGCTTTTCCACCGCATCAATCATCATCCCCGCGACGCTGAACCCGGTCTGCTCGTGGATTTCGCGCATGCCGGTGGGGCTGGTGACATTGATCTCCGTCAGATAGTCGCCGATCACGTCCAATCCCACGAGCGTGAGCCCATCCGCTGCCAATTCCGGACCCACCGATTCAGCGATCTCGAGATCGCGAGGGGACAGCGGCTGCGCAACGCCGCGTCCGCCGGCGGCCAAATTACCGCGGGTCTCGCCTGGTTTCGGGATGCGTGCCAGGGCAAAGGGAGCAGGCTTGCCGTCGATGAGAAGGATGCGCTTGTCGCCCTTCACGATATCGGGGATATAGCGTTGAGCCATGATGGTCCGCCGTCCATAGTGGGTCAACGTTTCGATCACCACTCCGATGTTGAAATCCTGCCGATGCAGGCGGAACACGGATGCCCCACCCATGCCGTCCAGGGGTTTGAGAACGACGTCGTCGTGTACGTCGAGGAACGCTCGAAGTTCAGTCTCGAGGCGCGTGACCAGTGTGGGAACGGTGAAACGCGTGAAGCGAGTGATGGAAAACTTCTCGTTATAGTCTCTCAACGCCTGTGGTCGATTTACGATACGTGCACCCTGGGTTTGGGCTAGTTCCAGCAGGTAGGTGCTGTAGACGTACTCCATGTCGAAGGGCGGATCCTTGCGCATGAGCACGGCATCGAAGCTGCCCAGAGACAGCTCCGCCATCTCACCCAACCGGTACCACGCATATTTTTCACCGGTCAAAGCGATGGGCCAGGAGCGCGACATTACCTGACCGTCGCGGCAGAGGAGTCCTTCCTGATGCAAAACCGACAATTCGTGACCGCGCCGCGCAGCCTCCTCCATCATGGCGTAGGAGGAATCCTTGTAGGTCTTGATGGAGTCGAGGGCGTCGAGGATGAAGGCGAGTTTCATGTTGTTTGCAGAGCGTACGTCTCAAGGCTTAAGGCGCAGAGCACGCGAAGAAAACCAAAGCGGAAGCATACGACCTAGAGGTATTGCATAGACCTGTCGCTGATTGGACCGACGGCCAGCCCGGACCCTGCGCAATCATCAAATCCAGACCCAAGCAGTTTTTCTGCGCGTCCTCTGCGCCTTAAGCGTTGGGTGTACGTTCGAGCAAAGCAACTACGCACGCGCGATCTTAGGCAGACGGTCGAGCTGCGCTTCCTCGTAGACTTGCGCCATCTCTTCGAGCTCGATGGCGGCAGCCACCAGGGCGAGCCGCGCGATGACGCCGTATGCATAGAAGCGGTTTGGCGGGCAATCCGGGTTGGCGTCCGGGTCGGGCAGCAGACAAGAGGTCGAGAAAGGCATCGGTTCGAATTGCATTCCCGGCGCATTGAGGTTTTCGTCAGGTCCGCGCCCGGTATGTACGCGGTAGAACCCACCCACGACGAACTGGTCGATCATATAGATCACTGGTTCCGACACTGCTTCATTGACCGTCTCGAAGGTGTATACGCCTTCCTGAACCAGGGCGTCGGTCACCGCCAGTCCTTCCTTGACCACGGCCATCTTGTTGCGCTGTTTGCGATTGAGATCGCGGACGTCGGAAGGGTCCTTCACGGTCATGATGCCCATGCCGTAGGTCCCGGCGTCAGCCTTCACGATGACGAATGGATCGCGGTCGATGCCGTATTCTTTGTACTTGCCTCGGATCTGGCCAAGGATGTTCTCCACATGGCCCGCGAGGCAATCCTCGCCGGTGCGCTCCTGGAAATTGATCTCGCCACACATGGCGAAGTATGGGTCGATCAACCAGGGATCGATATCGATCAATTCGGCGAATTCAGCGGTCACTTTGCTGTAGGCCGCGAAATGCTGCGACTTGCGGCGGGTGGACCAGCCGGCGAACAGAGGCGGGATGATCTGCTGCTCGATGTTTTCCAGAATCGCGGGAATTCCGGCGGACAGATCGTTATTGAGCAGCACCACGCAGGGATCGAAGTCCTTCAGTCCGATGCGGTTGGCGCGTCGCACGAGCGGCTCGAGCACCAGCTTGCCCCCGGTTGATAGCGGGACCTCGGTGGGCTGTGTGATATCCGGGAGCAGCGTTCCCAGGCGGACCTTCATCCCCGCCATACGCAGTATCGATTGCAGCTGCACCACGTTCTGCAGGTAGAAGGTGTTGCGCGTGTGATTTTCCGGGATCAAGAGCACGCCCTTGGCTTCAGGACATAGCTTCTGGATCGCGGTCATGGCCGCCTGCACGCACAGCGGCAGGAAGTCGGCCTTCAGATTGTTGAACCCGCCCGGGAACAGGTTCGTGTCGACCGGCGCCAGCTTGAAGCCGCTGTTACGTAGATCCACCGATGCATAGAACGGCGTGAGGTGCTCCTGCCACTGCGACCGAAACCAGTGCTCGATGGGCTGGTGACGTTGCAGGATCTGCTGCTCCAACTTCAGCAGGGGCGCGCGCAATCCGGGATGAAGGTCGGCTGCGTTCATAATTTTGATCTGCCAAGGGATTAACGGAGAGATTGTAATCCCACCTCGGGACTTACGGTGCATCACCCAATGTTTCCTGCAGAGAAAAAATGTTGCATAATATTCGTCATTATCGCTAGGGTTTATCAATAAATCCTCTGTATTCAGCTTCTTCCCGCTCATCCCGCCATGCCGCTCGGCTTGCTTCGCTTTGCGCTCAGTTCCAACTACCCCGAGCCGCGTATGTTTCGGGTCCACGACCGGCTCAAGGCGACTTACGATGCAGTGATCATCGGCGCCGGCGGTCACGGGCTGGCAGCGGCCTACTACCTGGCCCGCGATCACGGTTTGACGAATGTGGCGGTGTTGGAGAAAGGCTATCTGGGTGGCGGAAACACCGGCCGGAATACGACCATCATCCGCTCCAATTACCTCACACCGGAGGGCGTGGCCTTCTACGACGAGAGCGTACGGTTGTACCAGGACCTCGCGGAAGATTTCGATCTCAATCTTTTCTACTCCACGCGCGGCCATTTCACGCTTGCTCACACCGATTCGGCGGTGCGCACAATGCGCTGGCGCGCCGAGGTGAATAAGCATCTGGGCGTGGAGAGCGAACTGGTCGGGCCGGAGTTCATCCAGCGGGCCTGTCCTCGGATCGACATCACCTGTGCGGGCCACGCACCGATCCTTGGCGCCCTTTATCACGCGCCAGGCGCGATCGCGCGCCACGATGCGGTCGCGTGGGGCTATGGCCGCGGAGCCGACCGCCGCGGCGTGGAGATTCACCAGCAGACCGAAGTAAGGGGCATCGAGGTCAACGCGGGCAAAGTCGTCGGTGTGCAAACCTCGCGCGGCCACATCTCGACGGAAAAAGTACTGTGCGCCGTGGCGGGCTCCACGCCTCGCATTCTGGACATGGTGGGAATCCGCACGCCGATTTACATCCATCCTTTGCAGGCCATGGTGACCGAGCCCATGAAGCCCTGGCTGAACCAGATCTTCGTATCGGGCAGCCTGCACGTCTATGTGAGTCAATCTGCGCGTGGCGAACTGGTGATGGGCGCCTCGCTGGATCCGTACGAGCTGCATTCCACACGCTCGACGCTCGACTTCGTCGAGGGATTGTCGGCGCATATGCTGGACATGTTCCCGTTCTTGTCGACGGCCAAGGTCAATCGGCAGTGGGCTGGCATGGCGGACATGACCCCTGACTTCGCGCCGATCATGGGCAAGACACCGCTGGAAGGGTTTTATCTCGATGCCGGCTGGGGAACCTGGGGCTTCAAGGCCACGCCGGTGTGCGGCAAAACCATGTCCTACACGCTGGTCAACGATCGAGACCATGAACTCATCAAGACATTTGGTCTGTCGCGCTTCTCCAAATACGAGCTGACCGGAGAGAAGGGCGCGGCGTCCGTCGGGCACTGATAGTAAACCTTCGACTAAGTAGACCTTCGACGCAAAGGCGCGAAGGCGCAAAGGAAAGCGAGTGAAAGATATCGAGGTTGCGAGAGAGAGCGATGGTGATCCGGTGGCCAGGGCATCAAATGTATGAGAAACGGATGACCTCATCAGTCATTTTCATGTTCCCTTTGCGCCTTTGCGTCGAAGGTTCACATCGAGTGCAAAAAATGAAACTCATGACCTGCCCCATCAACGGCCCGCGCCCGGTGTCGGAGTTCGCCTATGCGGGCGAGGTGCGTCCGATGCCGGATCCAGCCACATGCTCCGACGAGCAGTGGACCGACTACGTATTCAACCGCAACGGCGGACCGGGTATAAAAACCGAATGGTGGTATCACGTTCCCAGTGGTGTCTGGTTCATCGCCGAGCGCGACACCGTGGTGGACAGGGTGCTGCGAACCTACCTTTACGGCGAAGGTGAAAAGGCGTGAGCACGCGTCTTCCTCCGATTCCCGGGGAATGGATCGATCGGACCAAGCCTGTCTCCTTCCGGTTCGAAGGACAAGCAATGAGCGGCTTTGCCGGCGACGTCGTGACCAGCGCCCTGTGGGCTGCGGGCATGCAGTCACTGGGACGTAGCTTCAAATACCATCGCCCGCGCGGCGTGCTCTCATTTGCCAACCATGACGTCAACGTCCTGCTCGAGGATGCAGCTCACATCAACCTGCGCGGCGATGTGACACCGCTCATGCAGGACATGGACCTCGCAGCGGTCAACACTTTCGGCAACGCGGGCATCAAGGGCGATCGCGCGGCCATCCTCGACCGGCTGTCGGGGTTTCTGCCGGTGGGCTTCTACTACAAGGCGTTTCACCGTCCGAAGTGGCTCGCACCTCGCTGGGAGGCGTTTTTCCGTTTCATGAGCGGACTGGGCAGAGTGAAGTTCGATGCACCTCGCGTCGTCACACCCAAGCGCTACGGCTTCTGTGATGTGCTCGTCATCGGTACCGGTCCTGCAGGATTGTCGGCAGCTATAGCCGCGGCTAGCGCAGGTGCCCGGGTCCTGGCTGTGGACGAAAACGCCCGTCCTGGAGGCAGCCTCGGCTTCGCGCGCGCCGGTGGTGATGAAGCGCTGTCCAGACTGAACCAGTTGCTGGAGAGCTTGCGGGCGCTGCCCAACGTCGAAATCCGCAGCGGCACATGTGCGGCGGGCTACTACACCGATCATTGGGTGTCTTTGATAGATGCACAGCGCATGACTAAAGTGCGTGCACGATCGGTGATCTTTGCCTCGGGCGTTTTCGAACAACCGGCTGTGTTCCGCAACAACGATGTTCCGGGCGTCATGCTCGCCTCCGGCGCACAGCGTCTGATCTATCGCTACGGTGTAAAGCCGATGGAAACCGCGGTAGTGCTGGCCGCGAACCGCGAGGGCTATGAGGTAGCGCTGGATCTACTGCGGCATGGGGTGCAGGTGGCTGCGCTGGTGGACCTGCGGCAAGGCGGCGAACCTTCGGCTGCCGGACAGCGGGTCGCCGCAGCCGGTGTCCGCGTGTTGACGGGGTATTGCATCGATGAAGCTGTCGCATCTGGGAGTTCTGTCAGCGGTGCGCTTGTCTGCCCGCTTACCCAGTCCGGCGAACCCAACCGCGCGCGCGCTGCATCCATAAGTTGCGATGGGATTCTCATGAGCGTCGGATTTACTCCCGCCGCGAACTTGCTCTATCAGGCTGGCGCCCGAATGCGCTACGACGACCAGGTCGAGCAGTTCGTTCCCGCGCAACTGCCGGAGGGTGTGTATGCGGCCGGACGGGTCAATGGCGTATACGACCTCGAGCACAAACTAAGGGATGGGGAGCGAGCCGGGCTTGAGGCTGCAAAACACGCCGGACACGGGTCAGCGGACAGCATGCTGCCTGCGCAAGAGGCGGTCCAACGCGGGCGTCGCAAACCGAGCCACTCCTACCCGATTTTCTCGCATCCTGCTGGAAAGAACTTCGTGGACTTCGATGAAGACCTGCAGCTCCGAGATTTTTTCAATGCGGCGCAAGAGGGCTTCGACAACATCGAACTGCTCAAGCGCTATACCACCGTGGGCATGGGTCCGAGCCAGGGTAAGCACTCCAACATGAACGCGGTGCGCATCCTCGCCAGGATTCGCGGCGAGCCGATCGAAAAGGTCGGTACGACCACCGCGCGTCCGTTCTTCCATCCGGTGCCGATGTCGCATCTGGCAGGGCGTGGATTCCACGCGATGCGCCGCACGCCGCTGCACGCGCGTCATGACGCGGCGGGCGCGTTATTCATGCAGGCCGGCAACTGGTGGCGGCCGGAGTACTACGCTGCAGCCGGGAAAACCAAGCTCGAATGCGTGCGCGAGGAAGTGCGCGCGGTGCGCACTGCGGTGGGTCTCATTGATGTGGGCACCTTGGGCAAGATGGATCTGTTCGGACCGGATGCGGCTGAGTTTCTGGAACGGATGTATACCGGGCGCTTCGCGAATCTGAAGGTCGGCATGACTCGGTATGCCGTCATGGTGGACGAGTCGGGAGTGGTCATCGACGATGGCGTGGTGGGGCGACTAAGCGATCAGCACTTCTACTTCACGACGACGACCACGGGCTCTGCCAACGTATATCGGGAGTTGACTCGGCTCAACACGATGTGGGGCCTGCAGGCGGGTGTGGTCAATGTGACGGGTGCCTATGCCGCGATGAACCTGGCCGGTCCTCGATCCCGCGATGTATTGGCGCCACTCACAACGCTGGACTTGTCCAGCCAGGCATTTCCGTACCTCGGGTTACGCGAGGGCGAAGTTGCCGGTGTCCCTGTCAGGATGATGCGCGTCGGGTTCGTCGGGGAACTGGGTTACGAGATCCACGCGCGTGCCGAGCATGCGGTGACGCTGTGGGACGCGCTGATGCGGGCGGGCAGTGCGCATGGCATTCGTCCCTTCGGGGTAGAAGCGCAACGCCTCCTGCGTCTGGAGAAGGGGCACATCATCATCGGACAGGATACCGACGGTCTCACCACCCCATTCGAGGCGGCATTGGAGTGGGCCATCAAGATGGACAAGCCTTTCTTCGTCGGTCAGCGCAGCTTGAAGATCATTCAGGAGCGCCCGCGCAAGCACAAGCTGGTTGGCTTCAATCTCTCGCCGGGTTTCGCGGGTGCGGCGCCCAAGGAATGCCATCTGGTGATTCGCGACGGCGACATCGCTGGGCGCGTTACGAGCATTGCATACAGCGAGAGCCTCGACCGGCATGTTGGAATGGCCTTCGTTCCGCCGGACATGGCAGCGGACGGGACGCGCTTCAATATCCGCGCCGACGGTGGCCACATGGTGGAAGCACAAGTGGTTAAGACTCCGTTCTACGATCCGGCGAGCGACCGCCAGAAGGCTGCGTGACGATGACCGCGGCTCTTCGGCAAAGTCCATTGCACGACGCCTTCCTCACACTGCGGCCGGTGCTGGGAATCGTCCACGGCATGCGTGTACCTCTGCGCCTGCCAGGAGATGGTGGAACGCTCACGCTCGCTTTGTCTGATGCCAGCTGCCTGCCGCGCATGGGCGTGAAGGGGCCGCAGGCCGAGCAGTGGCTGCGTTCGCAAGGGGTCGAAATTCCGTTGGGTGTGAACGCCTGGACGCGCGGCAACGACGGAATGCTCATTGCCCGTCTGGCACGCAGCGAATTCTTCCTCGAAGATCGGATGGGCGGAACGAGTGTCGAGCGATTGAGCGCTACGCTTCGTCCCGCGCCGGGCGTTTATCCGGTGACGCGTCAGGACGCGGCGCTCGTATTGACCGGTGCATTGGTGAACGAGCTTTTGGTGCAGACCTGCAACGTCGATTTTCAGCACTGGCGATTGGAGCAGCCGACCGTGGTAATGACCTCCATGGTGGGTGTTTCTGTGCTGATCCTTTGGCATCCGCTCAAAGCGCAGCCGTGCTATCGCATCTGGTGCGATGGCACTTTTGGCCCTTATCTATGGGAGACGCTGCTGGAAATTGCCAGGGAACTCGGAGGTGGGGCGATCGGATTGGAGAGCTTGTTCCCGGAAACCCCGGGGTTAGTCGATAAGAGCAGGACTTGAGCAACTTGATGGTGCGACGGGAGTTATTCGGGTGGAACCAGCAGGGAGAGGCGCATGACACCAGCGGAAGCTAAGAAGTACTTCAAGGCCAACAATATCAAGTTCATCCTGGCCCAGTTCGTGGACATTCACGGGTCCGCCAAGGCCAAAGCCGTGCCGGTCGAACATCTGGATATGGTGCTGACCGACGGTGCAGGTTTCGCCGGCTTCGCGCTATGGGGTTTCGGGATGGGGCCGCATGGCCCCGACTACATGGCGGTGGGCGATCTGGACACGTTGCAGATGATCCCCTGGATGCCGGGCTTCGCGCGCATGGCGACCTGGGGGCACGTCAAGGGTAAACCTTATCCCTACGACTCCCGTCTCGCGTTGAAGAATGCGGTGGACAAGCTGGCAAACAAGGGCTTGACCCTGTACACGGGGATCGAGCCTGAATTCATGCTTCTCAAGCGCCGTGCCGATGGCAGCATCGGACCGTGCGACGATACCGACACACTCGAGAAGCCCTGTTACGACTATAAGGGTCTGGCGCGAAGCGCTGCATTCCTCGAGCGGCTGACCGATTCCGTCCGCGCGGTCGGTATCGACGTCTATCAAATCGATCACGAAGACGCGAATGGCCAGTTCGAAGTGAATTTTACTTACGGCGACGCGATGAGCACCGCGGACCGCCATATCTTTTTCAAGATGGCCGCGTCCGAGATCGCGAACCAGATGGGAATGATCGCGAGCTTCATGCCCAAGCCGTTCTCTAATCGCACGGGGACCGGTGGCCACTTCCATATTTCCGTCGGCAACGCAAAGACCAAGAATCTGTTTCACGACGATAAGGACAAGTACGGGCTTGGGCTGTCGAAGATGGGCTACCAGTTCATGGGTGGCCTGCTCAAGCATGCGCGTGGGCTGACGGCGATCTGCGCGCCTACCGTGAACTCGTACAAGCGATTAGTCGTCGGCCGCGCGTTATCCGGCGCGACATGGGCGCCCGCCTACATTACCTACGGTGACAACAACCGGACGTGCATGGTTCGCATCCCTTATGGCCGCCTCGAGATGCGGCTGCCGGACGGCTCCTGCAATCCGTATCTCGCCAGCGCCGCAATCCTGGCGGCTGGAATGGACGGGGTGGAGAAGAAGCTCGACCCGGGTGCTCCGAACAACACCAATCTGTACGAATGGAGTAGTGCGGACCTGAAGAAGGCTGGCATCGGTGTGCTGCCGCAGAATCTGAATGAAGCGCTCGACGCGCTGGAGGAAGACGAGGTCCTGTGCAATGCCATCGGCAAGGACTTGGCGGAAGAGTTCCTGCGCCTGAAGCGCATGGAGTGGGTGGAGTACCAGCGGCACGTCTCGGCTTGGGAAGTCGAGCGGTATCTGGAATTTTTCTAAGGCCGGAGGGGATCATGTGCGGAATCGTGGGATTGCTGATCAAGAACCCGGGCATGCGCGAACAGCTGGGCGAGTTGATGACGCCGATGCTGATCGAGATGGCGGCACGCGGGCCGGAGTCGGCGGGCATGGCGGTATACACACAACAGTTGCCGGAGAACGAACGCAAGTACAGCGTGTACGCGCCGGAGTGGGACTACCACTGGGCCCAGTTCGAAGGGGAGTTCGTCAAGCGATTCGGGACCGACGCTCAGCTCGCCGTGAAAGGTAATCATGCCATCTTGACCTGCGACGAGCCCGCCAAGAGCGTAAAGCCATGGGTCAAGCAATCTTTCCCTGGTCTGCACGTACTCGCAGCGGGACGCGCGATGGACATCTACAAGGACGCAGGGCATCCCGCCGATATTGCCAAGCGCTACGATTTTCCCAAGCTTGTGGGCACGCACCTGGTCGGCCACACCCGCATGGCAACAGAATCGGCGGTCACACCCGACCGCGCTCACCCATTCACGGCCGGAGAGGATTTTTCCCTCGTGCACAACGGCACGATCTCCAACCCTTTTATGATCCGGCGCAAGCTCGAGCATCACGGCATCGAGTTCGAGACCGACAACGATACCGAGGCGGCGACGCGTTTTCTGGAATGGCGGATGCGCGAGGGCGACAACCTCGAGGAAGCGTTGCAGAAAGGCTTCGAGGAACTCGACGGATTCTATACGTTCCTGATCGGCACGCGCGACAAGCTGGCCTTGGTGCGCGACGCTTTTGCGTGCAAGCCCGCGGTAGTCGCCGAGACCGACGACTATGTGGCGATCGCATCGGAGTTTCGCTCGCTGGCGCATTTGCCGGGCGTCAACAACGCCAAGCTGTTCGAGCCGATGCCTGAGGAGCTATGCGTATGGAGCGTCTGAAGCCTGCGGCTACACCGCCGCACACGGGCGCGGAACGAACCTTCGATCTTGCGAAGGGCTCGGTGCGCGAACTGAATCAGTTTCTGCATCACGAACTGCTGGACAGCGGGGTCAAGCATATCGATGTACTCAATCCAAAAGGCGCACACAGCATCGCGGTCGGCATCGACCATCCCGTGGATATCGACGTGCGCGGACACGGGGGCTACTACCTGGGCGGGATGAACAAGTTTGCCAATATCACGGTCCACGGCAATGTGGGCTGGGGAGTGGCCGAGAACATGATGTCGGGGACCGTGCGAGTCAATGGGTTCGCCTCCGAGTCCGCCGGTGCAACCGGACATGGTGGGTTGTTGATCATCGAGGGCGATGCTTCGCTCCGCTGCGGGATCTCGATGAAGGGGATCGATATCGTAGTAGGAGGGCGCGTCGGGAATTTCTCCGCGTTTATGGCGCAGGCCGGCAATCTCGTGGTGTGTGGTGATGCCGGCGATGCGCTTGGCGACTCGCTCTACGAGGCTACGCTCTATGTCCGCGGCCGCATCAAATCGCTGGGCGCAGATGCCCACGTCGAAGACATGACCGATGCCGATTGCTCGAAAGTCGGCGATCTACTGAAGCGGGCTGGATTTTCCTACGACCCGACGGAGTTCAAGCGCGTGGCGTCGAAGCGGAGTCTGTATCACTGGAACGCTGACGCTGGCCAGGAGTACTAGTCATGCTTCGACGCAAAGGCGCAAAGACGCAAAGAGAATTCGGATTGGTCGAGTTCTCGCAGCCGTGCTCAAGCAGACGCTCGCTCAGTTTCCAGAATATTCCTCGAGGGTTTCTTGGCGCCTTTGCGTCTTTGCGTCGAGGTTTGAGGTAATCACGATGAACAAACCCATCGATAACAAACCACAGTCCGGCCAGGCTCCACGCGTCCAGCGAGAGGAGAGTTGGGGCTTCGACCGCAAGGTCATCGACTACATCCACAACGCCGCTGCGCACGGGCTGTACGAGATACGGGGTTTGGGCGCCAAGCGCCATTTGCCGCATTTCGACGATCTGGTATTCCTGGCTGGGTCTGCATCGCGCTATCCGCTCGAAGGCTATCGCGAGAAGTGTCACACCAAGACCGTGTTGGGTACGCGCCACGCCAAGAAGCCGGTCGAGTTGGAGATCCCGATCACCTTTGCCGGCATGAGCTTCGGCTCGCTTTCGGCCAACGTCAAAGAAGCGCTGGGCCGTGCTGCAACGGAGTTGGGCACATCGACCACTACCGGTGATGGTGGAATGACGCAGGAGGAACGACGATCTTCCAAAACGCTGGTCTATCAGTGCCTGCCATCGCGCTACGGTTTCAATCCCGACGACCTGCGCAAAGCCGACGCCATCGAGGTTGTGATCGGGCAGGGTGCAAAGCCCGGTGGCGGCGGCATGTTGCTGGGGCAAAAGATTAGCCCGCGGGTTGCCAAGATGCGCACGCTTCCGGAGGGGATCGATCAGCGCTCGGCTTGCCGGCACCCCGACTGGACCGGGCCGGACGACCTGGTGATCAAGATCAACGAATTGCGCGAGATCACGGATTGGCAAATACCGATATACGTGAAGATCGGCGCCACGCGCACGTACAACGATGTGAAGCTGGCGGTGCATTCCGGTGCGGATGTGGTGGTGGTGGACGGCATGCAGGGCGGAACGGCGGCGACGCAAACCGTCTTCATCGAGAACGTCGGTATCCCGACGCTGGCCGCACTGCGGCAAGCGGTGGATGCGTTGGAAGAGATGGACATGCGCGGTAAAGTGCAGCTCATCATCTCTGGTGGCATTCGCACGGGCGCTGACGTCGCGAAGGCGCTGGCGATGGGTGCAGACGCGGTCTCCGTTGGACAGGGAGCGCTCTTCGCACTGGGCTGCAACAATGAGACGTACTTCCAAAACGGCGCGCATCATTCGGCCGAAGCCGACTACCAAAAGCTCGCTACTGCCGCCGGTTTCTGCCATCACTGCCACACTGGAAAATGTCCGGTCGGGATCACGACACAAGATGCGATGCTGGAGCAACGTCTCGAGCCTGCCGTGGGCGCCCGCCACTTGAGGAACTACTTCAAGACCATGACGATGGAGTTGACGACAGTGGCGCGAGCCTGCGGGAAGTCCAACGTGCATCACCTCGAGCGCGAGGATCTCGTCGCCCTTACGCTGGAAGCCGCAGCGATGGCGCGACTTCCATTGGCCGGGACCAATTGGATTCCGGGATGGGACGGGCGCCAACCGTAAGCTGGGACCGGAGCAACGATGGCCAAGCCGCGCTCGAGCGCCCCGCAGGTCAATCGCAAGCCCGCGGCGACGATAGCGGCCGAGGCACAGACCACGCCTGTCATCGGCCAGGGCAAAGGCCTCGATCGTTATCTCGGCAATGTGATTCGTGAACTGCGTACCAAAGATCGTCTGACTATCGCCGACGTCGCCGGTCAGGCCGGTATGAGTCGCGGGATGCTGTCGAAAATCGAGAATGGCCAGGCCTCCACCAGCCTGGACGCGCTGTCCAGAATCGCGCAGGCGTTGGGCGTTTCCCTGGCACACTTGTTTCGCGATTTCAACGTTCCTGCGGGCAATGCGCAGCTGGTCAAGGCGGCCCAGGGGATGGAGGTGGTTCGCAGGGGAACCAAGCGCGGCCACACCTATCACCTACTCGCCTACGACCGAGGTCCGCGCAAGAGCTTCGAGCCCTTCCTCATCACGATGGACGACGCCAGCGAAGTGTTTCCCAG
>Ga0068859_100005210_pt1 | contig 13210 bp, 9 predicted proteins | sample KBSSwiS22_FD_66585 | JGI IMG/M metagenome (GOLD analysis project Ga0068859, IMG submission 66585) | Switchgrass rhizosphere microbial communities from Kellogg Biological Station, Michigan, USA - KBS Switchgrass S2-2 | ecosystem: Host-associated > Plants > Roots > Rhizosphere > Soil ... | reverse complement strand
GACCTCGGGCAATCCGAAGTTCTTCCTCGGCACCGACAGCGCACCGCACGCGCGCAGCGCCAAGGAGGCCGCGTGCGGCTGCGCCGGCATGTACACCGCGCACGCTGCAATCGAGCTCTATGCCGTCGCGTTCGAGGAGGCCGGCAAGCTCGACAAGCTCGAAGGCTTCGCGAGCCGGTTCGGCGCGCAGTTCTACGGCCTGCAGCCGAACCGCGAGCGGATCACGCTCGTGCGCTCGGACTGGCAGGTGCCGGCGTCGCTGCCGTTCGGGCCGGGCGAGGAATTGATTCCGCTGCGTGCCGGGGAGACGATTCCCTGGAAGCTGGTCTAGAGCACCCGATCTACGATTCGGTGCGTCCCTGGCTCGCGCGGCTGCCCGCGGCCGGCTGGCCGACCCTCGATGCGCTGAACGCGCTTGCCGACGAAGCGCAGGTGCGCACCGCGAGCGGCAAGCCGCTGCGGTTCGTGCCGCCTTCGGCCGCAGACCCGTACTACGAAATCCACCTGCACGAGACCGGGTGCGTTGCCACGCGCGAGCGGAACTGGCATGACCTCTTCAACGCGCTCGCCTGGCTCGCGTTTCCGCGCACCAAGGCAATGATCAACGCACTGCACGCGAGGGAGATTCCGCGCGAGGGCGGGCGGCGCGGACGCCTGCGGGACATGCTGACGATTTTCGACGAAGGCGGCGCAATCGTGCGCTGCGACGATCCCGAGCTGTTGCGGCTCATCGCCGAGTTCCGCTGGAAGGAGCTCTTCTGGGAGCAGCGCGGCCGGCTGCTCGCGGGCCTGCGCCTGACCGTGATCGGGCACGCCGTGCTCGAGAGAGCGCTCGATCCGTGGCCCGGCATCGCGTGCAAGGCGGTGTTCATCGGCATCGACGACGACGCCGATGCAACGGCGGCCGAGCGCCTTGCAAAGTACGAGACTCCACAGGATCTCGCGCCGCTGCCGGTGTTCGGATATCCGGGCTGGCTCCCCGCAAGCGCGCACGCCGACTTCTACGCCGACGAGCGTTACTTTCGCCCGCTCAGGAAATCGGCGCCGATGTCGCGAACCTGAGAGCGAAAGATTTCAGCGTGGGTTTTGTGTTCCAGCACCGTCGCTTTGCACACGTCGCGCACGGCGCCTGGCTTCCTCGCGGATTGCCAGCGCCTGGGCCCGCAGCCTTTGGGCCTCGATCCTTGCCTCCCCCCCCCCGCGGAACCAATCCGTTTCACGGAAACGCCGGGAAGCGCGATTCCTGTCCGCCGGGCACCGCTTCGGGGTGACGGCCAACGACGAGCTCGCGGACCTGCGCGATCTGGCCGTAGGGCACGTCGACCATCAGCAGCACCTTGCCGTCGTCGATATCAGCCTGGAATTGCCTTAGCCGCGAGTTGGGGACTGCCGCGCCGACCATGCTCGCCATCCAGGCGCCGAGCATCGCACCGACGATCGCGGCGACGAGCACCGCGACCAGCTCCGGATTCGTGCCCGCCGGCGGATAGGTAACGATCACGAGGCCGAGCAGCAATCCGGCGCCGCCGCCGATCGCGAGGCCGATGCCGGCGCCGTGCATGAGGTCGCTCTTCTGCACGTAGCTCGCTTCGTGAAGCTCGCCGAGGTCGGTGCCGCGCCGGGCGAGAAACCGCATGTGGCGGTCCTCGATGCGGGCGAGCAGCAGGTCGTTTGCAGTTTGTCGCGCGCTGGCGACGTCGGGCAGCAGGAAATAAAGGCGTCTGCGCATGGATCTCTCCTTCGCGTTCGCTCGATCTTCTTTTACGCCTGCACGTGTGACGAATCAACCACGGGGGGCGGGGTAAAATTGACGCGGGAGCCGGCCAGGCAGCCGCTGCGCCGCAAGGCGTGGAGGAAAGTCCGGGCTCCGAAGAGCAGGGTGCGGGGTAACCCCCCGGCGTGGCGACACGACGAACAGGGCCACAGAGACGAGTCTCGCTTGATCTGGCAACGGGTCCGGTGAGGGTGAAACGGGCAACCTCCATCCGGAGCAACACCAAATAGGCAAGCGCCAAGGCCTGCTCGGCCGAGCTTGCGGGTAGGTGGCTTGAGCCCTTGGGGTAACCCGGGGCCCAGAGGAATGGCTGCCAGGGCGGGTAACACCGCCTACAGAACCCGGCTTACCGGCTGGCTCCCAGTTTCCTCGCCGCCGGGTGTGCAATACGTCACATCGGCGCCTCCGAAGCCCCCCGCCGCGGGGCAAATCTCCGTACCATCACCCCGAAAAAGGGGGGTGTGCGGTCATGTTCCATGGGCGACTCGCCCAGAACGACGTGTCGAACCACGTCAACGTGGAGGATCCGCTCCACGTCGGCTCGAGCGTCATCGGCCTTCTGTCGGCGCGCTATCCGGGCACCGACCTGGCGGCGCTTGGCCATGCGTTCGCCGACACGCAGGCGCTCTTCCAGGGCGCCTACCCCGGCTACCTCCCTTGCGACACGCTGTACCACGACCTCCGCCACACGCTCGACGTCTCGCTCGCGATGGCGCGCCTCGTCGACGGGCACGATCGCATCCACCCCGAATCCGAGCGGCTCGGACCGCGCCGCGCGATGCTCGGCGTGATCATCGCGCTGCTGCACGACTCCGGCTACATGAGGCGCGCATCGGAACTCGATGTCGGCAACGGCGCGGTGTTCACGAAGGTGCACGTCAGCCGCAGCGCCGATTTCCTCGCGCGCTACCTGCCGACGATCGGGTTCGCCGCCGAGGCCAGCGTCGCCGCGCGGCTGGTGCATTTCACCGGGTACGAGTTCGAGGTCGAGGACCTCGACGTCGCCGACCCGAAGGACCGCCTGCTCGGCTACATGATCGGGACCGCGGACCTGATCGCGCAGATGTCCGACCGGGCGTACCTCGAGAAATGCCGCGACTTCCTGTATGACGAATTCGTCTGGGGCGGAATCGCGCGCGAGAAACTGCTCGACGGGCGCGAAGTCGTTACGTACCACTCGCGCGAGGACCTGATCCGCAAGACCCCCGACTACTACCAGAACGTCGCGCGCCGGCGCATCGACCAGAAGCTCGGCGCGGTCGATCGCTACGCCAGCGCGCACTTCGACGGAGCGAATCCCTACGAGACGGCGATCACGCACACGATGATGTTCCTGCGGCACGTGCTCGATGGCGACGATCTAGGGCAGCTCAAGCGGATGTGTTACTCGCTTTCCGCCGGCCCGCGCACTGCGCCGAAGCCGGCCGCGCCGGCGAACGACGACGCACCCCCCGAGAAGCAGTAGCTGCTCGCGAAAACCTTACGCCAGGCGCTCGACCAGCCAGCGCGCGGTGCGCAGCAGGCGTGCGTCGAAATTCCTTCGTCCGACGAGCTGCACGCCGACCGGCAATCCGTTCGACGCCTGCAGCAGCGGCATCGAGACCGCCGGCAGGCCGGTCAGCGTCCACAGGCTGCAGAAGGACGGATCGCCCGTCGCGCTCAACCCTTCGGGCGCCGGCCCGGGCGCCGACGGCGTGAGGATCGCGTCGAACTCCTGGGTGAACAGCTCTTCGAAAACCGCGTGCAGCCGCGGCACCTGCGATAGCGCGCGCAGGTAATCCACTGCGCGCGCGTCGCGCCCGCGCTCGATCAGCGCGCGCAGCTTCTCCGACAGTTGATCGCGCCCGCGGGTCCACTCGGGCTCGAAGTTGGACGCCATCTCGACGTCCATGATGATCTTGTGCCACTGCCAGGCCTCGGCGGCGACCGAGGCCACTTCGACTTCCTCGACCTGGGCGCCCAGCGCTTCGACGAGCTCGGCGAATGCCCGGTGCGTTTCCGCCGCGGCCCGATCCCAGACTGGCGTCTTCATGAACGCGATGCGCGGCTCGATCGGCGGCTCCTCGGCGGCGATCTGTGCAAACGGGATGCGCGCACGCGGCCGTGTGTCCGGATCGCCTTCGTCCCAGCCGGCAAGCTCCTGCGTGATCAGCGCGACGTCCTCGAGCGTGCGCGCGAATACGCCAACGTGATCCAGCGAGCGCGAAAGCTTGAGCACGCCGCTGCGCGGGATCAACCCGTGCGTCGGCTTGAAGCCGTAGACGCCGCAATAGGCGGCCGGACGGATCACCGAGCCGTTGGTCTGGCTGCCGAGCGCGAGTGGCACCATCGCGGCGGCCACCGCCGCTGCGGACCCGCTCGACGAGCCGCCGGGCGTGTGCGCGGGATTGTGCGGATTGCGCGTCTTGCCCGGATGAAAGTACGCGCACTCGGTGGTGACGGTCTTGCCCATGATCACTGCGCCGGCGGCGCGCAGGCGCGCGACGACGGCCGCGTCGAATCTCGGGGTGCGCCCGCGGTGCAGCGGCGTGCCGTTCTCGGTCGGCATGTCCGCGGTATCGATGATGTCCTTGATACCGACCGGAATTCCGCACAGCGGCCCGGCAGGAGCGCCCGAGCGGCGCAGGTCATCCGCCGCGCGCGCTTGCGAGAGCGCGAGCTCTTCGTCGAGGAACGTCCACGCCTGCACCGTCGGCTCAACTGCTGCGGTGCGCGCGAGGCAAGCCTTGACCAATTCCTGGGACGTGAGCAGGCCCTCGCGCATCCGCCGCATCGATTCCGCGGCGGTCAGCAGCGAGAGGTCTTCATTTGCCATAGAGGAATTCGGGCAGCCACAGCGTCATGCCGGGCCAGACGTACATGATCGCCAGGCACAGCATCACGATCACCATGTACGGCATCATCCCGGCGAAGATCTGGTTCAGCGTCACGTGCTTGGGCGCTACGCCTTTCAGATAGAAGGCCGACATCGCCACCGGCGGCGACAGGAACGCCGCCTGCAGGTTGACCGCGACCATCGTGGCGAACAGCACCGGATCGACATTGAAATGCGTGAGCAGCGGCAGGAAGATCGGCACGAAGATCACGATGATCTCGGTCCATTCGAGCGGCCAGCCGAGAATGAAGATGATCGCCTGCGACACGATCATGAACTGGAGCGGCGTCAGGTTCATGCCCAGCACCCACTTCTCGATCAGCTGCTGGCCGCCGTGCAGCGCGAATACCGCCGAGAAGAGCGCAGAGCCGACGAAGAGCCAACAGACCATGGCGGTCGTCTTCGCGGTCAGGAACGTCGATTCCTTGATGTTGCGCAGCAGTTGCTTGCTGGTGGCGAGGTCCCACGCCCACGGGATGATCGTTCCGGCGAACACGGCCCCGAGTGTGCTGGAGACGATCACCGTGACGACGTCGGCGCGCATCATGCCCAGGCCGCCGCCGATCAGCAGCCCGACGAGGCTCGACCAAAGCGTGCGGCGTGGATACTTCGCCATGCCGGCAAGGTAGAGCGCGCCGAGCGAGCCGATTCCCGCCGACTCCGACGCGGTCGTGATGCCGAACAGAATGACCGCCAGCACGATGAACGTCAGGACGCCAAGCGGCACCACGGAATCGGCGAGCATCTTCAGGATCTCGAGCTGCTCGCCGTCCATCCGCCAGTAGTAGACGAAGAGCACGACCGCGCTGAGGAGCGCAAAGCCCCAGAACCAGGCATAGAAGTTCTCCGGCACCTTGCCGATGTCGCCCGCCGGTTCGATGGCGGCCTCCGACCCCATTTTCTGCGGCGGACCTTCGGCCGATTGCGCCGGCGCTTCCTCGGTCGACTCGGCGGCGCTGCCGAGCTCTTTGGGCGCTTCTTCTTTATCCTCTTGCGCGCCCGGCGGCTCCTGCACGCCTCCCGATACGCTCGCCGGCGCTTCTGCGCCGGGCGCTTGCGAGGGCGGCGGTGCAACTTCGGGGGCGCTGTGGATCACGACGTACCACCACGTCGCCGCGAAGAGCGCGACCGTGAGCATGACCGGGATCGCCGCAGCCAGCGCATTGCGCACGATCAACCCGTAGGTGACCGGTTTTGCCGACGGACCGGAAACGCCGCGCAGCTTTCCGGGATTGAAAAGCGCGCCGAACAACCCGCCGATCACGCGGCGGCTGTCTCCACGCTCGAGCGTCTTGAGCCATTGCGGGACTGGTACGGTGTACTTCTCCGGCGGCAGCTTCGGCGCGATCTTCGGGTTGATCAACGCCCAGCCCACGATGTACACGAGGTACAGGGCGGTCAGGAAAAACCCCGGCAGCATCGCCGCCGCGTACAGCTTGACGATCGACTGGCCGGCGACGGCTGCGTACACGATCAGCATCACCGAAGGCGGAATCAGGATGCCCAGCGTGCCGCCCGCGGTGATGACGCCCGAGGCGAGCCGCACGTCGTAGCCGGCGTTGAGCATCGGCCGCATGGCGATGACGCCCATCAGCACCACCACCGCGCCGACGATCCCGGAGGCGATGCCCCAGAAGGCGCACACCAGCAGCGTGGTCACCGCGAGCGAGGCGGGCAGGCGGCGGAACGCGAGCTGGACGCTGAAGAACATCTTGTCGACGAGCGCCGCGCGCTCGATGACATAGCCCATGAACACGAACAACGGGATCGACAGCAGCGTCTCGTTGTTCATCGCGCCGAAGGTTCTCTGCACGAACAGGTCGAACACCTCGTTCTGCAACCAGTGGTGCTCGGGGCGCCAGAACGCGATGTAGCCGAAGATCATTCCCAGGCCCATCATCGTGAACGCGGTCGGGAAGCCCATCATGATCGCCGCCACGATGAGCAGCAGCATCGTCAGGCCGAGCGCGGGATCGCTCATGTCTTTTCGATCCCTCCGCGCTGGTGCGCGGCCGCGTCAATGTCGTGCGCATGCTCGATCGCCGCGCGGCGCGACTCGTCATCGACGAATTCGCTATGCTCGAGCTGTTCCCCGACGACGTCGATTTCCTCGACGTCGCGCAGGCGCTCGGGCCACTCGCCGGTGCGGATGCAGATGACGCAGCGGATCACCTCCGCAATGCCCTGCAGCATCACCAGCACGCCGGCGACCGGAATCACCATCTTGAACTGGTAGACCGGCGGCCCGTCGGCGGTCACGTTGGAATGCTCGTTGATCCGCCACGAATCCATTCCGTAGTAGTACCCGGCGTAGACCAGCGCCACGATGCCCGGGAGGAAGAACAGCACGTACAGCGCAAGATCGAACCACGCCTGGGTGCGCGGGCGCATGTTCGTGTAGAGAAAATCGCCCCGCACGTGCCCGTCCTGCGACAGCGTGTAGGCGCCGCACATCATGAACAGCGTGCCGTAGAGCATGGCATCGAGGTCGAAAATCCAGGCGGTCGGCGCGTTGAGGATGTAGCGCTTGAAGACTTCGACCGACACGACGACCATCAGCACGACGATCAGCCATGCGAAAGTCTTACCCGACCAGGTGCTGATCCGGTCGGCGACCCCGACGATGCGCGGAACGTTCATCTAAAAAAAACGGAGCACCACCCGAAACGGATGGCGCCCCGCCCTGTGGACCGGCTCAGCCCTTCGCAGGCGCTTTGCCTGCTGCCTTGCCGAAATAGTGGTTGTAGGCCATTTCGCGGCGCACGTTGGTATCGAGATCCCACTTGACCGCGCGTTCGGCGAACTTGCGCTGCGACTCCTCGATTTCGCGGAAGATCGCGTTGTCGGCGCGCTTCTTTGCCGCGGCATCGTAGGCCTCGAGCTGCTTGCGCAGCACCGAGTCCGGGGTCTTGTAGAACTTCACCTTGTCCTTCGTCTGCAGCTCGATATAGTCCTTCGAGTAGCGGTCGATCGATTTCCAGAACATGTCCTGCGACGCCGCTTCGACGGCGTTCTCGATGATCGCCTTCATCTTGGCCGGCAGCGCGTCGAACTTGGTCTTGTTGAAGGTGATCTCGAGCTGCTCGGCGTTCTGGTGGTAGCTCTGCAGCATGCACACCTTGGACACGTCGGCGAAGCCGAGGATGCGATCGGAGGTGGCGTTGTTGAATTCCGCGGCATCGAGCAGGCCGCGGTCCATCGCCGGCACGATCTCGCCGCCCGGCAACGCGTTCACCGCCGCGCCCATGCCCGTGAACACGTCGATCGAGATGCCGACGGTGCGGAATTTCAGGCCCTTGAAATCCTCGGACTTGGTGATCGGCTTCTTGTACCAGCCAAGCGGCTGCGTCGCCATCGGCCCATACGGGAACGACACCACGTTGAGGTTGATCGACGCGTAGAGCTTGCTCAGCAGCTCCTTGCCGCCGCCGTATTTGTGCCACGAGAGCAACTGCTGCGCATCCATGCCCCACGCCGGGCCCGAGCCCCACAGCGCGAGCGCGTTCTGCTTGCCGTAGTGATAGACGAGAACGCCGTGCCCGCCGTCGAGCGTACCCTTGGACACCGCGTCGATCAGGCCGAAGGCCGGAACGACCGCGCCGGCAGGCAGCACCTCGATCTTCAGGTCGCCGCCGGTCATGTCGTTCACTTTCTTGGCGAAGTCATTGGCGTACTCGTGGAAGATGTCCTTCGACGGCCACGTGCTCTGCCAGCGCATTGAAATCGGCCCCTGCGCCTTCGCGATCATCGGGAAGCCGAGGGTGGCGGCCCCTGCCGTCGCAGCAGCGGCGCCGGTAAGGAACTTGCGACGCGAAGCTGCGGGCTTTTCTACCTTGCTCATAGGATCTCTCCTCCTTCGTGGATTTGGGTAATTCGTGCGGGGCCTGAAGCCCTTCTTGGACGACTCATATGCGTGCGGATTCTAGACGGCGAATACGCGGCTGATCAATGTAATCGCGCTGTCGCGGTGAGGCGCTTGACCGAGGTCAAGAAACGCTGCGGCAGCCCGCGAAACGCGCGCTTGACTGCGGCGTCAGTCGCGCGGGCGTCGGCATAGAATCGGCGCTGGTCCGGCCAAGGAGGGAAGCGATGGAGCCAGGCAGCGCGGTCGAGGCCGCCAAGCAGGTCCTGATCGTCTTCGGCGTCATTCTCGGGATCGGCACCCTGAGCGGGCTTCTCGCGCAGAGGGCGAAGATCCCCGACGTTGCCGTGTTCCTGATCGTCGGCATGCTGCTCGGGCCCGAGGTCGCTGGCCTGGTGCACATCCGGGCCGACTCGGCGCTCAATCAGCTGATCCTCATCTTCGGCTCCTGCTATATCCTCTTCGATGGCGGCGCGTCGCTGCGCCTGAAGGTGCTGAAGGAAGTCTGGATCACGATCGTCGTGATCTCGACGATCGGAGTCGTCATCACGACGCTGATCACCGGCTACGCCGCGCACCTCGCGCTCGGCCTGCCGCTCGTCGTCGCCATGCTCCTCGGCGCAACGCTCGCCTCGACCGACCCGGCGACGCTCGTGCCGATCTTCCGCCAGATCCGCGTGCGCGACCGCGTCGCGCAGACCGTGATGTCGGAGTCCGCATTCAACGATGCCATGGGTGCCATCGCCACGTTCACCGTGCTCGGAATCGCGATGGGCTCGAGCGAGTTCTCGCTCGGCGCCGCGGCCTTCAAGCTGGTGAAGGAGTCGCTGCTCGGGATCATTGCCGGCGGCGCGCTCGGCTATCTCGCCGCGCTGCTGATCGCGCACGAGAAGTGGGACTTCCTCGCCGAATACGCGCCGGTGGTTACGCTGATGGCGGTGATCGGCGCCTACATGACCGCCGACGGACTCGCCGCCTCGGGTTTCATGGCGGTGTTCGTATTCGGCATCGTGCTCGGGAACAAGGACACGCTCGGGTTCGCAATGGAGGAAGGCGAGCAGCGCCGCCTGGAAGAGTTCGTGACGACGACCGCGTTCGTGCTGCGCATGTTCATCTTCATCCTGCTCGGCGCGCAGGTGCAGTTCGGCCTGATGAACAAGTACCTGGCCGGCGGCGCAATCGTGATCGCCGTGTTCATGCTGGTTGCGCGCCCGGTGACGGTTTTCCTGTGCGCCCTGCCCGATCGGCGCGCGCGCTGGAGCTTCGAAGAGATGCTGTTTATGTGCTGGACGCGCGAAACCGGGGTGATCCCGGCGGCTCTCGCGGGCATGCTGGTCGGCATGAAAGCACCCGGGGCGGAAGTAATCGCGTCGGTGACGTTCATCGCCGTGCTGACGACGATCCTGATCCAGGCGCCGACCACGCGGTGGCTGGCCCGCCGGCTGAGGCTTCTCGAAGAGGGCTAGCCCGTCGCCAAGTGACTGGCCCGGAGCGAACTTTTGTGCCCGCTGCGGTCGAACAATGTGAGCCTGGGCGGCAGCGGAGCGTCCCGGCCGTACCCGTGCTGACCGATCACGACATCTACCTCTTTCGCGAGGGTAGCCACACGCGGCTGTATGAAAAGCTCGGGTGCCACCTGCACGCGAGCGGCGAAGGCGGGCATTTCGCGGTCTGGGCGCCGAATGCGCGCGAAGTCAGCGTGATCGGCGAATGGAACGGCTGGCGGGACGCCGACCGGCTCGCACCGCGCTGGGACTCGAGCGGCATCTGGGAAGGCGAAGTTTCGGGCGTGCGCCGCGGCAGCGTGTACAAGTTCCGCATCGTCTCGAACGTCGGCAATCGCACGTTCGACAAGGCCGACCCGTTCGCGTTGTGTACCGAGGTCCCGCCGGCCGGCGGCTCGCGTGCGTGGACGCTCGACTACGACTGGGGCGACGCCGAATGGATGGCGCAGCGCGCGCGCAGAAACGCGCTCGACGCGCCGATGTCGATCTACGAGGTCCATGCCGGCTCGTGGCGCCGCAGGGATGGCGCGTTCCTCGGCTATCGCGACTTCGCGCACGCGCTCGCCGAGCACATGGCTGCCACCGGCTTCACGCACGTCGAGCTGCTGCCGGTCACCGAGCATCCGTTCTATGGCTCGTGGGGCTACCAGACGACCGGCTACTTCGCGCCGTCGGCGCGCTACGGCACGCCGCAGGATTTCATGTACCTGGTCGACTACCTGCACCAGCGCGGCATCGGCGTGCTGCTCGACTGGGTGCCCTCGCACTTCCCCGACGATCCGCACGGCCTCGCGCAGTTCGACGGCTCGCACCTCTATGAGCATGCCGATCCGCGCCAGGGCTACCACCCGGAATGGGGCTCGAGCATCTTCAACTACGGCCGCAACGAGGTGCGCGGCTTTCTCGCTTCGAGCGGCCTCTTCTGGCTCGACCGCTATCACATCGACGGGCTGCGCGTGGATGCGGTCGCCTCCATGCTGTACCTGGATTACGCGCGCAAGGAAGGCGAGTGGATCGCAAACCGCTACGGCGGCAAGGAAAATCTCGACGCGATGCAGTTCCTGCGCGAGTTCAACAGCGCCGCGTACCGCGACCACCCGGACATCGTGACGATCGCCGAGGAATCGACCGCGTGGCCGATGGTTTCGCGCCCGACGTACCTCGGCGGCCTGGGCTTCGGCATGAAGTGGAACATGGGCTGGATGCACGACACGCTCGCGTACTTCAGGGAAGACCCGGTGCACCGCAAGTACCACCACGGGCGACTGACGTTCTCGCTGATCTACGCGTTCAACGAGAACTTCGTGCTGCCGCTCTCGCACGACGAGGTCGTGCACGGCAAGGGGTCGCTCGTCGGCAAGATGCCGGGCGACACCTGGCAGCAGTCGGCCAACCTGCGCGCGCTCTACGGCTACATGTGGGCGCATCCCGGCAAGAAGCTGCTCTTCATGGGAAGCGAATTCGGCCAGCGCCGCGAATGGGCGCACGAGGCCGAGCTCGAATGGTGGGTCTGCTCGATGCCCGAGCACGGCGGCGTGATGCGCTGGGTGAGCGAGCTCAATCGCCTGTATCGCGCCGAGCCCGCGCTGCATGAAATCGACTTCTCGCACGAAGGCTTCGAATGGATCGAGGCGAACGACGCCCAGAACAGCGTGGTCGCGTTCTTGCGCAAGGCGCGCGACCGCAAGCAGCCGATCGTGCTCGCCGCTTGCAACTTCACGCCGCTGCCGCGGCAGAACTACGCCCTTGGCGTGCCGCGCGGCGGGCGCTGGAGCGAGGTATTGAACAGCGACGCGAAAGAGTACGGCGGCGCGGGCTGGGGCAGCCTCGGCGGCGTAGAAGCCGCGCCGGTCGCCGCGCACGGCCGGCCGCACTCGATCACGGTCACGCTGCCGCCGCTGTCCGCGGTTTTCTTTCGGAGCGAAGCCGATGGCTGAGCTGCCGCGCGAAGGCCGGATGCGTGCCGTGATCGACGCGGTGCGCCCGTCGGTCGACGGCGGGCGCTTCGCGGTGAAACGCATCGTCGGCGATACGGTCGCGGTCGAGGCGGATTGCTTCACCGACGGACACGACGCGCTGCGCGTGATGCTGCGCTGGCGGCGCGAATCAGAAACCGGCTGGCACGAGGCCGAGATGGAAGCGCTCGGCAACGACCGCTGGCGCGGCTCGTTCCGCATCGACTCGATCGGCCGCCATCGCTACAGCGTCGTTGCCTGGGTCGACGCAATGCTGTCCTGGCGCACCGAGTTCGCGCGCCGGGAGGAGCTCGAAGACCTTCGGCTTGCGGCTCGCATCGGCGCCGAGCTGATCGAGAAAGCTGCCAGGCGAGCCGGCAAGGAAGGCAAGCCGTTGCTCGACTGGTCCAAGCGCCTCGCGGCCGCAGCCGCGGCGAGCGATGCGGCGGCGCTGAAAGCGATCGCGCTCGACGAAGAGCTGGCGAAACTTGCGGCCCGCTTCCCCGACCGCGCGCTCGCGACGACCTGGCCGATCGAGATGCCGCTCGTCGCCGATCGCAATCGCGCACGCTTTTCGGCGTGGTACGAGCTCTTCCCGCGCTCCACTGCGCCTGACGCAGGGTGCCACGGCACGCTGCGCGACTGCGAGGCGCGCCTCGCCTATGTCCAGCAGCTCGGCTTCGACGTGCTGTACCTGCCGCCGATCCACCCGATCGGTCGCGACCAGCGCAAAGGCAAGAACAACACGCTCGAGGCCGGCGCGGGCGACGTCGGCAGCCCGTGGGCGATCGGCGCCCGCGAGGGCGGCCACAAGGAGCTGCATCCGGACCTGGGCACCCTGGACGACTTCCGGCGGCTCGTCGCCAGCGCAAGAGCGCTCGGAATCGAGATCGCGCTCGACCTCGCCTACCAGTGCGCGCCCGATCACCCGTACGTGAAGCAGCATCCGCAGTGGTTCCGCTGGCGTCCCGACGGCAGCGTGCAGTACGCCGAGAACCCGCCCAAGAAATACCAGGACATCTATCCGTTCAACTTCGAGACGCCCGAGTGGCAGGCGCTGTGGGCCGAGCTGAAGAGCGTGATCGATTTCTGGATCGGCGAAGGCGTGCGGATCTTCCGCGTCGACAACCCGCACACCAAGGCGTTTGCGTTCTGGGAATGGGCGATCGACGAAGTGAAGCGCGCGCATCCCGAAGTCATCTTCCTTGCCGAAGCGTTCACGCGGCCCAAGGTGATGCA